>Ga0157372_10009098_pt1 | contig 10550 bp, 7 predicted proteins | sample C55metaG_FD_115307 | JGI IMG/M metagenome (GOLD analysis project Ga0157372, IMG submission 115307) | Corn rhizosphere microbial communities from Kellogg Biological Station, Michigan, USA - C5-5 metaG | ecosystem: Host-associated > Plants > Roots > Rhizosphere > Soil | place: USA: Michigan...
CCTGCACTCGGGCGTATCAGTATTGGAGCATCCAGAATTATTTTTCATGAATCTAATAGCAGTGAAAGTGTCGACATTAATAATAGATCGAGCAATCAACCCTGGCTTATTAATGTCGGCATTTCAGATAGCCCTGCCGCAGGAGCATCAAGCAAATCTTTTATTGCTACGCCGGCCCTGTTTCGTGTGGAGCCAGGCGGAGGAAATGCAGTAAGAATAGTTAAAAAAAGGAGTGATTTGCCGCGCGACCGTGAATCCGTCTTTTACCTCAATGTCATGGCTATCCCTGCAGGTAAAGCAGGAGGAGATAATCGGGATGGGCAGATAGGTGGAGCATTACAGGTTGCAACAGGCAATACCGTGAGGCTCTTTTATCGTCCTGCAGGGTTATCTCTTACACAAAAAGAAGCAATGAGCAAATTACAGATTTCGAGAGATTTAAAGGGAGTTAAAGTTTATAACCCAACGCCGTATTACATATCTCTCAGGAAACTTTTTATAAACGGAAAGCCTATAAAGCTGGATGTTATTTCAGGGACAAGCATGGTAGCGCCTTACTCATCAAACAACTATGCGTTTACAGGCCTGCCCGTTAAAGCGGAATGGATAGCCATTAATGATTATGGAGGCAAAGAAACATTCCATGGGGCGGTTAAATAATGCTTTATTTTATTTGATGTTCTTTGTATGCAGTGGTGCAACGTTTTCAAACGCAGCGTTTGCAGCTGATACAATAATAAAAGCCAATATTGTCGAGCCTACATGTGAGGTGGCAGTAACGACCTCGAATATTGTTTTCGAAAAGAAAAATGTCGGGGACTTTGCAACCGGAGTTGCAGAAATACAGCCTCTTAATATTAATCTGAGTTGTAAATATACAGCGGGGCTTTCGCCATTACTTAAAATTACAGGCGATTCTGCGGGTCTTGCGGATCCGAATGTGTTCCGCAGCGCAAATTCAACCTCTCAATATGCGGGCTTTTTGCTCAAAAAAGGAGTGCTGAGTGATATTGCTTCGTTTTATGGTGCAGACGGCACGGTTACTCCGGGAATGGTTATTCCACTCGACGCTGATAATGGTGATTCAGTTCAGCGTTTTAGTGTTGGCCTGGTGAGAAGCGCAGGGGATCCCATGCTGACAGCCGGTACCGTAAACGCAAAAATCACTTTTGCTTTTGTGTTTCCCTGATATTACAGGATAGAGATCGTGAAAAAAAACTGTATGAATTCAGGGCGCAAAATAATTGTGCGGGCGATGTTTACTCTTCTGGTTTCCATGAGTTATTGCTCTTCGCGTGCTGCTAATATCGAGTTTACTGCGACATTTATCGCGGCCACTTGCAAGGTATCCGCTCCGGCATTACTGGATTTTGGTGATGTTGTCGCAAGCGATATTAAAAAAGGCATCAGTAATGCTAATCCCATACCGCTGGATGTCACCCTATCACAGTGCCAAGGATTTGTTGGTCCAGTAAACAAACCTGGATTGCTGATTACGGGAAATGGTATTACGAATTCAGGCGAGTTTCTTTTTATGCAGCCAGCCAGCACCAGGGCTGCTAATTATGGTTTTCGCGTGAAAACATCATCCGGCACCCAACTCTCATCAGAAAGAACATTTCTGCCCGTACCTCTGGATACAACAAATCCCGATGGCGCCAGCGTGGTAGTTCCTTTCAATGTCTCTATTTCCTGTGGTGAATGTGATGATTCTCTTACCAAATCGGGCACGCTGTCGGCCACTCTCACATTTAATTTTGTCTATCAGTAAGGAAAATAGATGAACTCAATGAAAATAGTCATTCAGCGTCTGCTGATGGTCGTTGTTTTGCTAACAATAAATATGAGTGTATCCATCGCTTCCGATGGAATTAGCCTTAGCCGTACAAGGATTATTTTTCTGTCATCTGATAAAGCGCAGAGTGTGACCATGCGGAATCATGGGGAGAAACCTTTTCTGGTCCAGTCAGGGGTGATCAGCTCTTTAAATGAGCGCACGCCAGCACCCTTTCTGACCACTCCGCCTTTATTTCGTCTGGAGGGAGACAGCAAAAGTAGTCTGCGTATTTTGCTCAAGCCGGGCGCATCGCTGCCGTCAGATCGTGAGTCGGTCTTCTATTTTACGGCAATTGCCGTTCCGGCTATGCGTTCACTTACAGACGCAGCGGATCAAGGTATGACCGCCCGGCTATCGGTCGGCTTGCAGAATACCATCAAGCTTTTTTACCGTCCTGCCGGGCTGCCAGTAACACCAGAAGAAGCAGAAGGGCGCCTGAACTTCGAGTATCAAAATGGCCGTGTGGCGGTGATAAATCCGACGCCGTACCACCTTACATTTTCCTGGCTGAAATTCGATCGTTTGGAAGTCAACGTGCGCCAGGGTGTGTCGATGGTGCCTCCGTTTTCCCAGCTTGAATATGCAACGCCATCATCGGTTCGCCAGGCTGAGTGGATGCTGATTAATGATTATGGCGGCAATAGCAAAACCTATAAGGCTGAGATTAAGCGTGGAAGTAAGGCATGAATAGGTTTGTGAAGCGCCCTGTGCTTATTTTTACTTTTTTCAGCTTTCTGGCCTGTCAGGTCTATGCCGCTGATTTATCTGGCATCACGATAAACCAGTTTCGTATTGTTTATAACGCATCTGAAAAAAAAGGAGTGACATGGTCATTAACCAACAATACAGAGCTTGCCTACCTCATGCAGTCCTGGATAAGACCCCTGGATACCGCTACGGGCATGCCGAGTACTGATGCAAGTAGACATAGAATTCCTCTTCTGGTTACGCCACCGCTTAAGCGGGTTAATCCAGGTGAACACTTCACTGTTCGCATCCGGCTTACTGAGGCCTCATTGCCAAAAGACAGAGAGTCCGTTTTTTATCTTTCGGTGAAAGGTATACCTTCAATGTCAGATAAAACCATCCAGACCGGCGGTCAAATGGCCGTCGCGGTTGTGAACAATATAAAATTGTTTTATCGACCAGAGGGGCTTCCTGAAGGAGGAGTAAGCAAACTCCTTTCTCAAGTCCGGTTAAGTAGAAAAGGTAAGACGCTGATAGTTAATAATCCTACGCCTTTCTACCTGAATTTTAGCCAACTAATAGTGGGCGGAAAAAAAGTGTCGGCTGAAGATTTGCGCCGATTAGTTCCGCCGAAAGGTGAGCAAAGTTATTTGCTACCTGAGGGAGCCACGGGAACAGTGGAATGGCAGGTCATTGATGAAAATAACGAGCTGACTCCACTCCAGCACCACTCTCTTTAATTAAGTAAATTCGCGCCTTTTATTTTTAAAGGGAAGTGAACATATTGAATGAATGATGGAAAGCCTGATAATGCCAACTAAATCAACTAAAGGATTAATCCCTCTCCGTCCTGAAAAGCTTTATCTTTGTATTCTTCTCGGTTCACAATCTGGCTGGGCTGCAGATTATTTCGATCCGGAACTTCTTTCGCTCGGTACGGGCAATTCGGATGTCGATCTTTCCGCTTTCTCCTCTAGCGGCGGTTATGCTGAAGGCGATTATCTGGTCAATATTTTTATCAACCAGCGGGACTCCTTTTCTCGCGAACTGGCCTTCAAAAAAAATAGTAGCGGCAGCATTGTGCCGGAGCTAACCCCTGAATTACTCAATGAGTTGGGTGTTGATGTAAAGCACCTGCCATTACTGAAAGATATGCCGGAAGATCAGCCCATTATGGACTTGCCCGCCATCATTCCGCACTCCTCGGTGAAATTTAATTTAGCCAGCCTGCGGCTCGATATCAGTATTCCGCAAATTGCAATGCAACCGGGACAAGAGAGTCGTATTCAGCCTGAGTTATGGGACGATGGTATTCCGGCATTACTGGCAAATTATAGTCTTAGTGCGGGACGTAATGACCAGACAATTAATGACGAGAAACGGGCTTCTAACAACCTTTTTGCTACCGTTCGTGCAGGGGCTAACGCAGGGCCCTGGCGTTTGCGGAGCACTATTACGCACAGCCATACTGATTACGATGGTGGCAAATACGGGCAGTCAACTCACAGTGATATAACGCGATTATCAAACACCTATCTGGCCCGTGATATTCGGCAGTGGCGTTCCAGCTTGTTGATGGGGGAGTCGAGCACGGGTAGTGACGTGTTGGATGGGGTTCCGTTTCGCGGTATCCAGTTGCGTTCCAGTGACCAAATGATGCCCGCACGATTACGGGGGTTTTCCCCGCAAATCAGTGGGGTTGCCAGTAGTAATGCCCGCATAACCGTGCGGCAGAATGGGTATGTTATTTATGAAACGTACGTGGCACCGGGTCCGTTTGACATCAAGGATATCTATCAGGCCAATATGGCGGGGGATCTTGATGTTACCGTGACAGAAGCGGATGGAAGCCAACATGGCTTCGTTGTGCCTTACTCATCTCTGCCCGTTATGTTGCGTCCCGGCGGCTTTAAGTACGAAGTGAGTGTCGGGAAGTACGATGGTGCTACTGCGCGTCATTCTCGTCAGTCAGATTTCATCATGGCTACCCTGATTTACGGTTTACCCAAAAACGTCACGCTATATGGTGGGGGCCTGGCCTCTGAGTTTTATACGGCATTGACTCTGGGCACCGGTATCTCACTCGGTTACATGGGCGCTATTTCTGCCGATGGCACACTATCCCGAGCAAAATTTGCACATGAAAATGACGCCAATGGCGGCTCGTGGCGGTTACGTTATTCTAAAAGCATGCTCTCTACGGGTACCTCGCTAGATTTGACGGCACTGCGTTATTCAACCAGAAATTTTTATACCTTCAGTGAATATAATGGCACTGGTTATGAGGGGCGTGATGAGGATTCGCTCTCAGGATCTCACCATCGCCGTAGCAGTTTCCAGACGCAGATCTCCCAGCAGATGGGCAACTACGGCTCATTAAGCCTGCGTGCAAATCGTGACGATTATTGGGGTACCACGAAAACCCTAAATGGTCTGTCAGCCGGTTATACCGGCAATCTGGCGGGGATAAGTTATGGGATTAACTACACGATAGATCGGTTGAAAGGTAAGGGGAACTGGCCTGAAAACCGCCAAATTTCCGTTAACCTGAGTGTGCCATTCACTATTTTCGGTTATTCATCTGCCCTGCAGAATACCTATGCCAGTGCACAGACGATACACGACAAACGCGGCCAGACGCAGAATCAGGCAGGAATTAACGGCAGTCGCAGTGATGGCAGGCTCTCCTATAGCCTGATGCAGAGTTGGGGAAACCAGCAACAGGTCAGGAGTAGTAACCTCAATGTGGGGTATCAGGGGAGTAAAGGCAGTGTCACCGCTGGCTATGGATACTCCAAAGATATGCGTTCAATAAATATGAATATGAGCGGTGGCATGATTGCGCATGCAGAAGGGCTGACGCTATCCAGAACATTAGGCAGTTCAGTGGCGTTAGTGAGTGCACCGGGTGCCGCTGGCGTGCATCTCTCAAATGGTGGTGGTGTAACAGACTGGAACGGTTATGCGGTAATGCCATATCTCAATGATTATGCAAGTAATAGTGTTGGTCTCGATCCGGGCACACTACCTGATAATGTCGACCTTCCACAGAACCAACTGAAGGTTTATCCCACCAACGGAGCGGTAGTGAAAGCTAAGTTTGCCACGCGTGTTGGTCATCAGGCATTGATGACGCTAACACGCGCTGGAGCCTTGGGCTTTGTGCCGTTCGGTGCCACTGCATCACTCATTGGCAGCAATGCACAGGATGAGACCACAGGGATCGTGGGTGACAGTGGTCAGGTCTATCTTACCGGTCTTCCTGAGTCAGGCGAGCTAAAGCTTGTCTGGGGAAAAAACAGCGATAAACAGTGCAAAGTCAGTTTTAACCTGAAGGATCATCAACCCTCTGAGCAAATGCCAGTCATTCATGTGAATGGCGATTGTCGATAATGTAAAATCGATATAGCGCTAGTTAAATATTTACGAAACCCTCGCCAGGGTGATTAAGTTCATCCTTAATTCGTTGAAGGTATATTTCATGCAGAATACGCTATCTACATTTTTTAAAACTGGCAGTCCTTATGTTAAGACACTCTTTTGGTCTTTGGTTCTTACATTTTTGTTTTTATTTAAAGCGCAGGCTAATTTTGAAGTCATTGATGGCTGGAATCCCATTTCAACAGAGAAGATCTCTATAAAAACTGGCGCTAACAAAAATCTCGATTATTGGGCGTATCAATCTAAAAGTATTCCAGCGCACTGGGGGATAAAGAGTACGCAGGGTTATCCCGATCAGTGCGAATCATCATTATCTACTGTGCAAATTGGTGCATATAATGGCCTGCGAATTGCTGATGGTGTTTACCTGGTTATGTACTCGTCGCAAATAACATCTACCTCGCGGGTTGGTCGTGATATTTTGAGGACCCGCGTGGTCAATTTTAACGCCGCTGGCTATTCTTACGATCAACCCGCCCCGAACGGAGGTTCGTGGTGTTTTGGTGATCTTTACTTCAACGGTTACTGGAATATGACGGATGTACGCCAGGCTAATGGGACGCTGAGATTTGGGATTTATGTCGTTCCCGGTACCCCCGAATCCACCGTTACGCTGCCCTCTTTATATTTTTCAAAAATGGATTCGACCTCTGCTTTGATATATTCAGAACTGTCCATTTCCGGTAGCGTTTTAAATGTTAATCCGACAAAGTGTACGCTTAATATACCAGCGGCCATATCTTTTGGGGATATTAGCAATAGTTCAGCGAAGAAAGTGCAAAGCAATGCTTCAGTGAGCTGTAACTCACCAACGCAAAATTCTTTATTAAATGTCATGTACAGGGTTTCCTCAACGCGAACGAATTCATCAAAGACGACGCTGACCATGGTAAATAACAGTGGTGGGCAAAAAGTAGCAGACATTCGCGGGTTTATTGGCGACGAGGGAATTAATAGCTCAGGGTGTGTTGATCAAAGCTCCTCTTTATTTTTCGATGGGACGTCGGCACTTCTTTCATCAAAAGTAAGTAATAATGGCACCTCCACCATTCCCATTACCTGGGTTTTATGTCCCGATCCCAAAGCGCAACCAGGGCCAGCCTCATCGTCGATAACCCTGGATATTAGCTGGTAATTTTAATGTTCATCGACAAGACGCCGCAAAGCCCGTTGCTGATGGCAGAGTGCATCTGGCTGTTTTTTATTAACTGCATCACAAAACATTAAGAAATCTCCGCAAAGTTGAAACCGGGCCCGCTCGCGCACCACTCAACCCTATCGTTGCGGGGTGAGCTGCTCATTTCGCAAGTCATCAACTGACCGGTTGCTGATAACCGGCATAACCTGGCGGAGTGAGAATAATGGAGATAAACAGAAGTCACGGGCGCGCACCTACACCTGGGCATGAGGATATTGCCCTGCGTTCACGTACTGCCGCGTCGACCAGCGCCGCTGCGGGCGTAGATCCTACACAAGCAGCCCGGCTACAGGAGATCGCGCGTATTGAGCGCACCCTGGAAACTGAATCTGTCGGTGGAGCAGAGGTCCGCGAACACATGCATGGTGTCGCGGTAAGGCTGGCTGAGATGGGAGAAACTGCAGATGATGTTGCAACAGTTATTCAAAACGCTCGCAAGAATGATAAAGGAACATCCGCATTAGCCGAGGCCGCCATGGGGTTAGCCTATGGGCTTTCTGGCATGCCCGGCGACCTGGCGGGTAAGGCGCTGGCGCAAAAACTGAATCTGGAACCCGGTACGCCGGGACACGATTTTGTTACTGGCCTGACCGGAGGGCTCACGGCGGTCGCTTTTAAGGCCGTCGTCTCCAAGCTTGTCGATAACAGCCTCAAAGATGGGAAATGGATGCAGGCTGATAAAGAGGCACTCGAACCATTTATGCAGGAGGTGATGAAAAGGCACGAATCCACAGGGCATAAAGTGAAAAATGCGGCACTGGGAGGGTCAGGGTATAACATGCGCAACCCGGTGACCGCAGCGATTTCAGCCGGTACGCAGAAACTCGCGGAAAACGCGCCGAGCACGAAACCGGTGGAGATACTCAAAGGGATCGGTAAACCAGGGTATCTCATCAATCAGGGGGCGGGTCTGCTCTTAACAACCGGGGCCGGAGCGGCGAGTGGCGTGGTGCAGAACCAGTTCGACCATTTGCACGGTGCGGAGTATCTGTTTGGCCGCCATGACTGGCAGGAGCGTTACATGGCATTAGCCAGCGGGCGTAAGCATAGCGCTGAAGGTGGCCGGTTTGATGCCCTGAAGAATAACCTCACCACGCCAAAAAATTGGGGTAAAGCCGTGCTCAATCTTGTCGCGCTCTCTCAGCTCGTGGAAGGCTTTGCGTTGGGAGGTGGGCTGGGGCTGGCAAATATGTCGAAAAGCGCAGCGAGTAAGGCTATGGCGTCCTCTATGTCTAAAGGGCTGGGCAGTGTTGACGATGTCATGAAAAATTCGACTAACCGCGCTATTCGCGAACTTGCAGGCCAGGGTGCTTACATTCCGGTGGCGGCGGTGGCCTATTTTTCACAAGGGGCGGCGGCAATCGCCTATGACGCGATGAAAAAAGCGGCGAAAAACGCACTTGGGCTAGGTGACGGAAGCAGCACAAGTTCATCATCATCATCTACCAACACGGATACAACCGACGGCAGCGCCCATTTAACTTCAGGGGAAAGAACTCCGGAAGGCACCTCAGCGCCAGAGGCTGGCACCGAGGCAAGAGCCTCTACAGAATCGCCAGCGCCAGAGGCTGGCACTGAGGCAAGAGCTTCTACAGAATCGCCAGCGCCAGAGGCTGGCACTGAGGCAAGGGCTTCTACAGCATCGCCAGCACCAGAGGCTGGCACTGAGGCAAGGGCTTCTACAGCATCGCCAGCGCCAGAGGTTAGCACCGAGGCAAGAGCCTCTACAGACTCGCCAGCACCAGAGGTTAGCACCGAGGCAAGGGCTTCTACAGAATCGCCAGCGCCAGAGGTTAGCACCGAGGCAAGGGCTTCTACAGCATCGCCAGCGCCAGAGGTTAGCACCGGGGCAAGGGCTTCTACAGAAACGCCAGCGGCAATTGCTGGTACCCGGACGAAAACGCCGTCAGAAGCAAGCAGGCCGGACAGCGCCAGCGTGCATTCAAAAGCCTCTGGCGCGCTGCCTAAGACCCCGTCTGAGTATTTACATGCGTTGCTTGAGGAGATGGATCCCCAGGAATTGTTGCGCGCCTTCCCGGAGCGGGAGGACATCCTGACCCCACATCCTGAGAGAATAACCCCGGCTATGTTTGCAGCCATTATTGAACACCTTGAGGCTGAAGCCGAGAAGATGAGCGAGCGTATCGCCGAGATGATCCCGCTGCCGGACTCCTTACCGACATCATCTGCGTCATCAGTGGCATCCGGGCCATCGGCGTCATCAGAAGCCGCAGCGCCAGCAGGATCGCCAGCGCCTGAAGAGGCGAAAAAAGCCTCCTGATGCCCCCTCTTAAAAGCCGCAGCGATGCGGCTTTTTTTCGTCTGAATTTTCGCTGTAGCACGCTCTGCGCGGAACCCGCGCCGCGCGCTGTCCACTCAATCATACCCCGGTAAAACCGGGAGGGATGCGTCAGCGTGACTGGCGCTAATGATGACCCTTTGTTGAGAGGACAGAAGGATGAATATCTCGTCAGGTTCGGTTTTCGCGCCGATACAGCCGCAAATGCCTGATTTCAGCGCGCTCGATGAAAAAAACGTTGCCTCGTTCAGCCCGACAGATTTTGCTGGCGGCAGCCAGGCAATTAACTTTGGCAATGATGCCATGAGCGGCACGGATTTCAGTAGCCTCACCGCCACGCCCGGCAGTGAGAGCAGTATGGATCCGATGCAGATGCAGGGGCTAATGCAGCAACTGGGCCCGCAAATACAAGCACTACTGCAACTGCTGATGATGTTGCAGCAGCTCTTCTCCGGTCAGCAGCAAAATAACAGCGCAGGAGCAGGCGCTGGTGCTGGAGCGGGTAGCGGCGGCGGAGCCGGGATGCCGGGCGCCTCAGCAGAGGAGGGGGCTGCGCCCGCCGCACCGGTGAACGCCGCTGTGCAGCAGCCTGTTAATCAGCCTGCCGCCGCCTCTGCACAACAACCGGGCAGTGCGGCACAACCGGGTTCCCCCTCCAGTGCTGCCCTGAACACGCCTGCCCAGCAGACACCGGCATCCGGCGGGGTTCCGCTGATAAAAGGCGAGTCGGGATTACATTTGCCCGCACCGCTACTCGATCATGAGAAGGCGATAATGCATGCCGCCAGAGAGACCGATCAACCGCCTGAAGTGCTGGCGGGGCAAATCTGGCAGGAGTCACGCGGGAAAATCGATGCGACCACCGTTAACGGCGGCAATGGGCTTTCCGACAGCGGCCTGATGCAGGTTAATTCGAACACCTTCGCCGATCTGCAAAGCAGATACCCACATCTGCTGGGATCCGATGCCAGCCCCGCTAACCCTAAAGACAGCATTATGGCCGGTGCGCTCTATTTGAAAGAGCAGCGGGAGGCGTTTGGCGGCGATCTCGGTGCCGGGCTGCGGGCCTATAACTCAGGGCCGGGGAA
>Ga0157372_10009100_pt1 | contig 10549 bp, 7 predicted proteins | sample C55metaG_FD_115307 | JGI IMG/M metagenome (GOLD analysis project Ga0157372, IMG submission 115307) | Corn rhizosphere microbial communities from Kellogg Biological Station, Michigan, USA - C5-5 metaG | ecosystem: Host-associated > Plants > Roots > Rhizosphere > Soil | place: USA: Michigan...
CCGATCCCCAATTACATTAAGATGATCGAGCTGAAAACGGCGGTGCTGCTTGGCGGTGCTTTGAAGATGGGCGCGCTTACGGGCGGAGCGAGGGAAGAGGACGCGCAGCAGCTGTATAATTTCGGGAAGCACATCGGCATTGCCTTCCAGCTGCAGGACGATATCCTTGACGTGTACGCTGATGCGGAAAAATTCGGGAAGCAAAAAGGCGGCGACATCATCGCCAACAAAAAAACATATCTCCTGTTGAAAGCTATGGAAATGGCGGAAACCAACCGTTACCTGAAAGAGGAGCTGCAGCTCTGGATCGCTGCGCCGCAATTCGACGCGAAGGAAAAAGTGGAAGCGGTTACCAATATTTATAATTTCCTGAATGTAAAGGAGCTGGCGCGTGCCGAGATGAAAAAGCAGTATGCGGCTGCAATGGCCTGCTTAAAAGGAATTCCTGTTGCCGAGGAAAAGAAGAATGCCTTGATCGCCTTTGCGGATAGTTTGATGGTGCGGGAAATGTAAATACGGATCGCGTCGTACGACTTAATTCTTCGAACCGACCAGCAGATCCTCCAACGCATCCTCCACCTTTTTATATTTGAAATCATACCCCGCTTTCTCGATCTTTTCCGACGATACCCGGCTGCCCTGCAGGAACATTTCCGACATTTTGCCGAAAAGCATCTTCAAGGCGAATGATGGTACATTCGGGAAGAAGAACGGTTTTTTCAGCGTTTTTGCAATGCTTTGTGTAAGCTCCCTGTTGGTGACCGGTTCCGGTGCAACACCATTATAAACACCTTTCAGCGTTTCATCTTCCAGCGCTTTGATGAAGATCCCGCAGATGTCGTCGATGTGGATCCAGGGCATGTATTGCTTTCCGCTGCCGAGCGCCGAGCCGATTCCGAATTTAACAGGCGCCGCCATTTTTGCGAGTGCGCCTTCCTTCGGCGTAAGCACAATTCCCACGCGGATCTTCACCGTGCGGATTCCCATCGATGTGATCGGCTTGGACGACGCTTCCCAAAGCCTGCAGCAGGTTCCCATGAAGTCTTTAGCGGCGGGATCGTTCTCGGTAAAATTTTTTTCGCTCGTAACGGCGCCGTAAAATCCTACCGCGGAAGCCGAAATAAACGCAGCCAGTTTTTTATCGTTGCGCTGCAGCGCTTCCGCCAGCAGGTGCGTGCTGTCGGTACGGCTGCTGATCACTTCCTTTTTCCGCTCTTCGGTCCATTTGCTGTCGGCAATCCCTGCGCCTGCCAGGTGAATAATGTAATTCGCCTGCTCTACCGCCCTGTCGTCGATCATTCTTTTCCCCACATCCCATGTAAATGTTTCCACTCCGTTCTTCGCGGAAGCGCTCCTGCTCAGGTGAATAACCCGGTAGCCCCGGCTCTGAAGCTTTGGTGTAAGGTGTTTGCCGATAAGGCCGGATGCTCCGGTGATCAATACTGTTTTCATTTACGAACAACGAATTACGAATGTGTGCGAATATACGAATTGCCAACCTGTACGGATGTGTGCGCCGGTCATCCTGAACTTGTTTCAGGATCTGCGCGTGGCATTCCATTCCTTTCGCATGATATGAATTCCATGCCAATAGGCACTGCCGTTCATTAAGATTCGTAAATTCGTAACAAATTAAACTGCAAAATGATTTACGACAAGCATATTTTTATCTGCACCAACCAGCGTGCGGAAGGCGCACACCGCAAAAGCTGCGGAGAGGCTCACGGAATGGAGATAGTGGACGCCTTCAAAAAACGGCTGAAAGAGCTGAACCTGCCGCTGAAGCTGCGTGCGCAAAAAGCCGGATGCCTCGATATCTGCGATTACGGGCAAACCATCGCCGTGTATCCCGACGGCGTTTTTTATGTGGGCGTGGAGCTGGCGGATGTGGAGGAGATCATCCAGGAGCATATCATAAATAACCGGGTGGTGGAGAGGCTGAAGCTGCAGAATGTCCGGGCAAAGAAGGATTAAAGCACATTCGCAGGCAATGGACCTCAACAACCTCTCCCAATACTTCAACCGCCTGGACCTGGTAAAAGCCACGGCAGAGCAGATCATCAAGGATTTCGAAATGTTCGGGATGGAGATCAGGTTTTCGGGCAACGCCTACAATGCCTATGAAGAATTGTTCGAGCAGATCGAGCCGCAGATCAAAAAGCTCATCGATTCCAGCCAGTCGAAATTCATGGGCATCCTTTACCGGATCGACCTCAACGACGAGCAGCTGAAAAAGGCCGTCCGCGAGAATTCCAGCGAGCCGTTTTCGCACATTGTTACCGACCTCATCATAAAACGGGAGCTGCAAAAGGTGGTGATCCGGAATCATTATAAAGCCCAATAGCGGCGGGCGTTTCATGCCCATTCAGAATTAGCCCCAAATGTTTCCCGTTTTCAGCTAAAAACCTTAAATTTGTTTCCTTAATCAGAGAAAGACCAAGGATATGGATAAGTTTTCGTTTTTAGGCAACGGAGATGTTGTTGCAATGGAGGAATTATTTCAGCAATATTTGAAGGATAATAATTCGGTGGAGGCCGACTGGCGCCATTTTTTTGCCGGTTTTGAGTTTGCACGGAAAAACTACGAGGATTCCGGTGAGATCCCGCAGAATGTGAAGAAGGAATTCGATGTGCTGAACCTCGTGAATGCTTACCGCTCGAGAGGACATTTATTCACACAAACCAATCCTGTGCGCGAGCGCAGGAAATACACCCCAACGCTTGACATCGAGAATTTCGGGCTGAGCCAGGCGGACCTCGAAACCGTTTTCCAGGCCGGTACCCAGATCGGGATCGGTGCGGCAAAGCTGAAGGATATCATCGCTCACCTCAATCAAACCTATTGCCAGTCGATCGGCGCGGAATACATGTACATCCGTACCCCCGAGGTCATCAAATGGCTCCAGGAGAAAATGGAAAGCAGCAGGAACACCCCGAAATTCTCCATCGATGAGAAAAAGGTGATCCTCAACAAGCTGAACCAGGCCGTTGTTTTTGAGAACTTCCTCCACACCAAATTCGTAGGCCAGAAGCGCTTTTCCCTCGAAGGGGCGGAAACAGCCATTCCTGCGCTGGATGCGGTTTGCGAAAAAGGTGCCGACCTCGGCATCCGCGATTTCGTGATCGGTATGGCGCACCGCGGAAGGCTGAACGTGCTTGCAAACATCCTGAACAAAACGTACAAAGATATTTTTACCGAGTTTGAAGGCCGCCCTTCGGAAGATTCGGTGTTCGACGGCGATGTGAAATACCACATGGGCTATTCCAGCGACCAGAAATCGAACAACGGAAAACAAGTGCACCTGAGCTTAACCCCGAACCCCTCGCACCTTGAGGCTGTTGACCCGGTTGTGGAAGGTATTGCAAGGGCGAAGATCGATACGCTGCACGGCGGCGACTTCAACAAAGTGTGCCCGATCCTGATCCATGGAGATGCGGCGCTTGCCGGACAGGGCATCGTTTACGAGGTGCTGCAGATGAGCCAGCTCGATGGCTTTAAAACAGGCGGAACCATTCACCTCGTGATCAATAACCAGGTTGGATTTACAACGAATTATTTAGATGCACGCTCGAGCACGTATTGCACCGACGTGGCAAAAACAGTGCTTTCCCCGGTGTTCCATGTGAACGGTGATGATGTGGAAGCGCTTGTATTTACTGCACGGCTGGCGATGGAATTCCGCCAGACCTTCAACCGCGATGTGTTCATCGATGTGCTGTGCTACCGCAAATACGGGCACAATGAAGGCGATGAGCCGCGCTTCACGCAACCCTTGCTGTACAAGGCTATCGCTTCACACCCGAACCCGCGCGAGATCTATATCAAGCAATTGCAGGCGGAAGGCTCTATTTCAGCCGACCTTGCAAAAGAGATGGAAACAAGCTTCAAGAACCTCCTGCAGGAAAAGCTGGATGAGGCGAAGCAAACAGAGAAGGCAAAGATCACTTCCTTCCTCGAAGGACAATGGAAAGGCCTGAAAATGGCTGATGCCGATGCCTTTGACAGATCGCCGGAGACTGCGGTCGACAAAAAGACATTCCTCGACATCGCGAAAAAAACAGTGGAGCTGCCGAAGGATAAAAAATTCTTTAACAAGATCCAGAAGCTGTTCGACGACCGCGCTGCAATGATCACTTCCGATAATTACGATTGGGCGATGGGCGAGCTGATGGCCTATGCCACCCTGATGAATGAAGGGCACAATGTGCGTTTCAGCGGTCAGGATGTGGAGCGCGGAACATTCTCTCACCGCCATGCCATCGTGAAGGTGGAAGATTCGGAAGATGAATACACGCCTCTGAACAACTTCGGCGCAAAAGGAAAATTAAGCATTTACAATTCATTGCTCTCTGAATACGGCGTGCTCGGATTCGAGTTCGGCTATGCCATGTCGACGCCATCGGCGCTCACCATCTGGGAGGCTCAGTTCGGCGATTTCTTTAACGGTGCGCAGATCATCATCGACCAGTTCATCACTTCCGCGGAAGCGAAATGGAGAAGGATGAACGGCCTTGTGATGCTGCTTCCGCACGGATATGAGGGCATGGGCCCCGAGCACTCGAGCGCACGCATGGAGCGTTTCCTGCAGCAGTGTGCCGGCAACAACATGCAGGTGGTGAACTGCACCACGCCTGCCAACCAGTTCCACGTGCTGCGCAGGCAGATCAAGCGTGATTTCCGCAAGCCGCTCATCTGCTTCACGCCGAAAAAATTATTGCGCTATCCGGCCTGTGTATCGTCCGTAAAGGATTTCACAAGCGGCGGATTCACCGAAGTGATCGACGATACAGTAGCGGCGAAACAGGTTAAGAAAGTGGTGCTTTGCTCCGGTAAAGTGTATTACGACCTTTCCGAAGCAAGGGGAAAAGCCGGCTCCGATGATGTGGCGATCGTTCGCCTCGAGCAGCTGTACCCATTCCCTGTAAAGCAGATCAAATCTATTCTCGATAAATACAAAGGTGCAACGGAATACATCTGGGCACAGGAAGAGCCGGAGAACATGGGCGCATGGGCATACGTGATGCGCATGTTCAGCAAATACGGTGAAACGGAAAACATTAAGCTGAAATACATCGGACGCGCAGAGAATGCCAGTCCGGCAACAGGATTCTCCAAATCGCATGCAGAGCAGCAGCAGGGCATCCTGGATAAAATTTTTGTAAAGCAATTAGTAACTAAATAAACATGAGTATTGAGTATAGAGACGTGAAACAAGAAGCACGTTCTGCTATCTCAAATCTCCTATCTCAAATCTAACATTTATGGCAATCATTGAAATGAAAGTACCAAGCCCGGGTGAATCCATTACCGAAGTGGTGATCGCACGCTGGCTGAAAAAAGACGGCGAGTACGTGGAGAAGGATGAAGAAGTTGCGGAAGTGGATTCCGATAAGGCAACGCTTACCATTAACGCGGAAGAGGCGGGTGCTATCAAGATCCTGGCTGCAGAAGGCGATACCGTGAAGGTGGGACAGGTGGTATGCTCTGTGGATACTTCTGTAAAAGGCGAAAGCAAAAAAGAGCCTGCACAGAAAGCTGAAAGCGCAAAAGCGGAAGTGAAAAAGGAAAGCGCAAAAGCTGAGGTGAAGGTGCAGGAAAAAGTGAAATCCGAAAGCTATGCAAACGGAACTCCTTCGCCCGCTGCTAAAAAACTGATGGACGAAAATAAAGTTCCTGCCGCGAAGCTGAACGGCAGCGGCAAGGACGGCCGCATCACAAAAGGCGATGTGCTTTCTGCACTGGCAAATGGCTTCGACAGCTCATCGGCTGCTGCATGGGGCGGAAGCCGCGATACGGAGCGCTCGAAAATGAGTCCGCTCCGCAAGAAGCTTGCACAGCGATTAGTATCGGTGAAAAATGAAACGGCCATGCTTACTACGTTCAATGAAGTGGACATGAGCGCTATCTATGCACTGCGCGCTAAATACAAGGATAAATTCAAGGAAGTGCATGGAACCAATTTAGGGTTCATGAGCTTTTTCACAAAAGCAGTAACGGAAGCATTGAACCATTTTCCTGCCGTGAATGCAATGATCGACGGAGAAGAGATCGTGTATCACAAATATGCGGACATCGGCATCGCGGTAAGCGCGCCGAAAGGACTGGTTGTACCGGTTGTTCGCAATGCCGAGCAAATGAGCCTTGCGCAGATAGAAACCGAAATTAAAAACCTTGCGCTGAAGGCACGCGACAATAAGATCACGCTGGAAGATATGAGCGGGGGAACATTTACGATCACCAACGGTGGCGTATTCGGCTCCATGATGAGCACGCCGATCATCAACCCGCCGCAAAGCGCCATTCTCGGGATGCACAACGTGGTGGAGCGCCCGGTTGCCGTGAACGGACAAGTGGTGATCCGTCCGATGATGTATGTTGCATTATCGTACGATCACAGGATCATCGACGGGCGCGAGTCTGTCGGCTTCCTCGTTAAAGTGAAAGAGATGCTCGAAAACCCGACCAAGATGCTGTTTGGCGGAAAAGACCCGAACGAGATCGTATTGGGATTGTAGAATAAAAGAAATAAAAAAATAATATAAGAGAAGCGCCCTGCACAACGGGGCGCTTTTTTTTGTGGACACAATTCCCCATTCGGGGAAAAGTGAATATAAGGCAAAAGTTATTTTGCCTTCCTGAATATATGTTAATGAGGCATTTTGAATAGCCAGGCGCCGGTTTTCTCCCGGTGGCATGTATTTTTCTCTTTGTTCCCTTTAAGTTTTTAAACGGGAGCGACTACTTAGAAATGACTGTCTTTTGATTTGTTATACTCGGATAGCCGCTCTATTTTCACCCACAAATTTAAATGCTACACATTATGAAAAGAAAAAAATTACTGTTTTCAGCAGTACTCTTGCTTTTGCAAACTGTCATATTCGCGCAGGGCAGGGTGATCACAGGAACCGTCAAGGATTCCAAAACCAATGAAACACTTCCCGGGGTAACTATTGTAGTGGAAGGAACCACTACCGCCACGGTGACCAATGAAAAAGGAAATTTTACCATCAATGTTGAAGGGGATGACAAGAAGCTCATCTTCTCTTCCGTAGGTTATATCACGAAAGTGGTTCCTGCAAACCAGGATGTGATCGATGTGTCTTTCGATCCGAACACTACCTTATTAAAAGAAACAGTGGTAACCGCGCTCGGTGTTTCAAAGGAAACAAAATCGCTGGGCTATTCCGTTTCTTCCGTGAGCGGCGATGAGGTCCGCCGGTCGGGTGAGGCTAACGTGATCGAAGGGCTCGCTGCAAAAGCGCCCGGCGTGAACGTTACCGGCTCCGGTGGTACTCCCGGTGCTTCCTCAAAAGTAACCTTAAGGGGAAACAGCCATTTCTCGGGCGATAACCAGCCGCTCATTGTTGTGGATGGCGTTCCCATCGATAACTCAACAAACTCAGTTACTCCGGGCGATGCCCCATTCAATGTAAACCTGCAGGGTGTGAATGAATCCAACCGTGCGATCGACATCAACCCTGAAGACATTGAATCGGTGACGATCCTGAAAGGGCCGTCCGCAGCAGCATTGTACGGATCACGTGCCGGGAACGGTGCCATCATCTATACCACAAAAAGAGGTAAAGCAGGAAAGGGCATCGGCGCTACCTACAGCACTTCCTTAGAGATCGCTAAAGTAAGCCGCCTGCCTGAGCTGCAAATGACCTATGCACAGGGCAGCGGGGGAAATTATTCGCAGGCGACGCCGAGCAGCTGGGGGCCGACGGTTTCCAGCCTGGGACTTGAAGCGCGCAATCCTTACGATGATTTTTTCAAAACAGGATATACCTATAATAACGATGTTGCCATCTATGGCGGCAATGAAACCACATCGCTGCGTCTCGGCGTGGGAAATACGAACCAAACGGGTGTTGTGCCGAACACCGGCCTGAAAAGGACAAGCGTGCGTCTGACAACCGATAGCAAGCTCGCTCCGCGGATCACAGCCGGAGGTACCATCGATTATACCAACACGCAGGTGAAGCGTGCGCAGAACGGCTCTAACCTTGCCGGCGTTATGCTTGCCCTTACACGCACTCCCGTGAGCTTCGACATGCGCGACTACATCAATGGCGACGGTACACAGAATCAGTATTACGCAGCGTATGACAACCCTTTGTTCTCGGCGTATAAAAATCCGTACACCGATCAGACCAACCGCGTACAGGGCAATGTATACCTCGATTACAAGCCGCTCGATTTCCTGACGTTCACATGGAAAGTGGGAACCGATGTGTACAATACCAACACAAAACAGATCTACGCGATCAACTCGCTTGGTAATGATAATGCAGATGGCAGCGGACAGATCAACATGAGCTCGACCTCGGTGCGCAACCTTTACACCGATGTGATCGCGAAAGTAACAAAGGAGATCAACAAGGATTTCGGTTTTGATGCCTTGCTGGGATACAACTTTGTGTACGATGAAAGCGAATTTTTATTTGCAAGGGGCCGCCAGCTGCAGGTGCCTGATTATTATAACCTGAACAATGCATCGGAGCTGTACAGCAGCAACTCTGCCTACTACCAGAAGAACAGCTCGGTGTTTGCGGATGTTACGCTCAGCTTCAGGCGCATGCTTTATTTAACGCTTACCGGAAGGAACGAGTGGAACACTGCATTCGGCAAGAACGGCAAGAGCTTCTTTTACCCGAAAGCGGATATCTCCTGGGTGTTCACGGAAGCATTCAAAGCGCCTGACTGGTTCAGCTTTGGTAAGGCACGCGTTGCCTATTCAAATGTAGGTATTGCTCCTGCGCTTTATTCCGACAGGACCTATTACTCCGTTCCGTTTTACACGGATGGATTCACAAACGGAAATTCACTTCCATACCTCGGACAGTCGGGGCTCGCGATCTCCAATACATTGGGGAACGGCGATCTCAAGCCTGAGCGCGTTGTAGGTATTGAAGGAGGATTGGACCTGCGCTTCTTTACAGGCCGCTTAACACTCGACCTCACCGTTTATAACCAGACCTCAAAAGACCTGTTGATCACGCAGCCGGTAGCAGCATCTTCCGGATACATGTACCGCTCGGTGAATGCAGGAGAGATGGTGAACAAGGGAGTGGAGATCGCAGTGGGAGCAGACGTTGTGAAGAAAGAGAATTTTAACTGGAACATTACCGTAGGCTGGTCGAAGAACGTTTCGAAAGTTACCAAGCTTACCAACGGTGTGGAGCAGTTCAACCTCGAAACAGGCTTTAGCGACATCGGATCCTATGCGATCGTAGGCGAGCCGTTCGGCGTTTTCTACGGAACAGTATGGAAGCGTAACGGAAACGGCGACCTGCTGCTGGATGCCGACGGACTGCCGCAGATCGAGACGATCGCGCAAAAGATCGGGAATCCGAATCCGGACTGGCTGATGAACATCAACAACGCATTTACTTACAAAGCATGGAGCTTTACCTTCCTGTGGGATGTCCGCAAAGGTGGCGACATCTGGAACGGTACACGCTCCAGCCTCAACTACAGGGGAAAAACAGAAGAGTCGGAAGACCGTGAAGGCACGTTCACCATTGAAGGTGTTTACGATGAAGGCACTCCGAATGCAGGGCAGGCGTCCACCGCTTCGATCGACGCATTTACGTATTACGCATATTACAAAGGTCAGCTGGGAGCTGCTGAAAATTCTATCGAGGACGGATCATGGATCAGGCTGCGTTCGGTAGGACTCAGCTACCGCTTCGACTTAACAAAAAAGGAAAAGAAAAACACATTCAAATATGTGGAGCTTGGAGTAAGCGCAAGGAACCTGCTGCTGTTTACGAAGTATCACGGTGTTGATCCTGAGACCAGCTTAACGGGTGCAGGCTCCAACATTATCGGTTACGATTATTTCAATAACCCGGGAACAAAATCATTTTTCTTTAACCTGAGAGTCGGGATCTAATTTTTAAAATGATCCCGGTCACTAAAATAAAAACATTCAACATGAAAAATAAAAAGTCATATATCATAGCAGCCTTTGCGTTCTTAGTTACAGGATTCTCTTCCTGCCGGAAAGGCGATGACCTGTATGTATCACCCAACTCACCGTCTACAGCAACGCCGCAAACGCTGCTGTCGGCAATAGAAGTGGGAACATTCAATAACCTCGAAGGCGGAGGCGTGCGCATTGCATCGGTGTTCATGCAGTACAATTCGGGTGTCGACGGACAGGCGATCTCTTACGAGCAGTACAACCCTACCGAAAGCGACATGGACAACTACTGGAACGGGTTGTACACGAACATGTTCAACTGTAAGGTCCTAAAAGACAAATACGGCGCTGAAAACCCTTACTATAAAGGCATGGCAGAGGTGCTTATGGCAATGAACCTGGGGCTCGCCACCGACATGTGGGGCGATGTGCCTTATTCGGAAGCTTTCCAGGGTGCGGAAAAGGATGGCAATTTCAGTCCTCATTTCGATTCGCAGCAGTCGGTGCTGAATTCGATCCAGGCGATGCTGAGCGATGCTATCGAAGCATTCGCATTGTCGGACGGAGAGAATCATTCATTGCCGGGAACCGATGATTTTATTTACGGCGGCGATGTGTCG
>Ga0157372_10009103_pt1 | contig 10548 bp, 9 predicted proteins | sample C55metaG_FD_115307 | JGI IMG/M metagenome (GOLD analysis project Ga0157372, IMG submission 115307) | Corn rhizosphere microbial communities from Kellogg Biological Station, Michigan, USA - C5-5 metaG | ecosystem: Host-associated > Plants > Roots > Rhizosphere > Soil | place: USA: Michigan...
GAACGCAACTTCCCCATCAACGATGAATGCAGATCGGATCTTTCACCGGAAAGTGGTAGTGGGATACATCTTAGGTAAGGCTTTTTAGCGGCTTGTCCTTGACACCCTCGCGTATAGGTCAGGTCTCCAGTCTCCAGGCTTCCGAAATCGTTGCGCCGTCTGTTAGCCTTTTGGGGCGTCAAGAGGTGATTCTGGACTGGCTGTCAGTCATGACCACCAATCGCCGCCCCGGTTGGTCCCGCTGCCAAGCCTTCTCGATTTCTGCAAGCGGAACCTTTTCGGTGTCTATTTGAAGCTCTCCTCTTGCGGCGTATGCCATCACTTGCTGAAGGGCGTCGACTAGAACGTCACGAGACGGAATTCCCGCAGTGCCTAGAATTGTCAGTGCCGTACTACGCAATACGGCTGCCGAAAGCGAGATGGTCGGCGCAGCACTCTCCCCAACCTGAACAAAGCGGGTTTCCGACTGGATAGTCACAAATTCTCTTCGTGTCATCGCTGCCAGAAACGCCTCTGCTGGCTGGCCCCACACGTAATCGATGACAACTTGGAATCCAGACTGACCCGCTTCTCGCACAAATGCCTCGCTCAATTCACTCATAGGCAAAGCGAGGGAAATGGTCGCGTCGGCCCCCAGGTCATGAAGTCTGCTCAGCGCTTGTTGGTTGCGACCCGCCGCAACGACCCGAGCAGCCCCAAGAAGCTTCGCGATCTTTACCGCCAGCTTGCCAGTCACGCCTGTCGCGCCAAGAATGAGGACGTTTTCACCCCGTTCCAGCTTCGCCCGGTAGGCCAGAGAAAGCCAGGCTGAGACGCCAGGGTTAGGCAAAGCGGCGGCAGTTTCGTCGTCCAAATTTTCCGGGACTGGGAAAGTGAACGCGCGCGGCACGACAGTACGTTGTGCCATGGCGCCGTGGGGGGATCGAGGCCCACCAAAGAAGACCCGTTGCCCGTCGTCCAAATGCCCAATCCCATCCGTGCCACAGACGCAGGGTAGCTCACGGTAACTTGCGTAATGCGATCCGCTGGCCAATTGCTTGTCAATAGGCTTCAGCGATGCGGCATGAACGTGGACGATCGCTTCACCGTTTTGGTTTTCAATCACTGGCGCCGGGAACTCTTCGTAACGAGGGGCGGTTCCAACGGCGTGCAGAACAGCAGCATACATGCAAGTCCTCTTTCACCGCTTCACCCAAGATTCTAAGTCAACAGGTTTGTCGATGCTGTGGGACTAAGATAGGGCAACCAACTGGGTCCGCAACGATTTCTTGTCCCCCAAAAAGGGCTCGAGGGTTTAGCCCCGAAAGGCACGGACTCTAAGCTTCACTGAGTGATACAGAGATCTAACGCCAATCTTGGCGTTGAATGTGGACGACTTCTGCACTGCCCTGGCTTAGCCCCGGTTCGTGAATCTTCTTGGAAGGCGAAGGCGAAGTCCAACTAAGGTCTAGTTTCTCAGGTATCCCGGGCACGGAAATGTACCTATCTGCAATACACTGCTCGAGCCTCAGGAGGGCGAGCTCACTGGCTTCGGCGAAGACTCTCGCGTCTCGTCTACTTAGCTTTCCCGGTCGACGCAATGAGAATTTTGGGAACGGGAATTTCATTTCTGAAAAACCTTTGCGCCCAAGATAGTGGCACAGCAGCCTGGAAACAGCGCAGCGGAAAAGTCTTTCGGGTAAACGAAGGTAATCAGGTTCAAATGCAGAATGAGTGATGTGGACCAACAGTGATCGGCCGGAGGCCCAGAGATTTTGGCCGGTTTCGCCAAAAAGGGACTCTTTGAACATACACGGGACTCATCACTCAGTGGGTATGAGACGAAAGAACCGGCGAGTGGGGTAATATGAACCTCTTTCCGATTTCTTGCCGGAAGCGATTGCATGAGAATTTCATCCGTTGCGGGATTGCTGGCTCTGCTGGTTGGCTCTGTTGCGGGCGCCCAAAATTCTGCTCAACTCTCGCCGCGCGCTTACGTCGAAGAAGCTCTGAATTACATGCAGGACAATGCGCTGCATAAACGTTCGATCAACTGGCAAGCGGTGCGCGAACAAACCCTTGCCCGTGCCAAGGATGCGAAGACAACCTGGGACACCTATCCAGCGATTGCGTACGCCATGACGCAACTCGGCGAAAAACACACCTGGTTCCAGCTGCCCGATAATCTTCCTTACGACCGTCGTCAGGCACTCGATGCAGAAATCAAGAAAATTCTGAACCGTCCCGATCCCGACAAGCCTTCACCGTTCTCCCCATCGAAGGAAATGCAAGGCCACATGATTCGGGGGCCACACGGCAACCTTGCGTACGTCGTTGTCCCGATGTGTCTTGCCCGATTTGCGGATTGGGAGCGAAACCGACCCGATTTCCAGCAGTTCGCCGATAAGCTGCACAGCCTTGTACTTGAGCTGCAGGCCCAAAAACCAGTCGGGTGGATTATCGATTTGCGCGGTAATGGTGGCGGCAACGTGTGGCCCATGCTTGCCGGAATCGGTGTTGTGGTGGGGGAAGGCGATCTGGGGGCCGTCGTGTCGGCCGACAACGAACATGAGCCGTGGTTTTACCAGGGCGGCAAAGCGGGCACACGGGACCCGAAGGGGGTGCAAGAGATCGCGGCGGAGGTGAAACAGGCCCCGATTGCTCTGCCTGAACTGCCTTGGGTTGCACTTTTGCTAGATCGAGGAACCGCTAGCTCCGGCGAAGCGATAGCCATTTCGTTCGCTGGAAGGGCACGAGAGCGTTCGTTCGGCGAGCACACCGCAGGGTTTTCGACAGCCAACGGCATGCATCAGTTCTCCGATGGGGCCGCATTGTTTCTCTGCGACGGGGTGGAGCAGGATCGTACCGGCAAGCTCTATCCAGACGGGCTCGATCCCGACGAAAAACTTCCGCCGCCTGAAACCCGTCCCGACGAGGCGCATGATGCTGTGTTGGTCACTGCAGAACAATGGTTGGCCAAACAGGCGAGTGGCTCACATTAATCGACAGCAGCATAGGCGGTTGTCTGTCTCAGGTGCCGCAAATCGCCAATATCACAACTGTGCGCTTTTCCTTCGCTACTTTTGGCTGAAATGGACCACGCCGTCCCGTTGTCCTCTCAGGGTGTGGAAGCATCATCGTTCGAAACCCACGTGATGACGCGGGTAGAACGCATGTCTCGATCCCTCCACGTCAGGGCCTGGGCGGGAAGGGTACAAACCGAGGAATCACCGTGATATCCTTAGTGATAACAGCCGCGTTCTTGTAATCAAGGATTTCCAGATCCTGCCCCGCTGTCCCTTAGAACACCATGATTTCAGTCAGTAATGTGTCCATGCGCTACGGCGCCAAAATTCTGTTTGACGAAGTCTCCACCGGCTTTACGCCCGGCAAGCGCTATGGCCTGACTGGGCCGAACGGTGCAGGCAAGTCCACCTTCATGAAGCTTCTTTCCGGCGAACTCGAGCCGCAGAAGGGCACGGTCGTGCGTCCGAAGAAGCTCGGCATCCTGAGCCAGGACCAGTTTGCGTTTGACCAGTACCGCGTCATTGACACCGTCATCATGGGCAACAAGCGGCTGTGGGCGGCCCTGGAAGAACGAGATCAGCTTTACTCCAAAGCCGACATGACCGACGCCGATGGCATGCGGCTGGGCGAACTGGAAGGCATTGTCGGCGAAGAGGACGGCTACACCGCCGAGACCGACGCGGCGGTCCTGCTGCAGGGCCTTGATATTCCCGATGAGTTGCACGAGCGCAAGATGGCCGAGTTGCCGGGTGGTCAGAAAGTTCGCGTGCTATTGGCGCAAGCGCTTTTTGGACATCCGTTGGCGCTGCTGCTCGACGAACCTACCAACCATTTGGACCTGGATTCGATCCATTGGCTTCAGGGCTTTCTGAATCAATTTGAAGGAGTCTTGATCGTCATCTCGCACGATCGGCATTTCCTGAACCGGGTCTGCACCCACATAGCCGACATCGACTACGAGACCATCATCACGTATACCGGCACTTATGACGACATGGTCGTCGCTAAAACCCAGGTGCGGTCGCAGATCGAGAGCCAGAATGCGCAGCGAGAAAAGAAGATTGCGCAGCTTAATGATTTCATCGCGCGATTTTCGGCGGGCACACGCTCCAGCCAGGTACAGTCCCGCCGCAAGGAAGTGGAGCGGTTGCAGGTGACTGAGCTGGCAAAGTCGAACATCCAGCGCCCGTATCTCAAATTCGAACAGAAGCGTCCCTCGGGAAAGCACATCCTGGAAGTGGAAGGCGTGAGCAAGTCATACGCCGCCGCACCGGTAATACGGAGCTTCACCGCCAGCGTCACGCGAGGAGAGAAAGTCGTCCTCATAGGGCGCAACGGCGCAGGGAAAACCACTCTGGTAAATGCTCTGCTGGCGAGTTCTCCCACGGTCACGAACGCCGAATTGCGCAAAACCAGCGGCTACGATGGAGCATTCCTCGACCAGGGCAAAGTGATTTGGGGCCACGAGGCCGCAGTCGGCTTTTTTGCCCAGGACCATAAAGCTTTGATCGAGCCCGGAACCACAGTATTCGAGTGGCTTCATCAATGGGATCCTTCCGCCGCCCACGAAGAGATCCGCGGCCTCCTGGGACAAATGCTCTTCCCCCGCGATGACGCCGACAAGCGCACCGACATCTTGTCAGGCGGAGAAGCCAGCCGGCTGCTCTTCTGCAAGCTGATGCTGCAGAAGCCGAACGTGCTCGTGCTCGATGAACCCACGAACCACCTGGATCTCGAGTCCATCAACGCGCTGAACATCGCTCTGCAGCGCTATCAAGGGACCGTTCTGCTGGTTACGCACGATGAAGACTTGATTGACGAAGTGGCCACAAGAATCTGGCACTTTGAGGGCGATCATCAGCTCACCGACTTCAAGGGCGCCTACGAAGAGTACCAGTCAGTGTTGGCCTAAATAAGACAGGGCTATCGAGGGCGGCTTACGCCACTGGGGGCCGCTGCTGGCTGTCTGAGTCGACCACTTGAACCAACTCGAGGGTGATCCCCTCGGGACCTTCGAAGAATCGGACCCGCCGGCTGATGTAGTCCATCTCATCGCTGAGCATGTTCACACCCTTGGCCACCAGGTGCCTGGTGGTCGCGCCAATATCATCCACACGGAATGCAAGGTGATTGTAGCCCCGTCGCCGCCGGTTTGTCGGATGCTCACCCGGATCTGCCGGCGGCCTCGGATCGAACTCGAGCAACTGAATCTCGAAGCGAGGCTCGGCTCCCTCGAGGACGAGCGTGATGTGCTGAGCCTTCATGTCCGGCATGCCCATGTATCGTGCAGGCAAACCACCATCGATCATTGTGAGGTGCTGCTTTCGGAAGCCGAGGATCTCGAAGAACTCGATCACCGTCTCAGCATTCGCCACTGCGATGGTCACATGGTCGGGGTAGCGGAGCACCCTCATCATTCTCTCCGTTTTTGGGGGACCTGACCGGCCAACACTGACGCCTCCCCCCCCTTTGCGGTGTGCTTGGAGTTCGCGTAGGAAGGCCCTATTACTTATGTGATCATGGAGTGGGCAGATGGACCGCTGCTACTGTCAATTTGCGCAGAACCAGGTAAGCGGGTATCCGTACGACCGGGATAGCTGCCAAAACTCCAAACCACCAAGCAACTAGCAGTGGGCTAGACGGCAAAACAATTATGAAAAAAGACAACGCGTACAAAGTAGTGCTCATATTCACTCTCACCAAAGGATCGGCAGACGAGGAAATACGCCGCTCCCAGGAGGCGCACAGTTTTCCGAGCTTGCTCAGCCAGCAGCCGGGATTTATTGAGATTGAGCTGGTAAAGATAAGCGATGAGAAGACGATGTCCATTCAAACATGGGAAAGTGCAGCGCATTGGTATGCCGCGCTGGATTCAGTCAAGAAGTTGCAGCAGGAATTCCCGCAAACGCCCCGAGAGAACATCCTTGTTTCCCGCGATTTTATTGGCGGCCAGATACGAGGCCATCGCGTCAGCGAATAGGATACGTAACGAAAAGGGAAGACGTCTTCCACGTGAGGCAAGAGCGCCCGAAATACTCAGCCTCGCAAGAAACTGACCATTGGCTTAGAGTTAGGTGATCAAGTCGAGCTGGCACTGCGCGTTGGATGAAGGTTGGAGCGGAGGTATTGGAGCAAAGGCTATGCACGCCCCCGGAATGCAAGGGGGTTCGGGGGCATGGCGCGGAACCGTCTGGCGCTCGTGACCGGGGATACACTCGTCGTGGGTGAGCCGAGGACGGCGTAGGAATATTGGTCCTCACCGAGATGCGCATGTCACCGCAGGTGGTGGTGGTCACGCCAGCTTGGCGCTTGAAAAACCAACTCAATTAACAAAAGGCGCGCAAGTAACTCTGGTCCGGGACTCATGACCGCGCTTGACCTGCTTCGGCCTTCGAAGAATACGTAGAGCACTCCGCCTTCGATTTCATATTCTCCGGTGTAGTTCTTGTGCTTGATATCAACGGATATTGGCGACCTGGCTGACATAAATGCCGCTTCAGTTTGCAAAAGGCACAATATTCTCCGTATCGTTGCTCACCCCCGATGGATTGGCAATCCCTCGAAAGGTGTACTCATGTACTTCTGTGCGGAGATCCCCAGTCCAGTTGGCAGCTGGGCGGGTCATGTTCTGTGGCCTGAAACGCGGTCAATCGAGCCGCCCAATCAGGGAAATTGCGATTTTTCGCCAGCGTTGCAAGCGACATTCACATTGGCTGCTATCCAAGAGACTCAGCCTTGCCCTTACCCGTGGCCCTGTTACTTATAGCAGTTGGTCTGTCCCAATCATGACCAATACTATCGGGCCACTGGTTTCCGCACGCACGCGGAGGCCGGCTTCGAGGGAGGTCGAGTGACAAAACTACTAGGGGTATTGATTGCTGGATCATGCCTATTAGCTGGGACAACCGCGCGAACTCAGACAACTGCGCAAAAAGAAAGCACTACCCACGTTATTAGCAACCAGGATGTGGATCTTCTGCGCAAGGATCTTCGGTCACAGAGAAAGCAGTTAATTGCGGCGAACTTGCAGCTCACGGACACCGAGGCGGCAAAGTTCTGGCCGGTGTACGATCAGTACATTGCGGAGTTGATCTCAATTAACGACCGGAAATTCGGGCTGATTCAAGAGTACGCGGACAACTGGGGAAAGATGACGAATGAACAGTCGTTATCGTTCATCCGGCAGTGGGTGGACATGGACATCGAGATCGCACAATTGCGGCAGAAGTACGTGCCCAAGGTGGCCAAGATATTGGAAGGCAAGAAGGCGGCAACGTTTTTTCAACTAGACCGACGCATCGCAATGATGATCGAATTACAGGTGTCATCGCAAATGCCTCTTATACAGGAGCAGGATCACCAATAGGGAATCACTTTCATTCTGCCTTCCTGTAGTTTGAGTCATAAATTCCGTTGCCTATTCGCGGTTCGCATATCCCAGCTGGGAGGTTTTTGGGGCCAAAGATGTTGCTTCCTTTCACCCGACGCTCATTCTGAGACAGACGGGATTGCCAACCTCGTCGTGCGCCTGCTATACCGTGGTGTGTCATTCATCTCAGGATGGAACGCATGTCAGGTGCCACTTCTGCATCGCTGCAACAGGAAACGGGACCCAACCCGAAAGCCGTCGAACGCGGCTTCTGGTGCGGCGTCTTCGCCTTCGTCACCTGGTCCGCCATGGGGGTTGAGTCCGTGCTTCGCCCTTTCCAGGACAACCGTCGCGACACATACTGGGTGCTCCCGTTTGTGCTCACCGTAGCGACGTTTTATTACGTTCACATCATCCAGCGCCGCCGCTCTCGTACCGAGACCGTGGGTTACATCATCGTGCTGATCGCGTCCGCCTTGACCCTGCTCGGCAATATCGGTCTGCAGTTCAACCTCAAGGCGCTCGAATCCCTTGGGTTTCCTGGAGGCGCAATGGTATGGCTGGTCGGGCTCGTGTGCTTCGGGATTGGCACGCTGATGGCGGGTTTGCTGCCCAAATACGCAGGATGGGCCCTCATCCTCCTTGAGCCAAGCTCCATCCTCGCGGCCCTCGCTCTCTCCCCCGTCGCGCCGCTACTACCTCGTGGAGCTTACAGCGGCAATGTCGGCAAAGGCCTCGCGATGGGAATCGTCGCTCTTGCTCTGCGCAAAGTGGTCAGGCACGAATCTCGCCAGTTTTAGTGCCAGAAGTATCGACAACAGGTCGGGGAAAGTCAGGGCTCAATGTGCGAAATGGCGATTTGTCGGAATTTCACTGAAAGCGGCTGCTTACTGACTTACTCAACGTTCACTTGAACAAAGCCGAGTGAAGGATGTCCGTTGATTGTGGCTGGTTCGTATTCCCAGCTCAGCAGGGCTGCGCGAATCGGCTTGATGACGGACTCGTCCGCGGTACCCTTCACTTCCACATCGCGAACATGGCCATGCTCATCGATTTTTAGGGCGCATGTGAGTCGTCCACGCAACCCAGAAATGGAAGGTTTGACGGTATAAACAGCGACCGGTTGAGTGAAGCGTTCATCTTCATCATCTGACGTGTAAACCGGTTTCACTCCTGGAAGCGCAAAAATTCCATCGTTGATATTCGTTGCTGGCTCCAGCGTGTCGATCGTGATTTCTATCCTGTCAGCACTGCTGCCCAGGATCGTCAGCTTGCGAGCGACCGTCTTTTGGCCAAACGGCTGCAAATCATTGAAAACTGTAATTGCCGAGTAGTGGTAACGACCTCGCAGAAATGCCGTCTTCCCCTCGACGAAGTACAGCCGCGCCAGCGCGTCTGGCGTTCCCTGCGGACTAATATAGCCTGCCGACAGCCTTAGCACCGGGAGGTTCGAGAGCTTCGTGTCTGTGATGCTCCAATCGACGTCGTGAAAATCGCTGCCGTTGTCACCTGGCAAATCGAAGGAGATTGCGTCTATTAGGTCGTCTGCCACTCGTGGTGTGTACTTTCCGGGGAAAGTTCGATAGAACGCAGTTTCTGTTCTGACCTCGACTACTGTCGTGTTATTCAATTTCACTTCCCTGCGCCACTTCATCGGCGAAACCCAGGTCTCTTCGTACGTTCCTTGTGCCGAACCGCCTTCCGAATGAAAACTGGCCTTCATGTGGAAAGCTGGAGCGCCAGCGAGTCGAAGATCACCGGCGATGCGCATTCGGTCGAACATAGGCCGGACCTGCGGCTGGCTTGCATCCACTTTCTGATACTCCACCGGAAAAGGAAGCGTCACGCTGCTCGAAACTTGTGCCGGCACTCCATCGATATTCTGCGGCTGGAACGTCCACTTCTTTACGGCTATGAGTGCTGCGTCCTCGATTGCGTTCTCCACCGGACTGTAGGTTCGTGCTTCCTTTATGTGTCCATCGCGACCGATCACGATATTGACTGTCATGCTCTTTTCAGGCGGATTCTTGCTAACCTGAGGCCATTGAACTTCCGTTTTGCTCACCTGGAACGTCCGGATCTGTGTCTCGCTCAGATTCTCGGTAACCATTCTCTTGCTTGGAGGAGTGGTCTGGTTAATTGCAAAAAGCGACTCATCCGGGGAATTCAGATCCTTCAATGTGTCAATTCGGATATTGATCGGATCGTCCTTGGTCGCGTATGCGACCAGTTTGTTATGGAACTTGCGGTAATCTGTCATGACTCCATAGCAGCAAGTTGGCGACCACAGGTAGATCAGGAGGCCAGTATCACAGTCGTACGCAAGAAGGACTCTCGTCTCCCGGCCTTCTGAATTGTTGAAATACTTCTCGGCCATGCATTGACCGCGGCCCGAGCCGGGCTCCGCTCCCATCAGTCCGAGCTGATTCATGAGATCAACAGCCGATTTGGGCAGTGGGTCGACGATCTCATTGGCCAGCAGTTCGTCATTCACCGGAAAATAGTCTCCGTTATTCTCTTCGTAAACTTGGTCGCCAGTAACAATTCGCGTCTGCGAAAAATCACGCAGTTTAATGACGCGACGCCATTTCGTCGGAGACAGCCAATATTCCTCGACCGTTCCGTTGAACTCAGATTTCGGATCGTCTTTGTCAGTAATCGTGGCCTTGAGATAAAAAGGTTTTCCTCCCGGCTCGGCCAGAGTCGAACGTTGAATCATCCGATCAAGCAGTTTGCTCACCGGAACTCTGTTTGCTGAAGCGCTTGCCAATTGGGAGAGAAGCAAGATCATGAGGCAGAAACGAGAGCACATCTGCTAGACCTCAAAAAGGATTGGGTGAAACTGTCAAAATGCGTCCCACTAACTCGCTTAATTTACCCTGACGAACCTTCTCGCGCCAGATCTCATGTACGGTTGTTGATAGTGGCGTTATCAGTACTTTGCGCTTTTCCTTCGCCTCCTTCCACTCAATGAGCAATGTGGGCGATTTCTCGCCACATCCCGCGACTTGAACAGCTCGCCACCAAGCGTGTACTTTTAGGGTACCGGTACCAACCTGGGACATTCGGCTTTGATCCACACCCCACCTTCCCGGTCTTCGAACGGCATTCTCTGGAGACGGTCTGCATGTGGCGCGTGCCTTTTCCTGCTTGCCGTTCTGGGGTGCCTGCAA
>Ga0157372_10009104_pt1 | contig 10548 bp, 9 predicted proteins | sample C55metaG_FD_115307 | JGI IMG/M metagenome (GOLD analysis project Ga0157372, IMG submission 115307) | Corn rhizosphere microbial communities from Kellogg Biological Station, Michigan, USA - C5-5 metaG | ecosystem: Host-associated > Plants > Roots > Rhizosphere > Soil | place: USA: Michigan...
CAGCTACAACATCATTGGTACGGGCACAACTCCGGTCCGCCAATTGATCGATCTGGCCGCCGCCAAGGTTTCGGTCCCGGTATCATGTTTCGCGTTAGTACTTAAAGGATCAGAAATTTCTGGTATTTATTTCGGAACCGCAAAAGACGCTTGGAAGTTGGCGGCCGCGCATTCCTCCGAAATCCACATTCAGTGGGTCGATCACCCATTTCGACGTGTGCTCGCCGTGATCCCAGAGATGTACCCCGATCTGTGGACCGGCGCCAAGGGGATGTACAAATCTGATCCGGCAATCGCTGATGGTGGCGAAGTAGTGCTCTATGCACCGCACATTAGCACTGCCAGTTATGTACATGCCGACTTTCTCAACAAGGTCGGTTACCACTGCGCCGAATATTTTCTGAAACAACCGAAGCGCTTTGCAGAAATTCCACGTGGGATTCTGGCACACTCGATACATCTTTACGGACAAGGATCGTACGATGCCAAAACTGGCACCGAACAGCCTCGAATTCACGTGACCCTCGCGACTGCAATTCCCGCGGCGCAATGCCGTGAGCTGAACCTCGGATATCTCGATTATCGAAACATCAACTTCGAGGACTGGAAAGATCGTGAGTCCGAGGGCATCAAGCTGATTCCGCACGCGGGAGAAATTCTTTACCGGATTAAGAGCGCGCAGAAGACCGTACCGACTTCGGAGTCACTGGCGCTCGCCTGACGGTATAATTTTTCCGAAGTTTATCGACACCTCTATGGGCCATCCACTTCTCGACCTCACCAATAAAACTGCAGTCGTCATTGGCGGCACCAGCGGCATCGGGCTCGCCATCGCCAAAGCGCTCGCCAAAGCCGGAGCCAATGTCGTTCCCACCGGCCGGCGCGCTGAACTCGTAAAAACTGCCGCGGCCGAAGTCGAAGCGCTCGGTAGCCGGTCTCTCGCGCAAGCTTGCGATGTCACTGAAAACGGAAGCATCGAAAATTTACTCAAGAAGGTCACTGCTGAACTCGGCAGCGTTCATATTCTGGTGAACTCCGCTGGGCGAACCAAGCGCATGCCGACGCTAGATTTTCCCGAGTCCGAGTGGAACGCGATCATGGAAACCAATTTGTCGGGCACTCTACGCACCTGTCGCATCTTCGGACGCCACATGATCGAACAAAGTTACGGTCGCATCATCAACATCGCGTCTATCGCCACATTCCGCGCGCTTTACGAAGTCGCCGCTTACGGCGCCAGCAAAGCCGCGGTCGCCTCCCTAACCAAGTCGCTTGCCATTGAATGGGCCAACAAAGGTGTGTGTGTCAACGCGATCGCTCCAGGAGTCTTTCGCACCGATCTGAACGCGGCGCTTCTTGACGGGACGGAGCGCGGCCGCGAATTTCTGCTGCGCACGCCTATGCATCGTTTTGGTCAGCTCGATGAGCTTGGCGGCGCCGCAATTTTTCTCGCGTCAGATGCGGCGAGCTTTGTGACTGGTCAAATTCTAGTTGTCGATGGAGGAATGCTGGCCAGCGGAGTGAATCAGTAGAATCCGTTTCGTGAAGCTTCGTATCCTGTGGTTATTCCTTTTGGAAGTTAAGTCGAGCTACGCCTTTTTGCGACTATTTCCGTCATAGCCGTCCGAATTCGGGCGATCGGAACTACTTAACATGTCATCCGCCAGCTTAAGCCACCGGCTAACGACCTCGTAGTCCGGATACTCTTCTTGAATATCCGGCATGACCTCTGGAAATTGAATCACATTGGGGCCAGCTTCGTCCGGCAATCCTAATGCGCGCCTTAATCTCTCCTTCTGTCGCTTACTTCGCTTGAACATTTGAAGGATTTTGGGCATACGAAGCTCTTCACGGCGCACTGGTATGATGCCAAGCGTGCCAGCGCAGATGACTCATGCTCGATATCAGTCATGCTGTAGAGGATGTAAGTAACTGGCCAGCTCAGGAAATTACGGTAGAGGATTTAGGTGTGTTGCAGAAACTCTGCTCTGCCCGGCCTACTTTGCTTCGCAGCGTCAGCAGACGTTCTCCAGCTGCAGCCAGCGTCTCTGATCGCTTGGCAAAATGCAGCCTTATCAGATTGTTAACTGGTTCGTGAAAGAAGCTCGATCCTGGCACCGCGGCAACTCCAACCTCTCGCGCCATCCACTCACAAAAGCTCACGTCGCTCTTCCAACCAAATTCGGATATGTCGATCATCACGTAGTACGCGCCTTGCGGTTCCGTGTATTCGAGCCCCGCAGCGTCCAGATATTCCAGGAACATTGCTCGCTTTTGTGTGTACAACGTTTGAAGATCCGTGTAGTAACTATCAGGCAATTCCAGTGCAGTTATCGCGGCTTCTTGTAAAGGCGCAGCGGCTCCCACGGTCAGAAAGTCGTGAACTTTGCGGCCTTCGTTGATGACGGTCGGTGACCCGATCACATATCCCAAGCGCCATCCGGTCATCGAGTATGTTTTCGACAGCGAACTACAACAGAGAGTCCGCTCGAACATCCCCGGCAACGATGCAAAATATATGTGCTTATGCGGCGCGTAAACGATGTGCTCATATACTTCGTCAGTCAGCACGAAGATGTCATATTCTTCGGCTAAGTTCGCAATGAATAGAAGTTCTTCCCGCGAAAAGACCTTTCCCGAAGGATTCGCAGGATTGCACAACACCAAAGCCTTGGGTTTTTGTTCAAATGCTCGCCTCATCTCGCCCGGATCGAAGCTGAAATCGGGCGGGTGCAGGGTCACGTGAATCGGTTCCGCCCCGCACAAAATCGCATCGGCCGCGTAGTTCTCATAAAACGGCGAGAACACAATGACCTTGTCGCCAGGATTGCAGGCGGTCATCATCGCAACCATCATCGCTTCGGTGCTGCCGCAGGTGACCACCACATTCTGGTCGGGATCAATCGCCATTCCCATAAACCGTGACACTTTGCGCGCCAGCGCAGCACGAAAATTCGGTGCGCCCCAGGTCACCGCATACTGATGCGGTCCCATCCGGGCAGCTCGTTCCGCCGCTTGCAGGACTACCTTCGGCGGATCGAAATCCGGATATCCTTGCGACAGATTGATCGCGCCGCACTCGTTGGCGAGCCGTGTCATCCCACGAATGACTGACTCCGCGAACTTACTGGTGCGGTAACTGGTCTTGGGCATGGGTCTTCAATTCTCTCATTTTGCCACTCAAAAAGGCATTCTTGCCTCAGACCCAATGATGGCCAAAACCTTGTAAAAACGCAGCTTCCGCGCGGTTTTCGCGGGCACCGCGCATGCTAAGATGATCGGAATCCGTGCGCTCTGTTCGCGTCTTCCTTCTGGGTCTCGGTTGTGCCATCTCCAGCTTCGCTCAGGCTCCGCCGCCTGCGGCGCCGGTTCCGCGTTTCGAGGATGTAACCAAGAAAGCTGGGATTACCGTCTCGCACCTTTCCTCGCCTGACAAGCGCTATATCGTCGAATCCATGAGCGGGGGCGTCGGATTTATCGACTGCAATAACAGCGGCAAACTCGACATCATTATGGTGAACGGCTCGTCGGTCGACCGTTACAAACAAGGCGGCGATCCCATGATCACCCTCTATCATCAAGACGGCGACCTTCATTTCAGTGATATCACCCAATCCGCCGGTCTCACTCACAAAGGCTGGGGCATGGCAGTTTCTGTCATGGATTACGACAATGACGGCTGGCAGGATATTTTTGTCACCGGCTTTGGCAGCAACGTTCTCTATCGCAACTTGGGAAACTGCAAGTTCGAACGTTACCGTAAAAGCCGGATTGAGCGTTGCCGCATGCAACGGGGGTGCAGCCTGGGCCGACTTCGACCGCGACGGCCTGCTCGATGTTTTGATTCCTGGGTACGTTTACATATCCGCGTATTAATTATGTCTCGCGGCGGTTCTGATCGCGCTTCCAGCTGTTGCTAACGACCAGCAAAAAGCCCAAAAGGAACTCAACAAAATCACCGCACTCGCCCGTGACTTCACGGGTCGTAGGATCGTCAATCTAACCATGTCGCAAACATTGAAAGTTCCTCGCACAACTCCAGTGCAGGAGCGCGGAGAAACCGATCTGAATTACGGGTCCCTGTTTCTTGCCTCTCAATTAGTTAACGGTCGCGTCACGATGCCGGATATTGCCGCGCGCTCAAGGCGGGAAAGAAAATAACCGACATCGCCAACGAGCGCCATGCGGATTGAAAAAGCATCGCGGAAGCCACCAAAACATTTAATGGTGCGGTGGACGGAAACTTGTACAAGTACTTTCTCGCCGAGAGGCGCTCCCCCACTCCGGTAGCAATGAAAACAACCGCAGCGCCCGCCGCCGACGAGTATGATGTCCACCATGACGGCGTAAAGGCCGACGCGGATGATGTCAGCGAAAAAGAAATCGAAGATGCGCAGAACCGATTCCTAATGCTGAAAGACAGCGCCGCCAAGGCAAAGGGAGACAACAAAGAGTTAGGTCTAGATAAGGAGCAAATCGGCTACACGGATCATACCGCCGGACCGACGGGTGGCGGCGGAGCAGGCGGCACGGGTAACACGAGCACAGGGGTGGCGGTTCCCGGTTTCGGCCGTCCACAGTGATAGATCTCTGGACACGCGCCGGACGCAAAAAGAAGAGTGCGGCTTCTCGGCTCAGTTTCAAAATTGTAATCAGGAAACCGGGAAATGGTGAGCGCGGCAGGACTCGAACCTGCGACCCATGCCTTAAAAGGGCATTGCTCTACCAACTGAGCTACGCGCCCACTGCGGATGCAAGTGGAAGAAACTACAAAACTAATTTATCACGTGCGGCCTGGCTGACGCGGCACCCGCCAGGCGCCTCAATCCGGACGCCCCCATCTTTCTAACGCCCGCTGCAGAACCTCAACCGCTGCCTTTAATGTCTCGAGTTCTCTGACAGAGAGAAAGTCGAGATTTCTTGCCAGGTACTCGATACGCCGACGGCGTCCTTCGTGCAGTAAGCGTGCTCCCTTCGCCGTAGCACGTACCCGCACCAGGCGCGAATCTTTGGCATCCACTTCCCTCTCAGCCAGTCTATTGCGTTCCAGACCGGTGACAATGCGGCTCATAGTCGGCGGCTTTACCTGTTCTGCTTCCGCTAGTTTTCCCAGCGTAATCGGTCCACCAAAAACCAGCACAGAAAGCGCCGAAAGCTGCGCGGGGCCAACTCCCGCCGCCGCATCCTGCTTTCGCACCTGGCGTAGCAGATGAATGGCCACCGAGTGGATGCGATCGGCCACTTCGGTAACATCATTCTTGCTTTGTTTTTTTTGCTTGACATTTACCATTGCTTATATTTAGCTATGCTAAGTAGATTTATTAGCTAGGCTAATCAATATCGTTAGCCGCCCTAAGCATTATAGCTGGAAGGACAAATTATGAACCCTGCCGTTGCAGGCCTCGGCATATCGCGCCTAGGTCAGATATCCATTACCGCCCACGATCTGCCTCGCGCGACTGCCTTTTATCGGGACACGCTGGGCTTGCCGCTACTCTTCTCCGCCGGCCATTCGGCTTTTTTCGACTGTGCCGGCGTGCGCCTGATGGTGGCTAAACCGGAGCAGCCAGAACTCGATCACCCCAGTTCCATCGTCTACTTCATGGTTTCAGACATCGTCGCGGCGAATGATCGCTTGCGCGCCAGTGGTGTCCGCATGGAAGGAGAGCCTCATCTCATTGCCAGAATGCCAGACCACGATCTCTGGATGGTGCACTTTTACGATTCGGAAGGCAATCTGCACGCCTTGATGAGCGAAGTGAAAAAGTCTGCGTGAAGTCGACCATCTTCCGCAACAACGAGCAAGGCCGCCGCGGTGCAGACAGAATTGTCTAATAAATCAGCTTTAGCGACAGCTGAATCTGCCTCGAATTCCCGGCCGTCTTGCTGATGAAACCGAATCCATTGGTGGTGCTGATGGTGGCGGTGGGCGTGCCGCCCTGACTGTTTGTCGATACGCCTAGGATATTCGCCGGCAGTCCCATATTCACGATATTGAAGATGTTAAAAAACTCGGCGCGAAATTGCAGGCTGACCCGCTCCGTCCCGCTCTGCCGTCTTCCGAACGGCGTGTCTTTGATGAAAGCGAAATCATAGTCGTAGAATGCGGGCCCGCGAAACGTATTGCGACCTAATGTGCCGAAGCGCCCCTGGTTCGGCCCTGTGCCGCCAGGTACGAATACCGGAATGCTGAAGAAGTCCGGCCCGTTGTCCGCTCCGGCGCCAAAATAATCTTCGCGATCCTTGCGCGCAGTCGAAAGATGCGGCTTCGCAATCTGATCGGGACGGTCCACTCCGCTTGATCCCGCACCGGTCTGCTGAATGCCAGAATAGACGGTGAAGGGCGCGCCCGAACTTATAGTTGAAATGCTCAGCATTTCCCAGCCGGCAGTTAATTTCTTGCTGGCGCGATCGAGAAAAGGCACGCGGTCCAAGTACAAATCCTGCGCCAGGCTCAGGCCGAATGCGTGGGTAACATCGAAGGACGACGGGCCCTTTTCTAGGCGCGTATCGAAAGGATCCTGAGGAAAGGCCTGCGATACCGCGCCCGTTGATCCCGAGCCGATCACTTGACTGGTGTCATCGATCGACTTGCTCCACGTGTAGCTCGCCTGAATGCCAGGACCGCCGTGGCCCACATTCCCGGAGAGCGAGGTCTGCAGTGCGTGATAATCAGAATGTGCGGTCGCGGTCACGACGTTTTCAACGCCGAAGCCGCCAATGATCTGGCCTGCGCTGTTGAACTGCGTATAGCGCGCAAACGCCGGGTCGGCGCCGGGATACGCGTTGGGATAACTGATGCGCGGCAAATGTGCCGCAGCCGTACCAACATAGTTCGCGTCGGCTGTGAGATTGCCTATCTTACGCTCTAATCCGGCCGTCCAAGTGTACAAAGTGGCGTTGTTGAATGCTCGATCGACCGTGCTCAGGGCCAGTGCGCTGACTACATTGCTCGGCGTTAACGCGGCAACGTCCTGTTCGTAGCGGTCCACATCCATCACGGTATTTGGCGGCACGGCTTTGGGATTGCCGGAGGCGAATATGTCTTGCCCCGTGGGCGTGTACACACGCGGCAATTGTGCTGGCGTGATCTGAAAGCCATACGGGATTGGAAAGTTGGCACTTGAAATCAGGCGGGGATAAACCACAAATGGCGTCGAGCCGGTCAGGAAATTGTCCTGATAAATGTTAGGCGGTATGACCGTAATTCCCCCGCCTAGGTGCGCCTGTAGTTTCTCAGTTACTTGCCACGCCATCTGCACCCGCGGCCCCCAACCGTTCCAGTCCGTGCGGTAACCGGGCTGCGGATTCACAACAAATTCCTGGCCTCCATTGACGTTGACTATTCCGGAAGTGCGACGTGCGCGTTCGGTAATCGGCGTGTACAGTTCCCAACGCAAGCCGTAGTCGAGAGTAAAACGCGGGTTGACCTTCCATGTGTCCTGCAGGTACCAGTTCACATCATTCCGATTGATGGCCGCCGGCCCGATGTGCGGTCCATTGGAAAAATATGGCGGCGCAATCGCCCGCGTGTAAGCGAAGGGACTGCCAGAGAGAAAACTCGATAGTGTATCCGGCAGCAAGTCGCCCGGCTGCAAATTGTGTGTACCGCTGGCCGAAGGGATCGCCTCGGTGGCATATGCAGAGCCGCCGCCGAAATCGTATTCGCCATTGGGGCTGATGCCGAAATATGTGGTGTCTCGATTAAGTCGGACTTCGACGCCGGCTTTAATGGCATGGCGCGCGTGAATATAAGTCACATTCTGGCGGGCCTGGAACAAATTCCCGTAAACCTGTATCACCGAGCCGCCGGTGCCGTTGAACGATTCAAAAAGTCCATCGTTGAATTTGACCGCTGGGTCGGTGAAATCTTTCGTCGGAAAGCCTGGCGTCGAACGCGTCAAACTAATCGACGATTCGAGGATGAGGCGTGGTGAAACAGTGCGGGTATAAGTGAGCACGCCGTTGCGCTGATGATCGATGTAAGTTGCGCCGAAGGTAGGATCGATGGCAGTTTGATCGGGATTGGTCACCGGCCCGGTCAAGTTGTCCGCGTTGAATCGTGCAAAAATCTGACCACGATCAGAGACCTTGTGATCGAGGCGCACGGAAAATTGATCGGCATTGGTGGTCACGCTGGAGGCCGTGGCATAAGTTCGCGTGTGATACGGTCCGCTGGGATCATTCGGCAAGGGGTAACGCTTTAAGATGGCCGCGACCCCAGGATTTACCGGCACCATCAAAACATCAGTTGAGCCATCGGCATAATTCACTGTGTCGAGCCCAGTGCGTTCGGCGGCAGTCGGCACCGGCATCACCTGCGTAGTTCCAAGCACTTGGCGAAAACCCTGGTACTGAATGAAGTAAAAGGTGCGATTGTGGCCGTCGTAAACGTTTGGAATGAAAACTGGGCCGCCGTTGGTAAAGCCGAATTCGTTACGTCGAAAGGGTGGAATTCTTCCCGGATAGGCGGGCGTCGGGTGATCAAAATAATTGCGCGCGTCGAAAGCCGAGTTGCGTACAAACTCGAAGATCGATCCGTGAAATCCGTCGACGCCGCTGCGAGTGACGATGTTGGTAAACCCCGAACCGCCGCGGCCGATTTCAGCCGGCATCCAGCCTGAGCTGGATTGCAGCTCCTGCACCGCATCCACATTAAAATTGGAAAACGTCGACCCGCCCATCTCCGGATCGCTGATGTCCGCACCATCCATGGCAAATGTTGCTTCCACGCCGCGTTGTCCATTAATGGCGAACTGCTGGGTGAAATTCGTCGCCCCATTGGCATCGGTCATGGTGCCCGCTGCAAGCAAAAGTAGCTGACTGAAGTCGCGCTTATTCAGCGGAAGTTGGCTGACCTGCTTGCTCGATAGCTCCTCGCCACCCGTAGCACCGGATTGCTCACTTGGAGCCGCTATCGTGATCTGATTTTCCGCGGAGAGCGTAATCGTGACTGCAGTTGAAACTGCCGTCAGCTCGATCGGCGTCGAATATTCCACCTTACGTTGGCCGGCGTCGATGGTCAGGTGATATTTGCCGCGAGGCAAGGGCGGCAACCTGAAACGACCGTCGGTCCCGGTTTTGGATTCGGCGTGGGAAGCGCCGGCAAGCTGAACCGTTGCGCCTGAAACCGGCGTGCCATCGCTGTGGCGCACAACGCCCAGCCACTCGGAGATTGCGGCCTGTCCATATACGTTTGTGACGCAGGCGAGCAAGATCGGAGACAAAACGACCAGGGACCACTTCGATTTAGATATCGCGTTCAGCGCAGACCCCGCTCATCGTGGAACCCATTGCGGGTGCGCGCTCAGCAAGCCGTTCACCACAATAATTTGATAGGCAACAAAAACTCCGAAGCCCAGGCTAAGCACCCCGGAAGCCATGGCCACCCTCCGCAGAAAGAGCTGCTTGCCGCGCGCCAATCGAAACGTGGACGCAATGCTCATGGTGATCACCATCATACCGGCGATGGTGCCAATTCCGAAGACTAGCAGATAAGCCACCGCCCCGCGCGGATCGCGAATGGTCGCAAGCACAAGCAACGCTACCGCCGCCGATCCTGCCATTCCATGCACGATGCCAATCATCAAAGGGCGCAGCGGCCGGTAGAGTTTGAAGCGCAGGAACATGCGATCGAGCCATGCGACTGGATTCTGTCCAGAATGGACGTGAGTATCGGGACCCTGTGCATGAGAATGCGGATGCGTATGAATGAAATCACCGTGACTGTGCGCGTGCGAGTGAAGTACTTCGAGTTGTGAAGCAGCCAATTCAGCGTGTGGAGGAGCGGGTACCCCCACCCGATCACGCGTTGATGGCAGGTCCCGGAAGAAACTAATCACATTAATAATGCCCAGTAGGATCAACATCAATCCCACCGCCAGTTCCATGCTCAATCCAATGCGCGGCGAAATCGCTACATCGAAAAGAATAATTGCAGCTCCGACCGCCAAAATCGTCAGCGTATGCCCAATGCCCCAGAAGATCCCTATCCACGCCGATTTCCCAACCTCGCGTTCACGACTCACAATGGTGCTCACCGCGATCACGTGATCAGGGTCGGTCGCGTGGCGCATGCCAAGAAAAAATCCCAAAGCTATGATGGAAAGTAAATTAACCATGCGAAAAATGCCCCAACTCACCGATAGCACCAGCATCGCGGAGCCCGGTGCCGGTGAATCTTCGTTCGATGAGCCAGAAACATTTCAAGTATGAAGTCAGAGGCAGGGGTGAGTCAAAACTCTCCTCCGTGCTCCAACCATTACTTGCCACGGCTCGGCCCTAATGCGAAAATCCATTTCTTCCCTGGGCTGTGAATTTCGAAAGGTAGGACATCTATGCGCTGCGCGAGAATAGTCTCGCTTTCCTGCATCCTCGCCTTTTCTATTGCCGCAATCTCGCAAGAAGTTCCAAAGGTCGAAGTCTTTGGTGGATATTCCTACTTACACATTGACACCAACGGCGCTTCCAGTTCCAGCCTCAATCAACTGTGCAACACCGTAACCGTCGGTAACTGTCCATTCACTTTCCAACTCCACCCAGGGTTCA
>Ga0157372_10009105_pt1 | contig 10547 bp, 8 predicted proteins | sample C55metaG_FD_115307 | JGI IMG/M metagenome (GOLD analysis project Ga0157372, IMG submission 115307) | Corn rhizosphere microbial communities from Kellogg Biological Station, Michigan, USA - C5-5 metaG | ecosystem: Host-associated > Plants > Roots > Rhizosphere > Soil | place: USA: Michigan...
CTCATTATATTCACGCTCTCCGGTCTGATGGATCACATGCAGCCCCGGCAAACGCCGTACCAGTTCTGGCAAAGAGCGAATCACCGCCTGATTGATAGCGCGCGCTCCCTGGCTTCCGCCAAACACGAGCACTGTCGGCGAGCCCGGAGAATAGGTCTTCTTGGGAGTCTGGAAAAATGCCGGGCGCACCGGAACTCCGGTCACGATAGCGTTGCGAAAATGCTCGGCTGTCTGCTGGAAATGCACCGCCGCAGCCGAGACAAACCGCGCCACCATGCGATTCGCAAATCCAGGAACAAGGTTTGGCTCAAATGCGAGAGTCGGCGTGTGCTTGAGGATGGCCGCCAGCATTGCCGGGCCAGAAGCGTATCCGCCGACCCCGATTACAACGTCGGGGTGAAACTCATTGAGCATTCTGGCTGCAGTAAAAATCGCGCGGGGAAGGTCGACCGCTGTGCGCAGCCGAGTCGCAAGGCTTACGCGATTCAGTGCACCCACCTTCACTAATTGCAGCGGAAAACCTGCCGCTGGAACCAGGCGGTTTTCGAGGCCGCGGGCCGTGCCGATAAACAGTACCTCGGCCTGATAGCGGCGCTGCAATTCCTGGGCAATGGCGAGCGCCGGAATCACGTGCCCCCCAGTGCCTCCGCCCGCCAGAATGGCTCTCATGCAAGCAAACTATATCCGAGCCGCGTTCATTCCGCCTGCTTGGTGATGTTGAGCAACACGCCGATACATGCCAGAGTAATGAAAAGCGACGAGCCGCCGTAGGAAATCAGCGGCAGTGGAATTCCTTTGGTCGGCATCAAGCCGAGCACCACGCTGATGTTGATGAACGCCTGTACCACCACCATGCTGGTAATGCCGACCGCCAGAAATCGTCCAAATAAATCCTGGGTGCGCAACGCGGTGCGCACGCCGCGCCACAGGAACAGAGCAAACAGGGATACCACCGCCATGCAGCCAAGCAGACCAAGTTCTTCGCCGAGAACGGAAAAGATAAAATCGGTATGCGGTTCGGGCAAATAGAAAAGTTTTTCTTTGCCTTCCATCAATCCCACCCCGGTCAAGCCGCCGGTTGAAACCGCGATCAGCGATTGAATAATGTGAAAGCCGCGGCCCTGGGGATCGGAATATGGGTCCAAAAACGCGAGAATGCGGTCGCGCCGGTAAGCCACGAGGAAAATCAAAAAATAGAGCGGCAGCAACGACCCCACGAAGGAATACGCCAGATACTTAATTTCCAGGCCGGCAACGAACAGAATGCAAATTGTGATCGCAGCGCAGGCAATTGCGGTGCCCAGATCCGGCTGAAATACAATCAGTCCGATGAAAACGAGAGTGGGCAGAACCGCCGGCAGCAGGGTATTGCGCCAGTCGTCCATAGATCTGCTGCGAGTCTCCAGAAAAAAAGCCAGGAAAAAAATCAGCGCAGGCTTAGCCAGTTCTGAAGGCTGGAAAGAAAAGCCGCTGAAGTGAATCCAGCGATGCGTATGGTGCGCTCGGTCGAGAAAGAAAACCGAGATCAGCATCAGCGTGGTGAGTCCCAGCAAAGAAAAAACCGCAGCGGGGTGCCTGAGTTTCTTGTAGTCTACGCGCATGCCCACCATCATTGCGGCAAATCCGGCAACCGCCCATCCCATTTGCCGCAACAGGAAGAAATAGCCTGAGTGGTAACGCTCTTTGGCGATTACCGCCGAGGCACTGAACACCATCACCAGCCCCACAAAAACCAGCAGCAAAGTAACGATGAACAGCCAGCGGTCTACACTCACCCGTTTTGCCATGCGAATTTCATTTCATCACGGAGACATTGTGGCTGGGTGCATTGTTGGGCAGGAATTTAGGCGTAGGGGTTACTTCTGTGGTTCGTTTGCTTGGGTGGAAGAGTTCCGTGCCGCAAGTTGGCCTACTAACTCCTTGAACACGCGCCCGCGGTGTTCATAATTCTGGAACTGGTCGAAGCTGGCGCAGGCAGGCGCGAGCAGTACCACGTCCCCTGGGTGTCCGGCAGCGGAAGCTTGCTTAACAGCGGATTCGATCGTCCCCGAAGAAACAATCTGTGTGGTTCCCTTGATATGGGACTGAATCTTTTCCGCAGCAGCCCCGATGGTATATACCGACTTAACGCGCTCTCGCAGCAAATTATTCAGCACGGTATAGTCGCTGCCCTTGTCTTTTCCGCCCAGGATCAAATGAATATTTGCCGGAAACGATTGTAGCGCCTTCATTGTCGCATCGACATTCGTGGCTTTTGAGTCGTTGTAATATTCCACACCGCCGATTGTGGCTACGTATTCCAGGCGGTGCTCAACGGCTTTGAAATTAACGATAGCTGCGCGGATCTTTTCAGCGGCGCAGCCCATTAACGCTGCCGCGCAGACTGCAGCAAGAATATTTTCGAGGTTGTGTGAGCCTTTGAGAGGAATCTCGGACACGGAAAGAATTGTCTGCACCGATCTGTTTCGTCGAAAAATGATGTGACCGTCGCGAACAAATGCGCCAGATTCCATTTCACGTTCTCTGCTGAACCAGAACACCTGGGCGCGGGTTCGATTGGCAAGCTCAACACAGGTGGGATCGTCCGCGTTCAGAACAGCGAAATCGTCGGCTTGTTGATTTTCGAAAATGCGGGCCTTGGCGTTGACGTAAGCCGCAAATGTTCCATGCCGATCCAGGTGGTCGGGAGTGACGTTGAGCACAACTGCAACTTTAGGTCGAAAGGTTCGAATCGTTTCCAGCTGGAAACTCGAGACTTCGAGAACAATGGTTGTCTCGGGCGTGGCCTGTTCCGCCAGAGAAATCGCAGGGGTGCCAATGTTGCCGCCGACTAGAGTCTTGAATCCACTGGCAGCAATAATATCGCCGACTAAGGTTGTCGTTGTGGTTTTGCCGTTAGAACCGGTAATGGCAACAATCGGGCCGGAAAGAAACTGAGAAGCAAGTTCGATCTCGCCAATGACCGGCTGCCCTAGAGCCCGGGCCTGGACCAGCGGCTCGGCATCGACGGGGACCCCCGGGCTTACAACGATCAAGTCTTGATTTCGAAATGTGCGCTCGCCGTGAGCGCCGGTTTCGACCGCGATCCCGGCATCGAGCAGGGTCGGAATTTGCTCGCGCAGCTGATCTTCGGATTTGGCGTCAGACACCGTGACCCGCGCACCGCGTGATTGCAGAAACAATGCCGAAGCCACACCCGAGCGTCCGAGTCCGACCACCAGCACGCGTTTTCCATTGAGTTCCATCAAGAACATTCACCGCGGAGGCATGGAGACCCGGAGGAACCAAACACCAGTCGAGTCTTGAATTTCTTGAACTCGGATGGCGGAACGCCGGTTCCTCTTCGCATTTCCGTGGTGGGAATTATCTCAGTTTCAGTGTGGTCAGCGCGAACAGCGCAAACACGAGTGATGCGATCCAGAAGCGCACGATGATCTTCGACTCTGACCAACCCATCAACTCAAAATGGTGATGAATCGGCGCCATCTTGAAGATTCGTTTCTTGCGCAACTTGTAAGACGTGACTTGCAGGATCACCGAGAGCGCCTCGATCACGAAAACGCCGCCAATGAATGGCAGCAGAAGCTCCTGCTTGATCATGACCGCAATTGTTCCAATAGCACCGCCGAGGGCAAGCGATCCCACGTCGCCCATGAAAACCTCAGCTGGGTGCGCGTTATACCAGAGAAAGCCGATGGACGATCCGACCATGGCACCGCAAAAAATTGTCAGCTCACCGACTTGCGGCATTCGAGGCAGCTCCAGGTAAGTAGAAAACGTGGCGTGACCGCTGACGTAGGTGAGCACAGTAAGTGCGCCGGCCGCGATCACCGTGCAGCCTATTGCCAGTCCGTCCAGGCCATCAGTGAGATTCACCGCGTTACTCGCGCCCACAATCATCAGCGAAACGAAAATGATGAACGGAAGAAAGGCCACCGGCCACAGATCTGGGTTATGGATTAGCCCGTGCAACACCAGGTCGGGATGAAATTGTTTGATGAACGGCACCACCAGGCGGGTCGAGTACATCCCGCGGTTCTGCATGGCAATGAGAGCCACAGCGATCAGGATGCTGACCAGAAATTGCAATCCAAGTTTCGCTCTCGCTGTCAGGCCAAGATTTCTTTTTTGAACGACCTTGGTGTAGTCGTCAGCGAATCCGATGGCGGCAAACGCCACAGTGGAGAGCACGGCGATCCACACAAACGGATTGGTGAGGTCTGCCCACAAAAGCGTCGGAACGATAATTGAAATCGCGATCAAAACGCCGCCCATGGTTGGCGTTCCGGCTTTCTTCTGATGACCTTTCGGCCCTTCCTCGCGGATGTACTGGCCGATCTGAAATTCGCGGAGACGGTTAATGACCAGCGGGCCGATGATCAATCCGGTAAAAAGCGCAGTGAGGCTGGCGAAAGCAGTACGGAAAGTTAAGTATCGAAAAATTCGAAACGGCGGAAAATAATGGAATAGCTTCAGGTACAACAGCCAGTAGAGCAATCCGCCTCCGGTTAATTTTTAGTCGTCGGTCGTCGATTTTGTTTCGGCTGAGGCCTGATGGCTGACAGCTTCTCCAGCGCTTTTTCCAGCTTCACTCCACGTGATGCTTTCAGCAGGATAACGTCTCCGTCACGGGTTTCGCGAGCCAGCCATTCTCCGGCTGCGTCCGCATTGGCAAGAAACTCGGCGCGCACGCCTTTTTGCTTAGCCGCCTCCACCATCATCTCGGCCAGACCTCGAACCCCAACCAGGACATCAATTCCCCTGGTTGCAATATGCTGGCCGGATTCGCGATGCATTGCCTCGCCCTGCGGGCCGAGTTCGAGCATTTCACCGGCAACCACGATGCGACGTTTTGCCGGCATCTCTGCGAGCGCATTGACCATCGCCATCAGAGCTTTCGGATTTGAATTGTAGCAATCATTAATGACCGTGATGTTGCCGATGCGAACAACCTGCCCGCGCTTATCTGCCGCGGCCATAGTGGCAAGTGAAGCCACTGCCTCAGGCAACGGGATTCCACGCTCCAGTGCGACCGCGACCGCCGCCAGAGCGTTGTGTATGTTGTGCGATCCAACCAGTGGCAGCGCAGCGTGCTCGCGCCGATTTCCGGCAACCGCGTCAAACACGGAGCCTTGCTCCCCCTTGGGTTCCACGCTTTCGGCGCGCACATTCGCGTTCGGCGCCAAACCGTAAGTAATCACTTTCCCTTTGAACTCTTTTCCAAATTGCGAAACAAATTCATCGTCCGCATTCAATACGGCCGTGCCGCTTTTGGGCAGGGATTCGATGAGCTCGTATTTCGCGCGAGCAATTTCCGCGATGTCCTTGAAAAATTCCAGGTGTACTGGAGCGACATTGGTGACGACGCCCGTATCGGGTTGCGCAATCTGGGCGAGTGCCGTGATCTCTCCCAAGTGCGACATCCCCAGCTCAACCACCGCGCAATCGTGCTCCGGCTCAAGCTTCAGCAACATCAGCGGCAAGCCAAAATGATTGTTAAAGTTGCCCTCTGACTTGTGAACGCGGAATCCTGTGGAGAGGACGTGAGCGATGGCTTCCTTGGTTGTGGTCTTGCCCGCCGATCCGGTTACTGCGATCAACGGGCGTGCCCACAGGCGTCGAACCGCTTGAGCCAGAAGTTGAAGGGCGACTAGAGTGTCCTCGACGGGGATGAGCGCGGGTGGATCGGCGCCGGAGATTGGTGGGCGGGCGTGGACGCCCGCTGCTACACGTTCCGCTAGCTCAGGGAATTTCTGTTTCGAGACAACCGCGGCAATTGCACCTTTTTCGAAGGCTTGGCCGAGGAAATCATGACCATCCATGCGCTCGCCGCGGACCGCGAAAAAAAGCTCGCCCGGCTTGATTGTGCGAGAGTCGATGGAGTAGCCGGTTGCCACCGCATCACGATCGAAGTTCGGGCCGAGTTCATCGGCCGGAACACCCAAATATTCAGCGATTCGCCCCAACGGCAGCTTCATGCGGTCTTCACTACCCCACCGCAATCATAACCAAGTTCTCGCAAAATCTCTGTCGCAACCTGACGGTCATCGAAGGGATTACTTGCGGCGCCCACAATCTGCACCTTCTCATGCCCTTTGCCAGCAAGCAAAACAATGTCCTTCGGCCGCGCCTGAGCCAGAGCGGTTCGGATCGCGGTCCGTCTATCGGCTTCAATCGTGTACTTCACGCCGGAGCGCTGCACGCCCACTACAGCGTCATTGATTATTGCAAGCGGGCTCTCGTTGCGAGGATTGTCAGATGTCAGCACCACGAAATCACTGCCTCGTCCAGCAGCTTCGCCCATCAAGGGGCGCTTAGTGCGATCACGGTTTCCCCCGCATCCGAAAACCGTGATCACCCGTCCACCATCTTGTTTCACGAATTCGCGGGCAAGCGAAGTCAGATTTCGCAAGGCATCGTCGGTGTGGGCGTAATCTACGACCACAGTGAACGGTTGCGCACAATCAACCCGCTCAAAGCGTCCTGGAACCCGCTGGAGCTTGGCGATTCCGCCGGCGATTGCTTCGGCAGGACAGCCTCGGGCATAGGCGGCAGCGCTTGCAGCCAGAACGTTGTACACATTGACGCGACCTATGAGCGGTGACACTAGCGGGATGCTATCGTCCGGAGTAATCATCTGAAAGCGGGTTCCCCGGGCTGTCACTTCCAACTTAGAAGTATGGAAATCAGCCTCTAAAATCGCGTAGGTAATTACGTCCGAACCTGCACCCTGGCAGAGTTTCTTGAGCTGCAATCCGTAGTCGTCGTCCGTGTTGAGCGCTGCAACTCGCGGTGGATTGCTGCCGCTACCAGAAAATAAAAGTCGCTTGGCGGCAAAATACTCGTCCATCGTCCCGTGATAATCGAGGTGGTCGCGGGTCAAGTTGGTAAAGACCGCAACGTCGAAAGGAATACCATAGGTGCGCTCTTGCGCCAGCGCGTGAGAAGAAACTTCCATCACAGCTTCGGTTTCTCCGGCTGCGACCGACTCTTGAAACAACCGCTGCAATTCGAGAGATTCTGGCGTGGTGTGCGGCGCGGCGAGAACCTTGCCGGCTACGTGATACTCAATCGTCCCGACTAGAGCAGTCTTGCGGCCGGCAGCTTGAAAAATTGACTCCAGCAGAAAAGCGGTGGTGCTCTTGCCATTGGTCCCGGTAATTCCGGTCAGCGCGATCCTTTGCGCCGGATGCCCATAAAAATTCGCGCTCGCAAGCGCCAGCGCCCGTCTTCCATGATTCACCCTGGCCCAGGCAATGCCCGCGGTCGCGACCTCGGAGTCAGTAATGACCGCAGTGGCGCCGGCTGCGACCGCTTGCGCGATAAACCGATTGCCATCGCTCGAGTCGCCCTTCATGGCGACAAACACGTCGCCCGGCTTTACCCGCCGCGAGTCGTACTCGACGCCGGTGACCTGCGGGTTCCCGCTGCTGGCGAGAATCTCCACTCCATTCAGGAGATCGTGGAAATGCATTGATTGTGATTGTATTGCAAGGTTTCTATTTGACCAGAATTGCCTGTGTTCACTGGACGGCGCAAATCAACGGCCGAAGCGCACCGTAATTTTGGCGCCGGCAGCGACGTGTGCGCCGGGAGCCGGCGATTGGTCTTGCGCGATGCCGCTGCCGACGATTTCCAGGTCTAACCCGTTAGCTTCTGCAGTTTCGATCGCCGAACGTACGGATTTTCCCAAGAACGACGGGACTGCGATTCCGCCCTGCTCGACATCGAGGACGACGGTGCCATTGCTCTGCGGCGTTGATCCGCTAGCGACTGATGGCGCAGATGGGTTCGACGGAGCCAGATCAGGCGCACTAACCTGTTCGCGCAAGGCGGCAGGGGTGATGGCATGACTGATCATGGAGTGACGGACGTCTTGTGGGCCTGCCCTGAGCGCCGTCGAAGTGTCCAGCCGGGCGGGAACATTCGGCTCCCCACGAGCCAATGAGGGAAGCGTAACCGCCTCCGGCGCGTCGGCCACATCAAGCGATTCCCCCGGATGGTCGGGCGATCCTTCGTCCAGATCCTTCTCGTTTGCTTTTGCCTGCGCCAGCAGCACCTGACGGCTAGGAGCAATCTCGAGGTCATGCGGCGTATGCAAATATTCGAGCACTTGCTGTGTGATCCGGGTGAACACCGGCGCTGAAACCTGTCCACCTTGATGTAATCCAACAGCTGAGTCGAGCACCACTGCAACCGTGATCGCAGGATTGTTCACCGGCGCAAAGCCGGCAAAAGTAGCGACATATTTCGTGTGCGAATACGCGTGTGTCGCGGGATCTACTTTCTGCGCGGTGCCGGTCTTTCCTGCCGAACTGTACCCGATGAGCCTGGCTTTTGTTCCCGTTCCATGCAGCACCACGCCCTGCATCATCTGCCGCATCTCGGCTGCGGTGAGTGATGAGACTACCCGATGTTCATTCACCGCATGGAAAGCAATCTGCTGTGGCGCGCTCTGCGGGCGGGTGGTCGCGGCAACGATGCGTGGCGCAACATACTTGCCGTCATTCGCCATAGTCGAGATTAATCCCACAAGCTGTAGCGGGGTAATGCCGATCTCCTGGCCCATTGAGATGGCAGCAATAGAAACCTTCGACCAGCGGCTCACCGGCTTTGTTAAACCGCGGGTTTCGCCAGGAAGCTCGATTCCGGTTTGCTGTCCGAACCCGAACGCGCGAATGTACTTGTAGAAACGGTCCTCGCCAAGCCTCATGCCAATCTTGATCGAACCCACGTCGCTCGACTCCGCCAGCACATCCGATACGGTCAGCAATCCGTGCGGGCGGCTATCGTGAATTCTCATTCCATTGAAGAGAATTGATCCCATCTGGCAGTCGAAAAGCTCGTCCGGGCGAGTAACTTTCTCTTCCAGCGCTCCCGCGATAGTTACCAGCTTAAAAGTCGATCCCGGCTCGTACACATCGCTCACGGCGTGGTTCTTCAGCCGCTCGGGTCTGATTTCCCGTGAAAGATTTGGGTTGAAGGTCGGCCGATTGGCGAGCGCCAGAATTTCTCCAGTGCGCGTGTTCTCGACAACGACCGTTCCGGCGATGGCCTTCGTCTGCTCCATCGCAACTTCGAGCTCGCGCTCAGCGATGTATTGGATCTTTTCATCGATGGTGAGGACCACGTTCTCGCCCGGCTCCGGCTGCTTTTCGACGCTGCCGAACCATTGCTTGCGCGCATCGACCGAGATCAGCATTTGGCCGGGGCGCCCGTGCAGTTGGCCCTCGTACTCGCGTTCGATCCCGCTCAGGCCGGCATCGTCCATGCCAACATACCCAAGCACCTGGGCAGCGAGGTCATTTTTCGGATAGTAGCGTTTCGACTCTTTCTGGAAATAGACGCCGCGCAGATTCAATGATCGAATTCGGGCCGAAATCTCAGGGTCCGGTTTTCGCGCCAGCCAGCAAAACGTCTTTGAGGCTTCACATTTTGCGAGTAGCTCTCGCGGGTCCTGCTTGGTGATGCGCGCGATCAAAGAAATCGTGCTCGCCGGCTTGGGCATTTCAGCCGGGACCGCGAAGACCGAATCCACATTAATCGACATGGCCAGTTCGCGGCCCTGGCGATCGTAGATAATGCCGCGGCGGGCAGAAACTTCCTCGGTGCGTTGCTGCTGATGGAGGGCCCGATGCTCGAAATTGCCGTAGCGGAAGACTTGCAGGTAAACCAGGCGGAGTGAAATCGCCGAGCACCACAGAACGAATACGCCGGCCAGAATGTATAGGCGAAGATTCGTGCTGTTGCGCGCTGTGCTGGCGGACACTGAATCCCTCAAGACAAATATGGCGGCCGGTTAGCCGCCCTTCTTTGAAAGGGTGCGGCTTGCCGCCGCACCGTAAAGTTTTGTTCACTACGGCGCGGCGGAATGCCACGCCCTTCCAAAAACTCTAGCGCATCGAAACCACAGCGACCGGGGTCAAACTCGCGACCACTGACGGGGTCGATTCCGGCATCGCTGTGTCCATGCGAATCACCTGGCCGGCTTGCGGTGATTGCAGGCCTAACTCGCGGGCCATGCGGTCAATTCTCTCCGGATCGCGCAGCGAAGCTTCTTCGAGACGCAGCGCGCGGTTCATCTCAACCAGGCTTCCGCGTTGCGATTTCAGCGCCTCGATCTTGTATCCGTATTCGATGGCCTTGAAATGCTGGAAGGCGTACACCATCACGAATAGAAACAGGCAAGCCAGCGCGAAGCCGAACTGACGCATCTCCCGCACACGTTGCGGATCTTCGACTTTCACCAGGCGCGAATTATCGATCGCCTTGGCGAAATAAATTTCCGGCGTTCCCGCCCAGCAGGAACGACGTCGAGGAGTAACCCGGACCTGGACCGCCGCGGCCGCCATGATTAAGCCACCCCGGCAAGCTGGGAAGAAGCATCAAGATTGGCCAGTTCATTCAGCGAAATGACGTATCTGTAAGCAAGTTGGAATTCGGGCTCCGGCTGGGTGCGGATGCTGGTTTCCGCGCGTTCAACTGTCGCCATCAGTTCGTCTATTAAGTTTCCCGTATACATCGAAGTTCTCCGTTTTCTGAATTCC
>Ga0157372_10009107_pt1 | contig 10547 bp, 10 predicted proteins | sample C55metaG_FD_115307 | JGI IMG/M metagenome (GOLD analysis project Ga0157372, IMG submission 115307) | Corn rhizosphere microbial communities from Kellogg Biological Station, Michigan, USA - C5-5 metaG | ecosystem: Host-associated > Plants > Roots > Rhizosphere > Soil | place: USA: Michigan...
CGCCATCGGACACGAAGTGGACAGTGGAGTTGGGCCGCGGCCATCCGGCTGGAATGTGGTGCGTCAGCACGAAGGCCGGTCCACACGCATGGTTTCCTCCCCACCCGTGGGCGGCGTCGAATGTCCGACGCCCCGTGATGACGGCGCCGAGCTCGGACCAGAGACCGCGAAGGTGCTCGGCGCTCGGCTCTGAGACCCTGAACGTCATGGGGTCCGACCCGCCCATATGGAATTCGACCTTTCCCGAGTTGAAGTACCAGTCGAACACTTCTGCCACGCCATCGTCGCGATCGGCGACATAACCATCGAGTGACATGGACATGACTGCGATGATCATGCCCACGAACTCATCACTTTTCCTGTGCCGCGGGAATCATCGCCGTTGCCGCTTCCTCCCGCACCGCCGCCGCCAGCATGCGATATGCCCACACGGCGGCCGTGACAATGGCGGCGAGCACGACGAGGTTGATCCAGAACCGACCGTTCACCCCGGATACGCCAGCGGTCGCGCCGCCCCCGCTCGGGGCCGCAGCGGAACCGCCACCGGAGAGGAGTTGAAGCGCTCCCAGCAGATCGCCGCCCGCATGCAGCGCGAGCGACGGAAAAATGGAATCGGTAAGCCAGGCCAGCACGCCATAGGTGGCCGCGATCGCCATGTAGTATGGCATCAGCACCAGCGACCATTCGCCATGCGTGCCGTGAGCCAGGCCGAATATCACCCCCACCACGAGAATTGCTGTCACCGGACCGAGGCGTCGATCGATGGGCCGCTGCATGTAGCCACGAAACGCGATCTCCTCCACCACGCCTGCCACGAGCGCTCCCATCGCGGCGATCGCGAACAGCGTGCCCGCCGGGATATGCGAAATGTCGCCGACGTGCTCGTGCGGCATCACCACGAGCCGGCCAATGAGCCGGGCAAGCAGAACCGACGCAACGAGACCAAGGATGCCCGCGAGAATGGCGGCGGCCCATACCGAAGCGGAGAGCGGACGCGCGCGCGACTGCTCGCGACGAACGGCCGCGGTGGACGCGGGCCAACTGCGTCCGGTGAAGAATCTCCAGTACAACCAGAGATAGACGGCCATCACCGCCGCCCCCCACGGCACTGCGCGCACGTGGCGCAGATTCGCCTGAGCGAGCCACGCCCACGGGAAACTGCCCGCTGACGCTACCGCGAGCCCCGCGACTACCGCTCGAATGGGAACTGGAACGCGCCGCCACCCCGCCAACACGGAATTCATGGCATCCCTCCTGGCAATGAAACCAGCGCATCGATGCGCTGAGCGAGCCGTAACCGCGGACTACCTGAACACGAGATGCGCCGCCACCTGTTCGAGATTCCAGTAGATGAGGGCGACAGCGGCGAGATCGAATGCGGCATGCGCACACATCACGACAAAGATCCGGCCCGTGGCGATGAAGATCGTGCCGAAGGCGAGCCCCGTCACAAGGGCCTGCTCGGCGCCGGCGAGTCCCTGCCGGGGAACGTGCGCGAGCGCGAACACCACGGACGTGAGCAACACGACGCACGCTTTCGCGCGCGCGCTCGACCCGATCAGTTTCCCGAGGCGCTCGAACAGGTATCCCCGGAAGAAGGTCTCTTCTCCGAAGCCTCCACCCGCGATGACGGCGACGACCATGGCCGGCAGCGCGGCCGTATTTCCCACGAGAAAGTGGTAGGCGCTGTTGACCGGCGGCGCACCTGCGAGCGGCATCACGATTGTCTTCATGAAAAGCTTGAATGTGGCGCCAAACGTAAGACCCACAATCAGGCTGCCGATCCAGCTCCGCGGGCGCACGTAGCCGATCTCGCGCCACGGCGTGTGCGAGCGCCAGACCCAGAGCAACACGAGAACTGCCTTGAGCACCGGATGCGGCGCGACGGATATCACGAGTATTGCCAGCACCCCGGGCAGTCCGAACCTGCGAAGCGCTTCGGCGAGGCGATCATCATCACTGAACTGCCGCGAAGCGTCCATGCGGGATTCTCCTGACCTGAACGGCGTGGCCGGATGGCGCGGGCATTCCGCCCCTCTCTCGGCGCAGCGACATCCTACGACTACGACCCGGGCGTTGCATCCGCAGCGCGACGAACGACAGCAAATGTGCGCCGAGCGGCAATCGCACGCCCGGAGGTCGCGTCCGGCGGGCGCAGCGCGCATATTGGCCCCATGTCCGGGCGCGCGCGTGTCGGTTGGTCCTTCGTGATTCTCGCGACACTGCTCCTCACCTGCCTTGTGACGCTCACACAGGTCGGCAGGCCGGGCGCCCCGCCGTTCGCGGCGCTGCATCACCGCGAGTTGGCGACGTGGATTGCGTGGCTGCTTCTTGCGCCCGCGATCGTCTGGGCGGCGAACCGCTACCCATTCGGCGAGGGCTCCGCATTCGGCTGGCTCTGTCGCCATTTGGCACTCGGCGTCGCCTTTTCCGTCGCGGGGATGGCGCTTGCCGCGCTCGTCACCACACTCTTCCAGTCGGACAGCACGCACGCGAGCGCACCATCGCGGATCGCGGTGGCCGCCGAGGGGCTTCTGCTCTATGCGCTCGTGGCGCTCGCGGCGCAGGCGCTGGGATATCACAGCGCCGCACGGACGCGTGACGCCGTTGCCGCGCGACTTCGCGCGGACCTGGCCGAAGCGCGGCTGGCGAACCTCGAAGGCAAGCTCCGGCCGCACTTTCTCTTCAACGTGCTCAACTCCATCGCGGCGTTGTTGCGGGAAGATCCCGCCCAGGCGGAGACGATGCTCGAACAGCTCAGCGAGCTGCTTCGCGCTACGCTCCGCAGCAACGCGACAGACGAGGTTTCGCTCGATGAGGCTCTGCACCTCACCGAGCAGTATCTGGCGATTGAACAGGTTCGCTATCGAGAGCGGCTGCGCTGGACCATCGATGCAACCAACGCGGCGCGGTGCGGTCGCGTACCGCCGCTCATGCTCCAGCCGCTCGTTGAGAACGCGGTGCGCCATGGCATCGCGCCGCTCGAAGCCGGCGGAACGGTGAAGGTGACAGCGTCCGTGGATGACAAGACTCTCGTCGTCACAGTCGAGGATGATGGCGTCGGATACGGAAAGGCTCCCGCGGAGGGAACCGGCGCCGGTCTGGGGCTCAGCTCCGTGCGGTCGCTGCTCACGCATCTGTATGGCGCCGATGCGCTGGAGATCCGGAGCCGCGACCCATCGGGAACCGTCGTGACCATCGCGGCGCCGTACCGGCCGGTGACAGCGTGACAGCAGCGGGGTCCGTCGGCAATGCGCCGCCCGCCGGCCGCGTTCGCGCGCTCATCGTTGACGACGAAGCCCTGGCGCGCCGGCGGCTGGCGGCGATGCTTGCCGCCGAACCGGCGATTCACGTGATTGGCCAGGCCGACGGCGGTTCGGCGGCCGTGGAGGCGATTGCCGGGCTTCGACCGGATGTAGTGTTCCTCGATGTGCAGATGCCCGGACTCGATGGCTTCGGCGTCCTGCGCTGCACGGCCGGCGCGCACCGGCCAGTCGTCGTGTTCGTCACCGCGCACGACGAGCACGCGATCCGCGCGTTCGACGTGCATGCCGCGGACTATCTCCTCAAACCCGTGACGGCGGCGCGGCTGCGCGCCGCCGTGCACCGCGCGGTTGCACGCGTGCTGAACAGACCGCGTGACGAGAACGCGAGAGCACTCGAGCAGCTGCTCGCACACGTCGCACCAAGCGAGGCAGCAGGACAGCGCATTCCCATCAGACAGTCGGGCGGCACATTCTTCGTGAATGCCGCCGATATCACCTGGGTCGAAGCCAACGGCGACCATTTGCGGGTACACGCCGGTTCCGCGGTGTACACCATTCGCGATACGCTCGCCAGCTTCGGCACCGTACTCCAGCCGTTCAACTTCGTGCGCGTCCACCGATCAGCCCTCGTGAACCGGGATGCAGTGAGCGCGGTGAAACCGGTCACGAGAGGCGGCCACTACCTGATTCTTCGCGATGGCGCGCGCGTCCGGTCCGGGCGGCGCTATCGGGCGGCGGTCAAGGCGCTGGTCTCCGCGCGCTGACCTACTCCGCCCCGAGCGCGAGGGCAATTGCGCCCAGCGCCGCGAGGAGCAGCGTGTTGAAGCGCGCCGTCGCGACGGAGCCGGCGAGGAGTTCGCGCATGGACGCCTGACCGGTGAGCGGAAGCAGCTGATCCACGCTCATCATCGCCTTCTGCAGCGTGCTGAAGAGCTTCTCCGGCGGCCCGGCGGTTCTGGTCACGAGCACGAGGCAGTGGCCCGTCACCACCCACATCGATCGAAGGCTGCGAAACAGCTACGTCCGTGGCTCGCACGTGGCGTTCAACGACTCATCACGGCGCGTCGCCGCGGTGCCCCTCACCAAGCACACGCACGATGGCCTCTACCGTGTTCGAGTTCCGTGTCGTTACGGCCACGCCAAACAGCTTGTCGAGCCGACCGAGATGGCTGATGGTCCGCATGTGACGACGGTATTCACCGAAGACGAAGCGATCTGTCCGTGCCACCACCCTCACCAGCCATTCGTCCCCCTCCGGGAGCTGGATCGGAAGTGACGGGTGGCTCCGACTCCGTCTTGAGAGAAAACTCACAAACCGGACGACATCATGCGTTACAGGTTCCAATCCAAACGGACGGATGTGCTCGAGCCGCCGCAATTCGGCGCCGTCGAAGAGCACGATATCGGTAGCAAGGGGAAGCGCCCGGGACAATGCCACCCTGAATTCGCGCCGCGTGCCGGGGCGCCGCACGACGAACGTGCCGGCCGCTCCGATATTCACCACCTCGAAGCGGCGCAGCGTGTGCGCGAGGAGGCTCGGGCGAAAGCGTCGGTGGCCACCGACATTCACCCCTCGGAGAAGAACAACGAGCGCCATGAGTGAACAGGAGTGGTGGATTGTCCCCGTCCAGGACAGCACGCGAATAACCACCCTCGACGGAAGAACAAGATTGCTCATCGCTTCGCCGCACTCGGCCACCACTCAGAACACGCCACGGCGACCCGAGTGAATCATCGAACTCAGCGCTTCACCACCGTATACATCCACGCGTCGGCGTTGTACGTGCGCCCAACCGCCGTCGCGCGCTTGAGATCGGCCGACGCGCTCACCATGAAAAGCGGCACCGAGGGGCTGCCCAGCGAGCGCATAGTGCCGGGACCGCGAAGCTCGTACAGCTCGACACGATCCGCGGTGTGATGCGCCGACAGGAGGACGCCGTTGCCGTCGAGAGGCGCGATGAATCCGGATTCGGCGAACGTCGCGCCCCACATGGTGACGGCGCCGGTGGACAGGTCAACGGCGGCAACGCCCAGCGTGTCGCTCGTAGCGCGGTTGTAGCCCGTGACGAACACCCGTCCGTGTGCCGGATCGGCAATGACCTGCATGAAGTCATTGAACCAGCGCGGCAGCGGCACCGTCCGATGCGTGCTGCCGGCCTGGAGCACGAGACCCGCGCCCGTGACCGGGATGTACGCCCATCCGCCCGGGATGGGCGCCGCATCCGCGATCGAGGAATCGGCGAGGTCCAGCGGGTTCCGCTCGGCGCCACTCGTAACGTCAATCACTCCCAGGTGGACCCGGCCTTGTGCGGAGGTCTGGATGGTGGACATCGAGGTCGAGTCCGCCCACGTGGCATCGCGAACCGTGCCGCTCGCGCTGAGCCGCGATTCCGCGCCGCCGTCGTACGACCGGATGCTGAAGCGCGCCTCGGTGTGATCGCCGGTGGTCGGCACGACTCGCCGCACGAGCAGGCGCCGTCCGTCAGGCGAGAGCACGGCCAGCACGCTGTTGGAGGCGTGCGCGATGGGACTCGCGCTCAATCGCCCGGCGACGATCTGCGGCAGCGAGCCGGTCCAGAGGGTGTAGTCCAGTGCGCCCTGATCCATCACCATTCGCGAGCCGTCGGCGGTGACCGAGACGTTGGTGAACATCCCGGTGACCATCGTGTCCTGCTTCGTGGAGAGATGGCCAGTTGCGGGATCGATCGCGATGCGGACCAGCGATTCACCGGCGGCGTCGCCGGCGCGATCGAGCCACACGGCGTCCACGGTCCCAATGCCGCCGCAGGTACACTGGTTCACGACGTGATCTGCCACCTTGCCGTCGCGTCCAATCACCTGCCACAGTCCGTGGGGAGCCTGCACGATGAGCGCGAGAATCCAGCGCGTTCCCGGAATGGCCGACAGGCTGGCAAGGAACTGGCCGTTGCCATGCACCGCGATGCTGTCGTGAACCACGCCGTCGAGTCCCGCCACACCCACCCAATAGACGGAGTCCTGCGCATTGGAGGAGCCAATGAGCAGCGAATCGCCATCGGCATAGAACGCGGCAGACCCTGAGGTGAGAAACCTGGGCGGACCGCCGAGGGCGGAGAGCAGATACGTCGCCAGTCGCCCGCCAACCGTGCCGTTCATGATGAGGTTGCGGCGATCGGGACTCCAGCGCAGGTCGTACATCGACGTGGCGCCGTCGAGGATGGACCGCGTCGTCGTGCCGCCAACGTCCTGCACGACTATCGAGTATGTGCAGTCGGCGCCCGTGCAATGGCGTTCGACGAAGGCGAGCTGCTTGCCGTCGGGAGAAATGGCCGGATAGTAGATGCCGCCCGACACGGTGAGCTGTGTCTTGCTGCTGAGCGAGGCCTGGCTGCCCACGACCGGGGTCGAACGGCCGCGCATGGTCCATACGCCAATGGCGACCGCGGCGACCGCGGCGACTATCAGGGCCGCGACTGCGACCTTGAATGCACTGCTGCGCGAACCGCCTCCGGCGGGACGCGCAACGGTCGCCGCTTCCGGTTTCATGCCCGCTTCGAGCGCGCGCACGAAGTCGCCCGCGCTGGCAAAGCGATCGGCGGGCGTCTTGGACAACGCCTTGGCGATGGCAGCGTCCACCGCTTCCGGCACGGTGTCGCGCAGCACGCGCACATGCGTGGGCCGTTCGGTCATGAGCTTGGCGATCATGACCTGGGCGTTCGACCCGGTTACGGGCGGATCGCCCACGAGCATCTCGTAGAGCACCGAGGCGAGCGAATACAGGTCGCTGCGCGCGTCAACGGTGCGGTCGCCCGTGGCCTGCTCCGGGCTCATGTACTGCGGAGTGCCGAGCGAAAGCCCGGTCTGCGTGAGACGGTTGCCACCGGCCTTGTTCACCGCGAGCGCGATGCCGAAATCGGTGAGCATCGCCTCGCCTTCCTGCAGCAGGATGTTCTCGGGCTTGATGTCGCGATGCACGAGGCCCTGGCGGTGGGCGTAGTCGAGGGCGCTCGCGACCTGCTTCGTGATGGCGAATGCTTCGTCGATAGCGAGCTGACGTTCGCGAGTGACCTTGTCGCGCAGCGTCTCGCCGCGAACGTACGGCAGCACATAATAGAGCATGCCGTCGGCGTCGCCCGAATCAATGAGCGTGAGAATGTGCGGATGATCGAGCTGCGCCGAGATCTTGATCTCCGTGAGGAACCGTTCAGCGCCGAGCACGGCGCCCAATTCCGGGCGGAGGACCTTGAGCGCGACTTCGCGCTCGAGCTTGCGGTCATGCGCGAGGTACACCACAGCCATGCCACCCGAGCCCAGCTCGCGCTGGATCACGTACCGGTCGCTCAGGGCCGTTGTGAGGCGAGGCTGTTCGGACATGCGCTAACGATACGGCGAACCCGGAAATTCACCAGAGGAGCACGCGCAGGAACCTCGGGCGGGCAGGCCGGGGCATTCACGGGAGGAGGAGTCCGCACCATATGCGTGGGACATCGACTGCCGGCCCGTGGCGTCCGGAGCACCCGTATCATAGCTTCTGTGCCTGCTGATCCTGAAGCGGGCCGGACCTCACCAAACGGGCTGGCGAAGAAGATGAGTCCAGCGGCGGCGGGGAAACAGGACAGGGAGGCCGATATGCGGACGTGGCGTCGCGTTGTGCATCGGCTGGCGTTCTGCGGCGTTGCCGCGGCGGTGTTGAGTGCTCCTGCGCCGGTGGCTGCGCAGATCCGGAACCCGTGCAACGTGATTACCAGGACGGAAGCGGAGGCCGTTGTCGGCGGCCCGCTCATTGGACCGCAGCCAAGCCCCCAGGGAACGCTGTGCAAGTACTATGAGTCCGGCTACGGGGAGAGTCCGTCCCGCATTCGCCTCGTCACGATCGGCGTCTGGGTGGACCAGCCCGACCGGGAGGCTGTGAACACGCGCCGGCTCGCGGTCATGAGAGACAGCTCGCTGCTGCCGCTGCGCGTGCGGGAGCTCGGTTCACCGGGGGATGCGGCGATCTGGGTGTGGGCCGGCAACCGCCTTTGCGCGCTCTACGCGTTTCGCGGCGGCACCGTGGAAGTCGCGGTCAAGATCAGCGGAGCGAAACAGGATGCCGCGCTCGCCGCGGCGAAGCGCTTCGCGATCCGCGCACTGGGCAGCGCGGGCAAGAGCAGCTTCGCTTATGCATGGCCGCAGATGCCGATCACGTTCCGCGAGTACTACGCGCCGCGCATCCTGAGCTCGCTCTACCTCGGCACCTTCGGCCAGCTCGCGGATGATCCACTCACGCGCAGCTACATCCTGTCGCTCGGCCAGTCATTCAACACGATCTGTCCGAGCGTTCCCGATCCGCTGGCGCTCCTGCAGTATGGCTACTACAACGAATACAACGGCCAGAAGGACATGTTCAAATCGGCCTTTGCCGGCGATGCGCCAAAGATGTTTCACGACGTCGTGAACCTCTTCAAGCGCGTTCGACCGCACATGGTGGACATCGCGTACGACGACGCGAAGACGTTCGTGATATTCCAGCAGGAGGACATTCCGGATGATTTCCAGATCGACCCCGCCGACTGCATGTCGCCGCAGATGACGCACCTGTACGCGAACATTGCGCGTCTGGCGGAAGAGCGGCGGACGCTGCCGCCCGATGTCGAGGATGACGCCGGATTCTTCTCACAGCTCAGGGCCGACGCGCAGAAGCAGCTTGGCTTCGATCCGCGCGCGCCGCGCGCGGTCACGCCCGCTCAGGCCATGAAGAAGGGGTGCAGCGAGCACACTGCCGGCGCGGCCGCGTCGGGCGAAGCGACCGCGATGGAGATCTACTGCCGCTGCCTGGTGGACGCCGCGATCATGGCGGGGCTGCCGGCCGCAGCGATGCGCACGCTCGGCGCGGCGTTCGACGATCGCAGCCTGAAGGACGCGGGCGATCAGTTTCCGTCGTTCGCCGCGGAGAAGAAGGCGTGCTACCACTGAGTCGCATCGCCCATCGCTATTTGCGCGGCTCATAGCGCAGGGCCACCGCGCCCGAGCCGAGCTCCAGCCGGCCTCACCACGAACAGCGTGCGCATTCCGGCCTTGAAGTGGCCGGGCATGTGGCAGGAGAACAGGTACCAGCGAACGCGTTCTCCCTGCCTGAGCGTGATGCGCGGTCCATTCCCGTCGAAATAGCCGGGGAAATTGCCCGACATGCAATCCGCCTTTCCCCTACTGCGAGACACGGTTTCTCACGCCAACGTCGAGCGAACGACGAGGCTGAGGCGCCCATGTCAACGTCATTCATTCGCACACACGTGCACCCGGAGGCCGTCGCCTCCGCGCTAAATTTCGCCGAGCTGCTGCGACGCGCGTTGCTGGCGTGCGGCATCGCGGGTGCCGTGCTCTATCCGGCGGCCGACATTCTCGCCGCCATGCGCTATCCGGGATTCACCTACCGCGATCAGGCCGTGAGCGAGCTGTTCGCGATCGGAGCTCCGACGGGCGATTTCATCGTTCTGCTCTTTTCCATCTCGAGCGTGGCGATGTTCCTCTTTGCGCTGGGCATCTGGATGTCGGCTGGCGGCCGCCGCGTGGTGCGCGTGCTGGCGGCCATGATGGCGCTCAACGCGGTCGACGCGCTCGTGCTCTGGAACTTCTTCCCCATGCACATGAGAGGCGTGGAGCCTTCCTTCACGGACCTCATGCACGGGCTGCTCGCGATCGACCCGTTTCTCCTCACCGCAATTATTCTGGCGGCAGTCGCGTTCCCAGGACGTTTCCGGTGGTACACCATCGCAACCATCGTCATCACGACGGCGCTCGCCCTGAGTGCAGTGAAGTACGTCCCGGCCGTTGCCGCCGGCAATCCGACGCCGTGGATGGGAGCGGCCGAACGCGCGGGACAGTACGCCAACAATCTCTGGTTCGCCGTGTTTGCCATCATGCTGATGCGGCGCCGAAACGTGCCGCAGGATCACGGGACGACGGCCGCTGATCTCCAGCGCGCGGGGTGAGGCGGCATTTTTCCGCGCTGGTCGCGCCGCGACCGGAATTTCGAATATATTCATCGGCATAGTGAGCGGCCGCGGGTCATTTGCACCCGCTCGCGGATTTCAATCCTCGTCACGACACGCCTGATGCCGGGCTCCAGCGCAGTCCATCAAAACCTCGAATTCTCGACCGTTGCTGTCGCCGCCGCCCGACCCGCGGCACCCGGGCGCCGCGCGCGCCGCTGGATAGGGCTGACGGCGCTCGTGCTGGGCACCGCGGTCGTGCTTGCCGCGATCATCTGGCAGGCGATTGCCCTGGGCGGACTCCCCGATCCGCTGGCCACGGGAGCCGGCG
>Ga0157372_10009109_pt1 | contig 10546 bp, 9 predicted proteins | sample C55metaG_FD_115307 | JGI IMG/M metagenome (GOLD analysis project Ga0157372, IMG submission 115307) | Corn rhizosphere microbial communities from Kellogg Biological Station, Michigan, USA - C5-5 metaG | ecosystem: Host-associated > Plants > Roots > Rhizosphere > Soil | place: USA: Michigan...
GGCGCGGACAGCGGCGATACCGAAGGGCCGACGCCGGCCGGCAGGGCCACATCGGGGATGCGTTCGAACACCTGCTGCCGGGCGAAATAATTGTCGGTGCCGTCCTTGAACGTCAGCACGACGTCGGACAATCCGTACAGCGAGATCGAGCGGATCGTGGTCGTCTGCGGCGTACCGGTCATTCCGATCTCGAGCGGCACCGTGATGAGGCGTTCGACTTCTTCGGCAGCATGTCCCGGCCATTGCGTGACGATCTCGACCATCGGCGGCGAAAGATCGGGATACGCATCGACCGGCAGGCGCTTCAACGACAGGATGCCCGCGCCGATCAGCACGAGCGCCATCAGGACGACGAGAAAGGGCTGTCGCAACGAAGAAGAGACGACCCGATTCATGATCGAAGCCGTGCGCGACTCCGCTCCGGGAAGAGGCAGGCGATCGCTCATTGGTTCTGCATGAACTGGACGAAGATGCCGCCGTCGACCACGATCTGATCGCCCGCCGCGAGACCGGCGAGGATGTCGTATTGATCGCCGCTGCGATCACCGAGCGTCACGGCTCTGCGCGCGAAGCTGCCGTCTTTTTCGGCGAGGTAGACAAACGGCAGGTTCACGTCGTCGCGCAGGATGGCCGATACCGGCACCAGCAGTCCGCTGATTTCCTCGCGTGCGTGGATCCGCACGCGCACGTACATCTGCTTTCTCAGGAGGTTTTCCGGATTGTCCACCACGACGCGCACGGCCACGGCGCGCGTGTTGGGATCGACCAGCGCCGAGATGTTGTCCACGGTTCCGGAAAGATTCTTCGTCGTGCTGCCGGTTTCGACTTCGGCCGGATCGCCGAGCCGGATCGAGGTCAGGTCGGAACCAAACAACTGCGCCATGACCCAGACGCGCGACAGATCGGCGACCGTGAAACACGGCGTCGAGCCGGCCTGCAAGAGCTGTCCGGGCGTGATGAGCCTTTCGACGACGGTGCCGGCGATCGGCGCGCGGATCACTCCGGCGGCGTGCGTGGTCGGCTTGCCGGCCTGAATATCTTTGATCGCCTGCGGGTCGACATCCAAAGCGACGAGTGCCTGCCGTGCGGCATCGCGGTCGGCATCGGCATTCGCGGCGTCGGTCTCGGCCTGTTCCGCTTCGCGCTCCGAGACGCCGCGGTGCTGGACCAGATCCTTGTCGAGATCGGCCACGCGACGGTTGGTCTGCGCCGTGGCGATCGCTTTGCGGTAGGTGCTGATGGCCTGCGCGAAGTCGGGCGAATCCACCGTGGCCAGCGGATCGCCCTTGTTGACGTGCTGGCCCGGCGACACGAGCAGCCGCGACACCGGCCCCGAAAATGCGGCGAGCACGCTGGTGGCTTGATCGTTGTCGAAGTCGACCGTTCCCGTGGTCTCGATCACCTTGCGGTATTTGGACGGCGCGACCGTGTAGAGCGTGATGTTCTTGCGCTGAGCCGTCGTCAGGGTCGCATTGCTCGGCGTCGTGGCGGCGACAGGCGCGCGGCTGGCGGATTCGCGCGAGCATCCGGCGAACGATGCGAGCGCCGCTGTCGCGAGCGCGACGATCGCAACGCGGCGCGCACCGTGGTTCGGCCGGTCCAGCGAAACCATGGCGCCAAACGAATTATTTTTCATTTTTGTCCTGAGTCGAATCCGCCGCGACCGAGTCGCTCCGGCTCAAATCCGCGCGGTGCCACCAGCCGCCGCCGAGCGCTTGAAACAACGCGGCCGTATCGGCAAAACGATCGGCTTGTGCTTGCACGAGGTTGATGCGGGCTTGCTGATAGGCCTGTTCGGCGTTCAGCAGAACCAGATAGTCGGCATAGCCGTCCTGCCATTGCCGCTGCGACAGATCCAGCGTCGCCTTTGCGGCATCGGCGGCTGCAGCGGCCGTTTTCAAACCTTCGGCGTCCTGCTCCAGCGCCGTCAACGTATCGGCGACATTCTGCAAAGCGGTCAGCACCGTGCTGCGATATTGGTCGGCCGCATGCACGTACGCAGCTTTCGCGGCGCGTTCCTGATGCAGCAATGCGCCGCCGTCGAAAATCGGCGCGGTCAGTGCGGCGCCGAGACTCCAGAAACCCGTGCCCGACTCGAAAACCTGTCCGATAGCAAGCGCGGTGCTGCCGGCATTCGCCGTCAACTCGATATTCGGCAGCCGGTTCGCTGCGGCGATGCCCACCTCTGCGCTGGCCGCGTGCAGATTGGCTTCGGCCTGCAGCACGTCCGGACGTTGCGCGATGAGTTGCGAAGGAAGGCTCACCGGGATGTCCTGCGGCAATTGCAGACTTGAAAGTTCGAACGTTTCCGTCGGCCGCTGGCTCGGAAAGCGACCGGCCAGAATCGCCAGAAGGTGGTCGAGCTGGGCCGACTGCTTGAGCAGCGGAGGCAGCGTCGCGGACACCTGCGCGAGTTGCGATTCCTGCGCCGCGAGGTCGACGCCGCTCGCATAGCCCTTGTCGACCTGATAGCGCAGGATTTCAACCATGCTGGCGTTGAAATCGATGAGCTGGCGCGTCGCGTCGATCTGCATCTCGAGCGCGCCCTTTTGGATCGCGGCGACCACGACGTTGGCCGTCAGCGTCGTGTAGGTCGCGATCATTTGAAACCGCACGCCTTGTTCCTGCGCCTGCAGGGACTCGACCGTGCGACGGTTCAGGCCGAATACGTCCGGCGCATACGAAACGCTGACTTCCGGCGTGAACAGGTTGTACAAGAACGCGTTCGTGCTCGGCACCGGCGCGAGCGCGCCGGGCGGGTCCTGCTCGCGGCTCGCCGAAACGCCGGCCGTGATCTTCGGGAAGTAGGCACCGCGCTGAGCCAGAACATTTTCCCGGGCCGCCGACAGTGCCGCTTGCGCCGCATGCAGGTCGGGATTGTTGCCAATGGACTGTTCGATCAGCTCATCGAGTGCTTTGGAGTGGAACAGCGTCCACCAGTCCGCGGCGATGTCGCTGCCTTTGATGAAGCGCTGCGCTTCGCCGCCGGCGACCTTCGAGGTGGCCGTCGTGCTCGAAACCGCAGGACTCGTGTAATCCTCGACAGCCGGGGCGTCGGGTTTCTTGAAGTCCGGCCCGACCGCGCAACCGGTCATCAGCAGGCCCGCGACGGCCACGACGAAACGCCTCGCGCGCGATGATGATGGATTGGCAAGGAGCCCGACTTCCGCTGTCATCGCATCTAACATTCCGCCGGTGTTGTCGCTCACATCGCCCGCGCCTTTTGCCCGGCGCGTTCTCAATACGCCGTCAGAACGTAATAGTATATCGTATCAAAAGATGCGGCCCCTGCCCCAAGTCATGCCTCCTCGGCGCATGCCTGATCCATTCTGGATATCGGCCCGACGCTCGCCGCCGCACGCTTCGCTTGGTGTGCGAGCAGTCCCGGCTTGGCGGAATCCACCCGCGCCGCCGCCGACCAATCGCCATCTGGCGAAGTGCGCGATTGCCGATTGCACGGGGCTTTACATCTCACAAAAGAAAATGACGATGCCGATGCTCGTCTCGAGCGGCGAAAAATCGGGTGGAGATTTCCTGATCAAGCAGGGCCGCATGGGCGACACCAACGTCTACGGCGTCATCATCAAGGGATCAGGCCACTGGATCATGGAAGAAGCGCCCGAGCAGGCGATTCCTGCGTTGGTCGCTTTCGTAAACGGTCCGGCGAAAATAACGCAACACTAACGACGGCACTTCAGCGAACTCGGTAGAGTCCGCCGACTTCGCATCAAGGAGCCGTCATGTTTCATCGTCGTTGCGCCATCGCGCCGCTTGTGTTGCTCGCGGGATCTGCCGCGATTTCGGCTGCACAAATGCCTGCCGGTTCGACGCCGGATCCCGCGCTGGATGCGTATGCGCGCCCCGCGAATCTCGTTGATATCGGCGGCCGCAAGCTCAACCTGCGTTGCAGCGGAAGCGGCACCCCGACGGTGATGCTCGAAAGCGGCGCGACGACCGATTCACTGACCTGGTTCAAAGTGCAGCCACTGCTCGCGCGTACGACGACGGTCTGTTCGTATGACCGCGCGGGTTACGGATTCAGCGACGATGGTCCTCGACCTCGCGATGTCGATGCGGACGCTGCGGATTTGCACGCGTTGATCCATGCGGCGCATTTGGCGCTTCCCGTCGTGCTGGTCGGTCACTCGCTCGGCACCAATATCGTGCGCCGTTACGCGGACACACATGCCGCCGACGTTGCCGGGATCGTATTGGTCGATCCGCCGCCGCAGCACATCAGCGAGTTTTCGGCGAACTGGGTCAAGACCGACGATGAAATGCATGAAAAGGTCATCGCGTTCGCGACTCTGTGCGAAAAGGCGGCCAGCGCGGGGCAATTGCAGAAACCCGCGGGAGAGCTCGAGAAGTGCATTCGACCGCCTGATCCGAACTATCCGCCCGCATTGAATGCGGCAATTCACGCGCAAAAGGAAAAGCCGCCTTTCTGGCACACGCTCATTTCGGAATTCCAGACCAACATGACGCTGTTCGAGCAACCGGTGTCGCCCAAGGAATCGCACGGCGCGATGCCGCTGATCGTGCTGACAGCCGACAGCTCATTCGCCGATGCGCCGCCCGATGGCAAGAGCGCGATGGAATCGGCGCAGCAGAAAACGCACAAGCTCATCGTCGCGACGTCGACGCGCGGCGAACGGCGCTGGGTCACAGAGTCATCGCACGATATGCAATTCGATCAGCCGCAAGCGATCGTCACTGCGGTTGGCGACGTCATCAAGCAGGCGGGAGCCGGTAAATCCGGCGCGAACTGAGATCGGCTGCGATCGTGTGATTCCGTGCTTCGCCGCGTGCGGCGCGTCGGCTTCCGAGCAGTCAGCCATTCGCGGGCCCATGCGCGAAGCCTTACCATGCGAACGCGCGCACTCCATTCCGCAAGAGGTGGACCGCCATGGCACACAAGGTCACGTTCAATCTTCCCAGACGCGAGCTGGGACGCGAAGATATTGTTTTCGTGGTCGAGAAGAACGACCGTCGTTTCGGAACGCTGCTGATCTCCAAAGGCGCCGTCGAGTGGCGTCCGACCAACAAGCAATATCGGCGCAAGATCAGCTGGGACAAGTTCGATCAGCTGATGCGCGAGATCGGCAATCGCGTCTGAGTAGTGCCTGCGAGGCGGTGAAAACGCGAACGCTCAACCCATCGGGCCTCCCATCACTGGCAGGATGATGCCGCTGATATGGTCCGGCCTGTACGGCTTTCTTCTCGCGACGATTCGAGCCCTTGGCTGCATCGCGGCGGTCGGTCGCATTCTGGATCCTGCGCTGTTGCGCGATCGTCGCCTCGGCGTTCGATGTCTTGTTCCGTTTCATCGCTCGCATTCCCTAGTGTCTGAAGGTTCCATTGTTCCGACACCAGCTGAACACAGCCTCGGGCACGAGCGGTTCGATCGGGATAGCGAGCTCATCGAAACAATCGAGCGCATCGCGCAATGCGCGCTCGAGTGGTGTCGGCGTCGTCGACGGCGATGCATTGAAGCGTTCATATTCGATCGCTTCGAGCATGCGCGTTGACCATGCAAACAACAAAGCGCCGCGCTCTTCGAAGAGAGCGCGCAGCCAATCACGCAATGGCGCATGCAACGTGAAGCCATCGACTTCGCACATGTGTTGCGCAAGCGCGCTGGCTTGGGGATATACGCCGCGGTACCACTCGGTGTGACCGGCCGCGGCGTCGCGAATGACCAGCGGCGCGGTGGAGCGCTGCTCGGCGAATGTGGTGATGAAGCGTCGCTCGATGCGACGCGCGTCGCGCACGAAATCCGTGCCGATCAGGAACGCGCGATCGAGATCGAAAAAGCGGAAGAAGCGCGGATGAAATGCCTGCAGTCGCTGCAACGGATCGCGCGAAAATCCGACTTTGAGAAGATCTTCGTCGCGGCACGGAATCACATAGACATACGCGCGACCGCGGCTCGCGAAGCGGGGATCTCGGGTTTCAGTCTCGTCGCTCATGCGTACGCACGATCGCGCGCATGTCCGGAGGCGTCACTTTAGCTTCTGGAGCGCGGGTTCGAGTACGGGCCAGACGTTGTCCAGGACTTTCGGCTCGCCTTCGGCCTTCGGGTGCAGGCCGTCTTCCTGCATCAGATTCGGGTCGAGCGCCACGCCGTCGAGCAGGAACGGGACGAGTGGCAGATTGAATTCCTGCGCCAAGTCCCGATACATGGCTCTTAGGCCATCGCGATATTGCGGCCCGTAGTTGATCGGGAGCTCGATGCCGGCGAGGACGACGGCGGCTCCGGCATCGCGGCACGCACCGATGATCCTGGTGAGGTTTTCGCGGATCTGGGCAATCGGCAATCCGCGCAATCCGTCGTTCGCGCCGAGCTCGACGATGACCAGTGCGGGTTTGTTCTCGGCGAGCAATGGCGGCAGACGCGCGAGTCCACCGGATGTGGTTTCGCCGCTGATGCTGGCGTTCACCACCGGCCTGGGATCCTTCGATTGTGCGAGACGCGTTTCGAGCAGATGCACCCAGCCCGACTCCACGCGGATGTGGTGGGCGGCGGAAAGAGAATCGCCTAGGACCAGAATCGGCCGCGTCGCCGCGGTGGCGGTGCCGATCGAGATCAATAGAACGAAAGCCAGGAGACGGCCGATCATCATGCGTTCCGATTCCGAAATCGTGTTGAGTACGCGAGAGGTTAGCAAAACCGTCGAAGGGCCTGACGGCAAGCTGACGATTCTCGATGGCGTCAGCCTCGAAGTCGCGCGCGGCGCGAGTCTTGCGATCGTCGGCGCTTCCGGCTCGGGAAAGACGACGCTGCTCGGTCTTCTTGCCGGGCTCGATCGACCGAGCTCGGGTTCTGTCAGCCTGGCGGGCCAGTCGCTCGACGCGCTCGATGAAGAAGCCCGCGCGCGCTTGCGCCGACGTCTCGTCGGATTCGTATTCCAGAGTTTCCACCTGTTACCGGCGCTGAACGCCGAAGAAAACGTGATGCTGCCGCTGGAGCTCGAAGGCCGCAGCGATGCGGCCGCACGCGCGCGGAGCGCATTGGCGGGCGTCGGCCTCGACGCGCGCCGGCATCATTATCCGCATCAGCTTTCCGGCGGCGAGCAGCAACGCGTCGCACTCGCGCGCGCGTTCGTGCATGAGCCTGAGCTTCTCTTCGCCGACGAGCCGACCGGCAATCTCGATCAGCGAACCGGTGCGGCGGTCAGCGATCTTCTGTTTGCGTTGAATCGCGAGCACGGCACGACGTTGGTGCTGGTCACGCACGACACCGCCCTTGCCGGACGCTGCGAGCGCAGCCTTCGACTCGCCGACGGCCGCATCGATACGAGCGCGGCCGAAGGCCCGCGCCAAACGCGCGTCGTCCGCGAAGCGGAGAACAGCGGGCCGCTCGCGGAGCGCGGCGTGGGTGAGGGCACGCCGTGAGGCCATTCGTATTTGCCGCGCGCAGTCTCCGTCGCGAATTTCTGCACGGAGAGCTCGCGACGTTGGCGGCGGCGCTGGTGCTGGCGGTGGCTGCGCTCGCGGCGGTCGCGACGCTCGCCAATCGCGTCGAACGGGCCATCGTCGCTTCGGCTGCGGAACTGATCGGCGGCGATCTCGGCATTGCGTCGAGCCATGCGTTGCCGGACGAGTTCGCGACGGAAGCGAAACAGCGCGGACTCGCGATGACGGATGTCGCGGATTTCCCGAGCGTCGTGTTTGCAGAGGACAGGAGTCGACTGTGCGATGTGCGCGCGGCGGATCCCGCGTTTCCGCTGCGCGGGGTGCTCTCGATACGCGATACGACTGGCGTCGAACGCGTGGTGCACGCGCCGCCGCCGGGCGCTGTGTATGTCGATCACGAAGTGCTGGTGGCGCTCGACGTGCATGTTGGCGGCACGGTTCAAGTCGGCGGTCGGGATCTCGCGCTTGCGGGTGAAATTGTGCGCTCGCCGGACAGCGGCAACGTGTTCCGCCTCGCGCCGCGGCTGCTGATGGCCCTCTCCGATGCGCAATCGATCGGATTGACCGGAACGGGCAGTCGCGTGCGTCATCGTCTGCTCGTCGCGGGCGAAACGAGCGCCGTCGATGCGTACGCGGCGTGGGCGAAGCAGCGGCTTCCGGACGGCGCCGAAATCACGACGGTCGAAGACGCGCAGCAGAATCTTCGTACGGCGTTCGAGCGCGGCGAAAGTTTCCTCAGGCTTGCCGCGTTGCTCGCGGCATTGCTATCGGGCATCGCGGTCGCGCTCGCGGCGCAGCGGTTCGCTCGGCGCAAGACCGAAGAAGTCGCGTTGCTGCGATGTCTCGGTGCGAGCCGCGGCGAGATTCTCGGCGCATTGACGATCGAGATCGCATTGCTGGCACTGCCTGCGTGTCTGCTCGGTCTCGGCCTCGGGCTGGCGTTGCAGCAGATTGTGATCGTGCTCGCGCGCGACCTCTTGCCTGCTGCGGCACCGACTTTGCCGGCCGGACCGCCGCTTGCGGCTTTTCTGGTCGGGCTTGCGGTGTTGTTCGGATTCGGATTGCCGCCGTTGCTGCGGCTCCGAGACGTTGAGCCGATGCGCATCTTCCGGCAAGATCTCGACGCGCGCCCGCGGCGTTTCGACGCGTTGTACATATTGCCGTTCGCGGTCGGCGCGGCGCTGATCGGATTCGAAGCGGGGAATCTGCGCCTCGCGGCGACATTGGCGGGTGGTTTTCTTCTCGTCGCGCTGGCGACGGGTCTGCTTGGCGCAATCCTGCTGCGATTGTTGCGCACCGGCGGCAAGCGCTTGCCGGGCGCGCTGCGTTTCGGTCTCGCCAATCTCGCGCGTCGACGCGGATTGAGCTTGCTTCAGGCCGGCGCGCTCGCGCTCAGCCTGACCGCGCTTGCGCTGCTCGGCGTGATCGCACCGTCATTGTTGCAGCGTTGGCGCGCGGAGCTTCCGCCGGATACGCCGAATTATTTCATGATCAACCTGCAGCCCGAGCAGCGTAGCGCGATGGAAGAACGCCTGCGTACGATCGACGCGACGAATCTCAACGTACTGCCGCTCGCGGTCGGCAAACTGGTCGCGATCAATGGTGTCGCGCCGAAGGCCAACGACTATGCCGATCGTCGCGCGGCGAACTGGATCAACGGCGAGATGCGCCTGTCGTGGAGCGACACGCTGCCGCCGGCGAACAAACTGCTGTCGGGCCAATGGTTCGACGATGGCACGAAAGAGCCCGGACTCTCCGTCGACAAGATGTGGGTCGACATGTTCCATCTGAAACTCGGCGACATGTTGACGTTGCGCGTCGGCGAACGCGACATCACGGCGCGCGTCGACAGCATTCGCGGCGTCGATTGGGATTCGTTCCGCGTGAATTTCTTTCTGATGCTCGACCCGGCCACGGGAACGACGCTGCCGCATAGTTTCCTCGCCAGTTTTCACGTGCCGCCGGGAGACTCGGCGCAACTCGCGGCGTTGTCGCGTGATTATTCGAATATCTCGCTGGTCGATATCAACGCGATTCTCGATCGCGTGCGCGACATCGTCGATCGCGTCGGTCGTGCGGCGGGTTGGGTGCTGGCATTCAGTGTCGCGGCCGGCGTGCTGGTTCTGCTTGCCGCGTTGGCTGCGACGGCCGACGAGCGGCGTTTCGAGATCGCGCTGCTGCGCACGCTCGGAGCGCACCGCCGTCAGCTGAGTCTTGCGGTGCTCGGCGAATTCGTTGCGCTCGGCGTGCTCGCCGGCTCGATCGCTGCGATTGGTGCGGCGGGAATTGGGATCGCACTGGCGGAGCGCGTGTTCAAGCTCGAAAATTACTGGCCGCCGTTTGGATCGCTGATCGAATTGATTTTCGCGGCGGCGGCGCTGGTGGCGTTCGCGGGGTGGATCGGGACGCTGCGCATTTCGCGCACGCCGCCGGTGACGATTCTGCGGCGTGCTTGAGTGTTCGCCGCTCGACGGGACTTCGCCGCTCCCGCGTGCGGGAGTGGCCGAGGCGCACCGGCGGGTGAGGGGAGGTCTCGCAAGCTTGCCCTCACCCTAGCCCTCTCCCGCAAGCGGGATAGGGGAAAAGCATCACGCAACCTGACGCGACGCCTTCTTCCGATCGCTTTCCGTCAAGAACCGCTTGCGCAGCCGGATTTCCTTCGGCGTCACTTCGACGAGCTCATCGTCCTCGATGAACTCGAGCGCCTGCTCGAGCGACATGCGGATCGCGGGCGTCAGCTGCACGTTCTCATCCTTGCCGGCAGCGCGGATGTTGGTGAGCTGCTTGGCGCGGAGCGCATTGACGGTCAGATCGTTGTCCTTGGCGTGGATGCCGACAAGCTGGCCTTCGTAGATCTCGTCGCCTTCGCTGACGAGGAGGCGGCCGCGTTCCTGCAGGCCAACCAGCGCGTACGCCGGCGCCATGCCCTTGCCGTTCGAGATCATGACGCCGTTCGGGCGCTTGGCGATCTGGCCTTCGGAGCGCGGTCCGTAATGATCGAACACGTGGAACAGGAGGCCGGTGCCCGCGGTGATCGTGCGGAATTCGGTCTGAAACCCGATCAGTCCACGCGCAGGAATCAGATACTCGAGACGCGAACGTCCCTTGCCATCCGGCTCCATGTTCTTGA
>Ga0157372_10009110_pt1 | contig 10546 bp, 10 predicted proteins | sample C55metaG_FD_115307 | JGI IMG/M metagenome (GOLD analysis project Ga0157372, IMG submission 115307) | Corn rhizosphere microbial communities from Kellogg Biological Station, Michigan, USA - C5-5 metaG | ecosystem: Host-associated > Plants > Roots > Rhizosphere > Soil | place: USA: Michigan...
GACTTCACGACGGCCGACGCCAGTCATACGTCCTGTTTCACCAACGCTAAAGGGCGGGAAGTTGTAGAGAAGCATGAAGTTCTTCTTCTTCTCGCCCTCGAAGCTCTCAAGCCGCTGACCTTCATCGGCGGTGCCGAGGGTGGCCGTCACGAGCGCCTGAGTCTCGCCGCGAGTGAAGAGGGCGGAACCGTGGGTGCGGGGAAGAACTTTAGTCTCGATGGAGATGGGCCGGATTTCGTCAAAGGCGCGGCGGTCGGGACGAATGCGCTCCTTCGTTACCTGCTCACGGAAGGTGCGCTCGCGCAGGGCTTCGTAGTAGTGTGCCAGCTTCTTCTTGGCGTCGGGATCGTCAGCGGGTAGATCGGAGGCCAGTTCATCCTTGATCTGCTTAATGAGCGAATAGCTTTCGATTTTGCTGTGCGCCTTGGTATCGAGGGCGTCCTTGAGGCGCTCGCCGACTTTGCTCTTGAGGCCGTTGTAGTACTCCTCATCGAACACGGGAGCGTTGAAGGAGCGTTTCTGCTTTCCTGCTTTGGAGACGAGCTCTTCGATGGCGGAGCAGATTTTCTTGATCTCTTCGTGACCGAATTCGATGGCGGCGAGGATGACATCTTCGGTCTCCTCTTTTGCGCCGGACTCGATCATCACGATGCCGTCCTTGTGACCGACGACCATGATGTTGACGGTGGTGTTGGCGCGCTCCTCATAGGTCGGGTTGATCACGAACTCGCCATTGACGCGGCCTACGCGGACAGCTCCAACCGTGGCGCCGAACGGGATGTCGGAAAGGGCCAGGGCAGCGGCGGCGGCATTGATGCCGATCACGTCGGGGTCGTTCTGCTTGTCCGCGGAGAAGACGAGTGCGATGACCTGGGTCTCGTTGCGGAAACCTTCCGGGAAGAGCGGGCGGATGGGACGATCGATCTGACGGGCAGTCAGGATCTCCTTTTCGCTCGGCCGGCCTTCACGCTTGATGAAGCCGCCGGGGATGCGGCCGCCGGCGTATGTGTACTCGCGGTAGTCCACGGTAAGGGGGAAGAAATCGATGCCTTCGCGCTGGTCGGGAGACGCAACCGCGGTGGCCAGAACCACGGTCTCGCCCGTGGATACCAGTGCAGCGCCGGAAGCCTGCTTGGCCATGCGCCCGGTCTCAAAGACCAGCCGCTTGCCGCCAGCAAGCTCGACTGTCACTTCTTGTTTAGACATAGTGTCCTCGTTTCATTTTGTCGCTTGGGAAACTTGAAGGTTGGGCGGTACCGGAATCGCAGGATTTCGATCCATAGAGAAGCGCCGTCTCGAACGAGTGCTTCGAGGCGGCGTCTGTTTTGGTCTGAAGCTGGGACGCGGCTTGAAGAAAGCCGACAGTTCCACGCAAGCCCCGGCGCGATTGAAGATTTGCCAGGTACACCATGGCCCCGAATGCAGAATGTAGCGGGGCCATGACCAGGTTCCGGTCTGGGTGCTTCCGGTTCAACGTATGCTTTCTGATTTACTTGCGGATACCGAGCTTTGTGATTACGTCGCGGTAGCGATCGGAATCGTGCGCCTTCAGGTAATCCAGCAGGCGGCGGCGTTTGCTCACGAGCATCAGCAGGCCACGGCGGGATGCATGATCCTTCTTGTGCGTTTTGAAGTGCTCCGTAAGCTCGCCAATCCGCTCACTCAGAATCGCGATCTGGACTTCGGGGGAACCGGTGTCCGTATCGTGGGTGCGGAAGCGTTCAATCAATGATGTTTTCTTAGCAGTCGCCAGCACGGCGTGGGTAACTCCTCTTGCGTTCTCAGTCCACTCTCAAGTGTCTCCATAGAGATTATCATGAATGACTTGCACCACAAAACCAGCGGCGGGACCAGGCGTTGACAGGACAGGATTTCGGCTCAAGCGTTATGCCCTGAAAACCTAGATAATGGAGTCAATGCCCTTCACCATTTCCCATGCTGCTGCTGCGCTTCCTTTTCGACGCACACGCCTGGTTATGTCTGCTTTGGTCTTCGGCTGCGTTGCTCCTGACCTGGAGTATTTTCTATGGCTTCGGCCTCACGGACATTTCGGTCATACGCTGCCTGGATTGGTCTTATTCGATCTGCCCGCAGCACTGCTGTCTTTATTTCTGTTCCACAGATTTGCGAAGGCGCCGCTGGTGGCGTGCCTGCCTGCACGCCTGCGCGAACGACTACGCAATGGAGATCGAGTCGCGAGGCGGTCTTTCTCCTGGTTTGTTCTTGTCTGCGTATCGATCCTGATTGGATCGGCGACCCACATCCTCTGGGACTCGTTCACACACACGGATTATTGGCTCGGCCGGAACTGGTCGTTTCTGAGGCTGAATGTTCATGTGCCGGTATTTGGTTTTCGAGACTGGGCTGCGATTCTCCAGTACCTGAGTTCCGTGTTCGGAATGGTGGCGATTCTTTGGTGGTTTGTTCAGTGGTACCGGAATACTCCTCCGGTTCATTCAGAGACAGATCGCCCGGACGTTACCTGGCGTGATCGATGGGTGGTTGCGGGCTCGTTTGTTGCGGCGATTCTGGCGGGGTGCGTACGATCAGCTTTTGTTGGCTTGCCGCACGGAGTGCATGGATTTCAGCGGTTCCTGACGGACGCCTCGATCACCGCGATCAGCGTGTTCTGCATCGAGATCCTGATATACGGGTTTCTTCACAATCGTTTCGAGAGCGAATCGGAACCTGCATGAAGGCTTGCTGGTCGCGCGTGCTTCTGGGCTGCTCCAACAGATCCAGCGATGTGGGCAGGATTCGGGCGCGTCGTCATCCAACCTCGCTGAGGGGCGGAATCCTCCCAAATCTCGTGCTGATCATTCTGCTCGGATTCGTAGTCCCGATTTCGGCGCAGGAATCTCAGCACGCAAAAAGTGGCCAAGTGGAGCTGTTGAGGAATTGAAGGACGTGCCGGCTGATGCGGTGTACACGATTGTGGAGGGTGGAGGGATTAAGAGTGCTATGAAGCTTGGCGCTGCGGCGAGGTGAGTTGCTGGAGATCGGCTTCAATCTTCTCCGCGCCAGTAGTTTGCGCGGGCGATGATTTTGGCACCGTAATCATCGACAGTGCGCACGCGGATAGTGTGGAGGCCGGGGCTTGGATCGGTTGGGCTGAAGGTGATCAGGTATCGATTTCGAACTTCTTTCGCCGCGTCCATGATGCGCTCTTCAAAGCGATGATCGCCTACGAATGTCATGTATTCACCGCCGCTCATGATGGCGATCTGCTTGGCCACATTTTTCTTGAAAGCCTGAACCGCCATGACCAACGTGGAGACCATGCTCATCATGCGGTCTTCGCCCGAGTCTTTGATGTCGTGGGCGAACTCGGCTTTCGATGGCGAGTATGAGACGCTGACCACCAGCACATCAGAGCGTCCGATCTTGGATACGAGCTGTGCGGGCTTGGTGTGCTTGCTTCCGTGGTCGCGCTGTTCGCTGATAAGCAACAGCACGCGACGATATTGCTTGGGCTGATCCTCAAGCAGGTCGACTCCGTAACTGATAGTGTCCAGGATTGCGGCGCCGCCGTCGCCAGGCTCCAGTTGCTGGAGGCTCTGGTTGATTTCCTCTTCGGAATGCGTGTAGTCGTGAATGAGGCGCGGCACTGAGCTGAAGCCGACAAGGGCGGCCTGGCTCCGCGGATCGGAGAGAAACATCTCGAGCAGCGGGCCCATTTTGTTGAGCTTCTTGAATTCGAGCCAGCCGGATCGGCCTTCTTCCATGGCAATGACGAGGGCGATGGGTGCCGTGTCCAGCTCTTCCTGCACATGAATCTTCTGAGGAACACCATTGTCTTCGACGATGAAGTCCGACTGTTTGAGGCCGTAGACAATGCCGCCGCCGTGGGGCTTCTCGACCAACGTTGGGACGAGGACCTCGTTAGTGGTGACCCGGATGGTGGGCGCGGTGGCTTGCGAGCCGGGCATGGGCTTTGGGGCTTCCAACGGGGGCAATTGCGGCTGCTGCGCTCCGGGGGGTATGGGGCTGAGCAGGAGTGCCGCGAAGAGAAGCTGAAAGTGCCGGGTCAGTCCGAACCTCATCTCAATTGAGACCCCTGTCCCCGATCATAGGTGATCGCGGCGATGGACATCGGAAACGGGAGACCGGCCCATAGTGCTCTAAATCACAATGTTGCCGGCAATATTCCGGGAGATGTGATCCTTTCGGGAGAACCGAGCTGGCTTTGATAACCGAAAAGTCTCTAATTGATTGCACCCTCGGGGGATACAGATAGGTACGGATGTGCACTAATGTTTGGTCACGGGAGTAAGGAGAAAGTCCCATGGGCCGAACCAATCAGGATGAGATTTATCTCAACGCATTCAATGCAGCCGTCGCACAGCGCGAACAGATTTATGCAGAAGCCGAGCGTTTGAAGAGCAGGAGAGCTCTTCTTGAAACTGCGGCCAGGGCCCTGGAACCGATCATCTATCCAGACGAATATCTGGAGACCAACAAGGATCAGGCCTCTTCATCTGTGGTCGAGATCGGACGTCCGGCACCAAGCCCGGAGGTCTGGAATCCCACACTGCCGGTCGAAGTTCAAAATGCTCCTTCAAAAGAGACACAGGAGCAGCACCCTGTACAAGCTGTGACGCAGGTTTACGTCCGTGGCGATGGTGAGCCGGATGAAGAGATTCAGCGGCGCATCAGCATCGCGATCGGACGATCCGCGGCGGACTGACCCGCTCGCGCAAGAAGAGCGCAAGTGATCGCTATTCGATCAACGGCCTCGATGGCTTCGAGGCCGTTGCTATCGGGTGATGCGCTCGTAATGAACTTCGCGAGTCTCAAGCACGGACCCAGATTCTGTAGCGATAAGTCACGACTCGTTCCTGACCTGGAGCCAATGTGATCTCCCAGCTCAGGCGGGATCTGGGGTTGTCGCTCTCAATTCCCTCGCCCAACTGCACTGTTTTTCCCTGGTCGGATTGGATCTCGGTTTTGCCACGGAGAGTTTTACCGATGGCGAGGTGTACCGCTTTCGACTTGTAGTTCTTGACCTTCAGCTTGCCTTCGACGGTGACGAGGTCGTAGTTGTAGCCTCGACGGTGATTGATCTCAGGCTGGCGCGCGACTTCGCGCTCTTCGTGGCTCGCTCGAATGTCCGTGGCGACAGTGATGCGAAGCGTTGAGTTGGCGCCCTTCTGCGTGTAGGTGAGGGTGTCCTGCGAGATGGGTTTGTCGCCGGAGATGACAAGAGCGGGGGCACTGGTCCACGGGAATCTGGTGGAGTTCTTGAGGCGTATGGAGTGCCAGATGCTGTCGGCGCGGTTGCCGTCCTGCGGATTCTGATTGGGGTTGACGACATTGCCGAAGGCATCGACGCGGGGCTGGTCTTCGACTTCCCAGTTGTAGAGATGTTCATAGCCGACGCTGCCGGAGAAGACGTTGTATGTGGCGCGCTCTCCCTTTGCCAGTGTTACGTTGGAGCGGCTGTAAAGGAACAGGTCTTCTTCTGGCGAACTCGCCATTTCGTCGACACCGTTCACCAGAGAGATGGGAGCCGCCTCTTTTTCGTCAGCCATCATGACTTGCGCGTTGATGGCGTTGGAAAGCGCGCCAAAGGATTTCCTCCGATCGTAATCGCGTTCGGCGTCCTTCATGAAATCGACGAGGGATTGCTGAAGGCTCATGGGCGAGATGGTGTTGGAGTAGGCGAAGTTGGGCACGCCGACGACGAAGAAGAGCTGCGCATTCTGGAGGTCTTCAGCGTCGTCGGTGACGACGGCTTGCATGGTGATCTGCGCGTTGGTGTCGTCGGTGAGCGAGATGAGATAGGACGGAGTCCAGCCGAGACCGTGCTCGAGATAGCCCATGGACAGTTCTTCCTTCGCGGAGGCGCTCTTGAGCTTCAGGCGCAGGGCCTGGTTCTGGCTTTGCACAGTTTCGTGAAGGATGGCGTCGTCGGGGAGGTTGGCCATGGAGATGCCGCCGAGCGGGAAGGCCATGAGGCGCTTCTCAGTGCGGAGGAGGAGGTAGTCTTCGTGCGGTTGCGGAGGGTAGCGGACGTCGGCGGGGACCATGGGGTTTGTGGTGGGGGTGGGTGCGGCGTTCTGGAGGCCGACGACTTCGCCGGTGTAGTCCTTCATCTGGTAAGTGATGGTGACGGTCTTGCCGGCGTTGGCGCGGAGGATTTCGCTGATGGACTGGATGGGACGCTGGGTGGCGGTGTTGTAGCGGTAGGCGACAATCTCATCGATTCTGGCTTCAGGATTCACCGGGGCGAGCCAGAGAGTGCCAAGGGTCGCAGCAGGGATGGGCGCGAGGCGCGCGATACCGCTGGAGAAGGGTATCTCACCCTGGCGAAGGACGAAGGCGAGGCCATTCTTGAAGGCTGCAACGGCGATGGTTTTGGGTAAGGGCGCGGGGGCTTCGGCGATTTCTCCGGCGAAGAGGGCGGGGGTGATCAAAACAAGGGCGAGCCGCAGGGCTTTCAGGGCGAGACGCATCGTTCATCCTCCAGAGTTCTGATCGGAGAACGTGGAGAGGGCGACGGCTTGCAGGGATTCTTGTTTATCCGTGGGTGAGGCCTCTTCTCATTTGGGTCGGAACTCAGCGGCGGTGCCTTCACAGGGTCTCGCGCGCAGACGGAAAGAGGAGCACGAACTGCGGGTTCCTTCGGCTTCGCTCAGGACAGGCTCTTCGACTCCTCGCTGCGCTCGTCGCTCAGGATGACAGTCGTGGTCGGCGACGTCGCACTCAAGGCCTCAGTTCCCCTCCCCTATGGGCGGCGGCGGGCTTCTTTTTGCACCTGGCCGGTCCAGAGGAGGAAGCTGAGGAGTTCCCACTTGGAGTGCCACATGAAGGCGAAGATGTCGCGGGTGCGGAGGGATTCAGCGGGCTTGCTGGAGTAGGTCTCGACTCGCCAGCGAAGGTATTCGCTGCGCCACGGCGCGAGGCGGTGGCCGCGCGTGGCGTTCCAGATGAACTTGAGTGCGCCGAACAAGGAGAGTACCTGTACCGAGGATAGCAGCGGGGCTGGCGGAAGCCGTAAGGGCGGGAAGCGGAGACCAAAAGGGGGTGTACCCCTATTCTGGCGGTAAGATCTTTGAAGTCAGAAGCTTGCGCGGCCGATGGTGCTCTAAGCCCTGTGCCTTCTGTGGCTTATGGCCAGAATCTAGAGCCTAAAGAACTTAGCTGGTCCAGTTCCCTTTTCGTCGCGGCGTCTGATCGGACCCGTCAAAGAAGGCCGGAACCACTGATGAATCAAGTATGACGAATTCTGCGAAATAGCCTGCAAAGGATTTGCACAGATCGCGGTTTTATTTCGCCGTGGCCTCGCGGAGGTTTGAGCTTCTGAGTCGGCGCGACCGATCGCTTCATCCGTTATGAAGCGGGCTCAGGTGACAACTGAATCTCTATCGGGAGCGCGGAGATCCTCGTTGATTCGCCGCCGTTGGTGTGTGGTTTGGAGCGTTCCCTCGAGAGGCAATGGTGAAGAAACTGAGATTGCTTGGTGTGATGGCTCATCCGGATGATGAGTCGCTTGGCTTTGGAGGGGCGCTGGCGAAGTATGCGGCTGAGGGTGTGGAAACCTTTCTGGTGACAGCGACGCGCGGAGAGGCGGGGCGATTCGGTGCGGCTGGGAAGGGTCACGATGCGGCGGAGGTGGGGCGCGTGCGCGAAGCGGAATTGCGAGCTGCTGCTGCGGTGCTTAGAGTGCGCGAGGTTTCGGTCCTGGGGTGGCCGGATGGCGGCGTGGATCGCGTTCCGACTGCGAATGCTACTGCCGAGATTGTTTCGCATATACGGCGGATTCGACCGGACGTAGTGGTGACATTCGGGCCGGAGGGCGCATACGGACATCCCGATCACATTGCGATTTCGCAGTTCGCGACCGCGGCGGTTGTGTGCGCCGCACATGGTGATTACGCGGCAGGTGAATCTGCTCCGCATCGTGTAGCGAAGTTCTATTACATGGCCTGGGGCGCGGCGAAGTGGGCGGCGTACCAGGCTGCTTTCAAAAAGCTGACGATCACGGTGGATGGAGTGGAGCGACAGGCTACTCCGTGGGCGGACTGGGCGATGACTACCTCGATTGATACGCGCGCAGTGTGGCGGACGGTGTGGGATGCGGTGTGCCGACATGAGACGCAGATGTCGATTTACGAAAAGCTCGCTGAGCTTACAGAGGAAGAGCAGAGGTCGCTGTGGGGATCGCAGGAGTTTTATCGCGTGTTCTCAAGCGTGAATGGCGGGCGAGAGAGGGAGAGGGATTTGTTTGAGGGGTTGCGGTGAGGACGTGAGGTCAGGATCCTTGAGGCTGCTGCTCTTCTCCGTCTGCTCCATCATCGACCCACGTTGCGCCACATGAGTCACAATGCCAGGCGGCTTCTTGCGGGGGCACCGGAACAGCGAGAACATACAGAGACACAAGTGATACACCGCGTTCTGTCCCGTCGCCGAGTGTAACCTCGGCCGATCCGCAGTTCGGGCAGGCCGGCTGAACGAACACTTCCTCTGCGTTGTAGGGTATGTCCGGCGGAACGGGCTGCTCCAGAATCTCGCGTGCGGCTGCTTCATCGGACTCCGCAACCTGCAGGCGCATGCCGCCTACCAGGTTGGAGTAGAACCATTGCATGCGCACGAGGTTTTCATCCGCGATCCAGGCTTCGATACCGGCGGACTCTAAGAGCGAGCGTCCAGCGTAGGCCTCAGCGAAATCTCGATAGCTTCGCACCGTCACTATGCGACGGAGGTCCCATTCCTGCGGCTCTTCTACAACTGGCGGCTCAAGGCCGCGCCTTGCGAACTCCGCACGCAAAGCTGTCTGTGCAACTTCAAGCAGACCATCGTAGGAGTTAGCCAGTTCCATCAGCTCCGTCTCGCTCATCTGCGCATACTGCGCGGCGAGATCTTCTGGGGTGGGTGTCATGGAATGCAATGGTAGCAAGGATGAGAGCCGGCGGCTCTGCTACGAAGGTCCATAGAAAAGCAACGTGCTGGAATTGGTCGAACAGCTAAGAGGCTAGAAGAACCAGATGTGGGTCGGAGAATTCGCGCCCTGTACCGGTCTGCGCCCAAGAACTCAGCACCTGAATCAAAAATTCTCGAGAAGTGGCAGCAAACCCGTAGTTCTTCTCCGCCTGTTGGATTTCGTTTGCGGAACAGTGATGTTGTTCGGGCGAACCTCGACTGCACGCCGCGCATATGACTCGAACACTGCTCCAATTCTCGATTCCGATGTCGTTTTGATTACACATGTTGATCAACTGTCTCTCAGCGTCGGCGTTTTCCAGAGCAACTGCCGATTGAAACGTACTGTAGTTTGATCGTTTCCAAATCGCGAGTTCATCGAATACCGGATATTCCCGTTCACCTGATTTTCGAGTGCCCTCCACAGCACCATCGTTCAGTATGATGTCGCGGAACCGACGGTTCGAGTTTGGTAGCGGTACATTCAGAATCTCGATTCGTGCTGGGTCGATCCTTGTTCCCCACACAACCTCGCCTGAGTTATTGGGATCGAGCCTGACGCAGGCAGTGACAGGCGGCATCAAGACCTCATCAGAGCCATCCTCCAACTCAATTCCGCAACTCTTCCAAGCTCTCCGCGCGCGCGGCCAATCTTTGAGCGCGGTTGCGGCAATGCCGAGGTTCCACCAACTTGCTTCATCATTTGGGTCGAGAGTCGCTGCACGTTCGTTGAATTGCAGGCTTGCCGACCAATCGCACAAATACTTCGCCTGTAGACCAAGGTTGTACCACGGACTACTCCAATGAGGGCGAAGTATCGCGGCGGAGCGGTAGAGGAGCCTTGCCGATCTTCTTTTTCCTCGGTTCTCACAACTATTGCCAAGGTCGTTCAATGATTGAGCCAAAACATTCAGCATTGACGGAAGTGTACACGTGGTACTCCTGGCCGAGTCGGCGGGTGTGCAACTAACCGTGATTCGCGTACAACCTGAGCCGGGTAACTTCCCTCCGACTTGACGGCTCAGAGCGTAACTCACGGAAGCAGATCCTTCGCTTACCACCCCCAAGCTGAAGGAAGACGCTTGGGCCCCGTGCACTCAGGATGACAGCCGTTTTTCTATGGCGAATTGTTCGAGACGCTTCGATAGACTTTGCTCTGGAGAGCTAGTAATGGATGTGAATGAGTTTCGTGCGGCGGGGCACAAGGTGGTGGATCGGCTGGCGGAGTACTTCGAGAGCATTGAGTCGAAGGCGGTGTTTCCGGATGCGGATCCGACGATCATTCGGGGGTTGTTCGATGAGGCTCTGCCGGAGAAGCCGGAGTCGATGGACGAGGTGCTGGCGGAGCTCGAGGAGAAGCTGCTTCCCTACTGCACGCATGTGGGGCATCCGGGATATATGGGGCTGATTACGCCGTCGCCGAATCCGGTGGGAGTGATTGGGGATTTCATCTGTTCGGCGCTGAATCAGAATCTTGGCGTGTATTCGATAGGGCCATCGGCGGTGGCGATGGAGCGGCGGGTGGTGCGGTGGCTGACGGCTATGGTCGGATATGACTCGAAAGCAGGCGGAAACCTAACGAGCGGCGGGATGCTGGCCAATTTTATCGGGCTGAAGCTGGCAC
>Ga0157372_10009112_pt1 | contig 10543 bp, 6 predicted proteins | sample C55metaG_FD_115307 | JGI IMG/M metagenome (GOLD analysis project Ga0157372, IMG submission 115307) | Corn rhizosphere microbial communities from Kellogg Biological Station, Michigan, USA - C5-5 metaG | ecosystem: Host-associated > Plants > Roots > Rhizosphere > Soil | place: USA: Michigan...
GAAAATACTCCTGCACCCAGGGATCGTCGAAACGTTCCACCTTGTCGAGCGTGTCGGCGATCAGCACGCGTTTCTTTGCAATCACTGCGACGCGATCGCAGATCGTGTAAAGCGTGTCGAGATCGTGCGTGATCAGGAACACGGTCAATCCGAGGCTCTCGCGCAGGGTCAGGATCAACTGATCGAACGCCGCTGCGCCGATCGGATCGAGCCCTGCGGTCGGCTCGTCCAGGAAGAGAATTTCCGGATCGAGCGCCAGCGAGCGCGACAGCGCCGCGCGCTTGACCATGCCGCCGGAGAGTTCCGAAGGATATTTCGCGCCGGCTTCGGCGGGCAGACCGGCGAGCGCGATCTTGAGCGCAGCGAGCCGTTGCATCAGATCCATGGGCAAATGGTGATGCTCGCGGAGCGGCACCATCACGTTCTCGGCCACCGTCAGCGACGAAAACAGCGCGCCGTTCTGGAACAAGACGCCGCAGCGCTGCTCGATCGCCGATCGCTGCGCTTCCGAAAGCCGCGTGACTTCCTGGCCGAATACCTTGACGCTGCCCGCCGTCGGCCGGTTGAGCCCGATGATCGAACGCAGCAGCACGGACTTGCCGCTGCCCGATCCGCCGACGACGCCGAGAATCTCACCCTTGTATACGTCGAGATCGAGATTGTCGTGCACGACCTGAGTGCCGAACTGGTTGCGCAGGCCGTGAACTTCGATGACGGTTTCGCGTTCGGTCATACGTCGAGCTTCATGAAGAAGATCGCCGCCAGCGCGTCGATCATGATGACGACGAAAATCGACTGCACGACGCTGGATGTCGTGTGTTGACCGACCGACTCCGCGCTGCCGGAAACCTTGAATCCTTCGAGGCAACCGATCGCCGCGATCAGGAATGCGAACACCGGCGCCTTGCTCATGCCGACCCAGAAGTGGCGCACCGAAGCCGTGTCGTGGAACCGCTGCAGGAACATGCCCGGCGATATATCGAGCGAGAAGATGCACACGATCGCACCGCCGAAGATGCCGGCGAGCATCGCGATGAACGTCAGCATCGGCATCGAAATCAACAAGGCCAGCGCACGCGGCAGAACCAGGACCTCGACCGGATCCATGCCGAGCGTGCGGATCGCATCGATTTCTTCGCGCGCCTTCATCGACCCGATCTGCGCGGTGAAGGCGCTGCCTGAACGACCGGCGATGAGGATGGCGGTCAGCAGCACGCCGAATTCGCGCAGGAACGAATAACCGACCAGCTCCACGGTGAAGACGCTCGCACCAAAGTCGCGCAACACCGTGGCGCCGAGGAACGCGACCACCGCGCCGACCAGGAAACTCAGGAGCGCGACGATCGGCACCGCATCGAGGCCGGTTTGCTCGATGTGGAAAAAGAGCGGCGTGACGCGCCAGCGTCGCGGATTCGGCATCGTGCGCGCGAGCGTCTGCAGCATCAGGCCGATGAAACCGACCAATGCAATCGCATCGTGCCAGATGGCTTCGACAGCGCTGCCGGTGCGCGCGAGCAGAACGACGATGCCGGGCGGCTGCGGCGGTACCTTGGCAACCGCTTCGGTCTGCGCTTTCGCGACCGCGTCGACGAGCGCGCGGCGCCCTTCGTCCAGGCCGGTGATGCCATCGCGCGCATCGCCGGCGAGCTCGAGAAGGAGTTCCGCGCCCGCGGTATCGAGGCGGCTGATGCCGCTGGCGTCGACGGCACCGGATGCGCGGCGGCGCTTTACTTCGACGACGCGTTGATCCAACGCGGGCGCGGACGCCAGCGTCCAGTCGCCGGCGGCTACGACGCGGCCGCCGGAATCGACATCGAGAGTGCCCGCTTGTGCCATGGCGCAAGGCTACAGGGTGGCGGACCGGCAAGGAACGTCCACGCGGTCGAGCCCGGTCTCGGCGGTTAAGCAAACAACATGCAGGCAACGCCGGAGAGGGTGCAGGTGACGCCGGCGATCCGGCGCGCGTCGAGTCCCTCGCGCAGGAACAGCGCAGCCAGCAGCACGATGAACACCGATGCGGTCTCGTTGAGCACGGCCGCGACCGAAGCTTCGGTGTATTTGTAGCCCGCCATCCACAGCACCATCGATACGTACTGGCCGAGGAATGCGGCGAGCACCAGCAGCGGCCAGCGCAAGGGAATGGTTCGGTGGCGTCCGATCGGCAATCGTTCGCCGCGCCACGCAAACAAAACGAGCATGCCCGCGACACCGCCGAGCAGACGCAGCAGCACGATCCACAGCAACGGCTGGCCTTCGAGTACGCGCTTGACCATCACGATCGCGGACGCCATCAGGAACACCGCCGTGACGCCGAACGCCGCGCCGCGGCGCAACGTCGCTGCCGGCAGGCGCCGCTGTGGATCGTGCGCGCTGACGATAAGCACGCCACCACTGACCAGCGCGAAGCCGACGATCTGCAACGCGTTCAGACGCTCGCCGAGCAGCGCGAACGACAGCACGATCACAAATGGGCTATAAAAATTCCCGACGATGCCCATGCGGCCCGCGCCCAGCATGTTGAGCGCACGGAAATAGAGCGTGTCGGCGACCGCAATGCCGAGCACGCCAGAAATCAATGCGAGCACGATCGCGCGCGCGGGCAGCGCCGGCATTTCGAAGCCCTGCACGAGCAGCAGCGTCGGCACGATCATGCCGAGCACGATGAGGTTCTTGATCAGATTGAGCTGCAGCGGCGGCAGCGTCTCGCCGAGCCGCTTGTACACGATCACGCCGCCGGCCCAGGACAGCGCCGCTCCAATCGATGAGGCTTCGCCCATTCCCATGCCAGGCTCCGTCGCGGCGCGTATGCCTCCACGGCGAGGCGAAAGCGCGGCATTATGAGGCCGTGAGGAGCGAGGAGCGAGGTCGGCCGCTTCGCGGCCTCGTGAGAAAATCGCCCGCTCTTCTAGCGCCTTCGCTCTTACTGACGCCCTTTACTAACGCTCTTGAACTGACCGCCTCAAAATGAACCAGGATGCCGGCACGCTCGCGCCGATCAAGATACGCATCGGCTTCGCCGTCGATCTCGCCAAGCGCCTGCACGAATACGGCACGGCGGCGCCGCGGCTCGAGGACGTGATCAACCTCGTCAGCGCGCGGCTCGGTTTGTCGTGCAATGTGTTGTCGACGCCGACTTCGATCGTAATGTCGTTTTCCGATCCTGCGGACGAGGACGATCTCGCGGAAATCACGCAGGTCGTGCGCCTGCCGCCGGGGTCGGTCGATCTGAAGCGCCTGTGCGAGGTCGATGAGATTGCCGATCAGGTCATCGATGGGCACCTGGATCTTGCGGCGGGTCGGCGGCGGCTGCGCGAGTTCCGACTTCCGCTGCGTTCGCGCGGGTATCGCACGTCGCTGGTCGCCAGCTATGCGATTTCGGCCGGCAGCATCGCGGCGATTCTGCACACGAGCTGGATCGGCGTCGCGACGGCGGCGCTGGTCGGCGTGCTGATCGGCGTTGTCTATCTGCTTTCCGTGTCGCGGCCGAATATCGCCGCGGCGTCGGAGGCGATATCTGCGTTCATCGCGACGCTGATTGCCACCGCAGTCGCGATGTACATCGCCCCGATCGCGGTGCGCTCGGTGATCATCGCCAGCCTGATCGTGCTGATGCCGGGTCTGACGCTGACGACGGCAGTGCGCGAGCTCTCTAGCCAGCACCTCATTTCCGGCACCGCGCGCATGATGGGTGCGATGGCGACGTTGCTGAAACTCGCGTTCGGCACCGTCGCCGCCGCGCAGTTGTGCGATCTGCTCGGACTCGTGGCGCCGCCCGGCGCGGAGTCGTCCGTTCCGCAATGGACCGCCTACTTCGCGGTGTTTTCGGCGGCGCTCGCATTCGCGGTGCTGTTTCGGGCGCCCAGAAAGTACGTTCCCGTCGTCGTTGCCTCGGTCGTGCTCGGTTACGCGTGCACGTATGTCGGCGGCGCGTATGTCGCGCCGGCGTTCGGTGTTTTTCTAGGCAGTCTTGCGGTCGGAGCCGCAAGCAATTTGTTCGCGCGTTTGGCCAATCGTCCTGGTGCGCTGGTGCGGGAGCCCGGGATCATCCTGCTGGTGCCGGGCAGCGTCGGGTTTCGCACACTGAGTTTCGTGTTCGAGCGCGATGTGCTGGTCGGGCTCGATACTGCGATCACGCTGGTGACGCTGCTGGTTTCGATCGTCGCCGGCCTGCTGTTCGGCGATTTGCTGGTGCCGCCGCGAAAGAAGTTGTAGAACCCTTCGCAAGATCACAACACGTCGTTTGTGCTGAGCTATCGAAGCCGGTCCCAAGGTTATCGAAGGGCACAAACGGTTCGCGAGTCCGCAGCCTCGAGAAGCTCGCCCTTCGATACTCGGGGTGAACGGACGCCTTGAAATAGATCGTCAGGTTCCGATGTCCGACCTCAAATCCCTTCGCGACGCGCTCGAACACGTGATGGCGCGCGACTTCGGGCGCCTCCTGGCGCGCTGGCGGCGGCTTGCGTCTGCGCGCTCGGAGCCGTCGGCGCCCGAGCTGGCGAAGCTGCGCGCGGACATCGAATCTTCGGCGGCGCGCCGCGCGACGCGCGCAAAACGCCTACCGGAGATTCGTCTCGATGAAACACTGCCGATCACCGCGAAGGCCGATGAGATCGTCGGCTTGATCCGCGAGCATCAAGTCGTTGTGCTGGCCGGAGAAACCGGCTCCGGAAAAACGACGCAGCTGCCGAAACTCTGTCTTGCCGCGGGTCGCGGCGTCGCCGGAATGATCGGCTGCACACAGCCGCGTCGCATCGCAGCAAGGGCGGTCGCGCGCCGCGTCGCCAGCGAGCTTGGCACGCAAGTCGGCGATCTCGTTGGATTCCAGGTGCGCTTCACCGATCAGGTGTCGGACGCCTCGCTGATCAAATTCATGACCGACGGCATCCTGCTCGCCGAAACGCAGTCCGATGCGTGGCTCGGCGCGTACGACACGATCATTCTCGACGAGGCGCACGAGCGCAGTCTCAATATCGATTTTCTGCTCGGCTATCTGAAACGCCTGCTCGCGAAACGACGCGATCTGAAGCTCATCGTCACCTCCGCGACGATCGACACCGCGCGTTTCGCCGCGCATTTCGCCGATGCGCCGGTGGTCGAGGTCGAAGGTCGCGCCTATCCGGTCGAAGTGCGCTGGAGACCCGCGCCCGAACGTGGCGAGAGCAGCATTGCCGAGCAGATCATCGCCGCGACCGACGAGCTCACCGCGGAGGATCCGCGCGGCGATGTGCTGGTGTTCCTGCCGGGCGAGCGCGAAATTCGCGATGCGCATCTCACGCTGTCGCGGCGCAAGTACCGCGAAACAGAAGTGCTCGCGCTGTACGCGCGACTATCAGCGGCGGAACAGGATCGCGTGTTCAAACCGGGTCCGCAGCGGCGCATCGTGCTTGCGACCAACGTCGCCGAAACGTCGCTGACCGTGCCGCGCATTCGCTACGTCGTCGACACCGGCACCGCGCGCGTCAAGCGCTACAGTCAGCGCAATCAGCTCGAACGCTTGCACATCGAGCCGATCTCGCAAGCCGCCGCCGACCAGCGCAAGGGCCGCTGCGGACGCCTCGGTCCGGGTGTGTGTTTTCGTCTCTATGGCGAAGACGATTACCTGCAGCGTCCGCGCTATACCGATCCGGAAATCCTGCGCGCTTCGCTGGCCGGAGTGATTCTGCGCATGCTGGCGTTGAATCTCGGCGACGTCGCTGAGTTTCCGTTCGTCGAAGCACCGTCGGAGCGCGCGATTGCCGATGGCTACCGTCGTCTCGCGGAGATCGGCGCGATCGAAGGCGCGCCCGTGCGATCGTCGGTGCTCACGCACGATCAAAAAGCAGCAACTCCGCAGCAAAAGCTCACTGCGATCGGGCGCACGTTGGCGAAATTGCCGATCGACGTCGCACTCGGGCGCATGCTCGTCGAAGCCGAGAAACGGCATTCGCTGCGCGAAATGCTCGTGCTCGCCGCGTTCCTCAGCATCCAGGATCCGCGCGAACGCCCGGCGGATGCGCGCCAGGCGGCGGATCAGGCGCACGCGGCGTTCGCCGATGCGAGATCGGATTTCGTCGGCGTGCTCAAGCTTTGGGGCGCGTACACCGAAGCGCACGAAGAGTTGACGCAATCGAAACTGCGCGACTGGTGCCAGACGCATTTTCTTTCGTTTCTGCGCATGCGCGAGTGGCGCGAGTTGCATCGGCAATTGCTGCTGATCACGAGCGAGCTCGGTTGGGTGCTCGGCGAGGCGCAGCGCCACCCCCTCCCCGTCGACGGGAGGGCGGGGGAGAGGATGGTCTCGGCGATTCGGCGTGGGCGCGATGAGAACCATCCCCACCCAAACCCTCCCCTTGAAGGGGAGGGCTTAAAAGAACGGGAGGGCTTGAGGGAACGTGAGGGCTTAACGGCGGAATCGTACGAGGCAATCCACCGCTGCCTCCTTTCCGGCTGGCTGACACAGGTTGGAATCAAGACCGAGCGTGGCTCCTATCGCAGCACGCGCGAGCGCAGCTTCGCGATTTTTCCGGGCTCGTCGCTTGCGAAGACGCAGCCGCCATGGGTGCTGGCGGGACAGATTATCGACCTGCAGAAGGTGTACGGCATGTCGTGCGCGCGCGTCGAGCCCGGCTGGGTCGAGCAGCAGGCCGCTCATCTCGTCAAGCGCAACTGGCGCGACGTGCATTGGTCGCGCAAGCGCGGCGCCGTCGTCGCGTACGAGCAGGTGACGCTGTTCGGCCTGACGCTGGTCGAAAAACGCGCGGTGCAGTTCGGCAAGCAGGATCCCGCACTTGCGCACGACGTCTTCATGCGAGAGGCGCTCGCGCGTTGCGAGATCGATGCGCGCGCCGATTTCGTGCGCACCAATGCGCGCGTGCTTGCAGAGGCGCACGAGCTCGAGGCCAAGCGGCGCCGGACGGGCCTCGTGCGCGGCGACGAGGATCTCGCGGCATTTTTCGCCGACAAGCTGCCGAACACGATCCACACGTCGGCTGCGCTGGACGCCTGGTATCGACAAGCGAAACCGTCCGAACAGGCGGCCCTGCATTGGTCGCTCGGCGACGTGCTCGCGGAATCGCCGACGATCGGCGCGCGCGAATTTCCGGCGCATGTCGAGGTCGCCGGACATCGGTTGCGTCTTGGCTACCGTTTCGTTCCGGGCGATCCATCGGACGGCGTGACGCTGCACATTCCGCTCGCGTTGGTGAACGCGGTGTCGGCCGCGCGTTCGGAATGGCTCGTGCCGGGAATGCTCGCGGAAAAAATCGCCGAAATGATTCGTGCGCTGCCCAAGGCGTTGCGGCGCAATTTCGTCCCGGCGCCGGATTTCGCGCGTGCATTTGTCGAGGCTGAGGCGCCGCGCGAAGAACCGCTCGCTTCGGCGCTCGCCGCATACCTGATGCGCGTCACCGGCGTCGCGATCGCGGCGTCGGATTTCGCGCCCGCACAGTTGCCGGCGCATCTCTTGATGAATTTCCGCATTCATGACGAAAGAGGCCAGACGCTCGCCGAAAGTCGAGACCTCGTCGCGATTCAATCGCAATGGACTGGGGCGGCCCGCGTCGCATTCTCGCGCCGCGCCGATGTCGAGCTCACGCGCGAAGATGTGGACGAGTTCGATTTCGACGAGATTCCCGACCGCGTGATTTCGCCGGGCGGCCTGACGGCTTTTCCGGCGCTGGTAGATCTCGGCGAGAGCATCGCATTGCGCGTTTTCGAGCGGCGCGACGAAGCCTTGGCCGCACATCGCGCCGGTGTCGAGCGCTTGCTGCGTCGCGCGCTCGCTGACACGATCAAGCACGCACGGCGTCAGTTGCCGCTCAAGAACGCGCTGATGCTGAAGTGGGCGCCGATCGGGAGCGCCGAATCCTTGCGTGCGGATCTCGTGGAAGGCGCGCTGCGCGAACAACTCGCGGCGGAGGACCTGGACCTGCGACGGCGTGAGGATTTCGCGCAACGTCGCGAAGAGATTGCGCGTTCGTTGTTCGCCGCCGCGGTGGAGCGCTTGAGCATCGTCGAAGACATCATTGCCGGCTACGCGGAACTGAAACCGCTGCTGGAGCCGCCGCTGATGGGCTTCGCTCGAGCGAACTACGACGATCTCGGCGATCAGCTGGCCGAGTTGCTGAGTCCCGGATTCGTGCGCGACACGGACCGATCGCGCCTGGCGCATTTCCCGCGTTACCTGCGCGCGATGCGCCTGCGCGCGGAACGCCTGCGCCAGGATCCCGCGCGCGACCAGGCGCGCATGCTCGCCGTGCAGCTCTACTGGCGCGACTATCTCAAGCTTCGCGCCGCGCGCGGCGACACCCCGGCGCTTGCCGAGTTGCGCTGGCTGATCGAGGAGCTGCGCGTGTCGACGTTCGCGCAGGAATTGCGCACGGCCGAGTCGGTATCGCCCAAGCGTCTGGCAAAGCTGGTCGAGGGCCTGCGCGCGTCTTCTGCGTAACGGTGTCGTCCGTCCCCGCGAACGGGGATCGGGTGCGTCAGTACGAGCTGCCGATGGGCAGCGATCCCGTCGACCTACTTGACGCGCTGAACGCGCACGCTGCAGCCGCAACCTTCGACGTACATGAGCCAGCTGCCGAGCAGCATCGGCTTGATGCGCACGACGGGATTGTCGAACTTGCCGGCGTCGTAGGCCCCCGACTCGGCCTGTCGCCATTCCTGGCCGTTGTCGAGCTTGAAGACGGATTTGCCGCGCCAGCCCGTGAACATGCCTTCGATATGCGCTTCTACGACGTCGCGCGACGAGGTATCGGGATAGAAGACCGGCTGGCCGCTCGGCGTCACGATCTGCGGATTGCCCGCGCCGTGCGTGCGCAGCCACTCGTTCAGGAACTTGAGCTGGTCGGGCGAAAGCTTGTCGAGGCCAGCGGCCTTCTGCTCCGCTTGCGACATCCGCTCTTCGAGCGTCGCCGGCTGCGTCTGCGCATCGGCGATCAACGAGGACAGGGTTAGGAGAACCGTAAGTACAGTCGGGAAAGGGCGCATGATCTTGGTATGGGAGCAGGGCATTCGTGACCGCGACCGCAAAAATCCTTGTCTTTTACGAACTTAACAGGTGCGCGCGGCCGCATAAGCGTATAGAATGCGGCCGCCCGAGTGTAGCATGACGGTACCCGGGTCCACCCCGAGGTGGACGAAGAAGGCACCGCAGGCGTCCCGGGCGTAAGGGAAAGTCCGCGTGATAGCAGCGCTCCGCCCCGCGAGGCGGCGCGAATGTGCACGTGTAATACCGCAATTGACGAGAAGCCCAGCAATGCCCGCATTCAAGACGTCTGCCGCAAAGATCTCTGCCCGTCTCGCTGCTTCTGTCCTCTTCGCTCCCGTTTTCTGCTCAGCCGCCTCGCTCATCGTCAACAAAGAGCAGCCGCTGAACATGTCGACGCCGCCTGGTTTTTCGTACGTCGTCGACGGGTTCACGGGCAGCCTGACCGCTCAGACCGATGGATTCCTGTTCTGCGCGAATATCGGAACCTTCGTTGCGACGGCCGTAACGATGGTACCGCAGCACACGCAGTGGAGCGCGCCGATCGCGCAGGACGTGAGCTCGGTCACCTACAACGCCGGCGTCTTGAGCGTGAACCGTAATCTGCCATCGACACTGGTCTGTCACGCCATCGGCGGCGGCGGCGAACAACTGACCTCGCTGAGCGAGGGCCTGTTCCGCAACAGCTACGAATCCAAGACCGTCGAGCAGTACAACAATCTGATCAACTGGATTCCGAGCCTCGGGTTCAGCTGGACCAATCCGGTGTGGTCGGCGGTGCCGCTCGATCCGTGCACTCCATCGGCGAGCGATCCCGCGCGCGTGGATGAGGACGTCGTTTGCGCAGCCGCAACTGGCCTTCGTCCCGCTGGCGCCAGCGAAACACGCGCCGGGACTCTCTGGACCGGCACGGACGGCGCCAATTTCTACTACGTCGCGCGCGTCGATGCGCGCTTCGGTCCGCTGAACGGCGCACCCGCCTTTGCTCCGCCGCAGCTCTTGCATGGCGATCAGCCGCAAGGCTCGGGAGGCGCGACGCTGCACGTCGTGGATGCTTATTCGCGCGGCGTCGCTGGCCAAGGTGGCGGCTATCTCGGCGACAACGGTCAGTACTGCATCTTGACCAGTCTGCCCACCACGCTGAACTCCAATATGTGCGTCGGCGCCATCGACATCGAGCCACTGAACGGGCCGCTGACGAGCCTCAGCTTCAACGTCAACGTTCCTCCGCTCGGCCTCCCGCAGACGTCCTTCTATGTCGGGTTCATGCGTCCGATCGTTGGCGGTCCGCCTACGCTCAATGTTCCGGCGGTCGCCGTCTCCGTGCTGGTCGACCCAGCCGCACTTGCTACCGGCGGGGACAAGTTCAAGGGCGACGACGTCATCTTCGGATTCCTGCCCACGTCGAACGGCTTCCCCTGGATGACCGGCGGTCAATAGAGCCGGTTCTCCGGAGCGAGCGCCCGTTTCGGCGGTCGCTCCCGGTCGTAAGCTACCGGTCCGTCCCCTGCTCGCGGCGCTTTGCGCGCTGTCGGTTCATCGTTCGTGAAACGTTCCTCCGATCCCCGACTCACC
>Ga0157372_10009113_pt1 | contig 10542 bp, 8 predicted proteins | sample C55metaG_FD_115307 | JGI IMG/M metagenome (GOLD analysis project Ga0157372, IMG submission 115307) | Corn rhizosphere microbial communities from Kellogg Biological Station, Michigan, USA - C5-5 metaG | ecosystem: Host-associated > Plants > Roots > Rhizosphere > Soil | place: USA: Michigan...
CCAACGTCGTCTCGCTCGTGCGCTGCGCCTCTCATGGGCGCAGCGCACGTCGCGCGGATTCTTCCTGCGCGCGGAGGACTTCTTCGGCTATACGAAGCGGTTGTCGCGCGAACGGTCGGAACTTCTCGCGCGCTTGAACGAGATCGAGGCCGAGTATCACGAGCGCTCGGCGTACGCCAGGGGACTGGCCGAGCTGCCGGTGCGGACGTCGCTCGCCGAGATGGAGAAGCGCTACGGCATCGACCTCGACGCGAACTCGCACGGCCAGAGTTTTCTCAAACTGTTTCAAGCGCGCTTCGTCCCGGCGGGTCTCTATCTCCTGGACGAGCCCGAGGCCGCGCTTTCACCGCAAAGCCAGCTGGGGCTGCTCGCGATGATGCTGGAGATGGTGCGGCAGGACGGTCAGTTCATCGTGGCCACGCACTCACCGATCGTACTGGCATTTCCCGGCGCGCGCATCTACAGCTTCGATACGAATCCAGTCGCCGCGATTCCATACGAGCAACTCGAGCACGTGTCGCTCACGCGCGAGTTTCTCGCCAGCCCGGAGCGCTTTCTCCGGCATCTCGAGTGAGCGACGGGTTCACGAGCACGTTAGGCACGCTCGGCGCGGCGGCGCCGTCGATGCGTTGGGCATTCAGCAGATCGCTGCGTCCATTCCAACGCTCAGCGCCGTGCGGCTCGCCACGGGTATCCCAGTAAATCTCGAGTCCGTTGCCATCGGGATCCGCGAAGTACATCGCCCAGCTGATCCCGTGATCGACGGCTGCCACGGGAACGCCGCCGGCGTCGAGCGCGTGATACGCGGCTGCGAAGCTTTCCCGGTCCGGAACCTCGAATGCAAGGTGGAAGAGACCGACCGCATGACGCGGCGTACCCGGTGCCGCCGTGCCGAGCGCTTGCAATGCGAGGTCGTGGTGGAGGGTGCCGCCGGAGAGAAACGCGAACTGACTGCCGACTCGTTCCGTAAGGCGGAGTCCGAGAAACTCCGTGTAGAACGCGATGGCCCGCTCGAGATCCCGCACCTTGAGGTGCGCGTGGCCGAGCGTCACGTGAAAAGAGTTCATGCCTGCACCACTCTGCGAGGGTCACCGGTGCGTGCGGGGAATATAATGACGTTCGGTCCACCGTTCGCCAGTACTATGCGTATTTCGCGCGCACGACCGTCATGACCGGCATCACACGGCCAGGCCTGAGTCGAGCGGGGATGCTCGCCATCTCGTTCGCGGGCTTCTGCACGTTTCTCGACCTGTACGCGACGCAACCGGTGCTGCCGCTGTTCGAGAAATTGTTTCACGCGACCAAAGCAGAGGCCGGTCTGACGGTGAGCGCGTCGACGATTGCGGTGGCGATCATCGCGCCGTTTGTCGGCGCGTTGGGCGACCGGGCGCGTCGCAAGAGCGTGATCGTGCTGGCCATCGTATCGCTCGCGATTCCCACGCTGCTCGCCGCAACGTCGCGAGGCCTCGGCGCACTGGTGTTCTGGCGATTTCTGCAGGGCGCGACGACGCCGGGCGTGTACGTGATCGCGCTCGCATATGTGACCGAAGAAGCAGGTCCAGGTCGTGTGGGCACCGTGATGGCGGCATTCGTGACCGGGACGGTGTTGGGTGGATTGAGCGGACGCGTTCTCACGGGTCTCGTTGCGGCGCGTACAGGGTGGCGTGAGGCCTTCGTGGTGTTAGGCATCATCAATCTGGCCGGCGCGGCGGCCACGTGGCGGTGGCTGCCGGCGTCGCGGCATCACACGCCGCGCGCGCGGGGCGCGGGATCCGCCGCGCCGCTCGCGGGGCTGCGCGACCGGCGTCTCGTGGCCACATACGCGATCGGGTTCAACGTGTTGTTTACCCTCGTGGCCCTGTTCACGTACGTGACTTTCTACCTCAGTGCGCCGCCGTTTTCGTTAGGCACAGCGGCCGTGTCCGGTGTGTTCGTGGTGTACGTGGTGGGCGCCGTGGCAACACCGATCGCCGGTCGGTTCATCGATCGTGTCGGTCCGCGTGTCGTGATCGTGGTGGCGCTCGCCGTCGGCGCCGCGGGCGCGCTGCTCACGCTTGCCCACGTGCTCGCGGTCGTGATCGTTGGGCTCGCCATCACGTGCTCCGGCATTTTCATCTGTCAGGCGTCGGCGACGAGTTATCTGCGCGTGGCATCCTCACCGGCGCTGCGGGCGCTCGCGTCGGGCGCTTACGTGACGGTGTATTACTTGGGCGGAAGTGTGGGCGGTGTCGTGCCCGGTCTCGTGTGGGAGCGCGCGGGGTGGCCGGGCTGCGTCGCGCTCGTAATCGCTTCACAGCTCGTGGCGGCGATACTCGCGGTCGGCTTCTGGGAGCGGCCGGCGGCGCGCATCGAAATGCCTGCGACCTGACGGGCGCGAGGTCTGGCATCCGCGGTGCATGGCGGTCACATTCGGCTAGAACGGACAAAGCGTGGACACAGCCGGACGAGACACGGATCGTTCGGCCGCGGCAGGAACGCTGCTTTCACGACAGCCGAGCGATCCGTGTGTTGTCCGGCTATGTCCGCGCTTTGTCCGCCTTATTGGAGAAATCGATGACATCGACACGACCCGCGTCCAACTTGTCGTCCGCGCAGCACGCAGCGCGGTTGCGCGATACGGTGGTCGGATGGCGCCGCCATCTGCACATGCACCCTGAGCTCTCGTATCACGAAGAGCAGACCGCACAATTCGTGTACGACACGTTGCGTGCAATGGGCGGCTTCGAGGTGTCGCGGCCGACCAAGACGAGCGTCGTCGCGCGCCTGCGCGGATTGCACGACGGGCCGGTGCTGGCCATCCGTGCGGATATGGACGCGCTGCCGATTCTCGAGAAGAACGAGGTGGAGTACGCCTCACGGGCTCCCGGCGTGATGCACGCCTGCGGACACGACGGGCACACCGCCATGCTCCTGGGCGCGGCCACTGCGTTAGGCCAACTGCGCGAGCGGCTGCACGGCGAAGTGCGCCTGCTGTTCCAGCACGCCGAGGAGCTCTATCCGGGCGGCGCGGTCGAGATGGTCGCCGCGGGCGTCATGGATGGCGTCGACATGGTGATCGGGTCGCACCTGTGGCTGCCCATGGAATTCGGTAAAGTGGGCGTGGCGTCCGGGCCGCTCATGGCGTCGCCCGACGTGTTCGATCTCGTGATCCAGGGGAAGGGCGGACACGCGGCCGCGCCGCACGAGACGGTGGATGCGATCGCCGTCGCGGCGCAGGTGGTGACCAACCTGCAGCACATCGTGTCGCGCAACGTGGATCCCATCGAGCGCGCGGTGGTGTCGGTGACACGCATTGCGGGCGGGACGACGTACAACGTGCTACCCGGGTCGGTCGAGCTCGCGGGCACGATCCGCACGTTCGACCCAGGGCTGCGCGAGCAGATCCCGGCGCTGCTCGAGCGGATCGTGAAGGGTGTGACGACGGCGCACGATGCGACGTTCACGCTCACGTTCGACCGCGGCTACCGTCCGGTGGTGAACGAGGCGCGGGCGACGGCGTTCATGCAGCGCGTCGTCGAGCGTACGTTAGGCGCTGCAGCGCTGGTCGAAGCGAGGCCAACCATGGGCGGCGAGGACTTCTCGGCGTACCTGCAAACGACGCCGGGCTGTTTCTTCTTTATCGGCGCGCGCAACGAAGCGCGGGGCATCGTGCACCCGCATCATCACGAGCAGTTCGACATCGACGAACGGGCGCTGGAATCCGGCGTGGCGATTTTCATCGGCGCCGCGCTCGAGTATCTGAGCGGGACGCGCGCCGCGTGAGAGGGTACCGGTGGCTGGCCGTCGTGCCGGCCATCGGCATGTTGGGCGGCGTGCCGTTTGCCAACCGCGTGACGCCGTACGTGTTCGGCCTGCCGTTTCTGTTGTTCTGGGTGACGGCCTGGGTGGTGTTGACGTCGGCGATCATGTGCCTCATCTACGCGCTCGACCGGGCGCGTGAGCGGGACGCGGAGCGCGGCCGGCAGTGAATCCGGCCCTGCTGCTCATCGGAGTCTGTTTCGTGGCGGCGCTCGCGTTAGGCATCCGGGCGAGGCGCGGCCACGCCATGACGCTCGAGCAGTGGAGCGTCGGCGGCCGCGGATTCGGCACGATCTTCGTGTTCGTCCTGATGGCCGGCGAGATCTACACCACGTTCACCTTTCTCGGCGGCAGCGGCTGGGCGTACGGGAAAGGGGCGCCGGCATTCTACATCCTGTGCTACGGTACGCTGGCATACGGCATGTCGTACTTCCTGCTGCCGGTGATCTGGCGGTACGCCAATGCGCACGCACTGGTGTCGCAAGCCGACTTCTTCGTCCACAAATACGACAGCGAAGCGTTAGGCATTGTCGTCTCGCTGGTGAGCGTGGCGGCGATGATCCCGTACCTCGTGCTCCAGCTCAAAGGGCTCGGCATCATCGTGTCCGAGGCATCGGCCGGCGCGATCACGGCCGGGCAGGCGGTGTGGACCGGGAGCGCGGTGCTCGTGATCTACGTGGTGACGTCCGGCGTGCGCGGATCGGCGTGGACCGCGGTGCTCAAGGACATCATGATCCTCGCCGTGGCGCTGATGTTAGGCACCTACCTGCCGGCGCACGTGCACGGCGGATTCGGCGCCATGTTCGCGCAGATCGACCGCGCCCATCCCGGATTCCTCACGCTGCCGCGCACGGGGATGAGTCCCGCCTGGTTCATCTCGACCGTCGCGCTCACGGCGTTAGGCTTCTACATGTGGCCGCACACGTTCGGATCGTGCTACACGGCGCGCGACGAGAACGTCTTTCGCCGCAACGCGGTGGTGATGCCGCTCTACCAGCTCGTGCTGCTGTTCGTGTTCTTCACCGGGTTCGCGGCGCTGCTCGAGGTGCCCGGTCTCAGCGGCACGGCGGTGGATCTGTCGCTCTTGCGCGTCACCGACCATGCGTTCGGTCCGTGGATGCTGGGCGTGGTCGGTGCAGCCGGACTCCTCACGGCACTCGTGCCGGGGTCGATGCTCCTCATGTCGGCGTGCACAATTCTGTCGAAGAACGTCTACGCGAAGCTCGCGTGGCGCGAGGTCCCCGAGGCGCAGGTGACCTGGCTGGCGCGTGCGCTGGTGCCCGCGGTGGCGCTGGTCTCTGTGGTGCTCACGCTGCGTGGCGGATCGACGCTCGTGCTGCTGCTCCTCGCCGCGTACAACGTGGTAACGCAGCTCTTCCCGGCGCTGATATTGAGTTTGCCTAACCGTCCGATCGCGACGCGTCAGGGTGCGATGGCGGGCATCCTGGCCGGTGAGGCGACGGTGGTCGCGCTCACGCTCACCGGCGCGACGATGGGATCGCTCTTTCCGTCGTGGCCGACCGTGATCGCGGACCTCAATGTCGGGATCGTGGCGATGGCCGTGAACGTGGTGGTGCTGTTCGCGGTCAGTGGATTGACCGGTCGTCGCCCCACAGCTCGGCAAACAGCGCTGTGAGATCGAGATCAAGCGGCTCTGTGTCGCTCGTTGGTTCCCACGTCAACCGGTCTTCGAGGATTTCCGGGCGCTCGTCGTCAGGCCGCCACCGTTCGATGAGCCGAGAGTCGACGTCGACAATCCAGTACTCGGGAACGCGAGCGCGCTGATACCGGCGCCGCTTGAGTTGGCGATCGTAGCGCGCCGTTGACGGTGAGAGCACTTCGATGACGAGCACGAGCTCGGTGATGTCCGTCCACTCGCGTAGCTGTTTGCCGGAGGCGGTGCGATACACGAAGAGATCGGGCTGCAATACTTCGTCTTCACCCACTGCGATATCGGACGGCGAGTGGAGAATCCGACCGGCTCCTGTGCGCTCGAGCCAGGTCCGAATTCTCCACATGAGCTCTGAGACCGCGACCTGATGAATACCTCTCGGCGACGGCGTCACGACGAGCTCGCCGGAGATGAGCTCGTAGCGATTGCCGTCGTCGGGCAAGGCCCGCACTTCATCCGCGGTCCAGCGGTGTGCAGCGGCTGGCATACCCATAACGCTCGGCTCGGCTGTGCGAGAAGGCAAGGGGTCACGCGCGCACGATGTCGTCGACCGGCGCAAAGATCGTGATCGAATCCTTCCGGTCATCATCGCTTCGTCGCACATTGCTGCGCCATGACGGATTTCGGTGGCCTCTTCGATGTCACGGCGCACGGTGCGACCGCCGGCGCTTCGGGCGACGTATCGGCCGCGCTGCGCGATCTCGCGAAGACCATCCCGGCATCCGGTGGCACGATGTATTTCCCGCCGGGCGCCTACGCGCTCGCCGCGGACCTCGAGATCCCGCGGAACGTCGCGATGTGGTTCGTCACCGGGGCTCGTCTCGTCGCGCGCGCCGGCGCGACACCGACGATCGTCGTGCGCGGCGCGATCCAGGCCGGCCTGCACCAGATTTTCGGCGCCGGCCTAACGGTGCGTTTCGTGCCGCCGAACATCACTGGACCGAACACGCGCTCCGCGCTGCTCTCCGACGCGCTGCCCGAATGGTGGGGTGCGCACGGCGACGGAACGACGGACGATACCGTCGCGCTGCAATCGTGCATCGACGCCTGCTGTGGCACGCCATACGAGCCGTTCACCACGCTGCCCGCCCGCGGCGCGGTGCTGCCGACCACGAAGGGGCCGCCGCGGTGGGCCACCGCGCGCATTCGGTTAGGCGCCGGCGCCGTGTATCGCATCACACAGCCGCTGCGCGTCGTGAGCACCGAAGGCTTTGCGATCACCGGCGCCGGCATGGAGAACTCCGTGATCCGCGCGCACGGCAAGCCGGCCGCGCGCGCGACCGGCGGCAGCACCCTCACGATCACGCGCGCCGGCGCCGCCTGGCGCACCGATGAGCTGCGCGACATGTGGGTGTGCATGACGGCCGGCACCGGTGTCGGCCAGAGCGCCAAGGTCCGGAGCAACACCGCCGACTCGATCACATTCGCGAACGCGCAGCACGTGGCCCCCGATGCGACGACGATGTTCGTCGTGCTGCCGGAGGCCGTGCTCGATCTGGACGGCTGTTTCGAGGGATCGTTCGACCGGTTCAGCGTCGAGGGTGCGTCCGAAGCGGGCGCGTACACCGGCATCTACTATCACCGCAACCCGGAGCTCACGGCGCGCGGATCCTCGTCCACGAACTTCGCGTTCATCAAGGTGGGCGGCCTAACGTGGGAGGCCGCGTGGCAGATCGGCGGCCTCGACGACCGCTACGACAACTTCCAGGAGGACATCACCGAGTTCCTCAACTGTCGCGCGCGCGGTGCCGGCGGCCCGACCTACACCGGACCGTGGTATCGCAACGGCTGGGTGTTCGGCACCGGGACGTTCGCCAACAATTTGAATCACAACGTGCACGGCATCGACGCCGTGCGCTACGGATACAACGTCTCGGTGCGCGCGACCAACGTCGCGATCTATGGCGGCACGCTGCAAACCGCGGGGCACGCGGACATCCAGATCGTGAACGGGTTGCAGGGCTACTTCACGGTATCGGGTATCCGCTCGGAGGGCAGCCGGGCGTTTCTCGCGTACGCGTACAGCCCGTACAGCGTGTTCTGGTCGATTCGCGTGGCCGACATTGAGATCGACGCGCCGGCGCTCGTGCCTAACGTCAGCCAGGGCGAAGCGGGCGGAGACGTGATCACCACGGCGGCGCACTACACGGATCTGTCCGGGATCCGCGTCCTCAACCCGCCGATGGTGTTGAAGCAGTCGACCACATCGGCATCGCGGACATCGATCACGCGCGCGGGCGCCGCGTGGGCACCGCATCGCTTCGCCGGATGGACGTGGGTTGCCACCGGCGGCACAGGGAAGGGCGAGACCGCCGAAGTGAGCGACAACACCGCCGATATGCTCACGTTTCGCGAACCGTTGGCCACGGCGCCCGACGCGACGACGCAGTGGGACGTGTTCGTGCGGCCCCTCATCCGCGTGACCAAGGATGGCGCGGTGCTGCGCGTGAGCGGTGTGGCGATGGCCGGTGGATCGATCGACAAGTCGCTGCTCGTGGCGCAGCATGCGACGAGCGTGCACGCGACGGTCGAAGGGTTTTGCGAGCTCTCGTACGCCGGCGCGACGGTCACGACGATGTGGCCGGGGCCGATCGTGCTGGCGCCGTCCGGCGCGCAGGCGGGCGCATCGGTGTCGTTAGGCGAGTTCGGCGTGCGTCCGTCGCCGGTGCTCGCACGCGCAGCAGACGGCACCGTCCAGGTGGCGGGCCCAGTGAGCATCGGCGTGGACGCCGCGGCCCGGCTCGGGTTCTACGGCGCGGCGCCGGTCGCACGGCCCCGGGTGTCGGGCGGCTCTGCCACCGACACCATCCGCAGCCTCATCGATGCGCTCTCGACGCTCGGCCTGATCAACGACGGAACGCGTTAGGCGATCAGAGATCGGCATCGCTGTCGGCGTGTGGCGCGTCCGCGTGCGCCGAGGGAGGTCGCAGACTCATGCGCAGCAGCATCCACCCGATGATGCCCGCAATGACCGATGACGAGAGGATGCCAAGCTTCGCGCTCTGCAAGAGCGGCGACGCGCCGAATGCCAGTCCGGCGATGAAGAGCGACATGGTGAAGCCGACGCCGCCGAGCCAGCTCAGGCTGTGCACGGCGCGCCAGGAGACACCCGACGGCAGCGCCGCCACTCGGCTGCGCACCGCGAGCCAGGAGAACAGTGTGATCCCGATCGGCTTGCCGAACACCAGTCCGAGCATCACGCCGATGGTCACGTGCGTCGCGAGCGCCCCGCGCGTGTGGCCGCCTAACGGAACGCCGGCGTTTGCGAGGGCGAAGAGTGGCATGATCACGAACGCAACCAGCGTCCGGAGCTGTTGCTCCAGGGTCACGAGCGGTGCCTGTGCCTGGTCCCCGAGTTCCTCGAGACGCGCGATCGCTTCCTGCTGTGCCGGGTTGGTCAGGACAGTCGTCGCCGGTCCGCAGGCGCGCTCGAATTCGTCCAGCGCTTCGCGTCCGCAGAGCAGGAACTCGTCCTCGTCGATCCGCGTTCGCGCCGGCACGACAGCCGCCAACAAGACCCCGGCAATCGTTGCGTGCACTCCTGAATGCAAGAGCGCCAACCAGAGTCCCACGCCGAGCAGCGCGTAGATACCGCCGTGCCGCACGCCCGCCGCGTTGCATCCGACAAGCAACGCGAGGATTCCCCCGGCGATGATGAGATTCCCCCATCCCAGACCCGCATTATAGAACACTGCAATGACGAGCACGGCGCCGAGGTCGTCCACGATCGCCAGTGCCGCGAGCAACACGCGCAGTCCTGCCGGCACGCGGGAGCCCACGAGCGCCAGCACTCCCAACGCGAATGCGATGTCCGTCGCCATGGGGATCCCCCATCCCGGCCCGCCGGCAGTGCCACGGTTGATGACCGCGTAGAGCGCGGCTGGCACCACCATCCCGCCGAGCGCAGCGGCCATCGGGAGTGCCGCATGGCGGACAGAGGAAAGGTCACCAACCAGAAACTCGCGCTTGATTTCCAGGCCAACGAGGAAAAAGAAAACCGCCATGAGCCCATCGTTGATCCAATCCTGCAGCGTCATCGACACGCCCCAGCCCGCGCCGCCCATGGTCACCGTTAGCTCCCAGAGCCGGGTGTAGCTGTGCGACCATGCAGAATTTGACCATACGAGCGCGAGCGCGGCGCAAGCCAGCAGGACGATTCCACTGGCCGACTCTGCCTGCGCGAATCGATGAAATGGCCCTACGAGGCGCTCGGCCAGCGGAATCGACGTTGCGGTTTTCGCGCGACTACTCTGGATGATGCGCATGGAATCTTCGCGTCTCATGTGCGGTTCGTTCGTGGCCGCGGGAGTACCGCTCGTTGGGTTGGCTCGGCTCGTTCAAGGAAAGTGTCGTTGCCGAGTCGATTCGACGCGAACTACCCCATCAAGATCGGCTTCTCCCACTGCTTAGCTATGCTCGCCATCTACGCGACGCTGGTCATCCACTTGGTTGACTCTTGTGAGCGAGGTTCTCAAAATGCGATCCTCGGGTTGATGAACGCGCGCGCTCGCCTTCCGCTGGCCGCAGTCACAGCGTCCGCGTTCTTGCCCTCGTCGCGCCGATTCCTGCGAGCGTGGTCGCGTGCTTCGCGTTGCCAAGCGAGGCGCTTGGCCGCGTCGGACGGACGGCTGGTTGTGGCGGCGTATTCAGTCAGCGCCGCCGCTCAGCAGGTGCGGGTGCAGCTAAACGTGGCGTATTAGCCATTGCCGGACGACGCGAGGTAGTCCAGTCCCAGATCCAGCGCCGGTGTCGAGTGCGTGAGGCCGCCCACCGAAATTCGGTCGACGCCCGTCTCCGCAATCGCTCGCACGCGGTCGAGCGTCACGCCGCCCGACGCCTCGAGCGGCACGCGCCCCGCCACGCGCGCCACGCACGCGCGCATCGCATCGAGTGGCATGTTGTCGAGCAGGATGACGTCCGCGCCGGCAGCCAACGCCGCATCCACCTGCGCGACGTTGTCGCACTCGACTTCGACACAGATGCCAGGCCGGCCCGCGTCGCGCGCCCGGCGCACCGCCAGCGCGACGTCGCCGCCTAACGCAGCAAGGTGGTTGTCCTTGATCAGCACGGCG
>Ga0157372_10009115_pt1 | contig 10541 bp, 8 predicted proteins | sample C55metaG_FD_115307 | JGI IMG/M metagenome (GOLD analysis project Ga0157372, IMG submission 115307) | Corn rhizosphere microbial communities from Kellogg Biological Station, Michigan, USA - C5-5 metaG | ecosystem: Host-associated > Plants > Roots > Rhizosphere > Soil | place: USA: Michigan...
GAAGACCCTCGCGCCACGCACCTGCGCCGCATGTCCGAAGAGCTCGGCCGCGACGCAAACCCCAAGTGGTACGAGATGTCCCGCAAGATTGAGCTCTTCGTGAAAGACCAGAAGAAGCTCAACGCGAACGTCGACTTCTACTCCGCGTCCACCTACACGACGCTCGGCATCGACATCGATCTCTTCACGCCGATCTTTGCCATCAGCCGCATCGCCGGCTGGTGCGCTCACGTCATCGAGCAGCACGACGACAACCGGCTCATCCGGCCGCGCGCCGAGTACACCGGCCCGGCATACCCGGCGCCTTACACGCCGATCGAAAAGCGCGGATGACAGGACGCCCTTAGTGGTTAGTCAAAGTGGCAATGAGCAAGCGCTTTTCACTAACTACTAACCACTCGCTTTCCTACTTCGAGCCCGGCGGCACAATACCATTCATGCGCAGATACTCCACCATCTGCCCATAGTGGTCGAACCCGTGCGCGGAAATGAACGATGCCAGCACCGACCGCGAGTGCAGACCATCCGCACCGTCGATAGCGACATAAGCATTCTCCGCAGTGATCGACGCAATCGCCTTGTGCGCATAGGCGAACGAATCCGCCGCAGCCTTCAGCAGTTCGTCCTTCGTCGTCATTGCATCGATGGCCTTCCCATCGACTGGCATCTTCTCCCCGAGAATCTTCGAAGCGAAGAAGTAATTCGCCAGCGTGACATGCGAAATCTGCTGCGCGAACGTGCGGACGCCGTCATACTTCGCGCCCTGCGAAGCTGCGAAGTTCGCTGCCGCCGGCGCAAAGCTGTACTTGTCCGCAGGCATTGCCTTTGCCACACCCATGAAGTCCTGCTCGAACAGATTCAGCAGCTCATCCTGCGCCTGCACCGGCGACATCTGGCTTCCAGGTGCCACCTTCGCACTCGTCGCCCCCATCTGCGCGGAGCCCGCCAGCGTACAGCCGCTCAGTATCACCGCGGCGCAAAAACACCTCAAACGCATAGATCACCTCATATGGAAGTTTGCGACGCTCACAGCCTAGCAGAGCCCATCGCAACTCGTCCGTGAAAACAGATACACTCGTCACAAACACCCATGCGTATCGACTTGGACGCCAACGCGACAACGCCCGTTCTTCCCGAAGTCCTTGAAGCAATGCAGCCCTTCTGGCGGGAGAGCTACGGCAACCCCAGCTCTGCACATCAATCCGGCCGCCGTACCCGTGGTGCTGTCGAGCAGGCTCGCATCGCAGTTGCTTCTCTGCTCCACTGCAGCCCCAAGGAAATCGTCTTCACCTCCGGCGGCACCGAGAGCGACAACCTCGCACTCTCCGGCGTCCTGCAGCCATGGTTAGACCGCAGAGCATCTGAAGATAAAGCTCGTCACGAGCCAGCCCACCTCATCACGACACAGATCGAGCACGACGCGGTACTCTCCACTGCCCAATCGCTCGAACGCCGCGGCATCGAAGTGACGTACCTGAAGCCCGACTCCAGAGGCGTTGTGAGCCCCGAGGACGTCGAGGCCGCTCTCCGTCCGCACACCAAACTCGTCAGCGTCATGCTCGCCAACAACGAAACCGGTGCGGTTCAACCCGTCGGCAAAATCGCGCGCATTGCCAAAGCCCACGGCGCGCTCGTCCACACCGACGCAGTCCAGGGTGCCGGCAAACTTCCGCTCGATCTCTCCGGCGAGTTCAAGAACGTCGATCTGCTCTCTATCTCCGGACACAAGATGTATGCCCCGCAAGGCACTGGCGCGCTCTTCGTTCGCCAGGGCATCGAGCTCGCGCCAATTCTCCTCGGCGGTCCGCACGAGCGTCAGCGCCGCGCCGGCACAGAGAACGTTCCCGGCATCGTCGGCCTCGGCCGCGCCGCCGAGCTCGCGCTCGCATGGCTCGAGGGACAGAACCACCATCTCCTTGCTTCGCCCTCAAAGCTCGCTGCCGAAATACCCGGCTCACAATCGCCGGCTGAACTCGCCGCGCGCCGCAGCCACTTCGAAAAGCGTCTGCTCGCCCTGATCCCCGAAGCAACCATCAACGCCGCCGGCGCCCCGCGCGTCTCGAACACCATCAACCTCCGCATCGACGACGTCGACGGAGAGGCGCTCATCATCGCACTGGATCTCCAGGGCATCGCCGCCAGCTTCGGTTCCGCATGTTCGTCCGGTGCCGCAGAGCCCTCCCACGTGCTGGTCGCCATGGGCCTCACACCCAAGCAAGCCCATTCCAGCTTCCGGCTCTCGCTCTCGCGCCTGACCACGGATGACGAGATCGCCCGGGCACTTGAAATCATCCCTGCCGCCGTCGCACATTTTCGCAGCGTCGCCTGACGCTCTCTACTGTCTAATCCCTGGTGTCTGCCTCACAGATACCACGGGATATTCACCACCACGATGCGCTGATTTCCCTTCAGCAGCAGCAGCAGCTTCAACAGCTGCACACGCTGATTGTGCAGCAGGTTCTCCCACCAATGCCGCACCACCAGCTCAGGCAGCAGCACGGCAATCTTGCGCCCTGGATTCTCATCCTCCAGCTTCAGAATGAAGTCCATCAGCGGTGACAGAATCGTTCGGTACGTGCTGTGCACTGTAACCAGTTCGGGCTCTGCGCACCCATGCTCCCGGACTGGCTGCATCACAAGTTTCTCCCAAACCGTATCGACTGAGTCGAACTCTTCGCTGGAGGCGACGTGCACGACCTTCACCACCGGGCTCATCAGCATCCCGAAACGCATTGCCTTCTCGCCGATCTTGTCCCACCGCGCCATCGGGATCACGACGATCGGCGGCTCCAGCCCGGTCAACCGCAGCGGCGTCGGATCTGCTGTCTCGATCTTTACGCGCTTGTAGTGCCGTTTGACGCCCCACATGATGCCGATGATCAGTGGGACAAGAATTACAGTGATCCACGCGCCGTCAATAAACTTCGTCGTCAGCACGATGAGCAACGTGATGCCTGTCGCCGTGGCACCTAAACCGTTCATGCATAGCTTGAAGATCCGGTGCTTTTCGTTCTTGGTCTTCAGCCAATGCTTCACCATTCCCGCCTGGCTGAGCGTGAACGCCATAAACGCACCGATCGCATACAGCGGAATCAGACGATCGGTGACACCGTCAAAAATGATGAGGATGAGCGTCGTGAAGCCTGTCAGCGCATAGATTCCATGCGAGAACAGGAGCCTTCGTCCACGCAGAAGGAATACGTGCGGCAGGTAATCCTTCTGCGCGATCGCCCGTGCCATGCGCGGAAAACCCGCGAATGCTGTGTTCGCGCTGAAGGACAGCGCAGCCAGCACGCTTCCCATGGTGAGGAAGTAGAACCAATTGCGCCCGAAGACTACGGAAACCGCAATCGACAGTACGCTCTGGTAGTTCGAGGCGTAGGGATCCATCGCCGTCACGCCGTACGCCTTTGCCAGATACGAGAGTCCCATCAGCAGGATCATCAGCACGAAGATGATCACCGTCAGTGTCTGATTCGCCCTCTTCGCACGTGGCTCTTTGAACGCCGTTACACCGTTCGACACAGCCTCCACGCCGGTCATCGCTGCGCATCCATTGGAGAACGCCTTCAACAACAGCCAGATCAGCGCAAACTTTGTGAACGTCTCGAACATGTGCGGAGGTGGCGGCGGAGCCAGTACGGGGACCGGATGGCCGCCCGAAGCTATCGCCCGATAGGTGCCCACCGCAATCGTCGTCAACAGCGTTCCCACGAAGAGAATCGTCGGCAGCATGAAGACCACGCCCGATTCCCTTACTCCTCGCAGATTGACGATAACGATGATCGCCAGCACAAAAAGGCAAAGCGCCAGTTGATGAGGATGCAGCGCAGGAATCGCGCTCACCAGTGCCGTGACACCGGCCGAAACGCCGACCGCGGCCGTCAGGATGTAGTCAATCATCAGCGCGGACGCTGCCAACAGTCCTGCAACGTCACCGAGATTTTCGCTCGCCACCGTGAATGAACCGCCGCCTGTTGGATAGGCAACGATCGTCTGCATGTAGCTGAAATAAAGAATCGTGAGGAGCGCCAGAATCGCAATAAAAATTGGGATCAGGTGCTGCTGGACACCTAAGATTCCCAGCGGCATCAGCAGCATCATGGCCGCTTCCGGGCCGTATGCCGCGCTTGTCAGTCCATCAAGACCAAAGATTGGGACTCCGGCCGCTACACCAATGTGCTCATCTTTTTCAGCACTGGTCGCCAGCGGCTTGCCAAACAAAAGATCAAAAATGCTCATGCCAGCGCAAAATCCTCGGTGACCCGAAGGCGCACCGTTAGATATCCTACCCTACCCTGTCAAAATGTTCCTCTAAATAACTCATTTTGCAGAACCACGCGGACGACTCCCACGAAGCGCCATGCGATAAAGCACAAAGTCTGCTATATACCTGAAACGTCGCTACCTGCTGCACTTTATACGCAGCCGAGAGCTGCTTGGGAAAGACCGCCTAACAGGTAAACTTTTCACATGGCATCGCTCTACGAAATTCCCCTGTCGACCCTCTCGGATCAGCCAACTTCACTCGCCTCCCACCGGGGCCAGGTTCTCCTTATCGTGAACGTAGCCTCAAAATGTGGCTTCACACCGCAGTACGCCGGTCTCGAGTCGCTCTACCAGCGCTTCAAGGATCGCGGCCTCGTCGTTCTCGGCTTCCCTGCCAATGACTTCGCCGCCCAGGAGCCCGGCACCAATCACGAGATCGCAAAATTCTGCTCTACGGACTACCCGGTCAGCTTTCCCCTCTTCGGCAAAATCTCCGTCACCGGCCCTGCGAAGAACCCGCTTTACCGTGAGCTCATCGCGGAACGCCCCAACCGCGAATTCAATGACGATGCTCTGCGCGAAGATCTCGCCGGCTACCTCAAGAGCCAGAACCTTCCCGGCCCCAACGATCCGCCCGAGCTCCTCTGGAACTTCGAGAAATTTCTGGTCGGCCGCGACGGCAGAGTTCTCGCACGCTTCGCCTCCGACGTTGCTCCCGAAGACGCCCGCCTCATCTCCGCAATCGAGCAAGCCCTCGCCAGCTAGCGCGGCCTGCATCCTGGCTTCATCCACACAAGAATCCCGTTTCGCGAGAATCCCGTTTCGTAAGATCAAAGGCACATGACCAATCCCTCCGCCACCCGCACCGAATCCGCGTCCGACCTCCAGAAGATTTACTCCGCCCGTTTCTCCGGCCAGCAGGCCTATAGAACCGGCGTCTGGCAGATTCTTACTCGCAACTTCTTCTCGCGATGGATTCGTCCCACCGATACCGTGCTGGACCTCGGCTGTGGCTACGGAGAGTTCAGCAACAACATCGCCGCCGGCAAAAAATTCGCGATGGATCTCAATCCGTCCGCACAGTCCTACCTCGGCCCTGAAATTCAGCTGCTCGAGCAGGACTGCAGTCTCCCGTGGCCGCTTGCAGATCAGACACTCGACGTCGTCTTCACCAGCAACTTCCTCGAGCATCTCCGTGAAAAGCCGGCGCTCCAGGCCACAGCCGGTGAGGCCTTCCGCTGCCTCAAGCCCGGCGGCCTCTTCATCGCCCTCGGGCCCAATATCAAGTACCTCGCGGGAGAATATTGGGACTTCTTCGATCACTACACTGCGCTCACTGAGCTCTCCCTCGCTGAGGCCTTATCCATGACCGGCTTTCAGATCGAAGAAAAAATTGCCAGATTCCTCCCCTACACAATGTCGCAGGGTTCGCAACCTCCGCTGTGGATGCTTCGTCTCTACCTCAAGGTCCCCGCGCTTTGGAAGATTGCCGGACGGCAGTTCCTCGTCATCGCCCGAAAGCCCTAGTTCAACTGTCTCCAGCGGCGCGACCGCCAGGGACGCATTCACTCAAGTCACTTCACTCCGAAAGAATTCCGATTCTCGTAAGGAATCTCGTCACGCCGATGAACCACAATTCGTTGCTTCGCCTCTCTGGCTTCGTTCTCCTCGCAGGCTCTCTCTCAGCCCCAGCATTCAGCCAGGCCCCTATCCGCATCACAGCCGATCTCACCGACGCTCCGCGCAAGCTCTACCACGCCGAGATCGACATCCCCGTGAAATCCGGCCCCGCCTCCTTCACCACGCCCGAGTGGATTCCCGGCAATCACCGCCCCACCGGCCCCGCCGACCAGATCACCGGCGTCGTCTTCACCGCCAACGGCAAAACCCTCCCCTGGCGCCGTGACGACACCGATCTATACCAGTTCCACGTCGACGTTCCATCTGGCGTCACTACGCTGCACGTCCATCTCGACTGCATCGTCCTCTCGCGCATCTCCGACAAGCTCGCCGTGCTCGAGTGGGAAAAGTTGATGCTCTATCCCGCGAACACGCCCGTCCGCAACATTCCCATCCAGCCCAGCGTGACCGTCCCCAAGGGCTGGGGCATCGGCACTGCACTTCAACCTGTCGGCAGCTACGATCCAAACGCCAAAGTTGGCGGCACCACGCAGTTCCAGCCCACCACCGTCGAGCAGCTTGAAGATTCCCCCGTCATCACCGGCGAATACTTCCACGAGTTCGCGCTCGCGCCCGAGATCTCGCCGAAGCACTACATCGATGTTGTCTCCGACGACCCCAAGGACTCGAACCTTCGCCCCGAAGTCCTCGCCGAGATCTCCAACCTCGTCCGCGAAGCCAGCACCGCCTACGCCTCGCACCACTACAACGTCTACCACTTCCTCCTCACGCTCTCTGACGTCGCTGGCGGCGAAGGCCTCGAGCACGGCCAGTCCTCCGACAACGGAGTCGAAGAGCTTGGCTTCGCCGACGCCCGTCACCAGGTCTACAACGCCGACCTCCTCTCGCACGAGTTCACGCACTCCTGGAACGGCAAGTACCGCCGCCCCGAAACCCTCTATCAAACCGACTTCCACAAGATGCAGGAAGGTGAGCTCCTCTGGGTCTACGAGGGCATGACGCAGTATCTCGGCAACGTACTCGCCGCCCGCTCCGGCCTCAAGTCCGCCGCACAGTACCGCGACATCCTCGCCGCCTCCGCCGCCAACCTCGACTACAAGCCCGGCCGTGAGTGGCGCTCCACCGACGACACCGCCATCGCCGCCAGCATCCTACGCGGCGGCAACCCCGCATGGGCCAACTGGAAGCGCGGCCAGGACTACTACCAGGAGGGCGAGCTCCTCTGGCTCGACGCCGACACCCTCATCCGCCAGCTCACTGATGATAAGAAATCCCTCACCGACTTCCTGCAGATCTTCCTCGCCAAAGGTGGCAATAGCGGCCCGCTCATCGTCACCTACAACCGCCAGGAGCTCATCGACGACCTCAACCAGGTCGTGAAGTACGACTGGGCCAAGTTCTTCCACGACCGCGTCGACCTCATCAACCCGCACGCCGACCTCGACGGCATCACTCGCGGCGGCTACAAGCTCATCTACCAGGATCACCCCTCCGACACCGACAAGATGGCCGGCGGTGGCCGTCGCATGGCCGGCCCCAACGTCTGGTACTCGCTAGGTCTGCGCATCAGTGCTGAAGGAGTGATCTCCGACGTTCGCTGGGGCAGCCCCGCCGATCAAGTCAAGCTCGCGCCCGGCCAGAGGCTCATCGCCATCAACGGCCGCACCTTCACCGCTGACCGCATGCGCGAGGCCATCGACCAGGCCAAAACCAACAAAGAGCCCATCCACTTCCTCATGCTGACCGAGGACTACATCAAACCCATCGACATCGACTACCACGACGGCCAGCGCTACCCCGTCCTCGTTCGCGACAACAGCCAGAAGGACTACCTCGACGAGATCACCACCCCACTCACCGAGGAAGCAAAGAAAGCCCGCGAACAATCCGCCACCCACACCCGCTCACAAAGCGAGTAGTCCCGTACTAAACTTAGGGCGCGAAGAAAACGTCATTCTTCGCGCCCTTGCTCTTGCTCCCCTTGTTGTTGCCGTTGCTTTTCTTGTTGTCATTCCCGAAGGGAATCTGCTTTTGTCGTTGCCTTTGCTTTTCTTGTTCTCGTCCCCGAAGGGATCTGCCTTTTCTCACAACTACTGAGCTCGCAACTCGAAACTGAACCGAACCGCCCTTGCGTCTTTCATTCCGTCAGGAGCCTCCTGCATGCGCATCGCCCTCGCCCTCGCACTCTCCGCATTCGCCACCGTAGTCGCCGCCCAAACCATGTCCCCCGCGCCCCCGGTGCAACGCCCTCAAACCCACTGGCCCATCAAAGACGAGCTCTACGTCGCACACGACTTCAAGTTCGGCACCGGCGAAACCCTGCCCGAGCTCAATCTCCACTACCTCACACTCGGCTCTCCGCACCGCAACTCTGCCGGCCACGTCGACAACGCCGTGCTCGTCCTCCACGGCACCGGCGGCAACCGCTTCACGCTGCTCAACCCTGCGTTCTCCGATGTCCTCTTCGGCGCCGGCCAGCCGCTCGACACCGCGAAATACTTCCTCATCTTCCCCGACGACATCGGCCAGGGTGACTCCTCCAAGCCCTCCGACGGCCTCAAGATGAACTTCCCCCACTACGACTACGACGACATGGTCCGCTCGCAGCACCAGATGCTCCTCGAAGGCCTGCACGTCGACCACCTCCGCCTCGTCATCGGAACCTCCATGGGCTGCATGCAGTCCTTCGTCTGGGGTGAAACCTATCCGGACTTCGTGGACGCGCTCATGCCGCTCGCCTGCCAGCCCACCGAGATCGCCGGCCGCAATCGCATGATGCGCTACATGGCCATCGAAAACATCAAGCACGATCCTGCCTGGAACAACGGCAACTACACCACCGAGCCGCTCAACGGCATTCGCGCCGCCAACGAAATGCTCTTCATCATGGGCACCACTCCCCTCCTCGCCCAGAAGGCCGGCCCCACACGCGTAGCCGCCGAAAAGTACATCGACAACTATCTCGACCGCACCACTGCGCAGGTCGATGCGAACAACATGATCTACTACATGGACTCCTCGCGGAACTACAACCCCGAGCCCAGGCTCGACCAGATCAAAGCTCCCGTCATGTTCGTCAACTCCGCCGACGACTACATCAACCCACCCGACCTCGGTATCTGCGAGAAGTTGATTAAGAAGGTCCCGCGCGGCCAGTTCGTCGACATCCCCACCTCCGACGAAACACGCGGCCACGGCACCCACACCCAGGCCCACATCTGGAAGGACTACCTCATCAAGCTCCTCGCCGAATCCGAGCCAAAACAATAATCACGGCCCGAATAAACGAGAATCGGGTGGCCTACCCTTTCACGGTCTCATCGTGAAAGGGTGGGGTATCGCGTGCGGTAGCACGCGATGTCGTTGCTTTTCTTTCTGTCATCCCCTTCTTCCGCCAACGTTCCCCTCGAACATCTAAAATCTAACCTCTACCATCTGCTCTATGCCCCCCTCCCGCATCCTCCTCCTCCTCGCGCTCTCCATTCCCTTCGCGACTCTCGCGCAACAATCCTCCGCTCCTCTGCCCGTCTACGACGTCGTCTCCATCCACGAGAACAGATCCGGCTCCAACACCATGAGCATTCGAGGAGGAGGTGCAGGCTTCGTCGCGACGAATGTCGATCTCACCACTCTTCTGATGAACGCCTACAACATCCGTAGGGACTTAATGTCCGGCCTCCCCGGATGGGCGAACTCAACCAGCTTCGACGTCAACGCCAAGGTCAGCGACCCCGACATCGCCGCCATGAAGGATCTCCCCCGCGAACAGCGTCAGGCGATGCTGGTCACTCTTCTTCAGGACCGCTTCCATCTCCGCGCACACATCGAGGTCAAAACCCTCCCCGTCTACGACCTCGTCATCGCCAAAGGCGGTTCAAAGCTCAAAGAAAACGCCGCGCTCCCCACTGAAAGCTCCGATCCAAACAACGGACCCTCCAAGCCCAAACCCGGGAGCATGATGGTCAGCAACTCCCAGATGACCGCCGTTGGCATCGCCACCTCCAACCTCGCCGCAAACCTCGCCTTTCACGTCGAGCGCAACGTCATCGACAAAACCGGCCTCACGGGCAAGTACGACTTCACCCTCAAGTGGAGACCTGACAACGCCGACGCCACCACCGACAACAACGCCCCCGACCTCTTCACCGCCATCCAGGAACAGCTCGGCCTCAAGCTCGAACCCTCCAAAGGCCCCGTCGACACCCTCGTCATCGACCACATCGAGCGGCCATCAGAAAACTAAACGTCCTCAGCGCCAACGGCGCGCCCCATACCAGCCTGGGGCAACGCCCCAGGGCTGCATCGAAATAAAAGCAACAGAGGACTGAAGGCCCGACCTAGGCCTCCGCCGATGATCCCCGGCCCACCGCCTCGGAGACAACAGTCTCCAAAAGCTCTTCAGCATCTCCCGCCAGCAACGGCTCCATCGCTCTGCCCACCAGCACCAGCAGCGGAGCCGGCCCGCACTCCAACTCGCCGAAGCCCTCAAGCCTGCAAGCCGCATGTGACTGCCGCGAAGTCGCCGCCTGCGAAACCGCCGCACACGGCACATCCGCCGCCAATCCAGCCTCAGCTAATTCACGCGCAAGCCGCGCCGTATCGCGCCCCGGCATATAGATCACCAGCGTCGC
>Ga0157372_10009116_pt1 | contig 10541 bp, 9 predicted proteins | sample C55metaG_FD_115307 | JGI IMG/M metagenome (GOLD analysis project Ga0157372, IMG submission 115307) | Corn rhizosphere microbial communities from Kellogg Biological Station, Michigan, USA - C5-5 metaG | ecosystem: Host-associated > Plants > Roots > Rhizosphere > Soil | place: USA: Michigan...
CTGCTCGGCTGCTCGGCTGCTCGGCTGCTCGGCTGCTCGGCTGCCGAGGCGCCAGCCGGCGTCGCCGCGTCAGCGGCTGACACGCGCGCGGCGCACGCCAGGAACAGTCCGGTTGTAAACGCGAGAAAAGCGCGTTGCAGAATTTTTCTATCGAACGACATGTAGAGGAGCTACGAAGGAAGGATCGGTCTCGTTCGACCGGCGGCGGCACTACGAGAGAAGACGAGTTGGCGGGAACCGCGTAAACTAATTGGCGTTCGGGCCCGTGGAACCTCTCGACGGCGGCTCGACGACGCGAAGCGGCGTAGAAATGGCCCCGGAGATCGTGGCATCGCCGCGTTGCCCGGAAATTCCCAATCCCCAGCAGTAGAGGTTGCCTTTCGTCGTCACGCCGCAGGTGTGACTGCCGAAGCCGGTGCTGATCTCGGTGAACCGTTGGTCTCCCGTCACTGGAACCGGCCGGGTTGTGCAAGGCAGCGAGCTGCACCGTTCCACGAGGCGCGACGGCAGAATGCCGATCTGACCGAAGGAGTCGTCGCCCCAGCAATAGCCGGCGCCGGAGATGACTACGCCGCACGTCTGCACGATCCCCGCACTCACTTGAACGAACTCCAGCGTCCCCGCCACCCGCTGAGGTGTCGTGCTGCCGTCGTGCGAACCGTTTCCGATCTCGCCTCTCGGATTGGCCTCCCAGCAATAGGCGAATCCTGAGACGTCGGTACCGCATGTCGAGAAGGATCCCACACTCAACCACACCATCGCCGGCGCACTGGGAACGAGTTCAGGGGTCGTCTGAATGCGACTGACCTCGAGCCCGTCGCTCCGTTCTTTCCAGATGGTTCCCCAGCAGTAGACGCTTCCCGCCACCGTGCGAGCGCATGTCCGACCGTCTCCCGCGCTGACCGATGCAATTGCGGCGGGCAACGCGGGTCGCGACGTTCCGGTAACGAACGAGCCGTTGCCCAGTTGGCCGCGATCGTTGCTGCCCCAGCACGAGAGCACGCCGTCCGAGCGCACCGCGCAACTGTGCGTTACCCCCGCGCTGATCTGCGCCCACGGCAGGCTTCCGGAAATGCGAGCCGGGGTGGGTCCACCGGCCGCGAAGTCGCTCAGCTGGCCCTGGTCGTTCGCTCCCCAGCAGTAGGCTTCGCGCGATTGAGTGATCGCGCAGGTGTGTCGCGCACCGGCGCTGATCTGGATGACCTTCACGCCGGCCAAGACCGGCTGCGGTTTTCCGGTGCACGGGTACCGGTTGTTCCCCGTGCCGCACGTGGTGTCCGTCTGGATGACACCGAGCTGGCCGAAGCGATTGCTCCCCCAGCAGTAGGCGCTACCGTCGGCTTTGAGCGCGCAGGTGTGGTCTCCGCCGGCGCTCACCGACAGCCAGTCGCTTCCGCCGACATCATCGAGGACGGGATAAAGGCGCGTGCCCGTCGTAGGTTCAGCGCAAGCGCCTGCGATGACGACCAACGCCACGCCGGCGGCTCGCCACGCGATTACACGGAACGGGAGAGACATGGACGACATCAAACCGCGGTGGCGCGGTCCCCTCATCTTCGGGATCGTCGCGGCCACCATCGAACTGGGGCTGCTGCTCTGGATGGGATGGTGCTGAGCGGGCGCACAGCTTCAATAGTACCCGACGACACGAGCAAGTTCACGCACGTCCAGCCGCCCTGGAACCGACTCCGGCCAACGTTTGTTCGCTTCTCACTGTCGAATCGGCGTGGATCCGGCTAACGTCGCTGCACCTCCCCTCCCTTCTCTCGTCGCGAGCCAGACCCATGCCGCAGCCGATCGTGCGGATCACAATCGGGCTTTTTCTCTCGATCGCGGTTTCCGGCCCGGCAAGCGCCCAGGCCGCACCAGGCAACGACTACACGATTCGGAACTTCAAGTTCGAGAGCGGCGAGACGCTCCCCGAACTCCGACTCCACTATGTCGCGTTGGGCAAGGCACAGCGTGACGCGCAGGGGCTCGTGCGAAACGCGGTGATCGTTCTCCACGGCACTACAGGCTCGGGTTCCGGATTCATGAGTCGGACGTTCGGCGGTGAGCTGTTCGGACCGGGGCAGCTGTTGGATACCGCCAGGTATTTCGTCATCCTGCCGGACGGGATCGGCCATGGCAAGTCGAGCAAGCCGAGCGACGGAATGCACGCGCGCTTTCCGAAGTACACCTACACGGATATGGTCGAAGCGCAGCACGAGCTTTTGACGAAAGGGCTCGGCGTGAACCACCTCCGGCTGGTGATGGGCACGTCGATGGGTTGCATGCACGCATGGGTCTGGGGCGAGCGCTTTCCCGCGTTCGTCGACGGCCTCGTTCCTCTCGCGTGCGCGCCGACGCAGATCGCCGGACGGAATCGCATGATTCGCACGATGATCATGGACGTGATCCGCGACGATCCGGGCTACAAGGGCGGCGACTATACGACACAGCCCGTGGGACTCCGTGCGGCGATGGGTATGCTTTTCCTCATGACGTCGGCGCCGAAGGTCCAGCATCGACAGGCGCCGACGCGAGACAAGGCCGATTCGGCGATTCACGCGTATCTCGACCAGAACGTTCGCACGCACGATGCGAACGACGTGCTCTATGCGTACGACGCGTCGCGGAATTACGATCCGTCGGCGGATCTCGAGAAGATCACGGCGCACGTGCTGGCGATCAATTCGGCGGATGATTTCGTGAACCCGCCGGAGCTGGATCTCATGGACCGGCTCATGCCGCGCGTGAAGCACGGCACATTCATTCTCCTCCCGATCACCGACCAGACGCGCGGGCATGGGACGCACTCGCTGCCTGCGATCTGGAAGGGCTACCTCGGCGATTTCCTGAAGGATCTTCCACAGCAATAATTCACGAACGGTGAAACCCACATACATGGCACTCCGTCGCGCGGTTCTCGCGGTCGCCCTGCTGACTCCTTCCGTCGTCGCCGCGCAAGATCTTCGTGCGGACGGAGGCCCCTACGCACCGATCGTTCTTCTGCTGCCCTCCGGGCCGAGGACGCTCGCGGTGGGGAACACCGGCGTGGCCGGTCGCGATGACGACGTGATCTTCTTCAACCCCGCGCAACTGGTGATCGCCCGCGGCTTCAGCGGATCGGTCGAGCGCTATTCGGCGACAGCCTCGGGCGGTGCTCTTTCGGCGGTCACGCGCTTCAACACCGGCGGCATCGGGATCGGCATGCGGATGGTCGACTATCAGGCGCAGCCGAACCTCTACCCGACAGATCGCGGCACCATGCTCGAGCCGACTGTCGGAAACGGAACCTCGCTGGAAATGGCGGTCGGTGTCGGACAGGTGATCAAGGGCATTCGCGTCGGCGTGGCCGGGAAGTATGTCGAAGACAACGTTCCCGCTGTGCGCGCGAGCCGCGGCGCCGTGGACCTCGGGCTGTCGAAGGACTTCTTCGGACCGTACACGTTCGCGCTTGCCGTTCAGAATCTCGGTTCATCGATCACCATTCCGTGCGCCGTGGCGCGCGTCCCGGCGGCGGGTGAGTTCGACTGCGTGCCTCCCCCGGGGTTACCGCCCTTCCCTACTCAATTCACGTCGGTCCGCCTGCCTCTTCGCACCACGCTCGGGGTTCAGACGCAGCGACCGGTGGGACAATTCGACTTGATGGCGACGGCCGCGGTCTCGGCGCTGCGAATGGGTTGGCTCGGCGCGAGCGGGGGCGCGGAGCTCGGCTACAGCTGGCTCGACGGTTACAACATCGCGCTGCGCGCCGGCGCACGTAGCACACTGCCCGGCGAAGCGGCGTTTACCGCCGGCGCCGGCTTCACCATGGACCGGCTTTCGATCGACTACGCCGCCGAAGCACTCACCGGCTCGCACTGGGGCCAGCGCATCGGCCTGCGCGTTCGATAGGATTCGATATGCGTCTCTCTCCCCGCTCCACGCGACACGTCCTGCTCGCGTCGATCGCCACGGCAGCGGCCTGCACTCAGGCGCTCCAGCTGACGCGCGATGATTCGCCTGTCGTTCTCTCGCATCAGCTGATCAGCGCGCCGAACCCTGGCGAGAAGGGCAGCTTCGCCGTCAGGACACTCTACTACGGCAGTGGCACGGACAAGCGTCGCGCGATCTTTAGAGATTCCGTAACGATCAAGACGAAGACGGTCGACGCCTCACCATTCGTTTCCATGGAGCCCGGGCAAGCGAAGCAGAGAGAGAAGGACTGGGGCTTCGGGACCAGCAAGTTCCCGATCAACGGGCGCGTGTGGTATCCCGTGGGTGACGGTCCCTTTCCGCTCGTGCTCATCGTCCATGGCAACCATGACCCGCTCGATTACTCCGATCCGGGCTACGGCTACCTCGGCGAGCTGCTCGCCTCGCGCGGTTTCATCCTCGTGTCGGTCGATGAGAATTTCATCAACGGCGGTCTGCGCGGCGAGAGCGACGGCCGCGCCTGGCTGCTCCTGAAACACCTCGAGGATTGGAAGCGCTGGAACGACAGCACCGGCAATCCGTTCTATCACAAAGTGGACATGAACAACATCGGGATCATGGGCCACTCCCGCGGCGGCGAGGCGGTCGGCATCGCCGCGTCGTTCAATCGGCTCTCGCACTATCCGGACGACGCGAACGTCAAATTCAACTTCAACTTCAACATCAAGGCGGTCTTTGCCATCGCGCCGGTGGACGGACAGTACAAGCCGGCCGGCGTCTTCACGCCGATCGAGAACGTGAATTACATGGTGATCCACGGCTCGCACGACGGCGATGTTTCGTCGTTCAACGGCCTGCGGACCTTCCAGCGCATCAAGTTCACCGACGGCAAGCCCTGGTTCAAAGCAGCGTGGTACGTCTACCGCGCCAACCACGGGCAGTGGAACACCGTGTGGGGCAACAAGGATAACGGGCCGCGCAGCGGACGCTATCTGGATCTGCGCGGCCTCATCACGCCCGACGAGCAGCGGCAGTTCAGCAAAGTGATGATCGGAGCTTTCCTCGAGGCGACGCTCCACGGGAAGAGTGAATATCTGCCGATCTTCCGCGACCATCGCGTGGCGGGCGCGTGGCTGCCGAAGACGATGTACATCACTCGCTTTCAGGAGGGGGGTTTCAAACCATTGGCGACGTTCGACGAGGACGTCGACGTCACAACCGGCTCCTCCGCTGGCGTGACGATCAGCGGCGACAGTCTTTCGACCTGGAAAGAAGCGCCGCTCGTCCTGCGAAACGGCAACGATCCGCTCAACACCAACGCCGTGACACTCGGCTGGAACAGCCACATTCGCGGCGACGACACCACGAAGCTCGGCCGCCCGGCGTCGTACACGATCACGATGAGCGATTCGCTCGCCGGCGCGTTGTCGGTCGGACGCGAGTCGTCGGTTTACCTCTCCCTCGCCCCGACGGATGCCAAGCCCGGTCCACGCGCCCCTGCGCGCGACACGACCAAGAAAGCGGATAGCACCAAAAAGACTGACGCGAAGCCGCCGGCGAAAAAACCCGATGCCAAGTCGGCGAAAGACACCACTCCTGTTGACCTCACCGTGGAGCTCGTAGACGCCGCCGGACACACGGCGCGCTTACCGCTCAGCCGATTCGGCGTGCCGCGACGCCCACTCGAGGTCCACATTCTTCGCCGGCGCGACGAGGAGCAGCAGCGCTACCCCATGCAATACGAGATCGTGCTCCAGACGTACGTCATGCCGGTCGACGAGTTCGCGAAAGGCGCGCCGAATTTCGATCCGTCGCACCTCCGGAGCATCCGTCTGGTTTTCGACCGTCTCCTTGCGGGTACCGTCGTCGTCGACGACATCGGCATCTCATCGAGCGCACGCCCGTTCGTGGCACTCGGCGAGCCGTGAGTCAGCGGCTCGCCACCGGACACTGCCCGACTAGATCGTCTCCGCCGCGTCGCGCACGCGAATGACGTATTGCTCCACCGACTCGTCGTCTCGCCGGCGCGGCAGGACGTAGCGCGGGTCTTCCGGCTGCGACGATTCGGGCGTGTTGATCATCGAGTCGCCGCCGGCGGCGGATCGTGCGGTCTCGAATGCCTCGACCGCGTCCGCGATAGCGAGAATCTGGTCGTCCGTCTCCGATCCACTCAGCACGACGCCGCTGCGCATCAAGCGGCCCTCGAGCTCGTCACGAACCCCGTTCCGTTCCTCGGCGCGAGCCGGCGAGTCGTCCGGACGGCCGCGGACATCGTTCCTCTCCATGTCGGGCATTGCGGTCTCCTGTCGATTCTGAGAAGCGTGAAGTAGCTTGCCGGTGTCACTGCCATTGAGCGTGCGGTCGCGGTACCCTTGGGCACGCCGCGTGCCGCGCTGAGCAATGAAGACATGATCACCGGATTCTTTTTCGCGACGCGCGCCGCCTTTGCGGCGACGCTGCTCCAGGTTCCCGCGGCCACCGGTCCGATCGCTCAGGCGCGCCCGCGTTCGTCCGCGCCCGACTCCGCGCGGTACGTGCGCGACGCACGCTCGGCGCAAAGCTCGTTCGAGAGCTTCCGCCGCCTTCGCTTGCCCATCCAGGATCGCGGCAGCGGCCCCTGCGACATCCGCATTGGGCGCTACTGCTATTGGCGTGGCGACGACGACGAGGGTGATGCGCCGCAAGAGGACCCACGGATCCGCGAACGGCGCGACCAACTGATTCGAGTCCTGGACGACGCCGCCCACCTGGCGCCGGGCGACCGCTGGACCGCCGGTCAGCTCGTTCGCTATTTGATCGAGGGCGGCCGAGCGGATGAGGCGCGCGCTTACGCGAGCCGTGACTGCGGCGCATCGACCGACTGGTGCGCCGCGCTCGCCGGTTATGCGGCACACGCCGCGGGCGCCTACGCCGTCGCAGATTCGGCGTTCGAGCGAGCTTTGGCGGCGATGGAACCGGGCGAACGCTGCCATTGGTTGGACATCTCCGATCTGCTCGATGGCGAATCCGCAAAGCGCTACGACGCGCTGGACTGCCCGGGACGCGAGCGGTTCTTCCGCCGCGCGGCTTTCCTCGGCGCCCCGCTCTACTCGGTGAGCACCACGGACCTCTTCACGGAGCATCTCTCACGCGTCACGCGCTCGCGGATCGCCGAGCAGTCCGCGTCGCCCGACGGCGTTTCGTGGGGCGACGACGTGAAAGAGCTGATGACACGGTACGGATGGCCACGCTGGTATTCACGCAGCCTGCCGACGATGGGATCCCAGCTCGAGCCGTCGATCACTGGTCACGACGCGGGGATGCCGTATGATTTCTTCCCACGTCTCCATGCGATCGACCATTTTGGCCACGTCACCGATGACGACTGGACGCTGGACGACCCGCGCGCCAGCACGGGATACGCGCCGGCTTTCGCACGGACCGTTCATGACCTTCCAAGTCAGATCGCGACCTTTCGGCGCGGCGATTCGGCGCTCGTCGTCGCCGCATGGGACGCGCGCAAGGACACCACGCTCATCGGCCGCGAGCTCGAGGCCACGCTCAACGTCGTCGGCGATAGCGGTCCGGTCGCTCGTACGGTGCGCGACCTTGCTCTCGGCGAACGCGGATCGTTGACGCGAGGGTCGATCGCCGGGGTGGCGGTGATCGACTCGGGCGTCGCCAGTCTGGAGCTGGTCGCGGCGAAAGAACGACGAGCGGCGCGACGACGAATCGGCATTCCCGCGCGCACGCGAAGCGGGATCGACCTGTCCGATGTGTTGCTCTACCGCGGCTCCGCGGAAGTTGTGACCAACCTCGATCAGGTGCGTGACAGCATGCTCGCGAGCACGACTCTCGACGATCGGGTCGTTGGTGCGTACTGGGAGGTTTACGGCCTGTCCGCGGCGAGCGGACCGGTAAAGTTCTCGCTGAGTGTCGAGCCCTTCGACATTGGGTGGACCCATCGCCTGGCACAGCGCGTTGGCCTTGCTGATCCAGCTACGGGCTTGCGCTTGCAGTGGGACGACGCGCCGCGAACTGTCGACGGAATTCTCAGCCGCGGCGTTCGCGTGGATCTCTCTCGCCTGCGCGGCGGCAAGTATCGCCTCACGCTGACGGCGACGACTCGCGACGGCTCGGCCACCTCGTTCCGCAATATCGAGGTCCGCTGACCAACCAAGTCGCGCCCTTGGGGTCGGACCCAGTTCAAAAAATGGAGTCTGACCGCGAAGGCGGTTTCTTGATGACGGGCGCCTACGACGTCAAGCTGACGGGAGAAAAGCCGAAGGTCGCCACGAATTGAGGCCCTTTCAATTCTCAGCGAGACACGTATGTTCTCTCCGACCATGGTAGACGAAAACCGGAACCCACCCGCTCCGGCCTATCCGATCGAGCGGTCGATGAACGCCGTGCGAAGCATCGTTCGCGCGCTGCGAATCAACACGCGCGCGATCGAGCTGAAGATGGGCATCAGTCTCGCCCAGCTCTTCGTGCTTCAGCAGTTGGCCGAGCGTGCCGCCGACTCGCTGAATGACCTCGCTGAGCGCACCGCAACGCACCAGAGCTCGGTATCGGTGGTCGTTCGGCGGTTGGTCGAACGCGGGTACGTTACGCGAACTTCCTCTTCCACCGACAAGCGACGCATCGAGATCGGACTCACACCGGAAGGCAGGAAGTTGCTCGAGGACGCGCCGAGCACGATCCAGACGCAACTGGTCGCCGCGCTCCGCCAGATGTCGCGTAACGATCAGGACAGTCTCGCCGAGCTTCTCGAGCGTTGGCTCACGACCGCCAAGATCGACCTCGCCGCGCCGCCAATGTTGGGCGAGGCCGAGCACGCGTAATCAGCTCTTTCGCTGCAGCGCGATCTGAATCCCTGAAACGCAGGTCGCCAGCCACACTATCCCCGCCGCCAGTCCAGCGCTGGCGTCGCTGAGGTAGTGCTGGCCCAGGAAGAGCCGGCTGATCGTGATCGCGACCACCAGCACCGCCGCAACCGTGATGACGAGCGTCCGTACCGCGGCGCCGCGAATTTCCGTCGTGAGCAGGTACGCCAGCATACCCACGCCAAGAATGACGCCGAGCGCATGCCCGCTCGCCAACCCGGTTCCCCAGTCGATCAGGACAACGTCGGCGAAGGGAAGCTCCGATCGTCGCACGACGAATCGCAGCGCCGCGTCGAGCAGCGCACCGCCGATGAACGCCGCGCACCACGCCACCAGCTCCAGACCGCGCCGCCGAACCGCATAGAGCAGCGCGCCGGCGAACAGCAACAGCGTCATGGCGCCGCGTCCGCCGAGTGAGCTCACGAGCGTGAAAACGCGAAGCATGCCGAGCGTCGCCGACTCCTGCAGCCGCGCGGCGAGCGTGACGTCGAAGCGGGTGAGCGGCGAGCTGTCGACCAGCCCCTCGGTGATCGTCGCGAAGATGCCGATGACGGCGAGGCTGAGCAGGAAACCGATCCCAAGGTGCAGAGCGAGATATTCGGCATGCGGGCGTATGGTCATGAACCGCCAGAGCCGCGGATGGTGCTGCCGTACGGCGACCATGCGGGGCGTCGCACCAGCGCGGTCCAACCGCTCGTCGAGCGACGCGGTCACGGCCGTCCGGTTCCGCTCGAACCAACGCCAGAGAGCAACGACCCCGGCGACGATGGCGATCAATACAGCCAGCACGAGGCTCACGCGGCCGATGTAGTGAACGAGGCGCGGCAGGTTCCGGCCGAACGCGTACCCGAGCGTGCTGAAGACGAGCACCCAGACCACGCCGCCGGCTGCGTTGTATAGCGCGAACGTTCTCGCCGGCATGCGCGAGACGCCGGCGAAGATGCCGATGAAGCTTCGGAGAAAGGCGATGAACCGCCCCAACAACACCGTCTTCGCTCCATGTTGCTCGAAGAAGCGGTGAGTTTTCTCGAGGCGTGGCGGCGTCAGACGAATCCAGCGGCCATAGCGGTGCACGAGGGCTGTACCGCCCCGCAAACCCATCCAGTACCCGGCGTGCCCGCCGGCGACCGTGCCTACCACGCCGGCGATGATGACGCCGACGATAGACAACGTGCCGCGGCCGGCGAGGGCCGCGGCGGTCACCAGCGCCGTTTCACCGGGAACCGGAACGCCGGCGCCCTCGATGAGCAGGAACAATGCGACCAGCAGGTAGCCGTAGTGGGCGACCCATTGGCTGACGACGTCGAGCATGCTGGGTGGAGTGGTGTCCGGTTGGGTGGGTGCCGGGCGCGGACCGAAAGCTCAATCAGCCACGCCCCTGCCACAAGCGGGAGGGCGCGGTAACATTCCCCGCCATGTTGACCATCGTAAATCTCGAGAACATCGAGGGCGCGGCGCGCGAGCGTCTCGACCCGATGCTGTACGACTACATCGCCGGGGGTGCCGGCGACGAATTCTCCCTGCGTGAGAGTCGTGCGGCCTGGAACCGCGTTCAACTGCTGCCGCGAATGTTGCGGGGCGTAGCCAACCGCGAGCTCGCAACCACGGTGCTCGGAAGGCCGGTGTCCTTTCCAGTGCTCGTCCCGCCGATGGGCTTCCAGGGCCTGTGTCACCCGGACGCGGAGGTGGCGACCGCGAGCGCGACGGCCGCGGAAGGAACGATCTTTTGCGCCAGCACGGTGTCGAACAAGAGTCTCGAGGCGATTGCCAAGGCAA
>Ga0157372_10009119_pt1 | contig 10539 bp, 9 predicted proteins | sample C55metaG_FD_115307 | JGI IMG/M metagenome (GOLD analysis project Ga0157372, IMG submission 115307) | Corn rhizosphere microbial communities from Kellogg Biological Station, Michigan, USA - C5-5 metaG | ecosystem: Host-associated > Plants > Roots > Rhizosphere > Soil | place: USA: Michigan...
ACAACCTCATCGTGCGAAAGCGGCAGCACAAAGTTTTCGCTGAAGCCGTACAGCATCCGGAATGTCAGCAGGTGATGGTGGTATCCACGATGGATCGGATCATGCGAGAAATATGACAGCGTATCGTGCATCCATCCCATGTCCCATTTCATGCCAAAGCCGAGCCCGCCGAGATACACCGGCTTCGAAACCATGGGCCACGCCGTCGATTCTTCCGCGTAGGTCTGAATGTCAGGGTGCTCTTTGTAGGCCTCGAGATTCAACTGTCGCAGAAACTCGATCGCTTCGAGGTTCTCGCGTCCGCCAAACTTGTTCGGGATCCACTCGTGCTCGCGCCGCGAGTAGTCGAGATACAACATCGAGGCCACCGCATCCACTCGCAATCCATCCGCGTGATACTTGTCCAGCCAGAACATCCCGCTCGACATCAGAAAGCTGCGCACCTCGTTGCGGCCATAGTTGTAGATATACGTATTCCAATCCGGATGGAATCCCAGACGCCAATCTGCGTGCTCGAACAAGTGGGTGCCGTCGAAGTATGCCAACCCATGCGCGTCGGAAGGGAAGTGCGACGGCACCCAATCGAGAATTACTCCAATTCCGCGCTGGTGCAGGTAGTCCACGAAGTACATGAAATCCTGGGGATTGCCATAGCGCGAAGTTGGCGCAAAGTATCCGGTGGTCTGATATCCCCACGATGCGAAGAACGGGTGCTCCATGATGGGCAGCAACTCGACGTGCGTGAAGCCCATGCGCTGCACATAATCCGCGAGCTTGGACGCTATCTCGCGATACGTGAGACATCGATTGTGCTCTTCCGGCACGCGCATCCACGAGCCAAGGTGGACCTCATAAATCGAAATCGGCGAATGCAGCGACTGCCGCCCGCCACGCGACTTCATCCACTCCGCATCGCCCCATGTGTAATCCAGGTCCCACACCACGGACGCAGTGCGTGGCGGTTTCTCGTGATAAACCCCAAACGGATCTGCCTTATCCGCCACGTGCCCATGATGATGCGAGACGATGTGGTACTTGTACAGCGCTCCTTTTCCAACCCGGGGAATAAATCCTTCCCAAATTCCCGAACTCCCGCGTGGCTGCAGATCGTGTGACCTAGGATTCCAGTCGTTGAAATTGCCGATTACATTGACCGAGCGCGCGTTGGGAGCCCACACGCTGAATATCGTTCCCGCCTCCCCGTCGTGAGTGGCAGGATGCGCGCCAAGGTGGTTGTAGGCGCGATAATTGCGGCCCTCGTTAAAAAGGTACAAATCGTCTTTTGAGAGCAGGCTCACATCGTGGCGTGCCGCGTCAGAGATTACGTTCGTTGTCTTCATGGTCGGTCCGGGAAACGGATTCAGCACTCAGAGTCCCGATGTGCCTCTCGGAGTTGCATAGCGATAACTGCTGAACGCTGAGTGCTGAACGAGACGTCTCACATGCTAGACTGCTAAGAAACCCATTGTAATCAGGATTCCGCCGCCAATGCCTGTTTTGCGTGTCGTTGTCCTCTGGCACCAGCATCAGCCTTTCTACAAAGACCTGGTTACGGGAGAGTACCGTCTTCCCTGGGTACGGATGCATGCCCTGAAAGACTACTACGGAATGGTGAAGCTGCTGGACGAGTTTCCGGACGTTCACCAGACTTTCAACCTCGTCCCTTCGCTGATCACACAAATTCAGGATTACGAGAGCGGCACTACACACGATCCGTTCTTTCGCGTTGCTTCGAAACCGGCCCGCGATCTGAGCCTGGAAGAGCGCCGGTTCGCGCTGCAGTATCTATTTCAAGCCAATCCCGTTCACCTGATCGGCCGCTACCCGCGTTATGCGGAGCTTTGGGACCGCTTTCAGAGCGTCGGCTCAAATCCCGATCGCGCCGACAAATTTTTTCAACGCCAGGACTACACCGATCTGCAGGTGCTCTCGCAGCTCGCCTGGTTTGATGAGTTCTTCTTGCAGGAACCCGAAATCGCAGAACTGGTCCGCAAGGGCCGCAATTACACGCTCGAAGATCAGAAGTTTGTGGTTGGGCAACAGATTGATCTGATCAAGCGGGTTCTGCCGGTCCACGCCAGAGCGGCGAAAGAGGGGAGGATCGAGCTTTCCACGTCGCCGTTCTACCATCCGATCTTGCCGCTGCTGTGCGACACGAATCAGGGATCGGTTTCCACGCCTGGTATGCCGCTGCCGCAAAATCGCTTTCGCCATCCGGAAGACGCCCGCGAGCAATTGCAACGTGGGCTCGATCTGCACGAGAGAGTTTTCGGTGTTCGCCCCCAAGGGGTGTGGCCCTCGGAAGGCAGCGTCTCAGAAGAAGTGCTCGGTCTTGCTGCTAACCTTGGTGTGAACTGGATGGCCACAGACGAAGGCGTCCTTGCGCGCACTCTCGGCATGTCATTTATGCGCGATGGCCGTGGCCGCGTGCCCGACATCTCTGCCGCAAAGCTTTACAACATTCATCGTTTCGAGAGCGGCCCAACCCAGATGCACTTGCTCTTCCGCGATCATGCGCTCTCGGATTTGATTGGCTTCGTTTACTCGGGCATGACCGCCCGCGAGGCCGCCGCCCACCTCATGCAAAACATTAAAGATGCGGCACAACCTATTCTTCGCATGGGCGCTGATGCGGTTATCCCAATAATTCTCGACGGCGAAAATGCCTGGGAATACTATCCCGAATCCGGGCGCGAATTTCTTCGCCGCTTCTATGACATGCTGCAGAACGACATGTCCGTGGAGGCACTTACTGTTTCGGAAGCCATCGCATCCCACAAGAATTTCAACGTGCTACATTCGCTGACTCCGGGCTCGTGGATCCATGCGAATTTCAACGTCTGGATCGGCGCTCCCGAAGACAACCGTTCGTGGGACTATCTCTATCACGCTCGAAATTTCTACGCGCAGGCTTCCTCAGGATGTTCCGAGGAGCAACGCAAGCTCGCAAAAGAAGAGTTGTTCATCGCCGAGGGCAGCGATTGGAACTGGTGGTACGGCCCGGAACACCACTCTGCTAACGACCGCGATTTCGATGAACTTTACCGCAAGCACCTGTCGAACATCTACCAGGCGCTTGGCGCCACGCCGCCAGATTACCTTGCCCAACCGATCATTAGCGGAACTGTGCAGCCCCTGTTCACGCCGCAAACGAATTACATTCGGCCGCGGATTTCTGGCGACATGATTCGCTACTTTGAGTGGATGGGGGCGGCCCACTACACCGCCGATCGCCGTCAGGGCGCGATGCACGGCAAAGTCTTTCTGATGGACTCCATTTATGCGGGAATCGATGACAAGAACATCTATGGCCGCCTGGATTTCACCGGAGGCATCCCCGAAGGCGACTTCGAAGTGGTGATCAATCTGGAATCCTGGGCGGATCGCGCGGTGCGGCCGCGGCGATCACTGCGACTCTCGGCGGAAGCAGTGGATGGGAAACTCTCCAACCCACGTATTTCGGACAATGGTGAACCGCTACCCAACGATGGCGTTCGGGCGGCGCTTTTGAAAAACTTCGAATTTAGCCTGCCGCTGACATTGCTCTACGCGGCTCCGGTCGAGTCTGCCTCCCCATCCGACGAAGCCGCCACGAAGATTCGCCTCCGCTTCAGCATTTGGCAGAACCGCCTTCCGGCCGACGCTCTTCCTGTGGAAGGTTGGCTCGACCTGCAATTGCTCCCCGAGATGGAATTGATCGCAATGGCCCACTAGACTTGTTTGGGGCGGACATTCGTGTCCCGGCAATGGTCAGAGCCCAGAATTCTACGACCTAGCCACGATTGCTGGTTGCCAACTGCCTCACCGCCGCCAGCACTTCTTCCACTGGCGCCCGGTCCAACTGGTTCTCTCCGCGATATATGTATTGCGCGAGTCCCGATCGGTCGAGCACCAGCGTCGCCGGATGCGCAATGCGAATCGCATCGTGTCCAAACGAGTGATACAGGCCGTACGCCTTGGTCACAGCGCGGTCCTCATCCAAGAGAAACGGGAATGCCGTCGGATGTTCCCTCAGATACTTCTCAGGTTTCCAGATTCCGTGGCGCTTCTCGGCCGCGACGTATGCCAAGCCCACGCCCAACCTTTCCAGCTCTTCTCGATGTGGCTCAAACTGAGCCATCCGTTTCCGGCATTTTGGTCACCAGGTCCCGCGCAGGAATTCAAGAATCAGCGGTCCTCGCGCAATCAGATCATCCAATAAGAACTTTCCCTCACGATTCGCCGCGTCAAGGCTGAATGCCGGTGCTTTCGACCCAATCTCTAGCGTCTCTGTTTTGCCTCGCATTAGGTCCCAGCGCTTTCCTCGGACGACTGCTCTTCTTCGTGGCTCGCTTTCGACAACTTCCTTAACGACAGATGTTCCCGATGCGCGAACGTCAACCCCAGAGGGATGCACGACATGAACGTGACCAGCCAAAGCAGGATTCCGCAGCTCAACGCTAGTTCCGGAGGAATTCCATACACAACCTGGAGCGCGCTGATCACCGCTAGTTGGCTTCCACCTCCAACTGCGGGCAACTGCACCACCGATCCCACCATGCTGAAACCCATGAGCAAAAGCACATGAGGCAGATCGAGGCTCGACAAGTACGGCCGATCACCCACCTTCTTTACCCGCTTGTTCTGCCTATAGAGCCAGAGATCGCCTTTGTACTGCTTCAGTGAGTAGCCCTTTGTCTCCAGTGCGGCCTGGAGATTGGCGATATTCTCATCGGACAGAGGCTGTCCCGCGATTTCCGGCAAGCCGGAAACACTCGCCGTTTCCACATCCACGGAAGGCGGACCTTGTTCTCTCTGTTCCTGCTCTGGCGGATACGAGTGTGCAACCTCGCGATAGGCGAGCGCGATCATGAACCACATCAGCAGCGAGATTCCGATTAATTTCAGTAGTGCTTTGCCACTCGCCACCGTATTCAGGCCATCGCCAAAGGCCCGAATCTTCTGATCGACTGCGTGGGCAAGTCCCTTCGAGAATTTTGCGGTCACATTGTGAAAGAAGACCGCCACGTCGTGCTGCCGCTTCCGGATCAGCACCGCCATGAACGCCGCAAGCGCTACCACCGCGCACAGCACCAGCGCCGCAATTCTGAACTTGTGGAGGTAGGGGTTGGCACGAATGACTGTCGAGAAAAACACGTCCACAGTCATTAATACGGTGAAGGCGCCGATGTCGAAGATGCGCTCCACCGTCCAGACGCCAATCTGTGATGCCACCGAAAGATTCTCGCGCCTAGCGATCAGATAAGGTCGGATGAACTCACCAGGACGCCCAAGAAGCGCAAGACCCGTGAACCCGACAAAAGTCGGTGATACCAGGTATGAAGTCCTGCTTTTGCAGACTGGCTCGAGGAAGACCTTCCATCGCCACGCCCGCAGCACATAGGTGACATAGATCAGCGCAATCGCCGCTATGATATGCAGCGGCGAAACGTGACTCGCGCTGCGAAATCGCGCCCAATCAAAGCTGCGCCAGTGCTGCACCTGGAAATAGACCAGCAGCCCCAGAATCGCCACCACGACTGCTGTCGTCACGATCTGCTTTTTATTCATGAATGATGGTTGACGCGCTGTACGAGTTTACCGGAGCAGCATGGTTTTGGTGAGTCCTAGCGTGACGCGGTCTCCGGTCCCTTGGGAATTGACGCTGCTGCCGGGGTTCCGTGAGCGGGTGTGCTTCGCGGCCGTGTTCGCGCGGCAGCCGCCGCACTCGAAGCTGTGGCTTTCGCTGGAGTCTTCGGCTTGGTGGCTCCCGCCGTTTTGGCCAGCGCCGGGTTCTTTGCAATCTTCTGCCGGTTGAAATCGCGAATGATCCTCGAGACATACGCCTGCGTCTCGTAATACGGCGGTATGCCGTGATACTGGTCCACCCGCTTCGGCCCCGCATTGTATGCCGCCAACGCTTTATTCACGTCGAAGTTGTACTTCACCAGCAGGTCGCGAAGATATTTGGTTCCCCCCTCGACATTCGATCGGGGATCGAAGGGATTCGTGATTCCCATGTCGGCCGCCGTCCCGGGCATCAGTTGCATCAACCCGAGCGCGCCCTTTCGCGAAACCGCATTCTGATGAAACCCGCTCTCCGCCTTAATCACACTGCGAATGAAATCCGGATCGATTTGATTGCGCTCTCCGGCGCCGCTTACGACTTGATTCAGTCCTTCTTGCGTCAGAGCCTCCTGACGCTGGGGAGTGATAGCGGCGCTACGCCGAGCACTCGTGGATGGCACGACCGGAGGTGGTGTAGTGTCCTTCTCGTAGTGGTCAATCTGATCGGTGGGAATTTCGACGTATCCGTCCTTGGTGGCGCCCAGATACAGCCGTGTGACGGTACCGAGGATTTCCTTGCGCTCGTGACGAATCGAGTTGCCGTTGCGAAGCACGGCCAAGTCGGCAGCGGCGCTTAGGCCACAACCCAATAACAGGAACGCGAAAATAGTCGAGAAAAACTTCACGGAAAAAGAACTACTGAATCAAAGTAAATTCAAGGTTGCCTCACTTCTGCCTGTCTCGGCGAGAAGCGGGGATTTTCCAACACTTGTTCTAGGGCCGCCGCCACACCACATTCATCGCTGGTCAGCGTCACCGGCCACCCGCGTGCCTTGAGCTCCTCACACGCATTTCCCATGATAAACGGGTACCCGGCGTAAGCAAGCATTTCGGCGTCATTATAGTTATCACCGATGGCCATGACCTGTTCGCGAGCAATCCCTCTGCGTGTTGCCCAGCGCTCCACGGCATGCCCTTTCGAGCAACCTCTGTTCAGCACATCCACAATGGTCAAATCGCGCAAGGGATACTCGGTGCGAAGGACGGTCACTCGCTGCCTTATCGCGCTTGTCTCCAGCGTCGCGAGCGCCTCTCGCATGCGCGCAATCGACCCGCAGAACATGGCTTGAACCGGATCGGTAACCAGCGTCCGCTCCAGGGGTATTACGAAGTCAATGTATTCAATGTTCTTCTCCAGCCACTTCTGGATGCTTTGCGTCAGTTCATCCATGCGCTCGAGCACGAGCGCGCCTTTGCTCTCTTTGTCGAACGTGACCACCATGTTTCCCCGAAAATCCTGCATCGTGGAGCACAGTTCCCGGCAGGTGTTGACTGGCAGAAGGTCGCGATGAAAGGTCTCGCCTTGCGACGAGCGGGTGACTGCCCCGTTCGAACTGATCAGCCACATATCGAACCCAAGCTGCGTCGCCATGGGCATGGCGAACGTATGCCGGCGCCCAGTCACCAGAATCACTTCCACGCCACTTTCATGTGCATGCCGAAGGGCGTCAATGTCTCGTTGCGAAACTCGGAATTGGGAGTTCAGGAGGGTGCCGTCGATATCGACCGCCAGCAGGCGAATAGGAGGCGTCACTGAGGCGATTCTAGCAGGGGAGGGAACGCTGGGCAGTGGCCGGTGCTCAGTGGCCAGAAAGGGGCTAGTGACTAGCGGCTAGAAGAACAGCTCTTACTCGCGGATATCTTACAGTCAGCTTTGGCTCGCTGACCACTGCCCACTGACCACTAGCCACTGCTTTCAGTAACTGCCCTCCCAGCCTCTCTTCTGGTATAGTTCGCTAAATCGCATGGGCTACTTCTCTCTATTTCTATATCCCTGGAATTTCGTTCTCCAGGGTATTGCGATCGTTCATTTCATCCGGCGCCGTCCCGACACTTACTGGCTCTGGATCATTCTGATCGGTGGCGGCCTCGGCGCGATCGTCTACATTGCAGTTGAAGTCCTCCCTGATTTCGGGTTACTCCGGGAATCAATCAAGGTCTTTCCTCGTCGCCGCCGCATTCGCGAACTGGAAGCCATCATCATGGACAATCCGGCACCTGGCAATTACGAAGAACTTGCGGACCTGCTGTTGGAAGAGAAGAAATATGCACGTGCCCGCGAATGTTTCGACAAATCGATTTCAGCTCGCACCGACTCGCCCGATCCGTTCTATCGGCGGGGAATCTGCGAAATTGAACTTCAGGATTTTCCGGCTGCGGTTGCTGATCTTGAAAGGGTCGTTACCAAGGACCCCAAGTACGACTTCTACCGCGGGTCTGGCCTGCTTGCACTTGCTTATGCGAAGACGGGAGAGGCGCAAAAAGCCGACGCACTGTTCCGGCAAACCGTGCAGATCTCCACGCTCTCGGAAACCTATTTGAACTATGCAGAATTCCTGCGTTCGCAAGGACGCAATGCCGAAGCTCGCGAGTGGACGCAACGCGTGCTGGCGAAAAAACCGACTCTGCCGAGCTATCTCAAGCGCCGCGAGCGCCCCTGGTTCCGCCGCGCCAAAGGGCTGTTGAAACAATTGCCCGTTTAGGAGAAGTCTTTGGCTGTCAGTTTTTAGCCTTTAGCCGGACCAACCATGTTTTCGCCAAAGCCAAGAGCAAAGAACGTGGAGCGGGATCCAATGCCAGCTACCAACATCGCCACCTACGATTTCCTCAACCGCATGATGCAAGCCTCGGAACGTGGAGATTCCTCCGAAGCGGAGAAGTACCTGAGCCAGGCGCTCGAACTCGATCCTGAAAACATGGACGCGCTTCGCCACGCCGCCGGCTTTTATCACTTCGTGCTTCACGATGCCGTGAAGGCGCGCCGCTACGCTGCACTCTGTCGCGCCCAAGTAGCAAAGGTCACCGCACAAATGAACGAGATTTTAGGGCAGGAAGGCAGCAAACCCAAAGCTCCCACCTCGCGCCAAATCGGCGGCATCATCGGGCCGTATTGAATGCAATTGGCTTCGACTCGCCACTGGCCACTAACTACTAACCACTGGCCACTGCTTTTGATACAGTTCTCGTAGCTCCATGGACCCACGTCTCAGCCTCACTCTGATCAACCTGCTGGTGAAGCTCGGCCTTGCCGCCGCTGTTGCCGCCGCGTTGGTTCGCTCCGTGGAATTCAAATCGTTGCTCTTTCGCGAGCACCGCGCCTGGCGCGACAAGATCTACCTGATCCTCTGGCTGGTGGTTTCGTCCTGGATTGGCAAGGCCCTGGCGCTCGGCGTCTGGATCAAATTCGCCCCTGCCGACAAACTGACCGGAGATCTCTTCTTCGAAACCACTGTTCTGTTGGGCGCACTGGCTGGAAGGTCTACTGGCGCGATTGGAGGGGCGCTGCTGGCGGTCCCTGGCATTTTTAACGGCGCATGGCTGATGCTTCCCGTCTACGCGATTATCGGCGCCTTGGCCGGGCAGCTTCGCCACTTCATTCCTCACGACGAAGAAATCTGGAGCTTTTCTCCCTTCAACTATCTCAGCGTTCTGCGCTGGTTGCGTCGCAGCGCCCAGCGGCCCAGCTTCTCCGATTGGCAGATGGTTTTCTTTTTGACCATCCTGCTGCTGCGGTTTCTGTTCACCGAAGCAGGCCGCTTCATCCCTGGATATCCCGCAACTCGCGCTCCCCAATGGGTAGAAATTCTCGCCTACGCAACTTCGGTGACAGTCATTGTTATTGAACTCAAGATCTGGAACGGTGTTCGCCTGCAGATCAAGTTGGAAGAGCAGGAGCGTCTTCTGCTCAGGGCGCGTATGACCGCCCTGCAGAACCAGATCAATCCACACTTCCTGTTTAACACTCTGAATTCAGTTTCCTCGCTTGTGCGAATCGCGCCCGATACCGCTCGCGAGCTGATCATCAAGCTGGCAACCATTCTGCGCCGCTTGCTGCACAGCAGTGACGCCTTCGTCCCCTTGCAGGACGAAATCGATTTCATCGACAACTATCTCGACATCGAAGTCGTCCGCTTTGGGCGCGACAAACTAAAAGTGGTCAAGGAACTCGATCCCGCCTCGCTCGACGTGATGGTTCCCAGCATGTTGCTGCAGCCACTGGTAGAGAACTCCATTAAGCATGGTCTCTCTTCGAAAATTGACGGTGGCAGCATCTACCTGCGCAGCCAGCTTTCCGACTCGCACGTCACCATTGAAGTGGAAGACGATGGCATCGGCATGGCATCCGCCCAGTTGTTGGAGCGGCCGGCAGCGCTTGGCGAAGGTGGAATTGGAATGGCGAATGTGGCTGAACGTTTGAAGGTGTTGTACGGAGAAAACGCCCGCATGACTGTCGACAGCCGCGATGGCAAAGGAACTCTGGTGCGCCTACGCCTGCCTGTGCTGCCTGAGGACAGCGACCATCCTGCGGTTCTCTACGAAGAGCGCTCCAGCACGAGGCGATAGAAAGCCTCGTACTGCGGAATGATGCTATTGGCAGAGAAGTGGTCTGCGGCCCATTTTCGGCAGGCTTGTCCCATGGCGCGCAGTCGCGACTCATCTCCTAAAATTTCAATCGCGTACTTCGCCATGCTGTCTACATCGCCAACCTCGGCCAGGAAGCCGGTCGAGCCGTGCTCAATGACTTCCGGTATGCCGCCGACACGCGTCGCAACCGGCACAACTTCGGACGCCATGGCCTCGAGTGCAGCGAGTCCGAAAGATTCCAACTGACTTGGCAATAGCAAAAGGTCCGCGATCGCCAGCTTTTCCCCGATCTGCTCTTGCTTGCCCAGGAAGATCACATCGCGGTGGATACCCTTTTGCACCGCTAAC
>Ga0157372_10009121_pt1 | contig 10538 bp, 7 predicted proteins | sample C55metaG_FD_115307 | JGI IMG/M metagenome (GOLD analysis project Ga0157372, IMG submission 115307) | Corn rhizosphere microbial communities from Kellogg Biological Station, Michigan, USA - C5-5 metaG | ecosystem: Host-associated > Plants > Roots > Rhizosphere > Soil | place: USA: Michigan...
CGCCGAGCGCGATCAGCTGGATGTGACGATTCTTCAGCCCGCGCTGTAACCGCTCGGGCGTGCTCTGGTCTTGCATGAAGTGTCCTTTCGCTCAGTGAGGCAATGCTGTTGTTTGCAGTCAAGAATCTAGATCCATCCGCCCCACTGCAAGATGAAAATACCAATGTTGGTGGTGATCGCGGCCATCAGCGTGGTAATCACGATGATTGACGCGGCCAGTTCATGGTTGCCGTTGGCCGCACGCGCCATCACGTAGCTGGCCGCTGCGGTGGGGCTGCCGATGTAGAGAAACAGGATGCCCAGTTCGGCCCCGCGAAAACCACAAAGCCAGGCACCCAGGGTCCCAACGAGTGGCAGCCAGGCCATTTTCACCAGGCTGGCGTCCACGGCCAACCTGCCGCTGTCGCGAAGGGCCGTCAGCGACAGGGTGCCGCCAATGCAGATCAGGGCAAGGGGTAAGGTCATCTGCGCCAGGTAGTCACCGGAGGTGAGCAGCCAATTCGGCAAAGGGACCTGGCCGTAGGCCATGGGAATGGCGACCAGCACGCTGAGAATCAGCGGATTTTTCAGGATGCTTTTGAGGATGCTCCACGGGTCGGACTTCAGGTCGGGGCTGTAGACCGCCAGCACGATGGCAGACAACGAGTTGTACAACAGGATCACCAACCCAGCCAGTACCGCACCCAGTGAGATGCCATAGTCGCCGTACAAGCTTGCGGCCAGCGCCAGGCCAATCACCCCGTTGTTGCCGCGAAAGGCGCCTTGGGTGTAGATACCACGGTCGGCCCACGGGCTGCGCCAGACGGCCATGCCCCAGGCGATGGCAAATCCGGCCAGGGTGGCCACCGTGAAATAGATCATGATCCCTGGCCGGACCGCCGCCGCCAGGTCGGCATGATAGATGCCCAGAAACAGCAAGGCCGGCATGCAGACGTTGAACACCAGTTGCGAAGCGACCTTGTTGAAGTTGTCGTCGATCAGGTGGATACGGCGAAGCAACACGCCCAGAAACAGCATGGCGAAAACGGGCGCCGTGATGTTCAGCGTCTGGATGAGAAGGGCAAGCATGGGCGCACGATCCTGAAAGGGGTTGCCGTTAGGGGGCTAATGATACGCCAACGGCCAGGATTTGCGGGCATTGTGCGGTGATGGGAGCGCAACCGTGCCCTGCCGGGGCACTGGACCGGCCGCGATGGGCTGCGCAGCAGCCCCAGGTGTCAGCTGCGCAGCGCATGTTGTCGGGGCCGCTACCTCGCGGCAACAGGCCGCGCCTACAGCACGATTCAGCGCCGAACTGGCCGCTTCTGCAATTTGCGCTGCAGTGTCCGGCGGTGCATGCCTAGCGCGCGTGCGGTCGCCGAGATGTTGCCCTCGTGCTCGTTCAGCACGCGCTGGATGTGTTCCCATTGCAGACGGTCCACGGACATGGGGTTTTCCGGCACCAGGGTGTCCAGGTCGGTATGCTCGGACAACAGGGCCGCCAGCACGTCGTCAGCGTCAGCCGGTTTGCACAGGTAGTTGCAGGCGCCGCGCTTGACCGCTTCCACGGCCGTGGCGATGCTCGAGTACCCGGTCAGGATGACGACCCGCATTTCCGGGTCCAGCTCCAGCAGCTTGGGCAGCAGCACCAGGCCCGAATCCCCTTCCATTTTCAGGTCGAGCGTGGCGTAGTCCGGCAGGTCTTGCTGGGCCAGGATCAAACCTTCTTCGGCCGAGCTGGCGGTGCTTACCCGAAAGCCCCTGCGGCTCATGGCCCGGGCCATCACCCGGGTGAAGGTAGCATCGTCGTCCACCAACAGCAGGTGCGGCAGCTCTTCGGTTTCAACCTGGGTTTCTTCACTCATCATGCTTCTCCTCGCGTGCCATAGGGCAGGCGCAATTCGGTCAGGGTGCCACCTTGTTCATGACTATAGAGTTTCACTGAGCCACCCGCACGGGTGACGCTGGCCTTGCTCAGGAACAGGCCCAGGCCGAAGCCCTTGCCCTTGGTGGTAATGAAAGGTTTGCCAATGGCCTCGGCGATGGCCGGCGGTACGCCAGGGCCATGGTCGCGAATGCTGATGACGATGTCCTGGTGATCCCAGTCCAGGCGCACCTCCAGGTCATCAGGACAGGCGTCGGCGGCGTTGTTCAACAAGTTGAGCAGTGCCTGGGTCAGGTCAGGCGGCGGCGTCAACCGAGGGACGAGCCCATCACGCAGGCGCTGGAAGCGGTAACTGGCTTCCGGGCGCATCAGGTGCCAGCGGTTGAGGGCCTCGTCGAGCCAGACGGTGACCTCCTGCTCGACAATGGCCAGGCGGCGATTGGCCTCGGCGGCGCGAACCAGCTGTTGCAGTGTTTCTTTGCACAGTTTGACCTGGTCCTGAAGAATCTGCAGGTCTTCCTGCAGCAGCGGATCAGTATGGTCCTGGCGCATCTCGTTGAGCAACACGCTCATCGTCGCCAGCGGCGTACCCAGCTCGTGGGCCGCGCCCGCCGCCTGGGTGGCCACGGCCAGCAATTGCTCATCGCGCAGGCTTTCTTCGCGCCGCTCCGAGCGCAGGTGTTCCTGGCGCCGAAGCTCCTCGGCCATGCGCGCGGCAAAGAAGGTGATCACCGCCGCGGCCAGCGCAATGCTCAGCCACATGCCGTAGACCTGCATCTTGTCCCGTGCCAGCGGCAGGCCCTCAAGCGGGTAGAACTGCACCAGCAGCAGGCTGTAGGCCGTCAGCGCGATGCCCGACAGAATCAGCGAATACAGCCAGGGCAGCGTCACCGCCGCGATCGCCAGCGGCACCAGGTAGTAGGACACGAAAGGGTTGGTCGAGCCGCCGGAGTAGTACAGCAGAGCGCTGTGTATCAACAGGTCGCACGCCAGTTGCAGGGCATATTCGAGTTCGGTGACCGGCAGCGACAGGCGCAGGCGCAGCGCCGTGAAGGCGCACAGCAGCGAGGACAAGGCCAGGGTGCCGGCCAGCGACAGCCAGGGCAGTGGCAGCAGCTCGGTCCAGTAGGCCACGCCGACCGAGCCGGCCTGGGCGGCCAAAACCAGGACGCGAATAACGGTCAGTCGCCAGAGGTTCTGGCGCGTAGCGGACAGCGGTTGTGCGGCGGCGAGCATGAGCTCTCCTGATGAGTGCTCCAGAAAATCGGCTGGAGTATACCGAAGCGGGGCATGCTGCTGCAGTGATGCGGCAAAGCGCCACACTTTGTCACAGCTTCATGGGGCCAGCGCTGAACCCACTACACTGTTCCCGGTCTGATGGGCCATGCGTGGAATGGATGGCCACACCCCACGCTTTCATCTGCCAAGGAGCACCTTATGCTAATCCAACGTCGCGGCGCTGCCCTTCTCTTGTCCTGCGGTTTGCTGGCCAGCTTGCCAGCGCTGGCCGCCGATGAGCCGCGCTTCAATCAGGTGTCACTGCGCGCCGAAGTGAGCAAGGAAGTGGCACGCGACCTGATGGTCGTGACCCTCTACAGCGAAGCGCAGAACACCGACCCGGGCAAGCTTGCCAAGCAGATCACCGAGACCATGAACAAGGCTGTGCAGCAGTCGCGCCAGGTCAAGGACGTCAAGATCAGCCAGGGCAGCCGCAACAGCTACCCGGTGTACGACACCAAAGGCCAGAAAATCACCGGCTGGCGCGAGCGTGCCGAGCTGCGGCTCGAAAGCGCGGACTTCCCGGCGCTTTCACAGCTCACCGCCGAGCTGCTGCAAGACCTGAAAATGGGCGGCATGGACTTCTCCATCGCACCGGCTACCCGCAAGTCCAGCGAAGACGCGCTGCTCAAGGAAGCCGTCGACGCATTCAAGGCGCGCGCCCAATTGGCCACCGAAGCCCTGGGCGGCAGTGGTTACAAAGTAGTCAGCCTCAACCTGAACAGCAGCGGCTATCCACGGCCTTACCTGCGCAGTGCACCAATGGCGATGAAGGCCATGGCAGCAGACGAAGCTGCGCCAGCGCCGGACATCGAGGCGGGCACCAGCGAAGTGAGCATGAACGCCGATGGCTTGATCGAAGTGCAGATGCCTTGACGGCGAGGTGGCAGGGGCAGGCCCCAGGCCAGCCCCCTGACCAGCAACTGATGCCCTGGCGCCTTGACTGCCCCGTCAGGGCTTTTCACCCTGCCCTGAAGGAAGGCCTGCATTTTAAGAGATTTCCTACACCCTCTTAAGCCTTTCCCGACATCCTCATCCAATCAGCAATATTCAGCAAAAAGCCATCATTTTGCCCTCGCAAACGTTTAACTCCGCCAAAAGTTACACCGATGCGACATTCATGTACTGCCGTGCCACTTTTCAAGTCCCGACTAACCTTGTGCATATTGCATTGGGCCCACCCCTGCATAAGTATCCGCAGGTCGGCTCACGAGGCCGCCCTCTCTGAACAATGACAACAATGAGGCCAACATGCTCAAACATGCAGTCATTCCGTTCCTGCTAGGCGCAGGTTTGCTCACTGGCGCGCCGTCGGCCTTCGCCGCTTCGAACCTGGTGTTCTGTTCAGAAGGCAGCCCGGCCGGTTTCGACCCGGGGCAATACACCACCGGTACCGATTTCGACGCCTCGGCCGAAACGGTCTTCAACCGGTTGACTCAGTTCGAGCGGGGCGGCACTGCGGTCATCCCGGGGCTGGCAACGCGCTGGGAGGTCGCGGAAGATGGCAAGACCTACACCTTCCACCTGCGCGAAGGCGTGAAGTTCCACACCACCGACTACTTCAAGCCCACTCGCCCGTTCAATGCAGACGACGTGCTGTTCACGTTCAACCGCATGCTCGACAAGGACCATCCATTCCGCAAGGCCTACCCCACCGAGTTCCCGTACTTCACCGACATGGGCATGGACAAGAACATCGCCGGGATCGAGAAACTGGACGAGCACACGGTCAAGTTCACCCTCAACGACGTCGACGCCGCCTTCATCCAGAACCTGGCCATGAGCTTCGCGTCCATCCAGTCCGCCGAGTACGCCGACCAGTTGCTCAAGAACGGCAAGGCCGCCGACATCAACCAGAAGCCGATCGGCACTGGCCCGTTCGTGTTCAGCAAGTACCAGAAGGACGCGCAGATCCGCTTCAAGGGCAACAAGGACTACTGGAAACCCGAGGACGTGAAGATCGACAACCTGATCTTCGCCATCACCACCGATGCTTCGGTGCGCATGCAGAAACTCAAGAAGAACGAGTGCCAGGTCACGCTGTTCCCGCGTCCGGCCGATATCGCACCGCTCAAGCAGGACTCCAAGCTGCAGATGCCCCAGCAAGCGGGCTTCAACCTGGGCTACATCGCCTACAACGTGATGGACCAGGTCAAGGGCAGCAACCAGCCCAACCCCATGGCCCAGCTCAAGGTGCGCCAGGCGCTGGACATGGCCGTGGACAAGCAGAAAATCATCGAGTCGGTGTACCAGGGGGCGGGCCAGCTGGCGGTCAATGCCATGCCGCCGACCCAGTGGTCGTATGACAGCAGCATCAAGGACGCTCCCCACGACCCCGACAAGGCCCGCCAGTTGCTCAAGGAAGCCGGCATCAAGGACGGCACTGAAATCACCCTGTGGGCCATGCCGGTCCAGCGGCCGTACAACCCCAACGCCAAGCTTATGGCCGAGATGCTCCAGGCAGACTGGGCCAAGATCGGCATCAAGGCCAAGATCGTCAGCTATGAGTGGGGCGAGTACATCAAGCGCTCCAAGGCGGGCGAACAAGGCGCCATGCTCATTGGCTGGAGCGGGGACAATGGCGACCCTGACAACTGGCTGGGCACCTTGTATGGCTGCGACGCCATCGACGGCAACAACTTCTCCAAGTGGTGCTACAAGCCCTACGATGACCTGATCAAGCAGGCCAAGGCCACCTCCGACCAGGCCAAGCGCACCGAGCTTTATCAGAAAGCCCAGCACATCCTCAAGGAGCAGGTGCCGATCACCCCGATCGCCCACTCCACCGTCTACCAGCCCATGAGTGCCAAGGTGAAGGACTTCAAGATCAGTCCATTTGCCCTCAACGCGTTCTACGGCGTCAGCGTCGACAAATAGCCTGAGGGCTGCGCCCGCCTGACGGGCGCCTGACCCACCCCATTCATACCCAGTCGTCCCGCTGCCAAGCGTGCGGGACAGGCGAACTGTTGCCGCGATTCGTGCCCGGAGCCGGCCCAGCACCCAAAAGGACTTAGCATGCGCCACGTGACCCGACTTTCTACACTGCTCGCCCTGGCCCTGGTCGGCCAGACGCCAGCCGTGATGGCCAACAACTTGGTGTTCTGCTCCGAAGGCAGCCCGGCCGGTTTCGATACGGCCCAATACACCACCGCCACCGACAATGACGCGGCCCAGCCGATCTATAACCGCCTGGTGGAGTTCGAGCGCGGCGGCACGGCGGTACACCCTGCCCTGGCCACCCGCTGGGAAGTCACCGAGGACGGCCTGCGCTACACCTTTCACCTGCGCGAAGGCGTGAGCTTTCACAGCAACAAGGCCTTCACCCCCAGCCGGCCCTTCAACGCAGACGACGTGCTGTTCACCTTCAACCGCATGCTCGACAGGCAGCACCCGTTTCGCAAGGCCTACCCCACCGAGTTTCCCTACTTCGTCAGCATGGGCCTGGACAAGAACATCGCAGGCGTCGAAAAGACCGACCCGTTCACCGTGGTGTTCACGCTGCACGCCGTAGACGCCGCGTTCATCCAGAACCTGGCCATGAGCTTTGCCTCGATCCTGTCCGCCGAATACGCCGAGCAGTTGCTTAAAACCGGCCGCCCTAGCGACATCAACCAGCAACCGATAGGCACCGGCCCGTTCGTGTTCCAGCGCTACCAGAAAGACTCGCAGATCCGCTACAAGGCCAACCGTGCCTACTGGGCGCCCGAGCAGGTGAAGCTCGACAACCTGGTGTTCTCGATCAATGTCGATCCGTCGGTGCGCATCCAGAAACTGCGCCGCAACGAGTGCCAGGTCACCCTGCATCCGCGGCCGGCCGACCTGCCAGGGCTCAAGCAGGACACGAACGTGCAGGTCTTGCAGCAAGCAGGGTTCAACCTGGGCTATATCGCCTACAACACCCAGCACCCGCCATTCGATCGGCTTGAGGTGCGCCAGGCCATGGACATGGCAGTCAACAAGCAGGCCATCCTGCAGGCGGTCTACCAGGAAGCAGGACAACGGGCGGTCAACGCCATGCCGCCCACCCAGTGGTCCTACGACACTAGCATCACCGATGCACCGCACGACCCGGAAAAAGCCCGCCAGCTGCTCGAACAGGCCGGGGTCAAGCCTGGCACCGAAATCACTCTGTGGGCCATGCCGGTGCAACGCCCCTACAACCCCAACGCCAAGCTGATGGCCGAAATGCTCCAGGCCGATTGGAGCAAGCTGGGCTTGAAGGTGCGCATCGTCAGCTACGAATGGGGCGAATACATCAAGCGCCTCAAGAGCGGCGAGCACGATGTGGCGCTGATCGGCTGGACCGGTGACAACGGCGACCCCGACAACTGGCTGGGTACGCTGTACAGCTGCGACGCCATTGGCAGCAACAACTATTCGCAATGGTGCGACCCGCAGTACGACAGCCTGGTCAAGCAAGCCAAGCAGGTTACCGACCAAGCTCAGCGCACCACGCTCTATCAGCAAGCCCAGCAGCGGCTCAAGCAGCAGGTGCCGATCACGCCAGTGGCCCACTCCACTGTCAATCAGCCCCTGAGCACCCGAGTGTCCGGGTTCAAGGTCAGCCCGTTCGGGCGCAACGAGTTTTCCGGCGTCAGCGTCGATTAGCACCGACTGGCAGGCAGGGCGCGCAGGGGGGGGAGACCCGCGCGCCATGCCTACCCATCGCCCGCTTAAGCCTCGGTGATCCCGGGGCGCCCCAGGCAACACGGCAACACGGCAACACCCACCCGGCCCACAAGGCCGGCAATAACTAGAAATGAAAAGGAGCTTCTATCGTGAGACTGTTCAATTCGAGCGCACTGGCGTTAGCCATAGGTGCAGCAACCACCACCGTCCACGCCGATCCACAGAGCCAGGCCTACTTGCCGCTCACCCTCGCAGCCGAAAGCGCCCAGGCGCAGGCCAAGGGTTTCGTCGATGGCCAGAGCCTGGGCGGGACGACGCGCAACTGGTACGCCCGCGAACGCGCCACCCGCGCACCGCTGTGGCGCTACTACAAGAGCGACGGCACCCGTCACCCGACCCACACCCGTGAAAACTGGGTGCAAGGCACCATCCTCAACTACACCTCGGGCTTTACCCAGGGCACGGTGGGCTTTGCCGTGGAGGCAGCCGGCTATAACGCCATCGCCCTGCAGCAGGACCGCGAAGCGATCGCAGGTCCCAACAACCGTACCCTGACCCACAGCGACGGCGACGCCATCGGCCAGTGGAGCAAACTGGGGCTGGGCAACGTCAAGGCGCGTCTTTCCAATACCACCCTGACCCTCGGTCGCCAGGCCGTCGATACCCCGATGATCGCCTTTATCGGTAACCGCGCCCTGCCCTCCAGTTTTCAGGGCGCATTCCTGCACAGCGCTGAATTCGACAACCTGACGTTCGACCTGGGTACCTTCGACCGGGTCTCGCCCCGTACCGAGCAGAGCCTGAGCAAGTTCCGCAGCGAATACGGTGCGGCCGGGGTGGAAACGGACCGCGCCAGCACGGTCGGTATCAACTACCAGCCCCTCAAGAGCCTGACCACCAGCCTGTATGCCACCAAGGTCGACGATTTCTGGAACCAGTACTACTTCGGCGCCAATCACATGTTCGGCGACAGCGCCGTGCTCAGCCTGTCCACGGGCCTCAATTACTATAAGACCGTGGACGCCGGCAGCCGCAAGATGGGCGAAATCGACAACGACACCTACAGCCTGTCGCTGGGCCTGACCCATCAGGCGCACACCCTCACCGCCGCCTGGCAGCAGGTCAATGGCAACGAGTATTTCGACTATCTCCACGAAACCAACGGCATCTACCTGGCCAACTCGCTGCTGTCGGACTTCAACGGCCCGAACGAGAAATCGCTGCAGTTATCCTATGTGCTCAACATGGCTTACTACGGCGTGCCAGGGCTGAAATTCAACCTGTACAACGCCCGGGGCTGGGGCATCGACGGCACCCATTACCGCGGTAGCGCCTATGACGTCCAGGGCCTCGATGGCGAGACCCATTACGAGTGGGGTATCGGCACCAGCTACGCCGTACAGAGCGGACCGCTCAAGGACACCAGCATCCGCGCCACCTACACCACACACCGCGCAAGCAAGGCACAGGGCGATGGCAGCCTGAACGAATTCAGGCTCGTGACCACCATCCCGTTCAACATCCTCTGACCGGCCGCCCGGCCCGCTTGCCAGCGGGTCGGGCGTCAGGCTGGAGCACAACGCAGGGAGAATTGATCCATGCACGCTGTGACCAAGAAGACATCGGCGCTGCGGCTGTTGCTGGCAACGCTGCTTTTGGGCAGTACATCCCAGCTGGCCGCCAAGCCGCTGGTGGTGTGCACCGAGGCCAGCCCCGAAGGGTTCGATGTGGTGCAATACACCACGGCGGTAACGTTCGACGCGGCGGCCGAAACCCTCTTCAACCGCCTGGTGGACTTCAAGCCCGGCACCACGGATGTCCAACCGGCCCTGGCCGAGCGTTGGGACATCTCCGCCGACGGCCTGACCTATACCTTCCACCTTCGCCGAGGGGTCAAGTTCCACACCACCGACTATTTCAAGCCCAGCCGCGACCTGAACGCCGACGATGTGCTGTGGAGCTTGCGCCGCCAGCTTGACCCGAGCCACCCCTGGCACGACAAGACCAGCATCGGCTACCCCTACTTCGAGAGCATGGCCTTCAATTCGTTGCTCAAGTCGGTGGACAAGACCGACGACTACACCGTGGTGATCACCTTGACCCGGCCAGAGGCGCCTTTGCTGCGCGACATGGCCATGGGCTTCACGTCCATCTACTCCGCCGAGTACGGCGATCAGTTGTTGGCAGCCGGCAAGACGGCAGAGCTCAACAGCAAGCCAATCGGCACAGGGCCGTTCATTTTCCAGCGCTACAACAAGGATGCCCAGGTCCGCTTCAAGCCCAACCCTGACTATTTCCGGGGCAAGCCGCCCGCCGATGCCCTGATTTTCGCCATCGCCACCGACAGTAATGTTCGCCTGCAAAAGTTGCGCGCCAACGAGTGCCAGGTTGCGTTGTACCCCAAACCGGACGATGTACCGTCGATCGTGGCGGACCCGCGCCTGAAGGTCGCCCAGACCGAAGCGCTGGTGACCGGTTACATCGCCATGAACACCCAGCATCCGTACCTGAGTGATGTACGCGTGCGCAAGGCGATCAACATGGCCTTCGACCGCCAGACCCACGTCGACCAGCTATTCGGCAAAGGCAACGCGCTGGTGGGCGTCAACCCGTATCCCCCTTCGATGATCGGCTACAACACCGACAACCAGAACCCGCCACGCGATCTCGACCAGGCGCGTGCGCTGCTAAAACAAGCCGGTGTCCCCCAGGGCACGGTCATTACCCTGTTCACCCGCAATGGCGGCGGCCCGACTAACCCGAACCC
>Ga0157372_10009123_pt1 | contig 10537 bp, 9 predicted proteins | sample C55metaG_FD_115307 | JGI IMG/M metagenome (GOLD analysis project Ga0157372, IMG submission 115307) | Corn rhizosphere microbial communities from Kellogg Biological Station, Michigan, USA - C5-5 metaG | ecosystem: Host-associated > Plants > Roots > Rhizosphere > Soil | place: USA: Michigan...
ACACGCGGAGGCGCGATTCGCCCGCCCTTGTCGCCTCGTCGAACCGCTCGCGCTGAAACGCGAGCATCGCCTCCCCGTACCGCCGCCGAAAATCCGGCGGATAGAGGCGCATGAGCGCGCGAATGAGCCCCGGCGCGTCCCCTCCCTTCACCGGAGGCGTGGGGTCGGTCATGTGCGGGCCGGCGCGATGATACGGCGCTCTTCGGCCAAACGGACCAGCTCGCGCATGCGCAGCATCTCGGCGGCGAGCACGCGCCGGCCGCGGGTCGTCAACTTGTAGTGGATGCGGCGAGGATCCTCGGCGGCCGTGCGCCGCGCCGAGGCCGGCTCGATCAGTCCGTCGGATTCGAGGCGGCGAATGTGGCGATACAGACCGCCCGCCTCGAGCTCGATGCGTCCTTCACTGTGATCGAGAATGTCCTGGCGGATGCCGTAGCCGTGGCGGTCGCCGGCCGTGAGCATCGTGAGGATCAGCGTTTCGACCGGCTTGAGCGGCAGCGACGACTCGAACGACGGCTCGGATCGGGCGGGCGTCATTGGGTGCGGTGGCTAGAGTCAATCCGACTATAGCCGTTTCGACACCTCGACGGCGCGAAGGGTTGGGATCAACTTGCGGCCATGTCCAGACTCGTCGTTCGATGCTTTGCCGTCTCCCTCGACGGCTACGGCGCCGGCACGCATCAAGACCTCGAGCACCCGCTCGGCGTGCGAGGCCCCGAGCTCATGGAGTGGTTCTTCCATACGCGCATGTGGCAGCAGATGCACGGCGAGTCGGAAGGAGAAACGGGCGTCGACAACGACATGGCGACGAAGGCGTTCGACAACCTCGGCGCATGGATCCTCGGCCGGAACATGTTCGGACCGATTCGCGGTCCTTGGCCCGACGACAAATGGAAAGGCTGGTGGGGAGATGAACCGCCGTATCACGTACCGGTCTTCGTGCTCACGCATCATGCGCGAGACCCGATCCAAATGGCCGGCGGCACGGAATTCCGTTTCGTCACCGACGGAATTCAATCGGCGCTCGAGCAGGCAAGAGCCGCGGCCGGCGGACGCGACGTCCGCGTGGGCGGCGGCGTCTCGACCATCCGCCAGTATTTGCAAGCGCAACTCATCGACGAGCTGCACCTCGCGGTGCGACCGATCTTACTCGGCCAAGGCGAGAATCTCTTTCAGGGGCTCGACCTGCGCGCGCTCGGCTATCAGGGAGTCGAATCCATTCCGGGGCGACGCGCGACTCACGTGATCCTGCGGAGAACCGAGGCGCGCGAGGAAAGCCGAATCCCCGAGTCCGCCGGTCTGAGCTCGCCGCGCGCGTAAGCGGTCAGCGCTTCTTCGCGAGAATCGTCCCGCGGCACGCGCGCGCGCCGCAGTTGCACGGATAGCGACGCTTGGCCGCCGGAGTGTGCCGCTCCTCGAGTACGAAAGCGTAGTCGTACGCCAACTCCTCGCCCGGTGCGATGTCCCGGATCGCCTCGATGAAGATGCGCGCGTCGTCGATCACCGCGTCGCAATTCGGCGTGCATGAGTGGTTGATGAAGCGCGCCTCGTTGCCGTCGACGGCCGCGTCGATCACGACGTCGTCGTCGATCGCGAACAAAAAGGTGTGGTGACGCGCCTGGGACTCGTCGTCCGGATAGCGCGAGTCGGCCTCTTCGGTCGAGATCCGTTCGCCGGTGTATTCGATGAGGCGCGTGCCTTTGCGGATGGGCCGCGTGGCGAACGCCCCAACTCCTTGGATCGGCGAGGACCGGATCTCGAACGGCAACTCTTTTTGCACCGGCCCGACGTGCCTCGGCGCGGCTCTCGGCGCGCGGTCGCGCGTGCGTCTCACGTCGGCGTGTGGCGGGATTGAACGTGGGTCACGCCGCCCGAGATGATGAACGCCATCACCGCCGCGGCATCGGCCTCGATGCGCTGTACCCGATCGGCTGGAACGACGAGGATGTGTCCGGCCAATCCATATGATTGCGGCATGTATACCGATACGTGTCCCGACACGCCCAATGACGCGAGCGAGTCGGAGGTCAAGAACGCGAGCACCTTGAGCGAGCCATCCGCCGACAGAGAAACGAGCACAGGCTTGTCGAAGCGCCGTTTCTCCCCGACGAACGCGTTCAGCATGTCCTTTGCCGACGAATACAGAAGTCGCACGAAAGGCAGCTTCTCGAACACTTCGTCGAGCGCGCCGAGTACGCCGCGCGTAATGAGCCCCGACGCGAAATACCCGACGACCGTGATCAGCACGATGGTGATCAGGAAGCCGACGCCCGGGATCGTCAGGCCGAGCCATCCGTCGATCGTCCTGAAGACCAGGACGCAGACGTAGACGGTAATCGCGAGCGGGGCGACGACAACCAGGCCCCGGAGGAAGTAGTTGAGAAGGCGCGCCATGCAGAGGCCAATATTAACGCGCCCGATAACCGGACGCGGCTAGCGCGGTGGCTTGAGGGTGAGGTACACCGCGCCCCCGGTCGGCGTGAGGGTTCCATATGCGAGCCTGAGCGACTCGGGAAGTCGCGCCATCATCGCCCGCACGCCCACGCCGATGCGTCCTCGGTCGCCCGCGATCAGGTCTCGCGTGACGCCGATCGTGACCTCGCGAATCGTAAACGACTGCGAGAGATCGCCGCCAAGGAATCCGAGGTCGTCGGCCGTCTTCTGCACCTGCTCGACCCGGCCGAACACCGCCGATTTCGATCCCAGCTCCAGCGTGGTCTCCAACAAAGCGCTGGCGCCAAGGTGATGAAGGGGTGCGACGGCACTGGGATCGTGGACGTGCTCGCGCGCCCCGTGGTGGTGGACGTCGAGCCCCCACACCAACGCGGTGGACCATGTTCCCCCGTTTACGCCTCGGAGCGCCGTAAGGACGGACGCGCCGTAGCGCTGCATGCCGGTGCCCGGATCGAGTGGATCGTGATCGAACAGGTATCCGCCCCACGCCGAGAGCACCAGTCGATCGGTCGCGGCGACCGAAAGGCGCGCCGAGTATGAATCGAGTCGCCCGCCTGCGTAGTCCGGGAGATTGTCACCCGCGTCAGACTCGCGTGCGTTGAACGCCGAGCCTTCGATCTTCACCCGGCTCGTGTAGAGCCCCGCGGTAACGACGCCGTTCTGGTCGTGGGTCGCATCCTCCCAGTGATGGGCCAGCGGAGCGAACGGATCGTCCGCCGCCGACGGCCGGTGCGTGAATGCGACGGGACCGATCGCCGGCTCGCCAACCGCGGCGGCGTACGCCTCGACGGCTACTCCTCGAATGATCGGCTGGTCGTACTCGAGGGACAGCTGCATGACGGCGGGATGCGGGTGCTGCCGGTTGGAGATGCGCGAATCCTGGTACGAGCCTCCGCTCTGCAGCAGCTCGGGATATCCGCGCGGCCCGTCGACGAACGACTCGAGGCTCGTTCCCAACGTGACGCCGATCACGCCGGGGCCAACCGCTCGGAGCGCGTGCGCCATCTCCCAGTCGACGAGGCCGAACTGCCGCCCGCCGTGTATCGTCGTCTGCGTGTCGTATTGCGCGAAGACCGCGCCGTGCAGCATCACGCTCCATCCGCCGATCGCGGCGTGGAACATCGGTACGCGGGACGAATCGGGAAGCCACGACGTTCCGGATCCCGGCTTGGCTGCCGCGAGCCCGAGCGGGAGTGTCGGACCAGAATTCGTCCCCATGTGCGTCATGTCGTGCTGCGCAGCGAGCGGCGCGATCGTTGGCTCGAGCGCCGCCGGCAACAGCACAGCGAGCACGAGCATTCGGAGGGACATCAAACTGTCGGCGGCCCAATTGTCTGCATGTTCAGCCTATCCGAACACGAGCTCCACGGTTCCACAATAGGCGTTGGTGACGCGTAAATTTTGCCGATGCCCGATTATCGCGCCTCCGTCAGACATCTCAAGAAGGTCGATCCGGTGCTCGCCCGCGTGATCGAGCAGGTCGGTCCGTGCCGCCTGCCGCTCCGCCGCGAAGGGACACACTTCCAGGCGCTCGCGCGGTCGATCGTATTTCAACAACTCTCAGGAAAGGCGGCTGGAACGATCCATGGCCGCTTCGCCGCGCTCTTCGCGAGCGAAGGACCCGAGCCGGTTTCACTGCTCGAGTTCACGGACGCCCAGTTGCGTGGTGTCGGACTGTCACGGCAAAAGATCGGGTATCTGCGCGATCTGGCTGAAAAGGTTGTCGCCGGTGGCTTGCCGCTGGACGAGGTCGACCGCATGAACGATGACGAGCTCATCGCTCACCTCGTTCAAGTGAAAGGAATTGGTCGCTGGACGGCACAAATGTTCTTGATGTTCCGCCTCGGTCGTCGCAACGTACTGCCGGAACTCGATCTGGGGATTCAAAACGCGATCCGACGCGCGTATGGGAAGCGAAAGCGACCGAGCCCCAAACAAGTCCGCGCGATCGGCGCGAAGTGGAGTCCGCACAGCACAGTCGCGTGTTGGTACCTATGGCGATCGCTCGAGAACGGAGATGGCCAAGGTGGGGGCGCGACCTGACGGTGCCGCACGGCGAGACGTGACCGCGACGACTCTACCGGCGCCGAGCTTCGCTGAACGGGCTTCACCAACGCAACTTCCGCTGGAGCGGAAGCTGCCGTTGCTGGTGCTCGCTCTCTTCAGCGTGATCCTGGGCGCCTGGGCGATCGTGTCGTACTACGAGACGCGCCGCGCGGCCGAAACGGCCGCCGCTGAGCGGTTGTCGAGCCTCGCGCGAATCGTCGGTACGACCGTCGAGGGACTCAACACGATGCGCCTCGGCACGCTCCTATCGGCCGCGCGCGACACCGCGGTTCTCTCGGCGCTTCGCTCTCCTGGCCGTCCGCTCACGCCAGCGGTGGAACGCGCGCTCTCGCCGGCACCGGCACCAGCCGCGAACGCATCGTTTGCGGCCACACCGCAACCTGCCGCCGCCCAGCTCTGGACCGCTGACGGACGCGTCGTCGGAAACCTCGACGCCGAGCTGCCGCCGGCGACGCGCGCGTTTCGCGACAGCCTGCTGCGTTTTCCGCCGGGCGCTCGCGACTCGAGTCTCGTCAGCGGGATCTACACCAGTGGTCGCCAGTCGAATGTGTGGATGGTCGCGGTCGCGCGCGACGCCGACGGCAACCGCGTCGGATACGTCGTGCAGCACCGCCGGTTCGGTGCGACGACACAGATCAATCAACGGATGCACGACCTCGTGGGTGCCGGCGGCTCGGTCTACGTCCACAATGTGAGCGGTTCCAATTGGGTGCTGGTCAGCGGTGAACCGGTGACCGCGCCACTCAGGCACCGTGAGTTGTTCGACAGCCTCGGTCTCGTGGAGCGACCTGGAGTCGGCACGATGCTCAGCGCGACGGCGCCCGTGCATGGTTCGCCTTTGCTCGTGTCGATCGAAGAGCCTCTCGCCACCATTCTGTCCACGCAGACCGCTTCGCTCCGCATCCTCGGCGGCCTCGCGCTTCTCTTCGCCGCAGCCGGCGCGTTCCTCTCCTGGATTGCGACGCGACGTCTCGTCCGTCCGCTCACGGAGCTCACCGACGCCGCGGAAGCGATCGCCAACGGCGAAGTCGCTTGGCGAGTGGACGTCGGCCGCACGGACGAGATCGGCCGTCTGGGCGCGGTGTTCAACCGGATGGTGCAACGCGTCGAGGATTCCGCCGCCGCGTCGGCCGGCGCCGTCGCGCGACTCACCAAATCGGTCGACACGCAGGAGTTTCTCGCCGAGGCGAGCCGCATCGTCGCCGGCTCGCTTTCCGATGAGCGGCTTCTCGCCGATTTGGCTCGTCACTGCGTGCCGCGCCTCGCCGACTACTGCACGATCCACGTCGCGGAGGACGACGGAACGGTTCGTCGCATCGCCACGGTGCATCGCGATCGGCTCAAGCAGGAGGCGGTCGTCGACCTCGTTCGGCGGTTCAAGTATCGCGTCGACGGGCCGGGCGAAGTTCCCGAGGTCATCCGCACGCAGCGGCCGATGATCGTTCCGGTCATCGATCGCGAGGCCGTTCGCGCATCGATCGACTCGGAGGACATGAAGCGATTGCTTCAGCAGGTCGCCCCGAACTCCTTCATGTGCATCCCGCTCATCGCGCGGGGCCGTGCATTCGGCGCGATGTCGTTCACGATGACGACCTCGGGACGCCGTTTCAGCGAAGAAGATCTCGAGATCGCCACCGAAGTCGTGCGCCGCACCGCGGTGGCGATCGACAACACCCTCATCTATCGGCGGTCTCTCGATCTGCGACTGGAAGCGGAATCGGCGAGCAACGCCAAATCGGATTTCCTCGCGAAGATGAGCCACGAGATTCGCACGCCGATCAACGCGATGATGGGCTACGCCGAGCTGCTGCAAATGGGGATCGCCGGTCCCGTGACGGCGGCGCAGGCGACGCAGCTCTCGCGCATCCGCGCCAGCGGCGAACACCTGACGTCGATGATCGGCGAGATTCTCGACCTGTCGAAGATCGAAGCCGGCCGCATGGGCGTGGAATCCGCGGTCGGAGTCGTCGGCGACGTGGCGGAAGCGGCGCTCGGGCTCATTCGCCCGGCCGCCACGACCAAAGGCGTCGATCTCGACGCTCGGCTCCAGGGTATCCCGAGGACGACCTATGTGGGCGACCCGCAGCGCGTTCAGCAAATTCTCACGAACCTCCTCGGCAACGCGGTCAAGTTCACGCCTGCCGGCGGCTGCGTGTCGATCGCCTGCGGCAGCGCCAAGAAGACCGTCGTCGAGGAGCGGCCGGCCTCGCCGTGGGCGACGATCACCGTCCAAGACACGGGCGTGGGAATCGCTCCGAGCGATCTCGAGCGGATCTTTCAGCCGTTTGTGCAGGTGGACGGCGGCTACACCCGCTCACACGGCGGCACCGGCCTCGGACTCACGATCAGCCGGAACCTCGCTCAGATGATGGGCGGCGACATCACGGTCGAAAGCGTGCTGGGCGAAGGCTCGCGATTCACCGTGTGGCTGCCCACGCCGCTCCCGATGGGCAACTGACGGCGCACCCGGCGGCTAGCTTTGTAGCATGGAAGTCGCTTCCGTTCCGACCGAAATCACCGACCCAGTCAACGCGCGCATCCTCGCCGTTTCCGAGGATCGCATCGCGGGCTTTTTGATCGACCCGTTCGTCGAGATCGCGCGCCTCGCCGAGCTCGACGTCGCGACGGTCCACGAGCGCCTCCGCGCGATGCTCGCCGCGAAGACGATCCGCCGAATCCGGCAGACGCTCATGGCGACCAACCTCGCGCCCGGGGCGCTGGTTGCCTGGCGCGTGCCGGCCGATCGCCTCGACGCGGCGTTCGACTTCATGTGGAAGGAAGATCCGTTCTCCGGGCACATCGTGATCCGTTCGACCGACGCCGAAACGACCGGATCGGCGTTTCGTCTCTGGACCACGCTCAAGATACCGCAGGGATTTTCGATGTCGCGCCACTGTGACGTGCTCGCGGCACGAGTCGGCGCGGAGACCTTCCGCGTCATGCCGGCGAAACGGCTGTTCGCGCTCGGCGTCGGCCACGTCCGGCGACGGGGCATCGAACCGGGAAGCAAGACCGACGAACCCGGACAGGTGATCGACACGAATATCGTCGAGTTGAGCGACCTCGAGTGGCGCGTGCTCGAGCCGCTCAAGCGTGAGTTCGCCGTAGATGAGATCGTCGACGACCCCTGGCAGGGCCGCGCGTCCGAAGCGCGGTTGCCGCTGCACATGTTCGCGATGGTCGCGCGCTCGCTCAACGAGCGCGGCGTGATCGGACGCTTCTCGACCTTCCTCGAGCACGTGAAGCCGTCGGCTGGCGGGACACGCGTCACGCGCTACAACGCGCTCTTCCACTGGCGGGTACCGCCGGGCCGCGAGATCGAAGCGGGGCGCGAGATCGGACGTCATCACATCCTCACGCACGCATATTGGCGCGAGGGCGGGCCCGACTTCGCCCACGTGAACATCATGGCGGTCGCGCACGGCACCGAGAAGCCGACGGTGCTCGCCCACAAGGCGGCGATCGACGCGCATCTCGAGGCGATCGGCATGCCGGTGTCCTACACGAACGTGTTCTGGGGCGGGCGAAGCGAGATCAAGCCGTCGGAGATCTCGCCCGCCGCTTACGTGCGCTGGTGCGAGGCGATGAGGATCGACGCCGCGACGATGCGCGGCTGAACGCTCAGGGCTCGTTCTTGTAGACTTTCCCGCCCTTCATCACGAACTGCACGTTCCGCAGGGTCGTGATGTCTTTCGTCGGATCGCCGCGAACCGCGATGATGTCCGCCTGCAACCCGAGCGCGATCGCGCCGATCTCGTTGCCGAGGTGCATGGACTCGGCCGTGAGCGACGTCGCCGACGTGATCGCGTCCAACGGCGACTGCCCGCCGTCTTTCACACGGCACACCAGCTCCTCGGCGTTTCGGCCGTGCGCGCCGGCGACGGCGTCGGTCCCGAAGATCACCTTGAGGCCCGGCGTGTGAATCGCACGCTTGTACATCGCGGCGGCCAGCGGCAGCGCCTTTTCCATCGCCGCGAAACCGGCCTCGTTGTAATTGCCGATCCCTTCGTACTTGGCGCGATTGTCGAGGTAGTTGCGGAAGACGAGGCACACCTGCGGGTCGAAGTAGACGCCCTTGTCGGCCATCAACTTGAGCACTTCGTCGTTGGCGAACACGCCGTGCTCGATCTGATTGCAACCCGCGTTCACGGACGCTTTGATGCTCTCCGAGCTGTGCGCGTGGACCATCGTGCGCATCCCCTGCGCTTTCGCTTCGCCGCAGAGCGCCGAAAGCTGCGCGTCGCTCATGGTCTGTGCGCCGCCGTCGCGGATGCTCTTCGAGGCGAAGATCTTGATGACGTCGGCGCCTTGCGTTTTGCGCTGTCGCACGAGCGCGCGAAGCGTGTCGGGCTCCATTCGCTCGTTGTTGAACGGGCTGAGCGATGTGAGCACGCGGGGACCAGGCACGCCGCCGCTCGCGATCCACTCGCGCAGATCCTTGTCCTCGGGATCGCCCGGGCTCTGAATCGTCGTGAACCCGGCCATGAGCGTCGCGTAGGCGTTGGCGGCCATCGACAACATCGATTCGACGGGCGTGTCGCCATCGGCGCGCGTGTGGTAACGCCCCTGTCTATTGAAGTACCACGACAGGTGCGCATGCGCGTCGATCAGGCCGGGTAGGAGCGTGTAGCCCTTCAGATCGTAGGTCGGCGTTCCGCTCGCGGTCTTGTCGATGCGAACGATCTTCCCGTTCTCGACGACGACGTCTCCGCCCTGGATCACGTTGCCCTTGCCGTCGACGATTCGGTCGGCGCGGATGATGATCGGAGCGGATTGAGCGTTCATGTAGTAGTTGCGCGAGCGACTGAGCGGATTCGGGAACGTCACCGAGACCGGTTGGGCGGACGCGAACGCGGGGACGGCGGCGGCGAACAGCGCGAGCAGCGAGCGCATGACGATTCTCTCGGGTGAGACCGAGAGACAATACCGCGGGTCGCCGCTGGATTCCAGACGCGGCGTCAGGCCGCCGCGTAGACCTCGAACAATCCCGCGGCGCCCATCCCGCCGCCGATGCACATCGTCACGAGACCCGTCCCGCCGCCGCGCTTCCCTAGCTCGTGGACGAGCTGCGTCGTCAGCTTCGCGCCCGTCGCGCCCAACGGATGCCCCAGCGCGATCGCGCCGCCGTTCACGTTCACCTTCGACTCGTCGAACCCGAGCTCGCGCACGACCGCCACGACCTGCGCCGCGAACGCCTCGTTGAACTCGATCAGCTTCACGTCGTCGAGCTTGATGCCGGCACGCTTGAGCGCCTTCGGCACCGCCTTGATCGGGCCGACCCCCATCACGTCCGGCTCGACGCCCGCCGCCGCGAACTTGATGAAGCGGGCGAGCGGCTTGAGTCCCAACTCGTTCGCTCGTTCCGCCGTCATCAGCAAAACCGCCGCCGCACCATCCGAGTAGGGGCTCGCGTTGCCGGCGGTGACCGTGCCGTTGACCTTGAACGCCGGTCGCAGCTTTGCGAGACCCTCGATCGTCGTGTCGGGACGCGGAAGCTCGTCGCGCTCGAACTTCGTCGTGGTCTCGGTTTTCTCGGCGCCATTCCACGTCGCGCGCTCTACGTCGACGGGCACGATCTGCCCGTCGAACGCTCCGCTGCTCAAGGCGCGCGCAGCCTTTTGCTGACTCCCCAAAGCCCAACGGTCCTGGTCCTCGCGCGTCACCTTCCATCGCTCGGCGACGCGCTCCGCCGTGTAGCCCATGCCGATGTACGACTCGGTGATCTCGGGATCGAGCCGCGTGTGATAGCCCGACATCGGCACCTGGCTCATCATCTCCACACCGCCCGCGAGCGCGACGTCCGCCATGTCGCTCATGATTTCTTGGGCGGCGAGTGCGACCGTTTGTAAGCCCGAAGAGCAGAATCGGTTGATGGTCGCGGCGGGCACGCTGACCGGCAGTCCCGCGCGCAACCACGCGAGCCGCGCGACGTTGAGCCCCTGCGTCGCCTCGGGCATCGCGCAGCCCCAGAAGACGTCGTCGATCGTTCCCGGCTCGACGCCGGCTTTGTCGATCG
>Ga0157372_10009124_pt1 | contig 10536 bp, 9 predicted proteins | sample C55metaG_FD_115307 | JGI IMG/M metagenome (GOLD analysis project Ga0157372, IMG submission 115307) | Corn rhizosphere microbial communities from Kellogg Biological Station, Michigan, USA - C5-5 metaG | ecosystem: Host-associated > Plants > Roots > Rhizosphere > Soil | place: USA: Michigan...
AGGCCGAAGCCAGGCTCGGACAGGCTGCTGCGGCGAAGGCGGACCGGGGTGCGGCGCTGGCCTCCTGGCATGGCGACCGGGCGATGCTGCCGGGTGCCCCAGAAGAGATAGCTACCCGCTAATAATAATAGACACGTCCTTCCCGCCTTTCGCGGGAAGGACGAAAAAGAGGGCGGGACAAGCCCCGCCCTCTCTCCTCCACCCTAAGATGGCGACGGCTAGTGTCGTTCCTTCTCAGCCTTAGCCGAGGAAGGCGTCGACTTTCTGCAGGAAGATTTCGGGTTGGTCGATCATGATGAAGTGCCGGCTTCCATCGATCCGCTCAACCTTGCCGTGCGGCAGCGGGGCGAAGGCAGTGGTGTAGAGCGTGTCGAATACTTGCTGCGGCGCGCCAGTGCTCTCGTCCCAGGGGTACAACATGGTCACCGGAATGGTGATCCTGGCGATGTCGGGCCGCAGGTCGGTGACGAGATCGTCATAGAGCGCCTGACCCACAACCCGGTGGTCGGAGGCCTGCGCCGCGGCGATGGCAGCGGCGGCCGCGGCATTGTCGTTCTTGATTAGCCGCGCCATCTGCGCCGGCTCGGCGGCGGCATAAGCCTCCTGCGTGCCATTCACGGTCTGGTCGCGCAGCATCATCGCCTGAGGCTGGACCATCGCCACCGTCATCTGGGGGCCGAACATCATGCCCATATAGGGTAGCGCATCGACGATCAGCAGCTTGCCGGCGTCGGCGGGATGGGCGATCGCCAGACGCATCGCCATCGTGCCGCCCAGCGAGTGTCCGATCACCGCCGCGCCCTGAAGGTGGTTGGCGACGACATAATCGTGGATTGCGGAGACCACCGGTTCGAACACCGGTCCGCTGGCATTGCTTCCGGCGGGCGTGCCGGCAAAGCCCGCCACCTGGACGACATGCACCCGGTGATGCGGCGCGATGTGCGCGACCGTCGGGTCCCAGACGTGGCCCGAGCTGGCGAGGCCGGGGATGAGGATCACGTCGGGACCTTCCCCGGAGACGGTCACCGTGATGCGATCCGAAGCCGGAGGAGCGATCGGGGCAGCGGCGTAGGCGGCGACGCCGTTGAAGAACTCGCCGTAGATGCCCGGGTGGACCAGCGGCAGGCTGGCGAGGGCGGCGAGGCGGAGCTTTAGACGGAGGGTCATTCCTGTTTCCTTGAGCTATCAGTCTTCGGAGAAGATCTGTTCGATCGGCAGCGCGAACAGCCGGGCGATGCGGAAGGCGAGCGGAAGTGAGGGATCGTATTTCCCGGTCTCGATCGCATTGACGCTTTGGCGGGAGACCTCGAGCTTGTCGGCGAGGTCGGCCTGGCTCCAGTCGCGCTCGGCGCGGAGCACCTTGAGGCGGTTCTTCATCGGTCGAGCAGCCGGATTACGCAGCCGCAGGTGCCGAGACCGCCGAACCAGATGACCGCGACGTAGAACATCGGAAGGTGGGGCAGGCCCGCGTCCTCCATGAACCCCCACAAGGTCGTGACGGCAAGCGTGAGGCCCGTCGTCCAGAGGATCTGGCGGATCATGCGCATCCGCAGATACTCGTCCTGCTCCTCGACCAGGTAGCGGCCCACGAGGACGAAGATCGCAATGACCGGGAGGGCAGGCACGGCTGCGAGCGCATATTTCGCGGCGGGCGCGAGATGGCCGTAGCGCAGTGCATATTGCTCGCCGACCAGCGTCACCGCGTAGACGATCGCGGCGATGATCGCGCCACGATTGTAGCGCCGCTCGGCAGCATTGATCCCATAAAACGACATGACAACTTCCCCTGTCCTTATGACAAGGGTGCTTGTCTCACGAGTCGTGAGCCATGTCAAGCCTACATGACATTATGGCCGCAACGCTTGTCTTTCTGGCGCGAGAACATGACAAAAAAGGCGCGGAACCCGTGGGTTCCGCGCCTCGCCCGGTTGCATCGGAAGTCCCCAAACTTCCGGATCGCCAGGAATTTCTTAGACGTCGTCCTCCGCGTCGGGCCCGGTCATCATCTGCTCGGCCACATCGGCGGTGTTGGAGCGGATCGCCTTTTCCAGCCGCGCGCAAACCTCGGGGTTTTCGCGCAGGTAGATTTTGGCGTTCTCGCGGCCCTGGCCGATGCGGATGCTGTCATAGCTGAACCAGGCACCCGATTTCTCGACCAGCCCCGCCTTGACGCCGAGGTCAAGGATTTCGCCGACCTTGGACACGCCCTCGCCGTACATGATGTCGAATTCAACCTGCTTGAACGGCGGCGCGACCTTGTTCTTGACCACCTTCACACGCGTGGTGTTGCCGACGATATCGTCGCGGTCCTTGATCTGGCCGGTGCGGCGGATGTCGAGACGGACCGAGGCATAGAATTTGAGCGCGTTGCCGCCGGTCGTGGTCTCCGGATTTCCGTACATCACGCCGATCTTCATGCGGATCTGGTTGATGAAGATGACGAGCGTGCGCGAGCGGCTGATCGAGCCGGTGATCTTGCGCAATGCCTGGCTCATCAAGCGCGCCTGCAGGCCGACATGGCTGTCGCCCATCTCGCCCTCGATCTCTGCCCGCGGAACCAGAGCGGCGACTGAGTCGATCACCAGCACGTCGATCGCGTTCGAACGTACCAGCGTATCGGCGATCTCGAGCGCCTGCTCGCCCGTGTCGGGCTGGCTGACGATCAGCTCGTCAATGTCGACACCAAGCTTCTTGGCATAGACGGGATCGAGCGCATGTTCGGCGTCGACGAAAGCCGCGACGCCACCAGCCTTCTGCGCTTCCGCAATTGCATGCAGCGCGAGCGTGGTCTTGCCCGACGATTCCGGACCATAAATCTCGACGATGCGGCCGCGCGGCAAGCCGCCGATGCCCAATGCGATGTCGAGCCCGAGACTGCCGGTCGAGATCGCCTCGATCTCGATCTTCTCCCGGCTGCCGAGCTTCATCGCGCTGCCCTTGCCGAAGGCGCGGTCGATCTGCGCCAATGCGGCGTCGAGCGCCTTTTGCCGTTCGCCCGTGCTAGCCATATCGCCGTTGATCACCTTCAAAGAAGCAGCCATGTCCCACGACCCTGTCGCTAGAGGAAGTCCGTCACATCTTCAATCTTCGTGAGGGCTTCGTACACGGAATGTTCCGTGAGAACAAGAGGGGAACTTCTGGAACGTTCTAATTAACCGAGACGCTCTCCAGCGCCGCCTGGACCGCATCGAGCGTGAAAGGCTTGGCGAGCTGTTGCGCATCCGCATGCGCCGCCGGCGGCGGGTCGACATGACCGCCGCTGGCGATCACGAAGCGTATCCCTTTGGCCTTGAGTGCATCCGCCACCGGCCAGCAGGCGCCGTCACGCAGGTTCACGTCGAGAATCGCGACGTCGAAGCCGCCCTCCTCCACCTTCGCCAGCGCTTCGGCGACGCTGTCGCAATTGCCCGCCAGCCTGTGGCCGAGAATGTCGATGAAATCTTCGATCATCATGGCGATGAGGGGTTCGTCCTCGATCACGAGAACGGACAAGGGTGCGGTCATATGCGCGGCAGTATCGCGTTAATTCCCCGCGGCAAAGGGCAAATCCGCTTTACCCCGATCAAGCCACGGTCTGCAGCGCGTCGCGCGCGGCCTGGCCAAGCTGTTGGACTGAAAAGGGTTTCGGCAGGAAGGAGACGCGGTCGATATCGATCGACTTGCGCAACTGCTCCTCCGCATAGCCCGACATGAACAGCACCTTGATCTCGGGATATTTGGCCCGCGCCGCGCGGACCAGCGTCGGCCCGTCCATCTGCGGCATGACGACGTCGGAAATGAGCAGGTCGAACTCGGTCCCTTCCTCGATCAGCTCGAGCGCTTCCTCGCCATTGTTGGCGGTGATCACCTGATAGCCCTGGCGCGTCAGCGCGCGCTCGGCGACCGCGCGGACCATGGCCTCATCTTCGACCAGCAGGATCGTGCCCGTGCCCCAGGTTTCGCCGGCGGGCTCCACCCGCACTGGGGCGGCTGGCTCGGGCGCCTCAGCGGCATGATGGACCGGCAGGTAGATGACGAAGCTCGTCCCCTTCCCCACTTCCGAATCCGCGAAGATGAAGCCGTCGGTCTGCTTGACGATGCCGTAAACGGTAGACAGGCCGAGCCCCGTCCCCTTGCCGACCTCCTTGGTGGTAAAGAAGGGCTCGAACACCTTCGAGATGATCTCCGGCGGAATGCCGGTGCCCGTGTCCGACACGCGCAGCCCTGTATAATCCGCCACGGGGAGGATTTCGCTGCGCATCCGGCGGACTTCGGCGGCGGTGACGCGGAAGGTCTCGAGGGTGACCGTGCCGCCCTCCGGCATGGCGTCACGCGCATTGACCGCCAGATTGACGATCACCTGCTCCAGCTGGCCCGGGTCGGCGCGCACCAGCCCCAGGTTGCGCCCATGCTTCACCTCCAGCTTCACCGTTTCCCCAAGCAGGCGGCGAAGCAGGTTGGAGATTTCCGAGATGACGTCCGGCAATTGCAGGATCTGCGGCCGGAGCGTCTGCTGGCGCGAGAAAGCGAGCAGCTGCCGCGTCAGCGACGCCGCCCGGTTCGAATTGTGTTTGATCTGCTGGATGTCGTCATAATCGATGTCGCCGGGCGTGTGGCGCATCATCATCAGGTCGCAATGACCGATGATCGCGGTCAGGATATTGTTGAAGTCGTGCGCGACGCCACCTGCGAGCTGGCCGACCGCCTGCATCTTGGTCGCCTGCGCCACCTGGCGCTTAAGCTTCGATTCCTCGGTATTGTCCTTGAGGCTGAGCAGGACCGCCGCATCGCCCAGGCCCTTGGCATTGGCGATAGTGAGCGCGACCGGCTCCTCCGGACGATATTTGAGGCGGATCGCGAGATCGCCCGGCAGCGCGCGGCCCGCGGCGAAACGGCGCACCGCATCGGACACGATGCCCTTGTCCTCGTCAGCGACCAGGTCGCTCGGATAGACGGCGTGATCCTCGGACGCGAGGCCGGCGGCGCGGCGGAACGCGTCGTTCAGGAACAGGAAGCGGCCGTCGCGCTCCACCAGCGCCAGCCCGAGTGGCAGCATCGCCAGCAGTTCGTGGAGATGGACCGTCGCCGCTCCGCGCGCGGCGGCGGCGGTCATCGCATCGGGGTCCTCGTCGAACATGAGGAACACGCTCGCGCCCTCGGCGGGATCGTCCTCCAGCGCGATCGGCACGATTCGCAAGGGCGGCGCGTCCTCGGGGTCGCGCGCGATCCGTACCGCGCCGTCATCGCCGGTTTCGAGCAGGCTTGCCATGTTGACGCCCGCCGGGTCGGCAGCGACGTCGCCGAGCGCGCGGAAGAGAAAGACCTCGTTCGCGGAGATGATGGTTCCCTCGGCGGCAACCAGCGCCATCATCACGCCCGCCGCGCCCAGCCGCTGCCCGCCGACGCCGTCGAGCAGGGCACGCACCAGGCCATATTCATTCTGCGGCCCTGTTCGGCGGAAGCGCCAGACCAGGTGATCGTCGCGCCGCCCTGCACGCCGCAGCATCGCGCGCGCGGCACCGTCCTCGAACTCCAGCCCGTCGACCTCGGCATGGCCGTCGCGCATCGCGACGCGCGCCGCGGCGGCGAGCCGGGCCAGGTCGGTCGCCTTCAGTGGCAGTCGGTCGGGCGTTACGGCCCCCCCGAACGTCGCCGCGTAAGCGGGGCTGACACAGGCCGGATCGCCGTTGCGATCGGTTATGATCGCGGCATCATTGCCGTCGGCCAGCGCGGCATGGAGCAATGTCCAGTCGCCCGTGCTCTGAATCGCTGGCGCGCGCGTGCGCGCCAGCCACAGGCCCGCCATGACCGCGCCCGCGAGCAGCATCGCGGCGAGGCCGATCAGGACGGTTCCAGGCGCGAGCCGGGCCCAGAGGAGCAGCACGGTCGCGCCCGCAAGGATCAGCACCGCGAGCGACAACAGCCCCCCACGCCCGCTCTTGGCGGGCGGCAGGAATGGCAGCAGTTGCGCCTTACTCGCGATCGCTCGTCTCCCCGACCGGCTTACCAGACCAGAACGCGCTGGTCCGGCGGCAGGTACGTCTTCGACTCAGGCGTGACCTTGTAGGCGTCGTACCACGGCTGAAGGTTACGGATCATCCACACGCGCTGGACTGACGGCGAATGCGGGTCGGTCAGCAAGCGCTGGCGCAGATTGGCCTCGCGATAATTGCGCCGCCAGACCTGCGCATAGCCCAGATAGAAGCGCTGGTCGCCGGTATAGCCGTCGATCACTGGCGCGGGCTTGCCGCCCAGAGCCATCATGTAGGCGTCGTGCGCCACGGTCAGGCCCGCCAGGTCGGCCATGTTCTCGCCGAGCGTTAGCGCGCCCTTCAGATGCATGCCGGGCAGCGGCTCATACGCGTCGTACTGCGCCACCAGCTTGCCGGTCATGCCCTTGAAGGCGGCGACATCCTGCGGCGTCCACCAGTCGGTGAGGCGGCCATGGCTGTCATATTTCGCGCCCTGATCGTCGAAATGGTGGCTGAGCTCGTGCCCGATCACCGTGCCGATGCCGCCATAATTGACCGCCGGATCGGCGTGCGGATCGAAGAAGGGCGGCTGCAGGATCGCGGCGGGGAAGACGATCTCCACCATGCCAAAATTGGCGTAGGCGTTGATCTCCATCGGGGTCATGCCCCATTCCCAGCGATAGATAGGCTTGCCCAGCTTGTTGGCATCATAGTCCGACGCCCACTGTCGCGCGCGCCAGGCATTGCCGAACGCGTCGCCCGAGGCGATCTGGAGGTTCGAATAATCCTTCCACTGCGTCGGATAGCCGATCTTCGGCGTGAAGGCGGCGAGCTTCGCGTGCGCCTTGACCTTGGTCTCGGGCGCCATCCAGGTCAGCTTGTCGATCCGCGCGTCCATCGCGGCGATGATGTTGTGGACCAGCTGGTCCGCCGCGGCCTTGGTCTCCGGGGGGAAATATTTGGCGACATAGAGCTTGCTGACATCGTCGGTGATCGCGTCGCTCACCCAGTCGACGCCGCGCTTCCAGCGATCCTGCTGCTGCGGCACGCCCGAGAGCACAGTGCCGTAGAAGGCGAAATGCTCGGCATCGAAGGTGCGCGGCAGCAGGCTGGCATAGCTGTCGAGCGAGCGAACCAGCAGCTGATCCTTGAGTACCGACAGCGGCGCCGCGGCGATCAGCTTGGCGATGCCCGCAACCGCGCTCGGCTGCGCGACGATCACGCTGCTGACCGGCGTATTGATGCCCTTGAAATAGGTCACGAAGTCGAAGCCGGGCGCCGACTTGGTGAGCGCCGCGACCGTCATCTTGTTGTAGGTCTTGCTGGCGTCCCGGCTGTCGATCCGCGTCCAGCTGACCTTGGCGATCTCCGTCTCGAAATCGACGATCGCCTTGGCGCGCGCCGCTGCATTGGGCTCGCCCGCCAGCGTCAGCATCTTGGCGATGTGCGCCTGATAGGCGGTCTTGGTCTCGGCCAGCTTGGCGTCGGTCGAGAGATAATAATCGCGGTCGGGCAGGCCCAGCCCGCCCTGGTAGACGCCGAGCGCATAGACATCCGGATTCTTGTCGTCCTGGCCGACGCCATCGCCGAACGGCCCCGCAATCCCGGCGCGGTCGGCCTCGGCCGCGAGCGCGGCATAGCCGGCCTTGGACTTAAGCCCCTTGATCTTGGCCAGCCAGGGCTGGATCGGGGTCAGCCCCTTGGACTCGATCGTCGAGGTGTCGAGATAAGTCGCATAGGCTACGCCGATCCTGGAATTGGGATCGGCCTTGGCGTCCTCCAGGATGCCACGCTGCCGCTGGCGCGACAGATCCGCCAGCACCTCGAAAGAGCCGAAATTGGATTTGTCGGCCGGGATCGGCGTGTTCCTCGTCCAGGTGCCGTTGGCGAACTGATAGAAATCGTCACCCGGCGCGACGCTCCGGTCCATGCCCTGTTCGTCGAAGCCGAAGTCGCCGATCTGCGGCTTGTCCGCGGAGAGCGCGGCCGACTGGCTCGCGACCGGCCCGACGGCGGCGCCAATCGGCTTCTTGCCCTGCTCCCCGGGCGGCGCGGCGACCGCCGAGGAGAATGCGAACAGGCTGCCGGCCAGCAGCAGGATGGATTTGGAGGTCATCGGGGGGAACCTTGTGAAATCTGCGTATGGCAGCGGGTTAGCGTCTCGAACGGCGGAGGCAAGAGGCTGCCCGATCTCACCCGTACGAAGGGAAGAATGAAAAACAGCAGAAACGAACTTAATGATCCTGCTGACACCGATCTGCCGGTGCCGCGCGGGCGCCCGGATGCGCGCCCCGGATCGGAAAATTGAGAAACAGCCGCCGCCTCCGCAAGGCGCCCCCTACGCTAAATGCGTACATTTGTCAATCCGGGCTGCCCCACGTCGCCCTGCGCTTCCGAAGCGCCACTGTTTCTGCGGAACGAACGATGCTCCCAAGCTCAGCAGCACCGGCGCAGATGGCTTAGCCGCGATCCCGCATCAGTCGTTGCTGATCGCGCTTCCAGTCGCGATCCTTCACCGTCTCGCGCTTGTCGTGCAGCTTCTTGCCCTTGGCCAACGCGAGCTCGACCTTGGCCCGGCCGCGGCTGTTGAAATAAACCGACATCGGGATCAGGGTCATGCCCTCCCGGCTCAGCCCCTTGTGGATTTTCTCGATTTCGCGCTCGTGGAGCAGCAGCTTGCGCGGACGCTTGGGCTCATGGTTGAAGCGGTTGCCGTGGCTGAATTCGGGGATGTTCGCATTGACCAGGCTCGCCTGGCCGTCCTTCACCTCGGCATAGGATTCCGCGATCGACCCCTCCCCGAAGCGGAGCGACTTCACCTCGGTTCCCGTCAGCGCGATGCCTGCTTCGAAGAATTCCTCAAGAAAATATTCGAAGCGCGCGCGCCGGTTCTCGGCGACGATCTTCTTCTTGTCGAATTCGGGGGGACGAGGGCGTGCCATGGGATTCGGGTGGGATGTAGGGGCTTGTGGTGGGTGTGGCTAGGCCCGCTTCGTTCGGTCACGCCCTATCGAACCTGTCGGCCAGGCTGGGAGCGTTCCGGGCCGGGAGCAGGTAGCCCGCCCCCGGCCCGACGAGAGGATTTCGGCGCCGAACGCGCCGTGGATATGCGTCTGCTCCCGGCTCCGCCTCTTACAGCCCGTCGACGCTCTTGCTGACCATGACGTTCACCGCGACACGGCGGTTCATCGCCTTGCCTTCGGGCGTGTTGTTGGGCGCGGCCGGGTCGGCCTTGGCCATGCCGGTGGGAGTCAGCATGCGGTACGGCTTCCAGCCGCAGGCCTGCTGGAGATAGTTGATCACGCGGCCCGCGCGCTTCTCGCTCAGCTCCTGATTGAAGTCGTCGCTGCCGGTCGAGTCCGTGTAGCCAACCACCAGCAGCAGCGCATTCTCCTGCGCCTGCGCCTGATTGGCCGTGGCGCAGAGCTGAGCCTTGTCCTGTTCGGACAGCGTCGCCTTGCCCGTGTCGAAATGGACTTCGGTCGTGCTCTTGACGTTATATTTGTCGATATCGCCGAGGTGCGCGCGCAGGTTTTCGGTCGCCGCGGTCTGCTCCTCGAAGCGCTGGCTGGTGCCGTTGCGGATCATCGACGCGGTCCGGAAATCGCTGTTGCGGAAGGTGATCCGGCTGGCGACCAGCTCGCCGCCCGATTGCGCGTCGCCACCGGCGCGCCATGTCTTCACCGTCACCGGTAGGCCGTTGAGCAGCGCATCCTGCGCCATCTTGCTGTGAACGCCGAACAGGCCGCCGCCGGCGCGGATCTTGGTCGCGTCGTTGACTGCGATGATCGTGCTGGCGCCATCGGGGCTGACGACCTTCATCCGATCCGCGTTGCGCGCCACGATCACGCCTTTGACCTCGGGGCCCGGGCTCTTGACGCCGTTGACGACTATACTGCTGTCAGGCGCATCCTGCTGCTGCGCGAATACCGCGCCCGACGCGGATATAGTCAACGCGGCAAATGCCAGGCGCACGCCCGACTTGCTCGAAATGATACGCATGGGCAACTCCTCTCCAAACTCCCTGTCGAGGCGTGCGTGTTCAGCCTAACCTGTCCGCCACATGAATAAGCGCCGCCGGTCAATTTCGTTGGCGGGTGATCCGGGCGGCTATTGCGGCGAACCGAAACTATTGGGACGGGGGATAGACTGTCTGCGATCCGGAAGGACATCATCCCGCTTTCCGAATTTCGAGCGCCGATCGCCCCCCTGCGGGGCCTTGCCAGCAATTCGGCAGGGAACGAAGCCTGCGGCGCAACGAACGCTCGCCCGATCGGTTACCTCCTCCCAAACCCGGAATTGTTGGAGACTGCGCGTGGCCGATGTCGATCAGCTCAAGAAAGACCTGTGGAAGCATATGGCGGCCAGCCCCTTCGTGATGGTCGGGCTGGACGGCGGCGGACACAGCGAACCGCTGACCGCGCAGCTCGATCCGGATCAGGTGGACACACTCTGGTTCTTCGTCGCCAAGGACAACCGACTCGCCCGCGGCGGCGCGGCGATGGCTCAGTTCGTGTCCAAGGGGCACGATTACTTTGCCTGCCTCGCCGGCGACATCCGCCAAGTCGACGATCCCGCGATGATC
>Ga0157372_10009126_pt1 | contig 10535 bp, 7 predicted proteins | sample C55metaG_FD_115307 | JGI IMG/M metagenome (GOLD analysis project Ga0157372, IMG submission 115307) | Corn rhizosphere microbial communities from Kellogg Biological Station, Michigan, USA - C5-5 metaG | ecosystem: Host-associated > Plants > Roots > Rhizosphere > Soil | place: USA: Michigan...
AATCTGGCCGAAGCGGCGGGCATGACCGGTGCGCGGATGGTCGACACCTCGTCGGGCGTGGAAAGCGCGCCGGGCGTCAAGGATGTGGACAAGATCGCCGCCTTCCTTCAAGCGGCGGCACGTCTATGACTCTCCCGAACAGCCTTCGACAGCAGCCCGACGCTTCGGGCCATTTCGGCGATTATGGCGGCCGCTACGTCGCCGAGACGCTGATGCCGCTCATCCTCGATCTCGACCGCGAATATCGCGCGGCCAAGGCGGATCCCGCCTTTCATGCCGAACTCGACGCGCTGATGACACATTATGTCGGCCGGCCGAGTCCGCTTTATTATGCGGAGCGGCTGACCGAGACGCTGCGCGCGTCCGCGCCGGAAGGCATGGGCGCCAAGATCTATTTCAAGCGCGAAGAGCTGAATCACACCGGCGCGCACAAGATCAACAATTGCATCGGCCAGATCCTTCTAGCGCGCCGCATGGGTCGCAAGCGCATCATCGCCGAGACCGGCGCGGGATCGCACGGCGTCGCCACCGCCACCGTGGCGGCACGCTTCGGCCTGCCCTGCGTGATCTACATGGGCGCCAAGGATGTCGAGCGGCAGCAGCCCAACGTCTTTCGCATGCGGCTGCTGGGCGCAGAGGTGGTGCCCGTCACGAGCGGGGCGCAGACGCTCAAGGACAGCCTGAACGAGGCGCTGCGCGACTGGGTCGCGAACGTCCACGACACCTTCTACATCATCGGCACCGTCGCCGGCCCCCATCCCTACCCGGAGATGGTGCGCGACTTCCAGTCGGTGATCGGCAAGGAAACGCGCCAGCAGATCATGCAGGCGGAAGGGCGCCTGCCCGACCTGCTCGTGGCGGCCGTCGGTGGCGGCTCCAACGCGATCGGCCTGTTCCATCCCTTCCTCGACGATCCCGAAGTCGAGATGCTGGGGATCGAGGCGGCCGGCTACGGCATGCACACCGCCAAGCACGCCGCGTCGCTCGGCGGCGGCACGCCCGGTATTCTCCACGGCAACAAGACCTACCTGCTGCAGGACGAGGACGGCCAGATCCAGGAAGCGCATTCGATCTCTGCCGGCCTGGATTATCCGGGCATCGGCCCCGAACATAGCTGGCTGCACGACATCGGCCGTGTGAAATACGAGCCCGCGACCGACCAGGAAGCGCTCGATGCTTTCCAGCTCTGCGCGCGCACCGAAGGCATCATCCCCGCGCTCGAAAGCGCGCATGCGGTCGCAGGCGTCGTCCGCAAGGCGCGCGACATGCGGCGCGACCAGATTATCGTGATCAACCTGTCCGGCCGCGGCGACAAGGATATGGCGACCGTGGCGAGCGCACTGGGGGCTGGGCAGTGAGCCGCCTGTCCGCCGCTTTCGCCAAGGGTCGCCCGGCGATGGTCTGCTTCGTCACCGCGGGCGATCCGACGCCTGCGGCGACGCCGGCGATCCTGGACGCGCTCGTAGAAGCCGGTGCTGACGTGATCGAGCTTGGCATGCCCTTCACCGATCCGATGGCGGACGGTCCGGCGATCCAGCGCGCCAACCTGCGTGCGCTCGGCGCGGGTACGCGGACCGGCGACGTATTTGCCATCGCCAACAGTTTCCGGGCACGCCATCCCGACGTGCCGCTGGTGCTGATGGGCTATGCCAACCCGATGCTCCATCGCGGCGCGGCCTGGTTCGCAGACCAGTGCGCGGGGGCGGATGTGGACGGGGTGATCTGTGTCGATGTCCCCGCCGAGGAGGACGCCGCGCTTGGGCCCGCGCTGCGGGCCGAGGGCGTCGCGCTGATCCGGCTGGCAACGCCCACCACCGACGCGGCGCGCCTGCCGGCCGTGCTGCACGGCGCGGGCGGCTTTCTCTACTATGTCTCGGTCGCGGGCATCACCGGCATGCAGCAGGCGGCGACCGACAGCATCGCCGAAGCGGTCGCGCGCTTCCGGGCCCGGACCGATCTTCCCGTCGCGGTTGGCTTTGGCGTAAGGACGCCCGAGCAGGCGGCGGCGATCGCCGAGGTTGCGGACGGCGTCGTGGTCGGGTCCGCGATCGTCGACGTGATCGCCAGGGCGGCGGAGGATGGTACCGACCCTGCCCCGGCGGTTGCCAAACTTGTCAAGGATTTGAGCGGCGCCGTGCACGCCGCGCGTAAGGAGAAAGCGGCATGAGCTGGATCGATCGGGTGCGCAAGGCGCTGCCCTTCGTGGCCAAGCGCGAGACGCCGGACAATCTGTGGCACAAATGCCCGAGCTGCGGGACGATGCTTTTCACCCGCGAATATGAGGAGAATCAGTCGGTCTGCCCGAAGTGCCAGCATCACGGCCGGATCGGGCCGGATGCGCGCTTCGACGCGATCTTCGATGGGGGCATCTACACCCCGATCGCGACGCCCACGGTTCGCGAAGACCCGCTCAAATTCCGCGATTCCAAGAAATATACCGATCGCATCAAGGCGGCCCGCGCCAAGACCGGCGAGCAGGATGCCCTGGTCAATGCCACGGGACGCATCGAAGGCTTCAAGGCGGTGGTCGGCGTGCAGGATTTCGCCTTCATGGGCGGGTCGATGGGGCTGGGCGTGGGCGCGGCCTTCCTCGCGGGCGTACAGGCGGCGATTGCGGAGAAGTGCCCCTACATCATCTTCACCGCCGCGGGCGGCGCGCGCATGCAGGAGGGAATCCTGTCACTGATGCAGATGCCCAAGACCACGGTCGCGATCCAGCAGCTGCGCGAGGCGGGCCTGCCCTATATCGTGGTCATGACCGACCCGACCACGGGCGGCGTCACCGCCAGCTACGCGATGCTGGGCGACGTGCAGATCGCGGAGCCGGGGGCGCTGATCGGCTTCGCGGGCCAGCGCGTGATCGAAAGCACGATCCGCGAGAAATTGCCCGAGGGCTTCCAGCGCGCCGAATATCTGCTCGATCACGGCATGCTCGACATGGTCGTCCATCGTCACAAGCTCCGGAGCGAGCTGGCGCGGCTGATCGCTTACCTCTGCCCCGGCAAGCAGGCGGCCTGATCCACGCCGGGGGCCGTTAGATGGCCGACTTCGCCGTCTCATCCGATCCGGCGGTCCAGCGTCAGCTGGATCGCCTGGCGAGCCTTTCGCCCGGCGCCGACATTCTTGGGCTGGAGCGGATCAGCGTATTGCTCGACCGGCTCGGCAATCCGCACCGCCAGCTGCCACCTGTCTTTCACGTCGCTGGCACCAACGGAAAGGGCTCCACCTGCGCGTTCCTGCGCGCGGCGATCGAGGCGTCGGGCCGGAAGGTCCACGTCTACACCAGTCCGCATCTGGTTCGGTTCAACGAGCGGATTCGCATTGCCGGGCATTTGATCGAGGATGATCTGCTGGCGAGCTTGCTTGCCGAGGTGCTCGACATTGCGGAAGGCGTCTCGCCCAGCTTCTTCGAGGTCACGACCGCGGCGGCTTTCCTGGCCTTCGCGCGCACGCCAGCGGACGCCTGCATCATTGAGGTAGGCCTCGGCGGGCGGCTGGATGCGACCAACGTGATCGAAGCGCCCGTCGTGTGCGGCATCGCGCAACTAGGGCTCGACCATCAGGCCTTCCTCGGCGACCGGATCGAGCAGATCGCCGCCGAAAAAGCGGGCATCGCCAAAGCGGGCGTGCCGCTGGTGACGCATCACTACCCGGCATCGCAGGCGAACGAGATCGGCCGCGTGGTTCGCGCGGTGGGTGCGCCCTGGCTGGTCAAGGGCGGCGCATGGGATGCCTCGACCTACCGCGGCAAGCTTCATTATCGCGACGGGCAAGGCGAGCTGGAATTGCCGCTGCCGCGCCTGCCGGGCGCGCATCAGGCCACCAATGCCGCGCTGGCGGTGGCCATGCTGCGCCATCAGCGAGCGATCGACGTGCCGGCCGCATCGCTCCGCGCGGCGATGGGTTGGGCCGAGTGGCCGGCGCGTCTGCAACGGCTGACGCAAGGCCCGCTGCTGGCCCTGCTGCCCGAGGGGAGCGAATTGTGGCTCGATGGCGGGCACAATCCCGCTGCTGGACGCGCGATCGCGGACTTCTTTCGCGCACGTCTCGCGCCCGGCCGCGCTTTCCGTCTAGTGCTCGGCATGCTCGCGAACAAGGATCTGCGCGGCTTCCTCGAACCCTTCGCCGGCAGCGGCGTCGAGATTATCGCGGTGCCGGTGCCCGGCCATGCGCATCACGACGCTGAGGCGGTACGCGCTGCCGCCGATCGCCTGGGGCTTGGGGTCGGATCCGCAGCGGGCGTGAGCGACGCGCTGCAGGGAATAGCGGCTCAGGGAGATGCCGCGCCTTTGGTACTGATCGGCGGCTCGCTCTACCTTGCGGGCACAGTTCTCAGCGCGAACGGCACCTTGCCCAGCTGATCGTCTCTCGTGTTATTGCGATTGCCTATCAATAGCATCAATAAGAGTGTGGCGGTCTTGTAGAGGAGTCGCCGATGCGTCCGACCGAGTACCCCGCGCTACTTCCCCATGCCGCGCCCACCAGCCCTTATCGGCGACTGTTGCTCTTCGCCGTTCGGCGCATGGCCGCAGGAGGGCTGCGCGATGCCCATGCTGCACATGCGCTCTTGACCGGCTTCGGCCTCGGTTATCGGCGCCCGCTGATACTGCTGCGCGCACTGATGGCAGAGGTCGCGCGCGTGTCCGGCGCGCAACTCACGGTCGCGCCCTGCTGCTGCCCGCGCATGACGCGGGACGAGGCGACGCTGTTAGATCTGATTGGCGAAGCGCCGCTTCATCCGCACCAGGTTCACGAGGTGCTAAGCGCGCTGCTCCGTGTCGACCATTGCCTCGGCGCGCTGACCAGCGCCCAGGCAGTGGCAACGGCGTTCGCCGATCTGGGCATGCCGCTGACCGACGATTGCAATTTCTGCAACTGCGATGGAGCGTTTTGAACTGGCGGTGAAACGAAGCCCCGCATAGAAATGCTGCACCGCACAAAAGATGTGGTGTTTCGCAAAGGAAAAAGCTGTGAAGACGTTTGAAAACGCGACGAGCCTGGTGCTCGCGATCGCGGCGCAGGCGCTTGCCGTCGGTGTTCTTCTCGCTCTCTGATTGAGCGACGATCGGGGGGCGGCGGGCATCTCCGCCGCCATTACCGCTTCCAATTCGGGCCGCGCCTAATCCGCTGGCCGGCTTTCCCGCAGTTTGATGGCCTCGACCCACGCGAAGGACGCCGCGGCGTAGGCGGTAACTGCTGCCAGCCCCCAATCCCAATGGCCGAATGCGGCAAAGGGCAGTATTGCCCAGATTAAGGTATCGACGCTCGCCAGCCAGATCGGCGGCCTCGTGCTGCTCAGCCGACGCTCAGCCCATAGCCCCGCCATCGCCGCGATCAGCACCGCAGCAGTGAGCCACCAGCCCCACTGGCCCGATGCCTGCGCCAGGGTTCGGCTTAGCCCTACGGCGCCCAGTCCTGCACCCGCGAGCCGCACCCAGCCGAATATGCGTTCCTGAAGGCGCGAGCGCTGGCGGATCCGGCCGAGGCGTGCGGCCCCGGCGGCGGCCAGTCCCGACAGCAACAGTCCGATCAGCGGAGGCCAGCGCCACCCCGTCAGGCTGAGAGCGCCGCCGACGAACGCCAGCAGCGCGCCTACGCCCGCCACCACATTCGCTTCCATCTTGCGGGCAAGAAGCAGCGGCATCGCCAGCTCTTCGGTCGGCGCGAACAGGACGCGCCCGATCAGATCGTCCGCGGGCTTGCGGGCACCGGCGAGAATCGCCTGCTCGGCAGCGGCCAGAGCGGCGGCATCGGTCGCCAGGATCGGCGCCTTGACCGCGTCGATCCTCCCCGCATCTTCCTGCACCGCGCGCCGCAGCAGCGTCGAGACCGGGTCCCATGCCCCGATCATCGCCGCAGTCTCGGCAATACGGTGCCCGTCGAGCAGTGCCACGCCCGCCCATCGCTGATCGGCATCGATCCGCTCGAATTGCGCATGATCGCCGGTGTCGGGCAGCACCGCCAGCACCGGCACGTGGCCCGCGGACACGGCCCGCAGCAGCCCCACCTCGGGCAGGCAGGCTTCGGCAATGAGCAAGACCGTTTCGTCCTGCGCGAGCGCGTCGGCCGCCTGGTCGATTCCATGCGCCATGCCGGTCTGGATGCCGTCGTGGCGCAGGCGCGCGACGGCCTCCAGCAGCTCGCCCGGTCCCTCGTCGATGAGCAGCAGCACGCGTGCCGCCCCGGCCTCGACCGCGCGGCGCGCCTGATGCTCGACCACGCTCATCCCGGCGAGCGGCAGGAGCGCGCGCAGCCCTCCCGGCCCTGGGCCCGGCTCGTAGGCGCCGATAAGCGCGGTGGGTCCCTCGCCCTCCATCATGCGACTTTCAAACGCCCCGCGCGGCAAATCAAGCACGGCTTGCGTATCTCTTCGCTTTCGCAGGCGCACCAAGGTGGTACACTCCCGTCCATGAATCAGGGGGCGTCGAAAGTGGGTTGGGCGGAACAGGAACCGCATGTCGAGATGACGGAGGTGTCTTCCGAGGTCGAGACCGCGTGGGAAGTCGCCGAACCGCGCCGCTGGCCCGGCATCGTCGCGGGCCTGCTCCTGCTCCTGCTTGGGCTGGGCTGGGTCGCCGCGCTGGCCGTAACCCTGTTCCAGGCGAGCCCAACGCATCTGCCGCCGCCGCTCACGCTCGCCGCCTGGGTGGGCCTTGGTTGCAGCCCGCTGGCGCTGCTCGCGGTGCTTTACCTTCTCCTGCTCCGCACCGGCCGCACCGAGGCCAATGCTTATGCCCGCGCATCGACACGGTTGCGCGCCGATACCGAATCGCTGGCGGGCACGCTGGCGCTGCTGACCCGACGGATCGAGGAGGCGCGCACGGCGCTGAGCGCGCAGGCGGCGGACCTGCAGACGCTTGGCAGCGAGGCGGGTGACCGCATCGGTCAGGCCGCGGCGGAACTGAGTGCGCAGGCGGCGTCCGTCGATCGCACGGTCGCGACGCTCAACAATGCGACATCGGTCGCGCGGGAGGACCTGAATGTCCTGCTGACCGAATTGCCCAACGCGGAAGGCGTGGCGCGCAGCCTGGCGGAAGGCTTGCGCCAGGGCGGCGCCGAGGCCGATGTGCGCGCCCGGGCCCTGACGGACCTGCTGCGCGCGCTCGACCTTCAGGCCAAGACCGCCAACGAGTCGACCGCCGGCGCCGCCGCGCGGCTGGCCGGTCAGCTCGACCGGATCGAGGCGAGCGCGGCGGCCGCCGACAAGCGGATCGAGGATGCGGCCGGATCGATGGGCCGCGCGATCGATGCCGCGCTTGAGACCGCTGCGGAGAGCCTTGAGGATGCGCGCGGCGTGATCGCCAACCAGAGCGCCGCTTTGAACGCCATGGTCGAGCAGAGTCGTGCGCAGGTCGCGGCCGCGGGGGAGGATGCGTCGCAGGCGCTCGGCGCGCGGCTGGACGAGCTGGTCGCGCGGGTCGAAGGGATCGGGGCAGGCCTGCGCGGGCAGGAGCTCGCCGCGCGCGGCCTGCTGTCGCAACTCGACCAGGCGATCGCCGCGGTCGAGGACAAGTTCGCGAGCCTGGGCGACAAGGGCGCGGAGCATACCGCCGATCTGGCCGAGCATATCGTCGCCCTGTCCACGCATGCGGACGCGGTCAGCCGCCAGCTCGGCGCGAGCAGCCAGACCGCTGAGACGCTGCTCGGCCGGGTCGAGCAACTGCGCGCGCAAACCGAGGCCAGCAGCGCAACCATCTCCGAGACGATCCCCGCCGCGCTGGCGCGGATCCGGCTCCATGCCGAGCAAAGCCTCCAGGCGATCGCGACCGCAGGCGCGCGCACGGAGAGCCTGAGCGAAACCGCGGCTACCGTCAGTGCGCGGCTGGCGGAGGCGGAGGCGCTGCTCGAACGGCAGCGCACCGCGCTCGGTGAGGCGGACGGTCTTGCCGACAGCCGCCTGGCCGCGCTGATCGAGCAGACGCGCACGCTGGATGAATTGCTCGCCAAGGCCAATGCCGGGGTGCAGGCGCTGAGCGAGGGGGCTTCGGGCCATCTGGTCGAGGCGCTCAGCCAGGTGCGCGACACCGCCGCGACGGCCGCCGATCAGGCGACCGACACGCTCACCGCCGCGATTCCGCGCGTGGCACAGCGCATGAGTGAAAGCGCGGCGCGCGCGATGAGCAGCGCGCTGGCGGATGTGGGCAAGGAAGAGCTCGCCGCAATCGGCACCGCGTCCGAACAGGCGGTCCAGGCCGCGCATCTCGCCGCCGAGCGGCTGACGCGCCAGATCGTCACCATCGCCGAGACCGCGACCGCGATCGAGGCGCGGATCGAGGCCAATCGCGCCGATACCGAAGCGCATGACGACCAGAGCTTCGCGCGCACCGCGGGGCTGCTGATCGAGGCGCTGAACTCGACCGCGATCGATGTCGCCAAGATCTTCTCAAACGAAGTCACCGACGAGGAGTGGAAGGCCTATCTGCGCGGCGACCGCGGCATCTTCACCCGGCGCGCGGTCAAGCTGCTCGACCGTGCAGACGCGCACGCCATCTCGCAACGCTACAATGAAGATGGCGAATTCCGCGACCAGGTCCACCGCTACATCCACGATTTCGAGGCCCTGCTGCGCCGCGTGATGGCGACCCGCGAGGGCACGCCGATCGCGACGACGATGCTCTCTTCGGATACCGGCAAGCTGTACGTTGCGCTGGCCCAGGCGATCGACCGGCTGCGGAAATAGCAGCGCCAGAAAAGTTGTAATTCCAGACCAATACGGGAAGAATGTCGCACCCGCCGCCACTTCCCGCCGGCGCGCAAAGGCGTAGCATCGGTGCCGTAGAATCGGCCGGGAGCTGCCGCCATGGTACGCTTATGGGGCTTGTTCGCCTTCGCCTGTGAGCCGCAGAGAACGCTGCCGCGCAGGCTACATCGCGGGAAGGCAGGTCAGCTCACTGCGACGCCGGCGCGCCCGGATAATGGGTGAAGTCGAACGTCTCGACCGGGACCCAGCCGTAGACATAATTGCCGAAATAGAGGCCGAACAGCACCGCCGCGACCAACGTGGTCCATTTGGCGGTGCGCGCGAAACTGAAGGTCGGCGGCGCGCCGCGCGACTGGCCGGGCACCAGCTTCTCCTCCCCCGCGCCGCGCAGGCGGAAGGGCAGGACCAGAAAGAAGCTCAACGCCCAGAAGAGCGTGTAGATGGCGACGATCGAGGTCCAGCGCATGGGACGGCCTTAGATGCGGATCACCGAAACTTCGACCACGGGCTTCTTGCCCGTCCAGCTGGTCGCGGTGCGGCGGACGGCAAGGCGGATCGCCTCGCGCATCGCGGCCTCTTCCTTGCGCGAGTCGGTGGCTTCGGCCGCGGCCTCACAGGCGTCGGCGATGAAATCCTCCTTGTCCTCCTCGACCGGCACGCCCTGCAGCGCGATCGCCGGCCGGCCGCGCAGCTTGCCGCGCTCGTCGAGCACGACCGTCACGGCAATCACGCCGTGGATGGAGATCTTGCGCCGCTCGTTCATCGTCGAGCCGTCGGCGGGAAGGATCACGTCGCCGTCCAGGATCAGGCGGCCCGACCGCTCTTCGCCCAGTTTCTTCGGGCCCTTGGGCGCGAGGCGAACGAGGTCGCCATTCTTCTGGACGATGCCGCGCGGCACGCCCTCGCTGCGTGCAAAGCGCTCCTGCTCGGCCATGTGCCGCATCTCGCCATGGACGGGCAGGATTATCTCGGGCCGGATCCACTTGTACATCAGCTCGAGCTCGGGCCGGCCGGGGTGGCCCGAGACGTGGACGTGCGCCTGACGATCGGTGATCATCACCACCCCTCGGGTCGCGAGCGCATTCTGGATGCGGCCGATCGCCATCTCGTTGCCCGGGATCTGCTTGGACGAGAAGACGACCGTATCGCCCTCGCTGAGCTTGATCGGGTGATTGTCGGTCGCGATCCGCGACAGGGCGGCGCGCGGCTCGCCCTGACCGCCGGTGGCGATGATCATCACGTCGCGCGGGGGCAGACGCATCGCCTCGTCAAAATCGATGACGGGCGGGAAATCCTCAAGATAGCCGACGCTCTTGGCGACGCGCACGATGCGGTCGAGCGAGCGGCCGGCGACGCAGAGCTGGCGTCCGCAATCGCGCGCGACCTCGCCCAGCGTCTGCAGGCGCGCGGCGTTGGAGGCGAAGGTCGTCACCACCACGCGGCCAGTGAGCCCCTTGATCACGCCGTCGAGGCCTTCGCGCACCGCGGCTTCCGAACCTGACGCGCTGTCGTTGAAGACGTTGGTGGAATCGCAGACCAGCGCGAGCACGCCCTTGTCGCCGATTTCGGTCAGCTCGGCGGCGGTCGACGGAGTGCCGAGCAACGGCTCCTCGTCCAGCTTCCAGTCGCCGGTATGGAAGATGTTGCCGTAGGGCGTCTCGATCAGCAGCGCATTGCCCTCGGGGATCGAGTGCGCAAGCGGGATGTAGGCGAAGCCGAACGGCCCGAGCGCGAAACTTCCCTCGCGTTCGATGATGTTGAGCTGGACCTGCTCGGTCAGCCCCTCTTCCTCCAGCTTGCCCTTGATCAGGCCTGCGGTGAACGGCGTCGCGTA
>Ga0157372_10009127_pt1 | contig 10534 bp, 10 predicted proteins | sample C55metaG_FD_115307 | JGI IMG/M metagenome (GOLD analysis project Ga0157372, IMG submission 115307) | Corn rhizosphere microbial communities from Kellogg Biological Station, Michigan, USA - C5-5 metaG | ecosystem: Host-associated > Plants > Roots > Rhizosphere > Soil | place: USA: Michigan...
CGTTTAACAACGGCGAGGCCAGAGAGCACGGTGGCGACATCGGCACTCTCCGCGCTCTTGCCCCGCGCGACCGCGAGCAAGCGTTCGAGGACGCCCTCGGCGCGCGCGTGTTGCGACCGATGAATGTGTAGCCGGCCCAACTCGTTCAGTAGCGGGGCGAGTGCGGCGTGTTCCCTGCCGAAGAGCTCTTCGCTGATGGCGAGCGCTTCGGTGAGGAGCGCCTCCGCTTCGGCGTCCCCTGCCCGGCCGAACTTCCGCGAGAGTTTGCCGAGGTGGAAGAGCGCGGAGGCGAGCTCCCGCTTGAGACTGGGATCGCTGCGCGCCGCGACTATTGCCGAGTGAAGGGATTCGGCGGCCGCGGGCTCGTTCCCCGCAGTTAACGCGGCGCGCGCTGCCTCGAACCGTTGGGTAAACAACGCTTTTGTGTCGGCCATATGCCTGCCCCGCCGTAATGCTTGTCCCCGACGCATCAAGATCGGGCGGTGAGGCGACATGGTCCGCACCATCGAATGGTCAGCGCAACGTCGCCTTGCCCCGTAGAACGCGGCGCCACGAGAGCGCGATGCCTCGGGAGGGACAGCGCTTCGCAATGGTCGCGTTGCCATGACGATCGAAGGCCCGCCGGCGAAACGAGCAAGGGATACCTTCCATACTTCAACGATCCTTCCCGGACCTGTGAGAAGCCCATCGATCGATGACTGCTTGCGAACCAGCAGCCGGGACATACCGTAGCGATGCTCGATGATGCTAGAAATGACAATGAGTATTCGCTGCTCGATCCCGAGGTCGCCCATTTTGGGGCTTTCGAGTGATCGCGAGGCGGGAGCGTCAGACATCACCCGGACCTCGCGTAGAGGCCACCCATTTCAATGACAGTTCGCCCTTGCCAACGTGGGGAGTGGCCGACCGTTCTCACGATCATCAATGCGGCGGCTCAACGTTATCGCGGGGTCATTCCGGCTGACTGCTGGCATGAGCCTTACCTAAGCGACCTTCAGCTCGAGCGTGACATCAGAGCTGGCGTCGCGTTTTGGGCGTGCGTGGAAGCTGACGGTGAGCTCAGCGGCGTGATGGGTCTCCAACACATAGAGAACGTCACTCTGATCCGTCATGCCTATGTCCGTCCCGACCGTCAAGGAAGAGGAATTGGCGGTGCTTTGTTGCGGCACCTTGAAGCTTTGACGAATCGGCAGGTTCTCATCGGCACTTGGGCGCCCTCGTGCTGGCGAAGGCGGCGCGCGTCGCGAGCGTTGGCTGAATGAACATCGTCCCATGAACGACCTGGTCGAGTTTCGTATCGATCCGCCACTCGACGACGCCGCGCTCAACGATCTGTTCTCGCGTGCGTGGCCGGATCACACTCCCGGCACCTACCAGACGGTTCTCGCTCGAAGCCTCGGGTACCTCGGCGCGTTTGCTGGTGGGCGGTTGATCGGCTTCGTGAATCTCGCCACCGACGGAGGCGAACATGCCTTCCTGCTTGACCCCACCGTCGATAGGGCGTATCGCCGTCGCAGGATTGGATTGCAGTTAGTGAAGCGCGCCGCCGATCTCGCGCGCCGCCGCGGCTGCAAATGGCTTCACGTTGATTACGAGCCGGCGCTCGTCCCGTTCTATCGAGCTGCGGGCTTTCGGGAAAGTTTGGCCGGCGTCATGCGTCTCAATCGGACGCCATGATAGAGATCGCGATTGCTCGACCTGGCGACCATCCGGCGCTGGTGCAGCTCTATCATGCGTGGGGCTACCGTGCGGTATCGAGCCCGCCGATCGGGTGTACGTCGCGAAACTAGGTGAGCGCCCGATCGGCCTCGTACGGCGAACTGATGAGCGAGGCCACTTGTTGCTTCGCGGGATGCACGTCGATCCCGGCTTTCAGCGTCAGCAAGTCGGGACGCGACTCCTTCGCGCATTCGTCGCCGAGTTGCCGGCTCGCGATTGTTACTGCCTTCCCTTCAGCCATTTGACCCATTTCTATAGTCGCGAAGGCTTCGATCGCCAGAACGAGATCGACGCCCCGTCTTTTCTACGCGAACGGCTTGCCAAGTACCGGGCAGAAGGTCACGACATACTCCTGATGCGCCGGCCGGCCGTTTGGAATCGCGACCGTGCTAGCTAATACTTGTTCCAGCTTGGTGCTGAACGTGGGCGTCAGGCCGATACACAATTTATAATGAGCATCCCTTCGTCGTCCGCTCTCGCAAGCCGATTACATCGGAAGATCGCGCGGCGGCAACGCCTTGCGCGTTGGGGGAAGTTCCTCGTCATACCAACGGCAGCGGCCACATGGTATGCCGGCCGCTGGAATGGGTGGCTGGCCGGCGCCGGCATTGCTCTTTTTCTCTTCGAGGTCGTGGCCGTGCTCGTCGGCGAAGCGCAGCGCTGCCCTCGCTGCGAGAGTCAACTCGTAACGGGCCGAGGCTTCCAAGAGCAATTCGAGGGCACGTGCCCTGAATGTGGCTGTCCGATCGATTAGTTTCGGCATCCCGAGGCGTCTTCCCAACAAACGCTAAAGCTCGGGCGTGCGCGGCTCCAGGATGGCTATTGCGGCACAACGCTCGCTGAGGGCGCTCCGCCGTGGACCTACCGCGCGTTCACGATGAACACAGGACCGAACATCGACGCGAAGGGAACGAAATAGCTGGTTGCAAGCAGCGCGGCGCTCAGCGGGTACAGTGTCCAGACACCGCGGCGGTCACGAAGGACCATTGCGATCGGCAGCAGCAATAGCGCGATGACGAGGGTGGTTGCCTTGAAACGCTCTCCGAGCTTCGCGGTGCGCCACGTCCTGTGTTCGCGTCCAAACGCCTCTATTCGGTCAGCAATTTTGTCGATACGCTCTCGGTCGTGGCCGGAAACATCGTAGCTCGCTCCCGCGCGATCGCCCGAAGCGATGAATGACAAGGACATTCTTTCAACTCTTGACTGATTGAGCAGACGCCCGCGATTTCTATACATCCGAGCATCGTTGTACTGGAAGATGATTCGAGTGAGCTGATCTCCTCGGGCGAGATATTGGTGCAGGGTGTCGAGTGCGGCTGGAAGGCTCACGGTGGCCCCTACGCTGCGGCCGCTTGCCGCTGTCGCTATCAACTGCACGCCGCTGCCGCTTATCCCCGCGACGGTGTCGATGGCCTCGAGTGAGGTTGCGATTGTCGTGATCTCGCTGACCAGCGCTTCGATTGATTGTGAGGTCGCAACCAGCGCCGGCAAATCTCCTTGCCGCGCATGCCACGTCGGCAATGCGACCTGCCCGCCGGCGGAAGGTGCACACGCCAGTAAGACCATGATCGCGCGACAAACACCGGATCGCATTTGGCGTCGGGATGATTTACACGAAAAAAAGCAATGCTGAATCGAGCGGATAATGTTGAGACGAGATGCGTCCAATGACCGTAACCGGGCGTTGATGTGAATCGTCTCAGGTCACTGCACTTATGTACTCGACTTGTGTGTTCTGCCGAAGCTCGCTCGGACGTAACGAAGTCCTGGAGATATTTCCGTTCGGCATCCGTGTAGCCTTCGATCCGGTCAAGGGACGCCTCTGGGTCATCTGCCCGCGGTGCAACTGCTGGAATCTCGCCCCCATCGAAGAACGATTCGAAGTCATTGAAGCGTGCGAGGAGCTCTTTCAGGGCACGCGTGTCCGCTTCTCGACAGACAACGTCGGCCTGGCCCGGATCCGGAATGGCTTCGACATTGTTCGAATCGGGCGAGCACTCCGGCCGGAGTTTGCATCCTGGCGTTACGGGCCGACGCTCCGCCGTCGACGGATCGAAATGAGTGCCCTCGTCGGGGCCTCGATCGTTGTCGCCGCCGGTGCGAGCATCGGAGGCGTTTGGCTGAACGCATTCAATATCGGCGCCGTTGCGCTCGGCGCGTATGGGTACAGCCTCGCCGTGGTGTCCGCGCACCATTGGCGACGGCTCGCCCGCGTCGATGCCGGCGATGGAACGTTTGTGCAGGTACGCGGACAGGATCTCCGACATAGCCGACTGGCAGAGAGGGACGGAAGACTGGCCCTCGAACTGCGGCATTCGTCCGGTCAGTTGCTGCTCAGGGATTCGCTCGCGATCTCGGCAATTCGACTCCTCGCGCCGCTCACTAACCCGTCCGGCGGCTCATCCAGTGAAGTTGCGAAGGCGGTCGAACTTCTGGGTGCCGTTGACGGGGACGCAGGTGTCGCCGGCGTCGGGGAGCCCCGACGCTTCGGGGTCGGTGTCGCGTTGACAAACTTGTCGCCGGAACGTCGCCTCGCCTTGGAAATGGCGGCGAACGAGCAGCTCGAGACCCGAGCGTTTGCGGGTGAGCTCGCGGAACTCGAGCGAATATGGCGCGATGCCGAGGAAGTCGCTGCCATCGCGGACAACCTGCTGGTCCCACCATTCGTCGAGCGATGGATCAGGCGACATAAAAACCTCGGCGATCGCGACCCAGCCGCCTAAGTCGTTTCAGCTGACAAGCCATGCGCCGATTGCGCGCGGCTGGCCGCACGCTTCTATTGACTCGCTTGCAGCTGAACTAGGGCGAGGCCTTTCGCGCCATGAACCTAACGAGGAGGACGAAACCGATGCGGGCGTTTCTGATTCGGTTGGTCGCGATCGCAGGTTTGCTCTCGGTCGGTCGACAATCGAGCGCGCAACCTTCTCGCGCCTCGGACGGCCCGTCGCTCGATCGACCCTGCTCGTTCCTGACTGCGGCGGAAATGGCGGGCCTGCTCGGTACGCCGGTGGCCAGCGCCTCGGACGAGCATTTTCGCTGCAAGTACGCAGTCGGCAAAGGCTGGCTCGAGACCAAACTGATGAATCTCGAGCTGAAGATGACGCGAGACATTTACGACTACAACAAGGCCCACGGCAGACCGATGCCGGGAGTTGGCGACCAAGCGTATCAACTCGGTGCGACGCTGGCCGCGAAGGTCGGTGATGTCCTCGTTGTCGTCGACGGCAGCAATGTGCCGCAGCCGCCGGACGACGCGCGACTGAAATCGATCGCGCTGCGCATCATCAAGGCTATCCCTTGAGCCACCCGCGAATCGCCGTGCGACGAGATTGCGCGAGGGAATTCCCTCAGCGGTGTTGCCACTGCAGTCCATAGGCGACGTCACAAGAAATTATCGCTACCTGTGATGACCGTCACCTGCAACGGTGGCTCCTGCTGTTAAGATCGACTTCCCACAACCATACGCTCCTTGGTCGAACCCAAGGCTAGAGAGCGACATCGGCAAACCCGGCGAAAGTCGGCGACGCAAAGCTACGAGGCTACGGCGACTCGGAGTCGCTACGCCAGTCGAGCCGCCAGACCCCCCCCTGGAGAACAACTCAGCATGCGTCACCGCCATAGAACTGGCGCGCGTATCATCGTGGCTATTGCCGTGCAATCGCTCGCCGCGGGATGCGGCCAGGTCAGCGACCTTATGCAACCCGCGTCGGCGTCAAGCCAGACGAAGCGGGTCGTCTCGATCGCTGTCACTCCTGACACGGTCAATCTCAGCACCGGCGGCTCTCAACAACTCACGGCCGTCGCTCTTGGATCAAACGGCCAACCTGTCAATGGCAAAGTCGCGTGGAGTAGTGATGATACGTTGATCGCGAACGTCAGCTCGACCGGGCTCGTGACCGCGATTGCTGCCGGCGCGGCCACCGTCACCGCCTCGAGTGGTAGTCAACGTGCCCGCGCGGTAATCTCTGTTTCGCCTTCGTCACCAGCAGACACCACGCCCCCGCCTCCCGTCACGCTTCCGGTTGCCGGGATCAAGACCGCGCTGAGCGCGACGCAGCTAACGGTCGGACAGACGACTCAGGCGACGGCGAGCCTTTGGGACGCCAACGGTCAACCTCTTGCAGACAGAGTTGTCGTGTGGAGCTCGACTAACGCCGCTGTCGCCGCGGTTTCCGCCGCTGGCCTAGTGACCGCCATGTCAGCAGGCTCGGCGCAGATCATCGCGGCGAGTGAAGGGGTCACTGGTGCGGCAACGATTACGGTGAGCGCGCCCGTCCCGACCGCGCCCGATCTAACCGGAATCCCCCTCTACCCGGGCGACGACCTGCATGCAAAAGTCGCCGCAGCTCCGGCTGGCACTCAGTTCGTGATCAAAGCCGGCGTCCATCGGCAACAAACGATCACCCCGAAGAGCGGCATGACATTCGTGGGCGAGCCGGGCGCCATCCTCGATGGCCAAGACGTGACGCCGTACGCGTTCGAAACGCTGGTGACGTTGTCGAAGAACGTCACGATTCGCGGCTTGGTCATCACGCACTACGCTCCGCCCTACCAGCGAGCGGCGATTCAGGGCGACAATGGCACGGACTGGCTCGTGCGCGACAATGAGATCAGCTACAGCGCGTACGAGGCCGTGCATCCCGGGCGCCGGGGACACATCCTGAACAACAACGTTCACCACAACGCCATCGGCGGCATTGCCGGCTACAAGTCGGACTCCTCGGTCATCGAAGGCAACGAGATAGCGTACAATGGATTGGGTGGGTTCAATGAGAATCCAGCGACCGCCGAAGCGGCGGGCCTCAAGTTCATGAACCAGTACGGCCTCGTGGTCCGCAACAACAACGTCCACGACAACATTCTGGGCCTGTGGTTCGACACGGGCTACCAGGGGACGATCGTTGAGGGCAACACGGTCGTCAATAATGCCCATGGCGGGATCTGGATCGAGGCCACGTACGGCGCGGTGGTGCGCAACAACCGCGCAGAACAAAACGGGGGAACGACGACCGGCGGCTGGCTCGCCCATGCCGGCATCCAGGTCACGAACTCGCCCGACGTGGAAGTCTACGGCAACACGGTCCTCGATAACATGAATGGCATTGGCGTCATGGAGACGTCGGGCTATCCGGACGGGCCTTACGGACCGCTCCACGTCACGAATCTCAATGTGCACGACAACACCGTCAGAATGCAGACCGGCACGACGGGCCTCGACCAGAACACCGGTGACAACTCGGTGTTCACAAGTCGAAATAATCGATTCGTCAATAACACGTATATCCTCGGCCCGAATGCGGGTTACTTCGCATGGAATGGCCGTTTCGGCCTGTCCTTCGCCGCGTGGCAAGGGTATGGACAGGACCTGACAGGCACCGCCTCGCGGTGATTGTGTCGGCGTAGGTCTAAGTCCGCGCTTTTCAGCAGCTCGACGAGAAAGCGCACGCTTCCAACGGGAAGCGTGCGCTTTTTACAACATGCTCATCCACGCATCTCCCGCGGCCTGGAGCGCGCTGATGGCATGCCACTCGCAAGGAGACAACCGTCCCCTAAGCATCTTCTCGGTCAGCTGTCTTCCGTCACGACTCCATGCTACGCAGCGTGGTCCTCGAGCATCCGTCGCAAGTCTCGCCGCTCTGGTCGCCGTGGGACAATCTCGCGATCGCGAGTGCGAGACCGTACTGCGCTCCGGCCTGGATGATGGCGTGGTGGAAGCACGTTGCTCCACCGCATGCGTTGCTCCGCGTGAGCGCCTTGTTCGACGGCGACGAGCTAGTTGCGATCGCGCCGTTTTTTGCGGATCGCGGATTCGGCGGCCTTTGTCGATATCGGTTACTCGGCGCGCGCACGTGCGCGCCACTCGACATTCTCGCTCGGCGTGGAACGGAGCGCGCGGTGGTGGAGGCGCTCATCGCGACATTCGCCACAGCGCAACCGCGTCCCGACGTAATCATGCTCGAGGGGGTCCCAGGCAGCTCCCCGTGGATCGAGCTGCTCCGACACGCGTGGGCGGGACTGCGCGTGCGGCCACAGTACTCGCAGCCGGCGCCCCGCATCGAGCTCTCCGAGAGTGCCTACGACGATTGGTTCAAATCGCGGAGCGCGCATTTTCGCTCCAACTTGCGCCGCGGTCAGCGGGAATTGCAGAAGCTCGGCGCCGTCACGAAGCTCAGCGTCGCGGGCGACGAGGTGCAGCGGGATATAGAAGCATTCGGCCGCTTGCATCGCGCGCGTTGGAAGCGACGCGGCGAGTCAGGCGCGGTCGATGCTCGGGTGGAGCGCATGCTGGTGGACGCGGCCGAGCATTTGACACCGAGTGGACGGTTGCAGGTATGGACCACTCGTGTTGGCGACCAGGATGTCAGCGCGCAGGTCTTCGTCGCGGCAGGAGGAACGACGGCTTACTGGCTGGGCGGATTCGACAACTCGACCGTCAAAATTCACCAACCGGCAGTCATGACTCTCCTCTGCGCGGTCGAGCATGCGTTCCGCCGTCGCGGCCTGCTGGTTGACTTGGGTCCAGGCGCCCAGAACTACAAATACGATTTCGCCAGCTCCGAAGTCGCGATCGACTGGCTTCTTCTCATTCCGCGAGGATGGCGCTCGCTGCTGGCTCGGCCTCAGATGCTACGACCGCGCGCTAGAATCTTCCTCGCACAGCGGGTCGGTCCGCGCGCGAAGCGAGTGGTTCGGCGTCTGCTGGCGATGAGGGGCGCTTTACGGAGCAACAAACCGAGGCAATCGTCTCACTCGTGAATGTGCTTCGATGGTAGACCTTGGCGCACGATCTAAATCGCGGGCTTGAGGTCTAGTTTTCCCGGCCAACCCTGTTGTTCGCTATGGCGCTGTGGTGGCGCGCCCGAAGGCGCGCCACCGACGGTCAGTAGCCCAAAGCTCTCGCCACGTTGATTCGTCCGGCCCCAAAGAATGGATTGACGCCCTGGCCGAGGATCGGGTCCGCGGAGCTCGCGATCAACTGGCTGATCACTGATGGATTGTTGCGGCCGTGATCGGCGACGAGCAGCGCCGCCAAGCCGCTCACGTGCGCGGTCGCCTCGCTCGTCCCGATGTACCCGCTGAGCCGATTGCCGGCTGCGCACGACGTCAGAATCGGGGCGCCTCCGCTCGTCAGCCCTGCGATGGACGTCTTCGAGCAAAAGGACCAGACCCAGGAAGCAATGTCGTTTCCCCATGGCCATGCGGACACGGTAAAGCCGTTGTTCACCGGATTGGCGTTTCCGCCGGGCGAAGCAACGCTGATCACCGAACGGCCAAAATTCGTGTAAAACGCCGGCATGTCCTGGGCAGGGGTACCGATCTGCGAACCGAGGGCGGGACCGACCGACGATACGCAGACGGCATGTGGCGCGTCGCAGAAGTCCGTGGAGTTGCCGTTGGTGTCGAGGTTGGCGGCATCGTTACCTGCCGCAACGACGATGAGCATCCCTTTCTGATTTGCGTAGTTGAATACACGATTTATTATCGAGACGAGGGTACCCAGACCGGCCTTGCTGAAGCTGCCGCCCAGACTGAGGTTGGCAACGTCCGCGCCATGGTCCGCGGCCCACAGTATACCGGTCAAAACGGTGCCGATCGGCCCGACGCCGGTCCGGTCGAGGACCTTCACGCCGATCAAGGTGGTCTTCGATGTGACGGCGGCGAGAACCACCGCCTTGCTGCTCACCTGCTCGGCGACGTTCGTGCCGTGGCCATTGAAATCCGAAATGTCATTCCGGGTTGGAAAGTACGTTGCCCGCAGCGCGTTGTCCGATGCGACGAACGACGTCGACCGGGCCAGGTCGACGAGCCCGTTGAGATCAGGGTCGTCGTAGTCGAGACCCGAGTCGATGATCGCGACGGTCACTCCGGCGTCGCCCAGCTTGCCGTTCGCCCACGCGACGTTGGCCTTGATCGACCGCATGTTCCACTGCCACGAATACAGAGCCGCGGTTGTCGGATTCAACACGCTTTGGGCGATGACGTTCGACGCGTCCGCCTCGGCCTGGGGAATACCATTGATGCCAAGGGAAATGTTCACGTCCGGCTCGACGTCGGCCCCAGCCAGCTTGCCCAATTGCGATGCGCCCGCGGCGCTCAGACCACTGACGACAGCGAACCCCGTTTGGTTGTGCACGGCTTCGATCGAACCGCCCAGCGACGCAACGATGTCGGCGAAGTCGCTTCCGAAACCATTGGGATTGACCAGAACGAGGTAGCGACCTATGCTCGGCCGCACCGCCGCGTGCGACGCCGGGAACGGCACGCGTACCGGTGCGGTGGACGACGGATCGCCGCACGCGACGACGAACAAGCCCAAGGTGCCAGTAGCCGCCAGCGAAACGCGAATGAGAGTGGAGAACCGCCGAGGCATGATGGCCTCCGATGAGGGGATGAACGTGCTCGCTGGGCGCGAATGGAGCCGACAAGAGAGAGATCGAATGCGGCCCAATCATGGCGTGGGCCGGCGGGTCGTGCAAATAGAATTGCTGGCTGGGCCCGCCATTCGAGCGGGCACTTCTAGATTTCTTGGCTGTATTACTAGACCGCCCGTACGGGTTCGGGTTAGTGGCGGGCCGGCATTGGGACGAGCCGGCCGTCGCATTCGCCCGATCGGGTGTCAGATTTAGGCGGCTCCTCGCGCTCGACGGCGCGAGCGAGTGAGGAACGCGCACCGTCCTCTCGAAGGTGGTAGTATGCGCTCTGTTCGATGCGATGCCTGCGGCGCCAAGGCGATGACCGCGGCGGCGAAGTGTCCGAAGTGCAGCCACTTGCTCGACCTTCGCGATGGATTCGGGGAATTGCTTCCCCTGGCCTA
>Ga0157372_10009128_pt1 | contig 10534 bp, 14 predicted proteins | sample C55metaG_FD_115307 | JGI IMG/M metagenome (GOLD analysis project Ga0157372, IMG submission 115307) | Corn rhizosphere microbial communities from Kellogg Biological Station, Michigan, USA - C5-5 metaG | ecosystem: Host-associated > Plants > Roots > Rhizosphere > Soil | place: USA: Michigan...
AGGCCCTTTTTGGGTCCAATACAGAAACCCCGCTTACGGATGTATCCATAAGCGGGGGCAATCAGTTCGAAATCATGGGCCTGGGTAGAGTTGAACTACCGACCTCACGCTTATCAGGCGACCGAAGGGGAGTAAGAAGTCCGGCAAGAAACCGGTAAATCGTTGACGGACAGCGTGATCTGCCGTTGTTCACCCTTCGTGATGCCGGATAATGTCGTGGTCAACCGAGAGCGGAATCGACAGCAGTCATTCGATCGCCACGGAACCGGAAGCGCGTGCCAGGTCGTCCCGGGCCTCGAGGCGCGCAAGCAACAAATGGTAATACAGCATCCCTTGCTGGGGACTCAGTGTGTCCAGAATACTTTCAACATCGACTCGATCCGAGCTGGAGACGAGGGAAAGATTTCGCGCTACGCTGCTGTCGTTCATCGGGAACACATCGAGACGCCCGAGGCCGCGGAGCAAGATGACCGTAGCGGTCCACGGCCCAATTCCCTTGATCTCGCGGAGAAGCGCAATGGCATCGGGACTCCCACGCTCCTCCAGCATCGCCTCCAGGAGCGCGCCCGACGCAAGCGCTTCCGCCACGCGTCGAAGCGTCGAGAGCTTGCCGAGACTGAGACCGGCGGCCCGCAAGGCATCGTCTTCGGCGCCGAGAAAGCGTTCAGCGGTCGGAAACGCATAGACTGCGACGCCCTCGCTATCGACAGACTGACCCAGAGCGAGGATCAGGCGGCGCATGATCGAGCTCGCTGCATGCAGGCTGATCTGCTGGAAGACGATCGCGTTGACGCACGCCTCCCATAGCGATGGATAGCGAGGGGGTCTCACGCCGTGCATCCGCTGCGCGAGGGGGCTCAGCCATGGTATTCCTTCGGCTGCGCGGTTGAAATACGCTACGTCGCGTTCAATCCCGAGCATCCGGTTTACGAGCGCCAGCGCCGGTTTGTGTTCCCGCGGATCGCCGTCGAGTGTGACGATGAGCGCCCCCGGATCCATCTGGGCGACACGAGCGACTACTGGGCCACGCGAGGTTTCGAGCGCTCGGATATACTGTCCATCCGATGCAAAGACATCGACGATATTTGTCGAGAGGCGCCGTAGCGCGCTTACAGTGAGGTCGAGTCGGAACGGAGCCGCAACAGACAATTCATGCCGCGAATGCGATCGCGTCGACCCAGCGCCGATCGACGGCGCGACCGCGCCTTGCAGGCTGGTGTCGATGAGGGGCAGTCCAGCCCCTATATCACACAACATTGGCCTGGACGTGGTGCGCCTGCTCGAAAATTGTGACCCATTCGCCGTAGCGCTGGGCGATGCGTGAGGCGGCCTGCTCACGTGTGATTTTTTTTGCGAGAAGGTCGGCAATCGGACTCCAGAACGTGCTGCGGCCGATAGCGAACCCGATGAACCCCTCGACGGACGCCGCGATCTGAAGCCAGGTATTCACCTTTTCTTCATCGGCACCGTGGCCTAATACAATGCAGCCGACTTCATCGCGGCCATCACGTCGTGCCGCTTCGACGACTCGCTCGCAGTCATCGCGACTCTCGAGCCCTTCGACCTTCCATATATCAGGCTGGACTCCGGAGTCCTGCAGCGTTCGAATGGTATCGAGCATCAGTGCCGGCCGGATGTGTCGATCGTACCCTTCTGTACCTCCGACACGATCCAGTTGCGCGTTCGTCGCCGGCACCAGCAGCTCGAACATGAACTTTTGACCGGCTGCCCGGCAGTACTCCGACAGTAGCCTGAGTCGAGTCGTCTGCCGCTCATTGAGAGCAGCTGCTCCCTCGGGGTTGAATCGTACCAAAGCCTTGGCGAAGGTAGGCTGGAACATCTCGATGTGCTGCGCGAATGCATCGCCGTATTGGAACTCGAACTCGTCCGAACCGCTTTTTTCTGTCGATAGGGCCGTCACGTATCCATTCCTGCTGGCGTCGAGCAGGATGGCGGCACCGAACTCCTCGTCCACCAGAATACCCGCGAAGTCGCTCGGCACCCCACGGAGGAGCGCCTGCCGGAATCCATCATAGATCACCCATTTGCTATCGATCACCGCTTGCCGCTGGTCCATAGTCAGTGGAGGAGCGGCGTGAAACATTCCGGTCACGTACGAATGCCGGTGATCGAAAGGCAGCAGGTATAGTGGCTGGTTGTAACCGAGGCTCATGGCAATTCCTAAGAGGCCGCGACGCGGATCGGAGCGTCGTCGAGCATCTTCGTCGGTGCAGAAGGCTTCTGCACGCTTTCCCAGTCCTTGCGGAACTGCAAGATCCCCGAGTCGGTAAGGGGATGATGGATCATCTGCCGCACGATCTTGTACGGCACCGTGGCGATGTGGGCGCCCGTGAGCGCAGCCTGTGTCACGTCGCGAGGTTGACGGACAGACGCAACCAGCACCTCGGCTTTCAAGTCGTGGGTCCTGACCATTGCGACCAGCTCGCGTACCACGTCCATGCCGTTCTCGTTGATGTCGTCGAGGCGGCCAACGAAGGGAGACAGAAATGAGGCGCCGGCTCTCGCAGCAAGCAGTCCCTGATTTGAGCTGAAGATCAGCGTGCAGTTCGTTGTAATTCCTTCCTGTGCAAAGCGCGCGATGGCTTCCAACCCTTCTTCGCTCATCGGGACCTTGACCACGATGTTCGGTGCAAGCTTGGCGAAATGCCGTCCTTCGCGGAGCATGCCGGCCACATCGCCCGCTACGACCTCGGCGCTGACCGGACCCGGCGTGATTTTGCAAATGTGCTTGAGAACATCGTCGTAGCTGCCTCCGACTTTGGCGAAAAGGCTGGGATTCGTCGTGACGCCATTCAGCACGCCCCAGCGCGCAGCAATACGGATCTCGTCAATCTCGGCGGTGTCCAGGAAAATCTTCATGTTCAGTCCTCAGTTCTGGATTCGCGAATTTCTTCAAGCCTCGGCGAGCAAATTCTCGCCCTCGACTTTCACCAACCGGGAACGCACTGGGCGTTTGGCTGGTCCCCTGAGAACGACGCCCGAAGTGACGTCGAACTGGCTGCCGTGGCAGGGACAGGTCACCGTCGTCCCATCCAGCTTGCCCCGAGCGAGCGAGCATCCTGCGTGAGTACACGTGTCATCAAAGGCGTACAGATTCCCAGGCCTCAACATTTGACCATTCTGGTCAGTCTCGGAGTCAACGTTTTTGGTCTGCCGTGCGAACGCGGCGTCTCAACATCCCCTCTAGCACGGCCACGTCGCTGATCTCAGCGGCGCGCGAGCCATAAACGAGCGTCACCCGTCCACGTCGGGCGCGCCGCACCAGATCGGCGAGAATCATCTTTGCCGTCGCAACCCGAAGTTCCTTTTTGTACCGCGCGCGGAATTCAGGCCACTTGGCAGGATCGTGGTCGTACCACTCGCGGAGCTCCCGGGACGGGGCGATCTGTTTCTCCCATGCATCCAGTCTCGCTTTCGCTTTCGATACGCCGCGTGGCCAAAGGCGATCAATCAAGACCCGGTATCCATCGGACGGGTCTGCCGGTTCATACGCTCGCTTCGCGGTAATCATTGTCTCGTCTCCGGGCTTCGGGGTCCCATGTCTCCTATATCGTGAGCCACTACGACACCGTCTCCACGCGGGATCAGCCCTTGGTGGTCATCTACCCTTGGCCGGACATTTGTAACGGAACGCTGCCGAGTGACGTTACCGAGGTGTTCGAGCATTCCGGGCAAACCGAGATCTGCGGCCACATGAGGATGTGACGAGCCAGAGATGGTGCGGATTTCGTCGATTGCCCTGCGCAATTGATCTTTTGCCTCCGCGAGTCGAGACGAACGGGCGTAAGCGTCCGTCTCGTTGGCAGCCGCGGCAATATGAAAACTCGCGTCCGCGAGCTTTTGGCCCACGGAATCGTGAAGTTCCTGGGCAACTTGCGAGCGATTCCTTTCCTCAGCGTATATCACTTCTGCGCCGAGCCTTTCCACTCGCTCGCGGCCGGCCGCGAGACTGTCAAGCATCTCGTTAATTGTTTTCGAGAGCCGTGCCAGCTCGTGGTCGGCTACGATTGACGTAGGAACTCTCTCGGCGATTCGACCCTCAGAAACCCATCGCGAGACACGCTCGAGCGACTCGATCGGACCGAGCGCGAGTCTCACAAGCACGAGATTCACTGTCGCCCCGAGAATCAGAGCAACCACGACGATGTAGGCGTCGGTCAGCCGCTCGGGCTGTAACTGGACCGGTCCGAACAGAAGTAGACCCGCCACCGCCACAATGATCAGATTCGCGCCGAGCAGCTTCATCTCCAGCGGAACCTCGAGGACGAAACGCAGCCAGTCCGGAATCTGAGGCGGTGCCTTTCGGCGGATCGGCGAAGCTCGACGATCTAGATCGGTTGTCATTACTTTCGGGCTCCTGTGGCGGACACCCAGTGCTCAGCGAGAATGCGCGAGTGAAGGGGTCTGGTCTACTTGCGCCGGAGACTAGCTGATCTCTCGTGAAGAAAGCGTGAAGAAGAGAAGAATCTCTGTTTAGTCACCAACACTTTGTCCGACCAATAAGCGACTTGAGGGAGTCACACGCGCAGAGGCATCGGCTCATAGTAGTTGGCACTAAATCCCCAGGTCGCGGTCCTTGCCAGGATTGCCAGAGATGCATTTGGACGCAGAAGAAGATTCGCTTAACTGCGGCGCGCCAGCGTGCATCGAGCTCCAGGGAGGCGCGTCGCTGGCTGGAAAGCTGTCGAACGAAGCGTCATTAACCTCGTCCAGATCCGGACGTGGGGTCCTCGTTCCCGATGATTCGCTGTCAGGCAGCATTGTTATAATCCCAGTGCGAGCGGTTCAGCGCGTGTCGGAACGTGCATATCCGACTGTCGCGTCTTCATCGCAAGCGGTAGGGCTTGAGCCGCGCCCGATTCGAGTGGCAGCACCAATATTGGTCCGGGCGCAGCCCACAGCACCATTCGCGTGGTGCTGCCGCACCTGTACTGCGCCCGCACTGATGGAATGGGCAGTGTCTCACCAACGCGGCCCATCACGACCACCGAAGGACCTGGCTCATTTCGCGCAGCCGTTATCAGCTCCTGGCCAGCGTCTCCGATTCGAATCGAAGTCTGGTCGCTTGCCGTCACCCCCGACGCCGAAATCGTCGATGCGAGCCATTGACTGGCGAGAGTGCGCAAATCGCTCTCGTCCAACCCGTCAATTCCTATACTGCGTCCGTCATCAGCGGACAGTGCTCCGATCAGATCCGTTCGGCTCGCGCCCATTGATATCCGTGAATCGTGACGGACGTCGGCCTCGACAACATGAATTGCCTCGAGCTGGGAACCCCATGCGGATGCCAGCGATTTTGCGACCGGCATCACTCGTTCTCCGCCGGGCCGACCGCTAAGCGCCGCAAGCACACGAGTCGGCTTCGTAACGACGCCCTGAGGAATAACCAACACAGGTACCCCTGAGACGCCGAGTAGACGTTGCGGAGTTGTCGCGCCGAATCTGCTGCTCCCGCGACGTTTATTCCCGCGACCCACGCATATCAAATCCGCCTTAACTTCGTCCGCCACGCGGGCGAGGGCGGACCATGGGACTCCCGTTCTAATCCCGACTTGAACGCGATCGGAGCTGAGCAGATCGGCGAATCCGCGAAGCGCCGTGTATAGGCGCGGCACTAGTGTCGAACGCTGATGAATCGTCGACCCGAGGTGGTCGTGCAGGTATATGGGCGGCCTCGGAAGCGGGACGACGTGGACGAGCAACAACTCGGCGCGGGGCGCGAGATGGGTCGAGACCCACCGCGCCCCCGCCAGAGAAGCGTCGCTGAAATCAATCCCGATGACGATTTTCCTGAATTGCGTATTCATTTTACCCCCACGGCGAAGATTCTTGACATGAGTGTGGACTGCTGTCGAGCAACAACCGGTGGAGTTGCGTCTGGCGTGGCGAATGCAACGTGCTCCGACAAGACTTCCCACATCGCCTGCGCCGCGGCAATTGTCACGTGATGCGTCGCGTACGACGGCCCCAGGAATTCAAGAGCAAAGGAATCCTCGTAGTTCCGTTCGGTTTGCGGTCGCAGCAGGCGAGCCATCGGACGAAACCCGTCAGCTATCCATTCATAAGCCCCGTCGTGCACGAGGCCGACGTTCGATTCATTAACCGGACGTGGCGGCCTGCCGGGATAACCTCGCTGAAGCGTTTTCTCTAGTGACCGCCAGCCATCGACCGCGGCCCGCAGAGCGGCCTTCTCGCTCGTCAGTCCGCCGAAGCCAATTGTATGACCGCGGATCCAGCCAATTTTTCGGCCGGCCGAATCTTCCAGCCGTAGCCTGTCGTCGTCGCCATCGATGAATACTTTCAACATGACATTCTCCTTGAGGTGGGAACGTGCAGCGCCGACAGATAGACCCGCGGCGCTCCACGTTCGCATGATTGGATTGGGGCGTTGGTTAACCTCCTTGCTGGGGTGAGCATCGGTGTGCAGATCGCGTCGCGGACCAGTTCGGGAGTCGCGTTCTCGAACACGAGGACGCGCGCGAGTGCACCATAAAACGAATGCAAAAAACCCCACCGCATTGAGCGCAGGTGGGGTGTTCAGAAACAGGCATTCCAAAATGGCTGCCTATTTCAAAACCAATCCAACGGATTATCCGCTCAAATGCCGCGGCTTTCCGGGATCCCTGCGCCGGGAGGTGAACGTCTCGGGAAGAGCCAAATTCAGTGACTCACAATTCAACCGAGACGGTAAGGGGCGCATTTCGGACACACGTGTCCTATGCGCGGTTGTAGTTACGCAGCGAGGTATCGTCGGATCATTCAATGGACACCGTTCGCCGACAACGCCGCGGGCGGCAAAGCGAACGCTCCAGCATTCGTGTACGGGCCAGTCGTCAACGTGTTCGATCAGAAATACTGGAGCTTCGATGTCGACGGGCTGTTCTCTTATAGCCCAGCGGCAACTGGCAACAGCGACTACACGCACAAATTCCTATTCGAAGGGGACTTCTCGCTGAAGCTCGGCAAGATGATGAACGCGAAGAGCAATTGGAACAGCCTGAACGCCTACGCGATGTTGGCGTACGTGGTCAGTGGGTTGCCAGATGGTGTGGAGTCCAGGGATCGCATGGTCTTGCTATCGGGCTTGTCATTGCCGCTGGCGCCCTGGAAGAAGTAGGACATCGTTTGACGAAGGAGACCCAGATCCTGCCCGTACTTTGACGGCTCTCGATGAAGGACACATCGTATGCCCAGGCTTTGCGATTGAGGTTGCGTCACTCAACTGATTACTCCCCGGCAAACCAGTCTCAGCGAGTACACAGCATATGGAGTGGTTCGTCAAAGCATTCATCCGTGCGAGCTTGGTGTGGTTTACCATGGGTATCGCACTCGGCCTCGCGATGGCGGTCCATCCCGCGTGGGTCGTCTACCGGCCAGCACACGCGCATATGAACGTGGTCGGTTTTATCACGATGATGATCTTCGGAATCGGTTATCAATTGTTACCGAGGCTATTCGGTCACCAACTTCAAAGCCGCGCGCTAGCGATCGCACATTGGTGGCTCGCGAATGTTGGCCTGGCGTTGATGGTAGCTGGATTCATTCTCGGTCCCCACATTGGACTCAAGAGCGCCCCGATTACATCAGCAGGGGGATCGCTCTTCGCGATCGGCGCCTTCGCCTTCGTCTATAACCTTTGGCGAACGTTCAACGCCGCCGAGGCCAGACATCGACTGAATGCGTGACGCGTTCCGAATCGACTGCGCACGCCGCAGGAAGCGCCGAGATGCACGCCATCTGATCCAAAATTCCCGCCGGTACTTCCGTCACGACACGTGGTACAATCGCGTCATTGTCGTGGCGTCGCGCCCTGGAGACATTGCATTGTCACTGAAAGAAAGGGCGTTCATGACCGTCGCAGAGGAAATGGCGGAGTTCGCGGTACGCGTAAGGGTCGTGCTCCTGCGAATTGGAAGTTCAAAGGACGTCCGCTCGGGCGAGATGCGAGTTGCAGGTTGGACAGGTACGTGAGGTATCAATGGAACGGCTTGGAGGCCTTTTGAATATGCGGTTTTACGGGTTGGCAGTACTAGCTGGAGTTGCGGGACTGGTGGCTTGCGGCGGCGGCGATAAGCGGCCTGGCGACACCACGGCGGTTGATGTTGGCGCAGCAACGAAGATGAGCCCCGTTGGCACGACAAGCTCCGGAACACCGGTAGCAACGGGAACTATGGCGCCGATCACCGGCACGATCCATCAGGTGAAGATGATCGGAGATGCGAAGGGCTATCGTTTCGAGCCCGCCAACATCACCGTCAAGCAGGGCGATGGCATCAAGTGGATCATGGTTTCGGGCGGCCCACACAACGTGGCGTTTGATCCCGCTACGATCCCGGCGGATGTACGTCCCCAGCTCGATGCCAACATGGGCACCGACAAGATGGCCGAGCTGACGAGCAACATGAAGATGAATCCTGGCGAGTCGGTCACGATTTCGTTCGGGAACATCAAGCCGGGACAGTACCCGTACCACTGCGTTCCGCACCTCGCCCTGAACATGAAGGGTGTCATCACAGTTCAGTAGCGTATGGAGCGTACAGGGATCGAACCTGCGACCTCCTGGTTGCAAATCAAAACATAGCATAAACCAATCACATCGATTTGCCGGACTTTACAGGGGAACCGAGCGTCGGAGCCGGTCACTCGCTTGAAGGATGTCGTACTTTCGCGGGAGAAACAGACCCCCAAACAGACCCCCGAATTGCCTCTTTGTCTATCTCGTGCACCCCATATCCCCTGTTCCCGAAGCAGAAAAATAATGCTATCAGCCTACCAATGACGGTACCCGAGCCAAGGACAGCGCATTTAGATCAGGACGCTGCGTCGCGTTTTCATCGTGAGAATGTCAGCGTGTGGCCGACTTGGCCGAGCCGCGATGTCCGCCTTGACAGAGGCGTCCCAGCATCAGATCCCCGCCTCCTGGCTGTAATACTGGTGATCCTCGCGCCATCCACCCTGACCCTCGCCGATATGCCGGTAGTCGTGCACGAACTCGATCCGGCAAACGTACTTCACCATCGTGAAGCCGAGTTGCGTCTCCACCCGGAGGCGGAGTGGCGCACCATGCGGCACGGGCAGCGGACTGTCGTTCATTTCGTAGGCGAGGATCGTCTGCGGGTGCGATGCCAGGGCGATGTCGATCGTTCCGTAAAAGCGGCCCGGACCGGCAGGATCGGGCTCCGACGTCGACTTGTCGTCGAGTGCGTAGAAAACCAAATAGCGCGCGGCCGCTAGCGGGCAACAGTGCCGCACAATCTCGCTCAGCGACACGCCGCCCCAACTGGCGACGGCGGACCATCCCTGGATGCAACAGTGTTTGGTGATCTGCGTCTGCTTCGGCCAGAGCCGAAGTTCCGCGATCGTGAGGTGTAACGGGTGTTCCACCAAACCGTCCACGTCAAGCACGAAGCTCGAGAAGTGCTCACGCGCCATCTCCGCGTACGCTGCGTCCGCGGGCGGGCGTCCGTTCACCCGAAAGTACGGCGAGATCTCAGTGGGGGCGTACTGCTGCACCGAGCGACCGTACCCGAACAGCGCCCGGCGCAGGGAATCCGTTAGCGCCTGCGTGCGTCGCTGCACCAGTCGTGGATGGCTGAGCGAGTACCGTGTGGCCACGATGTGGATCACGATGATGCCGGCGAGGCCCGCGAGCCCCACGATGAGCCCGAGCGCGCCGTGCGCGAGGCTGATGTCGCCGAGCACGATCAACCCCATCTCGCCGATCGCGCCGTGTGCGATCACCATCGAGAGGTGCACGACGAAGAACGCGAGGTACGCGCAGAGGCAGAGGAAGTGAATGCTGCGCGCCGCCTGACGACCCCGAAAGAGCCGGATGTACCAGGGAAACCGTGCCGCGATCGAGGGTGACATGGCGAGCCCGGTCGCGATGGCGAGAGGCGACAGAAGAAAGACCACTGAGAAGTACGCGAGCTGCTCAAGTGCGTTGTATTGTCCCGGGGTGACGACGAGATGAAAACCCAGGTACGACCGCAGGACATTCAGGGCGCTCGGGAGAATCGACCAGGAGGTAGGGACGAGCCGGCGCCACTCCGGCGTGACGCAAAGCATCGCGACATAGAGTAAACCGGTAAGCAGCCAGCCGGCATCGGCGAGAAAGTGCCAGTGCCGCCCCAGCCCCAGATTCTTGCGTCCGGGCAGCGCGAACCATGACGAGACCGACGCCTCTTCGTCGCGCGACGTCCAGAGCTCGTGCGAGGGCAGCCGCTTGCGCGTGAGCCGCAACCACTCGCTGCCCGGCGTGCAGTCGTCGTTCCAGTAAAGTTTGGGATGCGCGCTCAGGATTTCGAGTCCGCTGCGCACGAGCAACGAGATGAAGAGCAGATTGAGGAAGTGCGTCGCGCGCAGCCAGAGTGGGAAATCGAGAATCGTCATGACGAGATGGAGGGTGTACTGCGGATCCGTCCGGGGATCGGCACGATTCGCGCGACGGTGAATCGAGGGATCAACGTGAGAGCTTTCTCAGCGCCGATCCCTTGTGCATGGCGATGTGATC
>Ga0157372_10009129_pt1 | contig 10534 bp, 9 predicted proteins | sample C55metaG_FD_115307 | JGI IMG/M metagenome (GOLD analysis project Ga0157372, IMG submission 115307) | Corn rhizosphere microbial communities from Kellogg Biological Station, Michigan, USA - C5-5 metaG | ecosystem: Host-associated > Plants > Roots > Rhizosphere > Soil | place: USA: Michigan...
GTAATGCTGCGAGGACAGTGTCTGATAAGAATCGTGCGACGCCGCGTTACAACGCGCTAAGCACGTACCAAACACGGTCTTCCCCAACAATGCTAGAAACTACTTGAGCATCTTAGACTGCGAAAGCCTCGCAGCCTAATATGCGCAGAGTGCGCTTCGCATGCCGAGCGCCGCTGAAGAGGGTAGGCCCGTCTAGTCGGTCGATGGACAACTGGAACATCGCGTCGTCCTGCTCGCGCGCCGCAAACTCCCGACGAAAATACTCCGCCGCCTCGTGCAGAGAGCCCTGAGTACGGCGCGTGGGCGGATCGCCACGTGACGTGAATCCCCTTCTCCCTTTTGATAACCGTGGCCCTCCGCCGAACGCCAGCTTCTAAAGCGAGCTGTCACCTGGTTGATGTCTAGCCTCGGTCGCAAGCGGCCGCTATACTCCCGCGATCTTACCAAGCGAAGCTCGAGGGGACGTATGGATTTCCAAACGGTGCTCGAGCAGCAGCACAACGCCCTCGACCAGTTCGCCCGGGGGCTCCCGGAGCCCTGGAAGGCACTGTGCTCGACCAGGGACGACATCACACTCGCGAACCCGTTCGGCCCCGTCGCGCGCGGATGGAAAAAAGTCTCCGAAGCGCTCGACTTCGCGTCCTCGCGATTCCGCGACGGGACGTGCCGCGACGTCGAAGAGATCGCGAGGTACGAGGGCGGCGATCTCATAACCATGCTCGAGATCGAGCGATGGACGACCCGCCTCGGTGACCGCGAGAAGGTCGAGCCGTTCGAGCTCCGCGTGACGACCACATACCGACGCGAAGACGGTACGTGGAAGGTCGTGGCTCGCCATGCCGACCCGATCCGAACGTTTGACCCCGCGGGACCGCTGCGGACGACCTGAGCGCCTGCCGCCTCCGGAATATTGCAACGTTCTCAACCAGGCGTGCATCGGATGCGCGCTTTCACGAGTGCGTCGCCCGCACCGTTGGTTTTTCCGGCCGACCGATTCCACACCGCGGAGCGGAAAGCCCGGCTCAGATGACGACCTCACTGAAGACGTTGACGGCACCCCACTCGGCTACCACACGCTCCCTGACTGGCCCCGTTTTCGGGGAGGACGTCACGAGCGCATACGTCGCCGGTCGCGACGCGGCGATAGGCTGGGCCCTTAACCTCGCTCGAATACCAGCACATTCGGCTTGTCGCGGCCGGCAATGCGCACGGTCATAGTCAAGGTCTTCAGATCGCTCGAGAGCACGACCTCCTCGCTATCGGTCACCTTCCCGCTGTATTTGTCAGTGATCACGAGAGAGCGCTCGCCCACGTGCCGAATCGAGGAAGTGGCGCCTCGTGACGCATTTGGTCCTTCATTGGGATAGTCCTTGCCGTCGAACTTCACGTTCTTCGTCTTTCGTTGTGACTGAAAAACGAAGGAGAGGCCGTCCCCGTCAAATGGCTTCACCTCCATCAAAAAGGGCGAGTTCATCGTTTCCTTGATGCTTTGCCAGTCTCCCGCAAAGCCCGATCCTCCACCCGCGCGCTGGTAGACGTAATCCATGCTGAGCGTGGAACCGTCGGACTCGAACTCGCGGTAATCGTCCGTAAGCGTGCGGCCGTCGTTCGAGAGGTGCCAGGTGGCATTGAGCAGCAACCGGCCTCCTTGCTTCCGAGCGACGACCCAGGTGTCCGGCGCTGTGGCCCTCACCGATACGAGCGTTCCACCGGCGCCCGGTTGATCACTGCCATCCACGACGATCGATTCCTCCGCCCCACCGAAATCGAACGCGTACTTGTTGGCACCTTTCCTCTGAATCTTCATCTCGTCGGGCATTCTGCTCTTCGATGGGTCGAGCTTCCACGTGCCGAGAAATGGACTCGGGACCCAATGCACCAACCGCTTTGTTTGCTCGTGGTCCGGCAATGAGAGGCGCGGGTTGAGAGCGAGCGCCATGGCACACACCTCATCCCGTCGCGCCATCCAATCGCGCGGGCGCGAGACGGGGGCCGCCTGCGTCGCGACGAACATTGCCACATTGAATAGGACCGTGTCACTCAGTCCACCATGCATCGGTCCCTCCCTCCCTCGAGCGAGTATGAATCGCGCTCCCTGGGGGTTCGAACACCGCGTCGTGCGTCGTTCACGCAACTCTATTCCGCGCGCAACGGCGCGATGAGTCGGAAAACCGCCGAGTTGAGCCGGAAGTCTGCCAGATCATGAACACGTCTGCGTCGTCGTCGCTATACACGAACGCAGATGTGCGTTCTGATAGGAGAGTGCGTGCACGCGAGGCGGATTGGTCCTCGTGCGAAGCGGCCTATTGCCGAGGAAAAGGGGTGGCGCTCTTCGATCCCCCGGGAGTCCTTACAGACCCCAGACGTCCTGGCGTCGCCCCACGAAGTAGATTCGACGCGTCCTAGCCACCCTCTCCATGACTCATCGTCGAGATTTTATTCGCCACGCCGCGTTCGCGGGCGGCGCACTCGCGTTGCGCCCGTGAGTCGCTCCATTTGGTCAGCCCGCCGCAAAACCGCTCGACATGCTCATTCTGGGCGGCACCGGTCTGACTGGTCCGCACCAGGTGAGGTATGCGCTGGAGCGCGGGCACAACGTAACTGTGTTCAACCGCGGCCGCCGCAACGACGTATTGCCCGGCGGAGTGACCGAGCTGATCGGCGATCGGAATCTGCATCAACTCGACGCGCTCAAAGGCAAGTCCTGGGACGTCGTCATCGACAATCCGACCAGCCTTCCCTTCTGGGTCAAGGATGCCGGCGAGATCCTTCGCGATCATACCAGGCAGTACGTTTTTATTTCGACGATCTCGGTCTACGACACGTCCAAGCCACAGCCCGGAGTCACGGAGTCGTCGCCGCTCGTGGAGTATACGAAGGGTGATCCGCTCGCGGTGACTCCCCAGGAGTTCTCGAAGGACGTCGAGAACCTCTATGGCCCGCTCAAGACCGCGTCGGAACGCGAGGCCAAGCAATGGTTCGGCGAGAGAACGACGATCATCCGTCCCACGCTGATCATGGGTCCAGGCGACGAGTCCTTCCGGTTCACCTACTGGCCATATCGGATCGCGAAGGGCGGCGAGATCCTCGCGCCGGGCGACGGACAGGATCGCGTGCAAATCATCGACTGCCGCGACCTGGCCGAATGGACGATTCGAATGGTGGAGAACGGGACGACCGGCACTTTCAACGCGGCCGGGCCCGCCTCGGCGCTCACAATGGCCGAACAGCTCTATGGTATTCGCGGCGCATTCGACGGGAACCGAGAGGTGAAGTTCACATGGGTACCGACGGACTTTCTCTCGGCGCACAAGGTCACTGCATGGGGCGACATGCCGACGTGGATCCCGCGCAGCGACCCAGACTCCGCGGGCATGAGCGCCGACAATCGGCGGGCGATCGCAGCGGGTCTGACGTTCCGGCCCCTCGGCGTGTCGGCGATCGAAGCGCTTGCCTGGTTCAATCCCGCGCCGGCTGACGCGCGTACCCGCATGCTGGCGAGTGCGGGCATCAGCCCCGATCGAGAGCGGGCCGCGCTCGACGCGTGGAAGGCGAAATGATAGTTGGTTTCACGTACACCCGCTGAGACGGGCACCAGGAGCGGAGACACTCGCAACCAGGCCGAACACCTAGAGACTGCCAACCTTGAATGGAAACGTGTGGCCTGGCCCGGACAGCCGGAGACCGATCAGCGGGCGTTGCCGCGGCTCGGCGACCGCCTGCACGACCCGGCATTGCGGCCGCTGAAACAAATCCACGCCGCCCGCCGGAAAAGGCACCCGACAGGAATCGAGAGTTCAAGTACTACCGGCTCACCGCCGCCGGACGGCGACAGCTCGCACACGAGCAGTCGCGGTGGAATGAGCTCGTGCGCGCGATTAGTCTCGTCATGAAACCCGTATGAAATCCCTGCCGGAGGTGCGACCCATGCTGCGCCGACTCGTCGCCCGACTCCCTCGTCGCGGATCGCCATCGGACGCTGACATCTCGCGCGAGCTGCGCGACCACCGAGACCTCGAAGCCGAATCGCTCGCCGCCGGAGAACGACTCGCGAAACACGACGCGGCGTTCGCTGCGCGACGGCGCTCCGGCAACGTCACCAACGCGAGCGAGTCGGTGCGCGATGTGTGGCGGTGGGCCTGGCTCGATCAGCTCGTGCAGGACCTGCGCCACGGATGGCGGTCGATCGTCCGCTCGCCCGCGTACAGCGTCGCCCTAGTCGTCACGCTGGCCATGGGCATCGGGGCCGGTACCACCGTGTACACGCTGGCCCGCGCGATCCACCAGCCATTCCCCCAACTGCCGCAGGACAAGCTCCTCTGGATCACCTACGGCAACGCGCGCTGCGGCGTCGACTGCACTCAGCTCTCGCCGGCGGCTCTCGTCGCGATCCAACGACGCGCCCCGTCGATCACCGCGGTCGGCGCGTACGACTGGGCCACGGCGCTGCGCGGCAGCAATGGCAGCGAGGCCGTCAAAGGGTTCGCCGTCTCGCCCGACACTTGGCAAACGATCGGCGCACGCTTCACGGCGGGCCATGGGTTCCCGGGCGACGCGGGCGTCGAGGGCGGTCCGAACGTGGTGGTCCTCTCGTACGAGTTCTGGCATCGACGCTTCAACGCGAGCCTCGGCGTCATCGACTCGGTCGTCACCATCGACCAGCAACCCCGCACGGTAGTCGGGGTCCTGGCGGAGGACATCCGGTTTCCGACGACGGCCGACGTCTACAAACCATTTCGCGCCACGGCCCAAGACGAGAACGATCACTCGGCTCGATACCTCAACGCGTTTGCGCGGCTGACCGATGGTGCGACCATCGACCGAGCGTCTGCCGAGGTGGCGACGATCAACCGACAACTGGTGAGCGAATCTCCCAAGACCGACAGCGGCTGGGTACTTCGCGCCCGTCCGATCGCCGCGTATCACACCGACGACGTCCAAATCCTCGACGACATTTCGCGAGCCGCCGCCCTGCTCGTATTTCTGGCTGCCTGCATGAGCGCCGCGAACCTCGCGCTCGCGCGGCTGTCGGCCCGCCGCCAGGAGCTGGCCCTGCGCGCCGCGCTTGGCGTGCGTCGCTGGCGACTCGCCCGTCACCTTCTTGCCGAGTCGCTGTTGCTTTCGCTCGTCGCCGGCGCGCTCGGCGCGTTGTTGGCTCGTTGGGGTGTGAGGTGGTTGCGCGACGCCATCCCGCCGGGTTTCGCCGCCTTTCTTCCAGGGTGGGCGCGAATGGGCGTCGATCCGCACGTCCTGCTCTTCGCGCTCGGCACCGCGATCGTGGCGATGCTCGCGTTCGCGCTCCTGCCGGTGGCGCGCGCGACGCGCATTAACCTCTCGAGCGTGTTGGCCGAAGGCGGCCGAGCAAATACCGGCGGCGTGCATGGAACGCAGACTCGAGCGACGTTGATCGTGCTCGAGGTGAGCATCGCGCTGGTACTCCTCACGGCAGCGGCGCTGTTCACAACGAGCGTGCGCAACATGATCCGTGGTAACGCCGGAGTGCGGTTGGACCACGTGCTCACCATGGAGCTGACGTTGCCGCCCGGCGGCGATGACTCGTCTCGTGCCGATTTCTTCCGGCGGCTCGACGTCAACCTGGGCGCCGTCCCGGGCATCCGTGCCGCAGGTGCGGGAACCACCACCCCGCTCAGCAACGACTTTGGCGGAATCGGGTTCGACGTTCCCGGGCGGGCGCCGGAGCCGGGCGGCCGGCCGTTGACCGGAATCGCCCAGCAGGTCACGCCCCGGTACATGCAGGCCAGCGGCGTATCTATAGAAGAGGGCCGCGGGATCGAGGATCGCGACGTCGCGGGGGCCCAGCGGGTCCTGGTCGTCAATCGCTATATGGCCGACGCGCTTTGGCCGCATACCACCGCGATCGGACGGGTCGTCAAGATCGCCGATTCGATCTGGACCGTCGTGGGCGTTGCGTCGAACGTGCACCACGGCGGTCTCGACGAAGAGATGCGATACACGCTGTATCGCTCCGTCTACCAGGCGCCCCGCGCTTACGCCGTGCTGGCGATTTGGACGCTGGGCGACCCCGACTCGATGCGCGACGCAGTCCGCGCCGTCGTTGCGCGCACTGACCCATCGGTCGCCGTCGGGGACGCCATGACGATGGAGGCAATGCAGGCACGCCACGTGTCGCCTTTCACCATGATGGCCGGGATGATGTGCGTTCTGGCGGTCGTGACGATGGTCATCGCCACGGTCGGGTTGTATGGGTTGATCGCCTATGGCGTTGCGCAGCGCACGCGCGAGATCGGGATCCGCATCGCACTCGGCGCGCGACCGCGTGACATCCTCGGACACGTGGGCGCCGGAGCGCTGCGTCTCACCGCGATGGGAATCGTATTCGGCGTTGCCGGTGCGGCCGCCTTCGCGCGGCTCCTCACGTCGGCGTTGTACGGCGTGAGCGCCAGCGACACGAAAACGTACATCTTCGTGTCGCTGGGGTTGTTGCTTGTTGCGTTGACGGCGGCATCTGTCCCATCGTGGCGCGCGGCGAAAGTCGATCCCACCGTGGCGTTACGCGAGTGAACGTCTTGGCCCGAAGAAAAGAATCGCGCTCAGAGGGTCGGCGGAGTTGGAAAAAGGATGTTCGCTTTTCAGGAACGAGGCCGTTCGTTGGCATGATTCGACGATGCGCCGCGCGTTGCGACGAACCAGAACCCCCAGCCCGTCGCCGCGCCCGCGGCGACGCCCGCGGCTGGGAAAAATCCCCAGGTCGCCCGGGCGTCGAACGCATGGAGATAGACCGGGAATAGCAGCCCGCCGCAGACGGCGCCGATCAGGGTGAGACTCCACCAACTGAGCGATCCGGCATTGCGCAGAAGCACGGCAGCCGGCCATAGAATGAGGATCGTTCCGCCATATGCCAATGGCGCGCCGTAGACGAACAGAATGAGCGCGAGCAGGACGATGCCGATGAGCGAGGTAGCGCCGACCTCATGCAACCCGGTCGTCGCGAGCTGCCGAACAGCCGCGCCCAAAACGATCGCCAACGACGCGAAGAGCGGCGCCACAATCACCGCCAGCCGCAGCCTGGGCGCACGTCCGTCAAAGCTCATCGCTTCTTTTTCATCGCGTGTCTCCGTTCGCCGACGAACGACGCCAGCGCTCGACCAGATTCAAGAGTGACACGCCCAACGAATCCCGATGACGTTGGCCGAATTCCCGCCGATGACGGCGGTTTTTCGGCTCGCTGCTCCCTCGCCACGTTCTATCATGCGCTCATCTCGGCTACCGATATGAGCGCAGATGAGTAAACCGGACAATCTCCTCCAGGGCACGCTCGGCACGCTCGGCACGGATTGGTGCGACGGTCTCCTCCGCGACGTTCGATTTGCCGCCCGCAGTCTGCGCCGCGCTCCGGCATTCACCCTGGTCGTGGTCGCGACGCTGGCGCTCGGCATCGACGCCAACAGCGCGGCGGTCAACGACGCCGCCGCCTGGCGCGACCGAGCCACGTTGATCCGATTCGTGTGGATTCTCGGCGCCGTCGTCGCGCTCACCTTGCTGATCGCGTGTTTCAACGTGGCGAATCTGTTCCTCGTTCGGGCAGGCGAGAGGTCCGTGGAGCTCAGCCTCCGTTCGTCGCTCGGCGCGTCGCGAGCGCGCATCGCGCAGCAGCTCGCTGTAGAAAGCCTGCTGCTCGGCTTGGCCGGTTCCCTCGCGGGACTGCTCGTCGGCCGGGCAGGCGTCCATCTCCTCGCGTCGTTCACGCTGCCCGGTGGTATCTCGCTGGCCGAAATACCATTCGACTTGAACGGCCGCGTGCTGGTCGCGACGATGACGCTCGGCGCGCTCACCGCTCTGCTCTTCGGCTTGTGGCCCGCCATGCAAACGTCCAAGACCAGCCTGATCGCATCGTTGCGGAACACGCAAGCGAAGTCCGGCCTCGACACGCGCGCCGTGCTCTTGGGCTGCGAGGTTGCGCTGTCGATCATGCTGCTCGTTGGGGCTGGACTCTTCGTCAGAACTGTCCAGGCAGGTTTGCGGAGTGACCTGGGATTCGATCCTTCGCCGCTCGCCGCCGTTCGTGTGAATCCGGCACTCGGCGGCTACAAGGGCGCCGACGTCGCGAGCTACTACCAGTTGGCGACCGCTGGCGCATCGCAAGTACCCGGGGTCACCGGAGTGGCGCTGTCGACTCATGTCCCTTTGGCGAGCGCCAGTCCTCTGCCCTTCGTATCCGCCGACAAGGCAGGAGCTGGCGAGGGGTCGGCGAACGATCAGGTGAACGCGGGTTGGGTCTACATCAGCCCGAATTACTTCGACGTGCTGCGCGTGCCCATCGTCGATGGGCGGGCGTTCATACCAGACGACACGGCGCGGGCGTTCAGTACGGCAATCATCAACCAGGCCGCCGCCAAGGCTTTGTTTCCGGACGGTCACCCGGTGGGCCGGCAGATGGTGCACGCCGGGTCCATGCGATTCACCGTCGTGGGTGTGGTACGGGATACGAAATACGCCTCGGTTCAGGACCGGCACGTGCCGATGGTCTTCACGCCGATGACGCCGGACTTCAGCGACGACGTGCACTTCATCGTTCGAAGCAGCCGGCCGCAGATGGCGCTCGAGCAAGTGCGTGATATCCTGACGTCCGTCGCACCGCATCCGCCAATCCGGGAACCTCGGCTCGTGGCTGAGCAGATCAATGCGGTGCTCGAGCCACAACGGTTCGGCGCAGCCATGAATGAGCCCACGCGCAGGGGCGTGGTAGGATTGATCATGGTCGCGGCCGCATGGACTGCGTGGCCGAAAACCAGCGAAGATCGGCTTTTTTGCGCCTCGACCGTTTGCCGTCCGCGCTCGACTTTGCGGCAGTCCCCAGTTCGGAGCGGAGCACATGAGGTTGATCGGCACCCGCGGCGCATGGCTCGCCGCCTTGATGGTCGCCACGATCGGTAACCGTGCGGACGCACAGACCGCCGCTGACAGCGCGGCCATCCACGAAACCGCGATGGACTATATAGAAGGGTGGTACGCGGGAGACGCTCAACGGATGGAACGCGCCCTCCACCCGGAGTTGGTGAAGCGCGTCGTCACAACCGATCCCAAGATGGGGCACAGCCAGCTCGAGTCCATCGGCGCGATGACGCTCATCCTGCGCACTCGCGCCGGCGGCGGCACGCACACACCCGCCGAGCGTCAACAAAAGGACTTCCGCATCCTCGACATCTTCGCCAACGCGGCCGTCGCCAGGGTGACCGCGTCGGATTGGGTGGACTTCCTCGAGCTGGCGAAGTGGAACGGCCGCTGGGTCATCGTCAATGTGCTATGGGAGTACAAGCCCAAGACTCCCTGACGAATCACCCTGTCCAGACGATCGGAAATGGTCTCATGCCCTATCCGGTGAGCGGACTGGCGCCCCCCCCGAGCAAGGCAAACCGTCCTGCGGATATCCGACCAACCCGCTTCAACGAGCGTGTGCGATTTGGTCTCCTTCCGCTCGTCGCTCGGTTGCTACTCGTCTCGGAATTCCTCATCGCGCTGAACGGCAAGATCTTTGGTTGGAGCGGCCAAGCGGCATACATGGCGGCGCATGGGCTGCCCCTCATCGCTCCCTTACTCGGCATGGCACTCGCCATCGAGCTGCTCGGATCCATCTGCGTGGTCACCGGGTTCGGCGCACGCGCGGCCGCGGCGACGATGTTCGTCTATCTCGCCATCGTGAGCGTCGAGCTGCACGACTTCTGGAACAAGTCCGGGAACACCTCCGGCATGTACACGACCGAATTCTTCAAGAACATGGGCATCATGGGCGGCCTGCTCCTGCTCGCGACCTACGGCCCGGGCGACTGGGCACTCGGTCGCGGAAGCCGCCGCCGATCAGCCGGCGACCGACTGTAGCAATCGGTTGGGCCGGATCGCGCGCAGCCGCCAATCGTAGTCCATGCATAGAGCGCACGCGGCGGCGAGCTCTCGAGTCGTCTTCGCAATCGCGCAGTCGTTGTTATTAGCGCGCCCTGTTCCAACCTTGCGAAAGTCTGGACCGTCTAATCGAACGCCCCATTCGACAGGAGCCTCGCATTGACCTGGACCGACACGCTGACCCGTGATGTGTGGTTCGCCGTACGATCGTTGGTGCGCCTACCCCTGTTCGCGGCCGCAGCCATACTGACTCTGGCGCTCGGCATCGCGACCACGACCGCGATGTTTACCATCGTCGACGGAGTCGTTCTGAGGCCGCTCCCCTATCCTCATTCCGAGCGCCTGTTCGAGTTGCTGCAGTCGTATCCGGAAAAGAATCTCGACCGTTGGACGCTTTCTCAGGCGAACGCGGCGGGCTACATGGGGGTCAAGAGTTTCGAAGGATTCGCCGCGTATGCACGCACCGGCGTAACGCTCGAGGAGAACGAACACGCTGACCGGCTTATCGCTGAGGTCGTGACGGGTGATTTCTTTACCCTGCTTGGAGTCCAGCCCGCGCTCGGCCGTGCCATCGGGCGGGACGACGATCGAACCGGAAATACCAATGTCGCTGTCCTGTCGCATTCTTTTTGGCAAACTCGCTACGGTGGGTCAC
>Ga0157372_10009131_pt1 | contig 10531 bp, 9 predicted proteins | sample C55metaG_FD_115307 | JGI IMG/M metagenome (GOLD analysis project Ga0157372, IMG submission 115307) | Corn rhizosphere microbial communities from Kellogg Biological Station, Michigan, USA - C5-5 metaG | ecosystem: Host-associated > Plants > Roots > Rhizosphere > Soil | place: USA: Michigan...
CACCGGGCCGGCGCTTTAGCGAATGTTTTACGTGGCCGCAAGTTGCCGTAAATCGCCACGGGACACATTTCTGTCCTCGTAGTGTACGCCGTTGACGAGTTCGGGGCAAGGATCGTGCACGGGACCGTGGCTCGATCCGCCCTGTGGCGCATTCCGGCATCCTGTGGAGGAGTGACCGTGCTGCTGCTTCGTATCCTGGTACCCTGCCTGATCATCGGACCGGCTGCCGCCGCGATTGGCGCGGGTGGCATGAACGATTCGGATACATTGCGCGCCGCGGGGCCTGATACGGCGCGGGCACCAGTGATGAGCGACAGCGCATTGTTGTACAGCTCCTATCGGGACAGCTCGCCGCACTGGCCGCACATTCGCACCATGGTGACGGATTTCCGCACGCTGTACGTCAAGCCGCCTGCGCAGGACCGGGAACGTGCGTGGAATGCCGCCCACTTCGATTACATCATGTCCGGCGACGGTGCGGCATATCGCCGGCTGAATCCGGGAATCCGGACGCTGCCGTATGCGCTGCTCTGGACCGTGTATGTACCCGGCGGAAAGGATGCCGCGAAGCTGACCTCCGGATCATATGCCGATCTTGCCGACTGGTTCGGCGCGCATCCCGGCGACACGCTGGAAAACGCGTTTCTGCACAAGCCCGGCGGCGACCGGACCGCGGCGAACCGCGTGGTGATCCAGATCTGGGACAAGCAGAACCGCTATGCCCTGAATCCGGGGAATGCGGCCGTGCGCGCCTACGAAGCGGACCGCATGGTGCGCATCGCGCAGGGAGCGGATGGTGTCTTCCTTGACGAGTTCGGGGCAGGCGGGATCCACGGGCATCTCAAGCCGGGTGCACTCGAGTATCCGGCGCTCGAGGGCTACGACGCAGACCTGACGCGGATGCTCGCGGACGCGAAGAAGGCCCTGGGTGCGAAGATCCTGATGATCAACACCGCGGCGTACAGGAATCCGCCGGATCGCGACATGATCCTGGCCGCGGGCGCCGCGCATCTCGAAGGGATGAACAATCCGATCTCCGGCGACATGGAAGGGCGCTGGACCTTTCTCGACGATCTGCTTGGGCACGGCGCGCTCCTGGAGCTCGTGTCGCAGAACAGTTGGGGCGAAGTCAACAGTCGCCGCAGCGTGTTCACGACGTATTCGCCGGGTGACTATTCGTCGAGCGCCGCGCGCTGGAAGATGTTCGAGCTCGCCAGCTACTACATGGTCGTCCCGGCGTCACCGGACCGGCTGCTCCTGGACATGTCCAACTCGTGGAGTGTGCCATTTTCGGATGTCTGGCTCAGGGCACAGGAAGCGGACATCGGCCATCCACGTGGCGCGCGCGCGGTCATCGCGAAGGGGAAGGACCCGACTGGCCACGACTACCGCGTGTGGGCGCGCCCGTTCGATCGGGCCCTTGTCCTCATCCGCCCGGTCGTTGGCTGGGACAAGCAACGCTTTGACGATTCCACCACGATCACTGTGCCGCTCCCGCATGGTCATTCGTTCCGCCCGCTGCACGACGATGGGACGCTGGGATCACCGGTGACGACGGTGACGATGCGGAATTCCGAAGCCGCGATTCTGGTGAAGGACACCGGAGGTCGCTGAGCGTCGTCGCGCAGGCAACTCACGGGCACAACAAGCTGTCCGGCAAGAACACAGCGTTCCACCGGGTTCCGTGATGACCAGCTCGCTCATCAGGCGCCGATGGAGTGCAGCACGCTGCCGAGCAGCATGAGCAGGAAGTACGCGACAATGGGCGAGACATCCATCATGCCAAACGGCGGGATGATGCTGCGCAGCGGGCGCAGCAGCCATTCCGTGAGCGGCACGGTCCAGCGAATCCAGGGCTTGTACTCACTGATCCGCAGCCACGACGCCAGCACGCGAATGATCAACGCCAGCTGCAGGATGCCGATGGTCCAGCTCACGAGCAGGTGGTAGAGTCCGCGACTCCCCGACCGGGTCGAGAGCATGGCGCTCAGGAGCATGTCCCGTACGAACTGCAGGCCCAGAATGAGCAGGATGCCGCCGATCACGATCGTGACGAGCGTCCACCATGGCGCGCTGGTGGGAAGTCCACCGGCGCGCACGACGCGTCGCTCGACCGGCATGATCAGCGGGTCCACCATGCGGCGGCAGAACTTGGCAATGGAGCCGAAGGGATTTACGCGGCGCGTGCGGACAAGCCAGTCCAGAGCGAAGACGACGAACGCGACCGCGGCGAGAACGAAAAGCACGAGGCGCAACGCGGCCAGCGCGCTATCGAAAATGGTGAGCGCGGTGTACACAAGTCGAATACTGGATTCGGGGTGCGCCTCGGGCAAGGCCGCCCGAGTCAGTCCTCGCCGGCGTTCGGAATAGGGCGCACGACCTTTGCCGGATTACCAACGATGATCGAATTCGCGGGATAGGTGCCGGCGCACACCGCGCCATAGCCCACGACGGAATTTGCGCCGATGCGCGTGCCCGGCAGAATGCCCGCGGCCATCGCAATCCAGACGTTGTCCTCGATGTGGATCGGTGCGACGCGCACGGGCGCGGACGGGTCGTGCCGGCTCGCCATGGTGCTGTGAAAATCCGTGTCGAGGATTCGCGCGTCCGACAGCAGCGTTCGGGCGCCGATGGTGATCTCCTGTTGACAGCTGAAGCGCGTACCGTTCACATACGAACCATCCCCGACCGTGATTACGGCGTTCGCGTCGAGCGTCCACGGTGTCACGACCGCATCGACATGCACGTTGTCGCCGAAGATCACGCGCCCTGGTCCTCGCACGATGAGCCGACCGGAGACGCGCAGATTGCGCCCTGCTTCGAAACGAATGCCACGCAGCGGGTACCACAACTTGTACCACTTGCCGCGTGCCAGATCCAGCACGACCGACAGCGCCTTCCATGGATGCCGGAGCGCCACGCGCACCGCCGCCAATCGCGACCGTTCGCTCATCAACGATGACCTCGCATCAGGTGATGCGTTCTCTCCCGCGATCGTCATGCTCACCGATCCAACAGTGTTGACTCAGCGCAACAGTCCATGAACGCAGATGGTGCAGGAGCGATTCAATGCCGGCAACCACGTGCACGCACAGGACGCCGCATGTCGAGACTTTGCAACGCGAAGCTCGCGTGAATCGTCCTTCCTGGGTGGCACCTTAAGTGCAAGGGCTTGCCCTCGCCACCACGTCGCTGAGCACACCCCGCGGCTTGGCCTCGCTCACACTTCCGCCTGTGTCCGCAAACGCTGTGGAACATATCTTTACAGTTGACGTCGAAGAGTACTTCCAGGTCGCAGCGTTCGAACGTGTGGTTCGACGCAGTGAATGGGGAAGCTATCCGAGCCGCATCGAGCGGACGGTTGATCTCACACTCGAGCTGCTTGCCCGCCATGATACCATCGGCACGTTCTTCACGCTCGGCTGGATCGCGGATCGCTACCCGCTCGTGGTGCGCCGCATTCACGATGCCGGGCATGAGATCGCGTCCCACGGCTACTGGCATCGCCGGGTGGACACGCTGAGCCAGGAGGAGTTCCGCGAGGATGTGCGCGCGTCCAAGGCGGTCATCGAAGGTGTCTGTGGCGCGGCCGTGCTGGGATTTCGTGCTCCCAACTTTTCCATCAAGCCGGGAGGAGAGTGGGCGTTCGACATCCTGCTCGAAGAAGGATATCGCTATGATTCCAGTCTCTTCCCGATTCGTCGGCCGGGGTACGGCTATCCGCACGCGCCTACCGTGCCGCACATGATCCATCGCGGCGGTGGATCGCTCTGCGAGCTGCCGCTCGCCACGACTGCATGGCGCGGGATGCGCGTGCCAGCCGCGGGCGGTGCGTATCTGCGTCACTTCCCCTACAGCGTCACGCGCCGCGCCTTTCACGAATTTGGTTCCAGCGACATCCCCGCCACCTTCTACGTGCATCCGTGGGAGCTCGATCCCGAGCAACCGCGACTCGACGTGCCGTGGTACACGCGGCTGCGCCATTACGGTGGACTCGCGCGCACGGCGCCGCGCATCGAGCGATTGCTCTCCGAGTTCCGCTTCACGACGGCGGCCCGGAGCCTCAAGCTGCAGCACCCTCCCGTGCGTCCGCTGCACCACAAAGTGTCGAACGCGGCCGACTGAGGATGCGAGTCGGGAGGTTCAGCGGAACGCCAGAGGAATGGGATGACTTCGCACGCTCCGCAGCCGGGTTCACGCACTTTCATCTCCATGGATGGAAGACCGTCATGGAGCGGGTATTCCGTCACGAGTGCATTTATCTCGAGGCGCGTGACGACACGGGCCGGCTCGCCGGCGTGCTGCCGCTCGTGCGCGTGCGCAGTGTGTTGTTCGGGCATTACCTGGTCTCCATGCCGTTTCTCAACTACGGCGGCCCGCTGGGCGCTGATGCGGCGGTTCGCGCTCTCGCGGCGCACGCGGCTCAGCTTGCCGGAGCCGGCGGCGTGCGATTGCTCGAGATGCGCAGCGCGCGCGAGCTGCCGCTCGATCTGCCGGTGTCGCATCGCAAGATCACCGTACTGCTCGATCTTCCCGGAAGCACCGAAGGACTCTGGAAGCAGCTCGACACCAAGGTGCGCAGCCAGGTGCGCCGCCCCCAGAAGGAGGGTATCGCCGTCCGGTTCGGCCCGGATCAGGTCGGGCCGTTCTTCGATGTCTTCGCGCGTCACATGCGTGATCTCGGAACGCCAACACAGCCGCGCCTGCTCTTCTCGACCATCGCCGAGCTGTTCGGCGACAGCGTCTGGTTCGGCTGCGCGTATCACGCGGAACAGCCGGTCGCGTGCGGCTGCGGCTTTCGCTGGGGCAGCGAGTTCGAGATGACGTGGGCCTCGTCGCTGACCGCATACAACCGCCTCGCGCCGAACATGCTGCTCTACTGGAGTTTCATGGAGCGCGCCATCCAGGAGGGTGTGCGCGTCTTCAACTTCGGACGGTGCAGCCCCGGGGCGGGAACGCATCGCTTCAAGAGACAGTGGGGTTCGCGTGACGAACCGCTCTGGTGGTACGACCTGTCGGCGCGGAACGGCGCAACGACACCGTCGCCGGATGACTCGGGCTACTCGTGGGGACCACGGCTGTGGAAACACCTGCCCGAACCGGTCGCCACCGCGCTTGGCCCCCACATCGTGCGCTACATTCCGTAAATGGCCAGACGCCAGCTCCCCGTCCTGTCGCCCGTCGCGCCGGCCGCATTGGGCGGAGCGTTGGGTTCGGTGCTCATGCATCGCCGCCGCGCGCTTGCGGATGTGGCTGCTTCGTTGACGACCAGCTGCGGCGCCCGGCAGACCCTGCTCACCAACAGCGGCACATCCGCGCTCGTGCTGGCGCTCCGGCTCGCCGTGGGTGAAGGGAAAACCGTGGCGTTTCCCGGCTATGCGTGCGTGGATCTGGCGGCCGCCGCGCGCCTGGCCAAGGTGCGTGTCAGGCTCTACGATCTGGATCCGCGCACCCTGAGTCCTGAGCTGGGCTCCGTGGCCGCTGTGCTGTCGCGCGGTGTGGACGCCGTGGTTATCGCCCATCTCTACGGATTCCCCGCGGACGTGCCCGCCGTGAGCCGTCTGGCCGCGCAGGCCGGCGTGCCGGTAATCGAGGATGCGGCGCAGGCCGCTGGCGGCACACTGTTGGGGCGCTCGCTTGGCTCGTTCGGTGCACTCTCGGTGTTCAGCTTTGGCCGGGGAAAGGGACTGTCCGGCGGGCACGGCGGAGCGCTGGTGTGCCGGGACGAACGCTTCGTGAGCGGACTGAAGCATGCGGCCTTCCGTGTAGGTCATCCCGGCTGGGGATGGATGGACGTTGCCACAGCCGGCGCGCAATGGGCGCTCGGCCGCCCGTCACTGTATGCGCTGCCGTCTGCGCTGCCGGGACTGCGGCTGGGAGAAATGGTGTATCACCCCGCGCGCGAACCACGTTCTCTCTCGATTGGCGCCGCCGCGCTGGTGAGGCGCGCGCTGCGCAGCGTGTCCGACGACGTCTCGCTTCGGCGCCGCACCGCCGCCGCGCTCTACGTGGCAGCCACGGAGGGCAGCGACATCGAGCCAGTCGCGCTGCTGCCTGGCGCGACGAGCGGATTCCTGCGCTTTCCCGTGGTCGATTCAGGCGGCCGGGTAGAGCGCCCCGACATGGGCATCGTACGGGGCTATCCGCGCACGCTGCACGAGCAGGAGGAGCTGCGCCCCTGTCTGGTGCCGGACGAACCCGCTACGCCCGGCGCCACGGCGCTGCGCGAAGGGCTGTTCACGCTGCCGACGCACGAAAAGGTGAATGCCGACGACATTGAACGGATGGGTGAATGGCTGCGTGTGCCCACGCGGATCCTGATGACATTCGCGCCGCGCACCCGGCGCACTGAGGGATCGTGCCGCAGCGCATGATGGTCCACGAGCCGGACGCGACAGTGCGCGAGCCGGCGCTCGGGCCGGCCGTCGGCGAGTATCGTGCGCCTCGCGCGGCCACCGCGCTGCGCGTCGTCTATCTGTGGGATGCGGATTATCCGTGGGATGTCCGGACGGAGAAGATTTGCGCGACGCTCACTAGCGCCGGCCACGACGTGCACGTCGTGGCGCGCAACCGCGCGCGGCGCGCGCTCATCGAACGCATGCCGGAATGCACGGTGCACCGCATGCGCCCATGGCCGTGGGCCGGCCGCCGCCTGGATGTCGCACTCGGGTTTCCGGCGTTCTTCAATCCGCGCTGGCGCGCGACGCTGCGCCGCGTGCTGCGGTCGGTACGTCCCGATGTGCTCATCGCGCGGGATCTGCCGCTGGCACCTGCCGCCATTGGCGTCGCGCGCCGCTTTGGCGTTCCGGTCGTCCTCGACATGGCGGAGAACTATCCGGCGATGATTCAGATGATCTTCGACGCCGGGCGACACACGCCGACGGATTACCTGGTGCGAAATCCGAGAGCCGTGATCGCGGTCGAACGCCATGCGCTCGCGCGCGTCGAGCGGGTGCTGGTGGTCATCGAGGAGATGGAGCAGCGGCTGCGTGCGCTCGGCGTCGGCGCGGAGCGCATTGACATCGTATCGAACACGCCGCCGGTGGCGCGGGCGAACGGTGGCGCGGCGCGGCGCGCACGCCGCGACGATCAGCCGCTCACGGTGGTGTATCTCGGACTGCTCGAGATCGCACGGGGGATCATGGAGCTCGTGAACGCCGCCGCGCTGCTTCGCGAACGCGCCGTGCCGGTGCGCATCCTGGTCATTGGCGCCGGGCGTGATCACCAACTGTTCACCACGCGCGCCGCGGAGCTGGGGCTCGCCGAGAGCGTGCTCAGCTTCCCCGGGTTCGTTCCACGGGAACGCGCACTCGAACTCGTCGCCGGTGCGGACATTGGTGTCCTGCCGCATCACGCCAACGACCTGTGGAACACGACGATCCCCAACAAGCTGTTCGACTACATGGCCGCGGGCCTGCCGGTCGTGACGTCGAGCGCGGTGCCGTGTGCGCGTATCGTTCGGGAGACCGATGCCGGGGTGGTCTTTGCATCCGGGAACGTCACGGAACTGGCGGACGCCGTACAGCGCATGATGGACCCGGCCGTTCGCGCGCGCTGTGGCACGAACGGCCAGCGGGCGGTGCGCGAGGAATACCACTGGGAACGGGACACGCGCGTGCTGCTGCGCTCGGTCGAGCGTGCTGCGGCCGCGAGAACGCGGGCTGGTGCCGGCTGATGTCACACGCCGTCCGAATGGATCAGGCGCCGCGGCCCGCGCGCCCTGCAACAGGTCCAGTCCCTGTGGCGGGCCTGTGGCGCGAGTCCAGGGCGGACACGCTCATGAAGGGCATCGCCTGCATGTTGTTCACGTACGTCTGGCGCGTACAGGACATCTTTCCGGTGCTGGGTGCGCTCCACGTGCCGTTGCTTGCCACGGGTGCATCGCTGTTGATGTACAGCGCCTCGCGACAGCAGTGGCGGCGGATGATCTACCTCCGGACGCCCATTGTGAAGCTCGTGCTGGGCATTTTCGTCGTGATGATTGCGGGCATTCCGGGCAGCCTCTGGCGCGGCCACAGCCTGTCGTTTGCGTTCCAGGACTATGCCCAGAACATCGTCTTCATGGGACTCGTCGCCGTCAGCATACGCAGCGTGCGCGACGTGGAATGGTTCACGGCAGTCAATCTGTGGGGCGCGGTGTTCTACGCGATGTTCGTCAACCTCACGTTCCAGGTGGGACCTGACGGCCGCCTCAGCAATCTGGTCTACTACGACGCGAACGACTTCGGATTGGTGATGGTCTGCACCATTCCGTTCGCCGTGTACTTCCTGCGCTCGCAGAGCGGTTGGCGGCGTCGGCTGCTGGGCCTGATCGCGCTCGGTCTGTTCACGCTTGCCATCATGAAGAGCGGATCACGCGGCGGCTTCCTCGGGCTCATCGCGGTCATGCTGTACGTCCTGCTGCGGTATCGTGCCATCCCCGCGCGGATTCGACTCACCGCCGCATTGGGTGGCGTGGCGCTGTTCGGCGTACTGGCGACCGGACAGTACTGGGATCTCATGCAGACCATGATGCATCCGCAAAGCGACTACAACTTCACCGATCCATCGGGCCGCATCGGCGTGTGGACGCGTGGTCTCGGGTACGTGAAGGAGCATCCGCTGCTAGGTGTGGGCGTGGGCTCATTCCCCATCGCCGAGGGAACGGTGTCCGAGATCGGGCGCGAGCTGGCCAGTCGTGGCGCGGGATTCAAGTGGTCAGTCGCGCACAACTCGTTTCTCGAAACGGCGGCGGAGCTTGGCGTTCCCGGATTCCTGTTCTTCGTGGCGGTGCTGGGAACGACGCTCTGGACCATGGCGCGCATCCGGCCCGGTCAGCGATACGGACCACTGATTACCAAACGGGAAACCGCGCTCGGGCAGATGCTCGTCGGATCCATGTTCGGCTTCATCGTCAGCGGATTCTTCGTATCGGCCGAATATTTTTCGTACCTGTACTTTCTCATCGGACTGGCGGTGGGACTGGACAAGGTGCTGCGGCTGCAGGGCCGGGCCACCATGACGGCAATGGCAGCATACGTGCCGCCCGTGCGCCTGTCCCGCGCGCCGCCCGGCGTGCAGCCGCCTCTGGCTCCGGCCCTGGCGTCGCGTCCGACGGTTCCGCCACAGTCGTGATTCGACGGTTCATCAAGCGAACGGCGCAGCGCGGGCTCCTGCTCGCGGGCGTGCCGCGCATGCTCCAGTTGCGCCATGCCGGCGACACGGTGGTGCTCGCCTATCACAACATCGTGCCGCGCGGGACCGCCGTCGTGGGAGATCGGCCGCTGCACGTTGAGCAGGATGAATTCTGTGCGCATCTGGACGCTCTGCGTGAGACGTACGATGTCGTCCCGCTCGCGGCAGCGCTGGAGGGCCCGGCGGACGCCGCGCCGCGACGTCCTCGCGCGGTGATCACCTTCGATGACGCCTACGGTGGCGCGGTGACGTGCGCGGTGCCGGAACTGGTGGCCCGCGCCATGCCGGCCACCATCTTCGTCACGCCGTCGTATCTGGACGGCGGCGCATTCTGGTGGGATCTGCTCACGCCGGAAGATGGCGACGGGCTTGACCCCGCATTCCGGGAGCGAGCGCTCACCGTGCAGGCTGGACAGGGTGCCCGCATTCTGGCGGACGCCGCCGTGGCGTCTCGCGCACTGACGGAGCTGCCCTCACATGCCCGCGGCGCGTGCGAGGCTGACCTGCTGCGTGCGGCGCGCCAGCCGGGAATCACGCTCGCCTCGCATACGTGGAGCCATCCGAATCTCGCCGCGCTCCCAGCCGGGGAGCTGCCGGACGAGCTCGTGCGGCCGCTGGCGTGGCTGCGCGAGCGCGTGGCAGATGTGCTGCCCTGTGTGTCGTATCCCTACGGCCTGGCTTCGCCCGCGGTCGAGCGCGCCGCTGAGGCGGCGGGGTACCGGGCGGGACTGCTTTTCGAGAGTGGGTGGTTCGGTTCGCACACGCAGAACCGGTTCGCCATCCCGAGGGTTGGCGTACCGCCCGGAATGTCCGTCGCCGGTTTCCGGTTGCGCATGACCGGCGTCATGTGGTGATGACGGGGCGCACGATACTGATCACTGATGGCGAGCAGCGGTCGGCGCTCGCCATTGTACGCTCGCTCGCACGCGCCGGGCATCGGGTGCATGTGTGCGCGGCGCGGCCGCGCCCGCTCGCGGGTGCATCCCGATATGCGGTGGCGGAATGGCCCGTGGCCGATCCCCTGCGCGATCCGGAAAAGTTCACGGATGACGTGCGCGCACTCGTGGACCGCGAGCGCATGGATACGCTCATTCCGGTGAGCGAGGCCGCCTTGCTCGCACTGCTGCCGCGCCGCGAGCGTTTCCCCGACGTCCTGATTCCATTCCCGTCGGACGCCGTGTTCCGCCGTATCAGCGACAAGGCCGCGCTGCTCTCGGCTGCACCAGAGGTCGGCATTGCCATCCCGCAGCAGGATGTCATTCAGAGTCGCGCCGGGTTGCTCGCGCTCGGTGCCGCGGGAGCCGCGGCATATCCGCTGGTGCTCAAGCCGGCGCGCTCGGTGGGAGAGGCGAACGGG
>Ga0157372_10009134_pt1 | contig 10530 bp, 3 predicted proteins | sample C55metaG_FD_115307 | JGI IMG/M metagenome (GOLD analysis project Ga0157372, IMG submission 115307) | Corn rhizosphere microbial communities from Kellogg Biological Station, Michigan, USA - C5-5 metaG | ecosystem: Host-associated > Plants > Roots > Rhizosphere > Soil | place: USA: Michigan...
GACCTCGACCAGTTTCTTAAATTCGTCGATTGCCTTTTCTGTCTTTCCTGACATGAAATAACTTTCGCCGAGCGCCGCCCGCAGGTCAGCGCGTTTGGGAGCGATGGTCAGGCCGGATTCGAGCAGCGGGATGGCGTCTTCGTAGTAATTTTGCGTCATGCTGACGCGGGCCATCAGAAAGATAATGTCGGTATTTTGCGGCGCGAGTTTATGGGCGCGCACCAGCAACTCCAAGGCATCGACAGGCCGCGACTGCTCCGTATAAACCCGCGCCAACAAATACAGAGTGTCCGGCGAATCGGGCTTGAGTTTTAACGCACGGTTTAGGGTCAGTTCTGCTTGCGGGTAATCGCCGGCACGCAAGTAAGTTTGGCCGAGGTTGAAAAGTATCTCGAAGGTTTCGGGCTGAAGTGCGTTGGCTTTCTCCAGTTCGAGTTGGGCAGTCTTGTACTGTTTTTTGGAAGCGAGCATAACTCCGAGGGTGAAGTGCAGTTGCACATCGTCTTTTCGCTCGACGGAAAGCGCCTTCGCTGCTTTCAAAGCTTCGGCAGTTTTTCCGAGATCGAAATACGCGCGCACTAGATGAAATCGCGACTCAACCGTCGGCGGATGTACCCGTAAAAGATGAACAATTGCGAGCGATGGCAATCCCTTCGCAAGTAGGAACAGCCCGTAGTTGTAGTTGGAATCGCTATCCGCAGGCGCGAGGGCCAGTGCAGATTTAAACTCATTTTCCGCAAGGCCCGGCTTGCCTTCCGCAAGAAAAAAACTGGCAAGATTGCCATGAGTCTTGACAGATTTGGGGTTGAGCCTGAGAGCCTGCTGAAAAGCTTCCAACGCATCGGGAAACTTTTTCTGATTGCTTAAAATAATTCCTAGCAGGTTGTAGCCTTCGACGCTGCTGGGGTCAGCATTGAGTTGCTGTTGGATCTTTTGCTTTGCCTCATCCAAGCGGTTCTGCCCGAGTAATTCCTGCGCTTCGGCAAAAGCGGGCGATGCTTCACCTTTCGGCTGTGCCGGATGAGGAGCGGGGTGATGTGGGGTTTGCTGTGCCAGGCAAATTAATGGCAGGAACGTCAAAGCGGCAAAAACGAAGCTGAGTAATGCCTGACTGCCTATTCTGGCTAAATGACGGAATGAAGGCCCATTCAACATCGGGGTAAACACGCTCAATGTAGCATCTCCAGCGCTTGCTGGGCCAACTTGTGTTGAGGTTGCTGGTGTAGTAGTGCCTCTAAAATTTCGCGAGCTTCTGGCTTGCGATCCAGAATTACGTAGAGCCGCGCAAGATTAAGATAAGCCTGATCGTACTTGGGAGCGGACGCAATGCAGGTCTTGAATTGGTTCTCTGCCTCCGGATAACGCTGCTCACGTACAAACAAGACTCCTAAATTATTGAGGGCATCGGCATAATCCCGTCGAAGGCTGATGGCTTTTTGTAAATACTGTTCTGCGCTGGGAATCTGGTCCTGCTGCGCGTACAACATGCCCAGGCTGTAATTGACCTCTGGATTATTTGGTTCGAGTTGCAATGCCTCCCCCAATAGTTTCGTCGCTTCATCAAAAGATTGTTGACGGCGGTAGAGGTTTGCCAAATTGACCATTGCGATGACGTAATCAGGTTTCAGCGTCAACGACTGTTGGAAATCACGAATGGCTTGCTCGGGATCGCCCTCTTGAGCCGAAAGCATGCCCAGATTGTTCCACGCCTCAGGATGGTTTGGCCGGAGCGCCACCGCTTGCTCAAGATTCTTCCGCGCCAGTTTAGGGTCGTTTCGCCGGAGATAGAGCGATCCGAGGTTGTAATACGCCTCGGCATCAGTGGGCTTGGCAGCGATGGCTTGCTGGAATGATTCCGCGGCCTGATCGAGATATCCGCGCTGAAAAAAAGCAACACCGTAAGTAAAGGCGTTGCGCTGAAAATCACCCTGATAAAGCTTGCCTGGGAAGGGAAGCGCTTTTCGGATTCGGTCTTTGGATGTTCGCGGAGCGGATCGAACATCTTTGAGCACTTGATCAGGATGGACTACACCCTGATAAAGCTTCACGATATTGCCTTCCTCGTCCATGAGGAAGGACGAGGGCATCGGAAGATTTCTGCGGCGGTCGAACAGGTATCGATAAAGGATGTTGTATATGCCGACGATTTCATCGCTGGCGATGAGAACGGGAAAGGGAAATTGTTCCCCGTGTTTGGGCGATCCATTTTCGTCGATACTTACCTCTGCTATGCGTATTTCAGATTTAACGCCGGCGTAGTGTCCCTGGAATAGCCTGAGCTGTTCACGTGAACTCTCCGAGTGGTTCGCGCCAAAGTTCAGCAGAACAAAATGTCCAAGCAAGTCGCGCAACTGCCAAGTCTTCCCAGTAGCCTCGGGCAAGCAGAAATCGGGGGCGCGCAAAGGTTCAATGAGCCAGGTTTCGCAGGAGGAAGGCAGCGGCTCAATTTTTTCGGAAGTGGGCGCGCTATTCGACCAGAGTGACCGAGAATACGGATGGGCCGTAAAATCGTTCGCCTCCTCGCTAATCTCTATTCGGTGACTAATGGGGATTTGCGCGAATTTTTGCACTAAACCGCCTGGCCAGACGACGGTTGCGCGAACCGCTTCCGCGAAATCCCCTACTCCAAAAAACATTTCTTTGCTGTGCTGGGACAGAAATCCCGAACCCGCCTGCAGATATTTTGTCTGACGATGACCGCCTGCTTCGACTGTAATTGCGGCACCGATCGCATCGCGGTTGCTCTTCGTGCCGCGTAGCCGGAACGAGAGTGAGTTCCCAATCTCACTCATTACGTTGCGCAGGATGCGAAGTTGAGGAGCGGTGCGGTTCTTAAGAACGACCTCAAGCCGTCCATCGTGATCGAGGTCGGCAAGCGCGAAGGAACGGCTGTCGTCCATAAAGTCCAGGCCGATAACGCCGGAAACATTCGAAAAAGTGCCATCGCCATTATTGACGTACCCGATATTTCGCTCGTAGCCGCTCCATCTACCATCGGAACGTATGAGCTCATTAATGGCGTTCCACCCATGTTCGTAGCTGGGCGATGGCGACGAATTCTGCGGCGACTTCGCAACCAGTTGACGCCAGAAGAAACTTGCCAGGTCCGGAGAATCGGGGCCGGAGATGTACCCATTGGCGACGTAAAGATCGGGATGACCGTCGTGATCGAAGTCCCACGCGTCGGAAGACCAAGCCCATCGGCCGATCTCAGCTCCCGAATGCGCGCTCACATTTTTGAAATGACCGTCGCCCTGATTTTGATACAGAGAATTGCCGCCCGCATGGCGGCGATAAAGAGCACGAACCGTCTCGGGATCCTGTTCGTGGAAAGTTTTTTGGTCGGAGATGCGCATTCCGGCGGAAGACCACATATTGCCGGCATAAATGTCCTGACGACCGTCGCCATTAAAATCAAACCAGCAGGCACTCATGCCAGCTCCGACATCCTCCACGCCAGCTTCGGTCGACACTGATGTAAAAGTCCCGTCACCATTGTTGCGGTAAAGGTTGTTTCTGCCAAAGTCATTGGCGACGTAAAGATCCGGCAATCCATTTGAGTTGCAGTCCCCCCAGGCACAGGCAAAGCTATAGCGGTCGTTGTCGACATTCAAACCCGCCGCTTCGGTCCTATCCACGAAGGTGGCATTGCCTTCGTTGCGAAGAAGAAAGTTTGGCGGCCCGTTGCGTGCGTCGAAGTATGGTGCCGGATAGTGATACTGATCCAAGCCGAGGTAATAGTTGTAAAGACAAAAATAAATGTCGAGCCGCCCATCTCGATCGTAGTCTGAGATGGCGGCGTGCGTGAACGTTCCCTGCGGCGGACGGGCAAACTTAAAAGCGTCGCGCTTGAGTTCAAATTTTCCATTTCCCTGATTTAGAAAAAGCAAAGGGCCACCTTCGCAAACCACGAGGAGGTCTTGGAGCCCCTTATTTTCAAAATCGGCAAACAACGCGCAGGAAGAGGAATCCAAAACATTCACGCCGGCCTGTTCGGTCACGTCGCTGAAGGTGCCATCGCCGTTATTGCGATAGAGACGATTGGGCAGTCCAGCGGGCTGGCAAATGTAGATGTCATCCAAGCCGTCGTTGTTGAAGTCTCCCGCCGCGACTCCATTGTTTCCGTAAACGTCGATTCCGCAGGCGCCATCAAGAACAGTGCGCCAGTAATCATTTCCGCGCAGCATTTGAGTTTTGTAGGATTCGGTGGACGCAAACGCTTGCGAAGCGACGTCGACGAAAACTGGGCCAGTCGCCCGGCTGACAGCTTCGTCGGTTGCGTCACATTGAACAAGCTGCCAGCCGATCGATTCGGCGTGAGACCAGCGAGTTTTCCAGTAACCGATTCGTTGTTCTCGACCGCCACTCGTGAGGGCACCCACAAATTCGTAACCCAATTCTGCGTTCACCGTCAGAGGCGAATCTTTTATTTGTTCGATAGAGGTAATTTCGAATTCGGCCATGTCGAGACTTGAGAAATCAGAACGGTATCGAGCGAGTTGGTCGATAAACCGTGTACGCCCGATGAGTTGCTCGGAAGGAAATTTTCGCCGGTATGCATCAATACCATACTTAGAGCGCACGGGCGTTCGTTCGATCTCCGTGAGTGGGGTAGCTTTCAAGGCGGGATCGATAAACCTTGCCAAAACGCTGCCCAGCGCCGAGGCGGACGTCTTTAGAGCTTTGGTCCATTCGCCCAAGAGCACAAGAATTTCGAATGCGTATTTCTCGGTCAGATATTCATCGCTGCCCGGAACTACCTGGCGCAGGACTTCGTCGAGCGGGTTACTAACGGGATAATGCGGCGTAACACGAAGATCGGCGAACAAGAAATCGCGATAGAGAAAACTTCGCATCGATGAAGGCTGGCACCAACTCAGCATGCGCAATGGCGCTGGTAAAAATAGCGCGGGTGCGAGCTGCATTCCCTTGAGGAAAGTTCGACGGGAGAGTTGGTCCTTGCGAGCAGACATCCTGAACGGTTGCGGCAATTAAGCCTGCATTAGTGTTGTCGAGAAGTGTACCGCGGAAAAGTTTATCAAGGCTTGACAAGGGGGGCGGGCCCGGAAGATTCCCCTAGGATCAATTCCGCACCGATCTGGTATTCCTTGCCATTCGGAGTTGCCGAGCTCGACAGTTCATGCAAAGCATCGGCGGCGATTTGGCCCAGAGTTTCGCGATGGATATCAACCGTAGTGATAGAAGGATTGCTATATTCTGCGAGTCTGGTCTTATCGAATCCCGTGACGGATACGTCCTGCGGCACCCGACAGCCGGCGCTCATGAGTCCCTTAATTACACCAACGGCAGTGAGATCGTTGATCGCAATCACTGCAGTCGGTCGAGGAGTCATTTGCGCGACCGCCAATCCCGCGGACATGCCGCCTTCAAAGCGCAAGTCTCCAGGCAATATTGGCCCGGGTTCCAATCCTAGGAGGCGCATGCAATCTTCGTAGGCTTCCAACCTCGCAACGTTTGACTTCAGTCCTTCCCTTCCGGCGACGAAGGCAATACGCCGGTGACCAAGATCGTAAAGGTGCTTGACGATCTGGTCTACGCCCGAAGCGTAATCAATTCGCAAATTGCTCATGTAAGCGCGCGTGGGCGCGAGGTCGAGAAATGTAACGGCGATTTTCCTGCGTGCCAGTTCGTGAATCAGGCGCAGGCTGATTTCTGAAGTCATAATGGCGACGCCACGAGCTTTGTGCTCCATCATTCGCTCAGCCGCACGGCGAGTGCGCCGTGGATCGTAATTTGTATCGCTCAAAATCGCGTCATAGCCCAATTGCTGGGCGCGCAATTCGAATCCCTTGATGACCTCAGGAAAAAATGGATTTTCAATATCGGAGACGATGATCCCTAAAGTGCGATGACGATCGCGTGATGCCAGATGCCGCGCGTGCGCATCGGGAACATAACCGAGACGCTTCACTGCAGAGACCACCAGCCGGTGAGTCTTGCGTCCAACCTTACCAGTTTTGTTCAGGACGTTAGAAACGGTGGCGGTCGATACCCCTGCGGCTTTCGCGACATCACGGATGGTGAGGGTCATTTTTGTGCAGAAGCGAGGTGAGTATAACCGACAAAAATTTGCTTGACAATCGATATTTGCACGTGATAACACTCGCAAACACGTTTATTACCAGCGAGATTAAACGGTTAAGCGATTTTGCTGGCGGGTTAAACGGTTAACAGGTTTTCGTGGGTTAAGCGGTTCATCCATTCTTGGGGGTTGGGCGTCGAATTCAACGATCAAAACTTCAAGATTCAGAGAGGCTGACGTCGCGCTATGCGCGCGCCGGCCTTGCGGTCGCTTTGTCGGTAATCGAGCTTAAGAATTTGAGCATTCGAGCCGGAGACTTAGGAGGAAGGTCATGAAGCGAGTTGACGTCTCATCTTGCACGCTAAAAGCTCTACTGGCGATGTTGGTCACCGCTCTGCTGCTAGCAACCGTCGCGCAAGCGCAAGTCGATACCGGCTCAATTGTTGGCACCATTTCGGATCCTTCAGGCGCCGTTGTCAGTGGCGCTAAGGTCACTCTTACGAATGTCGGCACGGGCATCGCCCTGTCCACCACCACGGGCAGCGACGGCGTGTTCAAATTTTCTCCGGTCAGAATCGGGACTTACAAAGTCGACGCCGCGTTTCAGGGATTCAAGACTGCAAGCCAAAGTGATGTGAAGGTCGACGTCGGCGCTAACGTGGTCGTAAATTTCACCATGACAGCCGGCAGTACGTCAGAGACGGTGGAAGTCACCGCGGCAGCTCCAGTATTGCAAACTCAGGACGCATCGGTCGGGCAGGTGATTGACCAGCGCAGCGTGAATCAGCTTCCGCTGAACGGACGCAATTTCACATTTCTCGCGCAACTAGTCCAGGGCGTGAACTCGCCGCAATCTGACACGCGAGGCAACGCATCCACGGGGGCGTTTTCGGCTAATGGCTTTCGCCCGGCGCAGAACAACTACATGCTCGACGGCGTTGACAATAACTCCGACACCGTGGATTTTTTGAATGGAACTAACTTCGTGGTTTTGCCTCCGGTTGATGCAATCCAGGAGTTCAAAGTTCAGACCACCGACTTCAGCGCTGAGTATGGACGCTCTGGCGCGGCTGTGCTGAACGCGACGATCAAATCAGGAACCAATCAGTTCCACGGCGATGTGTGGGAATTTTTCCGCAATGACAAATTGGACGCGGCTGACTACTTCGAGCATACGCAAAACGCCGCCGGCCAATGGCAAACGCAGAAGGGTGAACTGCGACAGAACCAATACGGCTTCACGATCGGTGGACCGGTCGCCATTCCGCACGTATTTGACGGGCATAACAAAGTATTTTTCTTCGGCGACTACGAGGGATTGAGAAGGCGGCAGGGAACCATTCAGACCGGGTCGGTTCCGACGGTTGCCGAGCGGAACAGTGGATTCACGGATTTTAGTGATTTGATTACGGGACAATCCGGAACCAGTACTGACGCATTGGGCAGAACCTTTCCGAAAGGGACGATTTTTGACCCCGCTACGACTCGCGTAGCCGGAAGTGGGTTCGTTAGAGATCCATTTCCTGGAAACATCATTCCCGTCAACCGACTCGATCCCAACGCAGTGGCCCTTCTGAAGCTTTACCCGGCCCCTACGAGCGGATCATTGTTTTCCAATTACACCGCTTCGCCGGTTTTGGTAGAGAACCGCCAATCGTTCGATACACGGCTGGATTTAGATTTCACTCAAAAGGACCAGTTGTTTTATCGCTTTAGTTTGGCGGACGATCCGCAACTCATTCCAAGTATTTTTGGAGGCGTGGCCGACGGCGGCGGTTTCTTCCAAGGCAATCAGACCGCAATTGCGCAACAGAGCGCGCTGGTTTGGACGCATACGATATCGCCAACTACGGTTAACGTGGCGCGGGTTGGATTGAATTATCTGCACACAACCCGAAATATTCCTGAGGCCAACAATCTCAGCAATCTTCCGTCAACATATGGCATTCTCGGAATCCCCCAAGTGCATGAAAATGGCGGGTTGCCGGCATTTGGAATAAACGGATTGCAGACCCTGGGGGGTAACTCGTTCTTGCCATCTGACGAAGTGAGTTCCACGATTCAAGTAAACGATGATTTCACCAAGATTTACGGCAAACACACCTTCAAGATGGGTTTCGAATACCAGCACGTTAAGTTTTCGACGTTGCAGCCGCCGTGGTCACGCGGGCAGTTCAATTTTGATGGAACCTATACCGATGTTCCCAATGTTGGTGGAGGTAATACCGGCCGTGCGCAATTCTTACTTACTCCGACAGCGAACACAGTACCTTGCGGGCTTGCGACTTGCCCGTTTGTCGGAGGTCCGAACAACGAATTTGCGTCCAATATTTCGTTAAGCGATAACGGAAAGAATTACTATGGCAATTACATTCAAGATGACTGGAAAGTTTCTTCAAACTTAACTCTCAACCTCGGCCTGCGATGGGACTTCTTTGGGCTCGTATACGATCACTTTGGCAAGCAGGCCAATTTTGTTCCCTCTGGGCCTCCCGGCAATTCACCTCTGTACCTGATTCCGCCGAGTGCTGGGGCGTTTCAACTTTCGACGAACTCAACCTGTGCCTGCACCACTAGTTTCAATGACCTGTTGGCTCAAGACGGGATTGGGCTCGCAATCACAAAACAATACGGTAAAGGTCTCGGAACATCGCAAACCACCAACTTTGCCCCGCGATTTGGTTTTGCCTATCAAATGACTCCGAAGCTTGTCGTCCGTGGTGGGGCGGGGATGTTCTACAACGGATTTGAGAATCGTGGATATTCTCCAAACCTGGGTGAGAACTACCCATTCCAGTTCTCGTTCCAATTCCAGCAGAAGAACGATGCTACCCCAATTAACCAATTTGCCGGCTGCAGCGCTGCGACGCCAACAGGGGGTCCAACTCTGGAAACCGGTTTTGGTTGCATTCCGCTTGACCCGCTTACAGTTAACGCGCAAGGGCTGCAGTTGCGCGGAATCCAATTTGCGTATCAAACGCCGTATTCGATCGGCGATAATCTGACCATTCAATACCAGTTGACCCCGTCGATGTCAGTGCAAGCAGCCTACGTCGGCACATTCGGACGGCATTTGGAAGTGTTTCCGGGATCAAACAACCCAACTGCTCTCCTACCGCCAAATACGACACTTACGGGCTCGAAATTGTTGGCTGGGCAGCCCGGCGGGCCTCTACCTGCAGCTTTGGGCGGATTACAGTTCCCGGATTTTGGGCAAAATGCCAGCTATGCAACCACCGAGGGCAGCAGTTACTATCACGGCCTGCAAACCAGCGTGGAAAAGAAATTTTCCACGGGCCTGAATTTCTTGCTCGCTTACACCTATTCAAAAGTTCGTTCCGACGCTCTTGATTTGTTGAACGGGTTCGCTGGTAATGGGTACCGCGCTGCTTATGTGCCAGGTATCGGAATTCATGCTGACTATGGTCTGGCAAATTTCGATATTCGCAACGTAGTGCACTTTAGCGGTAGCTATGAGTTGCCCTTTGGCAAAGGCAAACGGTTCATGGGCGATGCCAGCGGCGTCTCGAACGGACTGTTAGGCGGCTGGGCGCTGGTATGGGCCACGACCCTGCAAGGTGGGCAGCCGTTTAAATTGGATTGTCCGTCTGGAACAGGCGCCGGCGTGAACTGTTATTCGTTTGTCATACCCGGACAAAATCCCCGGACTTCATTCCACAAGACTGCTGATGGGAACGTAGCAATGCTGAATCCGGCGGCTTTTGCTCAGCCCTGCGAGGTGGGGTCACCTGGGACACCTGCCGGGTGCGTCAATATTCCAGGGGTCGGGGCCATTGGAGGTGGGGAGCCATCTCAAGTTGAAGGGCCTGGTTTCCACCGACTCGATTTGTCGCTGTTCAAGAATTTCCAACTCACGGAACGCGCTCGTCTGGAGTTCAGGTCGGAAGTATTTAATGTCTTCAATCATCCCAACTTTAACTATCCCGGGTTCGGTGGCAACGGCGTTGTCGCGGTATCTGGTGCAACCAACTTCAACGATTCAACCTTTGGCGAAATTGGATCGACTCGCGATGCTCCATATGATTCGCGAGAAATTCAGTTTGCGTTGAAGTTGTACTTCTAATTGTGCAGGTGGCGGGGAGGGCGTCAACCAGCGCCCTTCCCCACGCCATCTGACGCAGCCCTGCAGTCCCACGCGGTGCTAACATACGAATGCTGTGACCCAACGTTTCCGGCCACTGTTCATACTCCTCGTTCTGGCGGGACATATGCCGGATAGCGCCGCCGAAACCGAACCAGCACAAAAGCTGGATACTGCATTTCAGGCAGCAGTGTCGCAGTACAATTCCGGACATTATGCAGATGCCGCCAATCAGCTAGAGGAATTGGTGCGCCAAGTTCCTCAGAGCTTTGATGTTCATGAGTTGTTAGGGATGGTGTACGCCGCCGAATCGCAGGAGTCGAAGGCCAACGATCACCTGGCCAAAGCGGTGCGATTGAAACCGGAATCGGCAGAGGCGCGAACA
>Ga0157372_10009135_pt1 | contig 10530 bp, 10 predicted proteins | sample C55metaG_FD_115307 | JGI IMG/M metagenome (GOLD analysis project Ga0157372, IMG submission 115307) | Corn rhizosphere microbial communities from Kellogg Biological Station, Michigan, USA - C5-5 metaG | ecosystem: Host-associated > Plants > Roots > Rhizosphere > Soil | place: USA: Michigan...
ACTTTGCTGGTCTTCAAAGGTGGCCAGGTGGTCGAGCAGCTAGTCGGCTACAAGCCAAAGGACGCGATCAGCCAAGTTCTGAATAAGCATATCGGCTGAAGACAAGTAGTGCCTGCGTACGGCGCCTGGAGATTCCGGGCGCTTTTTATTGCTCGCAACTTGGGATCTGCTAGTACTTCCGCAGCACGCCAATGACTCTGCCCTGCACATCGACGGAAGCCGCCGGCACGATGATTGGCTTCATGGTCGCATTCGAAGGCTGCAGGCGAATTTTGTCACCTTCGCGATAAAAGCGCTTCAGGGTCGCGTCCGCGGAATCCACCAGCGCAACCACAATGTCACCATTGTGGGCAGTCCGCGCTTTTTCCACCAGAACGTAATCGCCATCGAGAATGGCCTCATCCTGCATGGAATCGCCGCGCACTTCGAGCACGAACACTTCTTTCGAGCGCACGAAGTCCGCCAGTGAAATGGTTTCCGGATTTTCGACGGCCTCAATCGGTTGACCCGCCGCGATCCGCCCCATCAACGGCAGCACAAGGCCGGTGTTCACGGACATAGACTGCTTCAATTTTCCCTTCGCGGGAAGAAGGTCAATCGAGCGGCTCCGGTTGTAATCGCGAGTGAGCAATCCCTTCTTTTCAAGATTCGAGATGTGCTTGTGAACCGTGGCCAGCGAGTTCAACTGGAGGCCTTGCCCGATCTCTTCAAAGGACGGTGAGTAGCCGTGCTCGGTCACGAACCGGGAGATGAAGTCATACACTTCGTGCTGCCTGCGTGTGATCGCCATGCGTCATTATTGGCGAAGATAAAGCGAAAAAGCAAGAGAAATGCTGGGACTGACCACCACATAGGGACACGAAGGAACACAGAGGAGAGCACGGACTTTGCGTGCTGAAACTTTTTCATCGTCCGCAACTCCAATGTTGTAACTCTGATTTTGAGAAGGAGAGGCGAAATGTCTGCATTCACAAAGGCCGCCGTGGCTCTACTCGGGTCTGTTCTGGGCGCGACCGGCTGCAACGCTAAGGCCAACCCAGCCGTGGCGATTCCTGCCCCGGCTGTGGATGCCCCGCGCGCGTCCATGACCGCCAAGCAAACGGCCGTCTTTTCCGGGGGATGCTTCTGGGGAGTGCAGGCCGTGTTCCAGCACGTGAAAGGCGTCATCAGCGCGACCTCCGGCTACTCCGGCGGGTCTGCGAAGACCGCCGAGTACGAGAGGGTCAGCACTGGAGAAACCGGCCACGCTGAATCCGTGGAGATTGTTTACGACGCTTCGCAGGTCACCTACGGAGAACTCTTGCGTGTCTTCTTTTCGGTTGCGCACGATCCGACACAACTGAACCGTCAGGGCCCCGACGAAGGTACGCAATACCGTTCTGCGATTTTCTACAACAGCGACGAACAGAAGCACATTGCGGAGGCGTACATTCAGCAACTCGAGGCCGGAAAGATTTTCTCGCGCAGGATCGTGACCCAGGTTGTGCCGCTCCAAGCTTTCTATCCCGCGGAAGCTTATCACCAGAACTACGCCGCGCTGCACCCCAATCAGCCCTACATACGTTTCAACGACGCACCCAAGGTAGAGCATTTGAAAATGCAATTTCCGAATCTTTACGCTGAAAAGTGAAGGGCAACGAAGGTGCTAGAGAGACTCTGTCGCAGCTAGGCTTTTCGCGCTTTGGCTCGCCTTGATTGTTGTTGCTCAGCGGCTGCCGGTGCCTCGAATCCAATGCGGCGGTGGTTAGCCGGCAGCGGAGCAATCAGTTCGCGCAGGGCTTCTACGAGATCCTGAATCTCACCATCGTGGCTGTCCAGGCGTTCTTCGAGTTCCGACAGCTTTGAAACGACGTGCTGGTTGAAAACCAAAGCCTGCCGCATCTGCACGAATGCGCGCACGACGAAAATACTCATTTCGATCGCGCGTCTCGAGTTCAAAACTGTTGCAGCCATGATTGCGCCGTGTTCGGTGAAGGCATGCGGCAGATAGCGCCTGCCGCCGTGGGCTGAACTTGAGGTCGCATTTTGCGACCTCAAGTCTCGATCTTCGGCGCGGGTTAGCGTGAACAGGAAGTCAGGTGGAAAGCGCTGGCGGTTGCGTTTGATCTGCTCGTTCAAACGCTTTACCGGCACGCCATAAAGCTCTGCGAGGTCCGTATCCAGAATGACTTTGTGATTCCGCAATACCAGGATTTTCGATCCGACTCTTTTAGTGAGAACGATTGCAGTTTTGTTCATGATCACCACTGCTTTTGAGGTCGCAATTTGCGACCTCAAGAATTGGAAGAGAACAGTGCATCATAGCAAGGGCGACAGGCTCGCACGCAGGAAGAAGGTTAATCGAGCCGATACGGTCCCAAAGCAGGAATGGTTGGCAGATGACCACAGACCGTTGAGAGCACAGCCGGAGCGAACCGATGTCGGAACAGCGGTCATTGAACGGCCCGGCTGCGCGGCAGTATCGGTGCAAACGGCGGTCAAGGGAGACCCACTCTTGCCGCACTCGTCGCGGAAGAGTGGGGTACGCCCGAAGGTTGTGACTACTTTTTGTAGATTCTCGATTAGCGCACGTCAGCTTGGGTTGTTGTATCTACATGCAACAAGAGAACATTTAGCGATCGTGGTCCACCTGTCCCGCACTTTTCAACGTGACCTGGTCCTGCGACACCTCGCCGCTCTTCCGAACGGCCGGCGTTTGCGCGTGTGAGTCAGGATTTGGTTGCGCCGGCGCGTGCGCCACTTCTTGCACAACAGATGGATGAACGCTGCTGATGGGGTTGATCATTGCGGTCTCCTGAAGTGTGGAATCGGCAGCCAGCGACCGAACTTTAGCGCCGCCATCCCCGTCGCCACACGTGAGTAACGGTTACCGCCAGATCACCAATAGCTCCCCTCTGCTCTGAAGCGAAGGGCGCGCCACACGCAATCGCGTCATGCACCCGCTGCAGAGGCCTTCTCTTCCGTGTTCTCGCCGGTCTCCTCTACTTCGCCGATCCCGGCAACGTCCTGCACGAATTCGCGGCGACGTTCCGGGCCTTTGCGTTCGACCTGGCGGACGCGGCGACTCGGCATGGTGCTGGGCTCGAGGCTGACGATGCGTCCTTCGCGCACCACGATCTGCGCACGGAACCAGTCGGTGCGATACATCCGTCCGGCGGCGTAGAAGGTGACGGACGCGGCGAGAGGGCCTTCAAATTCGTATCCGGTGCAAGCGAGGATACGCTTGCCCATCTCTTGCGACCACGTCATCCCGCCGACCAGAGGATCGTTCAATCGGAAACGCTCGAAGGGCATGGCGTGCGAGAGCTTGCGCAATTGGAGGAGTTGCAGCAGGACGGAGGTTTTGGCCAGGTTGGTGACGATGACGCGCGCTTCCTCCGACGAGACGCGTTCCAGCTTTATGTGCAGGTCGGGATTCCATTCGCGCTCGAATTCCTCGCGCGCCAGGGCCAGGCCCTTGTCGGTAGCTTCCACCTGCCGGAGCGTGGCGCGGGCCAGAACAATGCTGAAGAACGTGGTCACGATAGTCGCAATTACGGGGATGTAACTCATCAGCGTGCCCCAAGGGACGCGGAAAGAATTCACCATCTGCAAGGTGTGCATGAAGCCTGTGACTCCTGCGGACGCGGTTGGGGAGAGCGTCCGACCCGGAAGAGTCTATCGCGGCATGGGTTGCCGCTCCAGATGCGGTTGGGGATGGGACGGTGCGCCGGAGAGTGCCGGGACTTTAGTAACTGCTTGGAGCTTCGTCACAGGGTGACAGAGTTCACAGGAGAGTTGTTCCGTGTGACTCCGCGGATGGCCGCGAAGAGTGTTCCGGCTATTCCAGCACGCTGTCGTCGAGTTTCTTCTTGCCCCAGTCGGCGGCAGCCTGCAGGAAGGCGAGGACGATGGGGTGGGGATCTTTTTCTGTGGACGAGAGTTGGGGCTGGAACAGGGTGGCCACGTAAAAGCGGTGCATCGGAGATTCGATGGCGCGAATTTCGCCTTGCGGTCCGCGAGCCACGACGGGGAATCCGGCTTCCATGGTGGTCCATTCGAAATCCGGATTGATTTCGAAATTGCAGAAAAACGCTTCTGTGACCGTCTCTACCTCTTTTCCGTAGAACGATTGCAGGTACGAGCCGGGACGAAGGCGTATTTCGGGAAGGGCTCCGGACAGTTTTGGGACGTTGTCTTTACCATCCGGAACGGCGCACGCAACTGGATAGATAATGATGTTCTTCGACCGGGAATTGTTTTCGGCGCTGTCGGCGTCAGCGATATTGAGGACGTTGCGGGCGAATTCGATGAAAGAGTACTGGAATCCGCCACAGGTGCCGAGGAATGGCCAGTCGCGCACGCGGGCGAACTGGATGCCCTTCAGCATGCCTTCAAAACTTTTATAGGGACTGCCCGGGGAGGCCCAGAGTCCGTCGAAAGATTCCAACCTCTTTTCGGAAGCCGGCTGCGCGAGGGAAACAGTCGGAATCCACTCGGATTGAACTGCGATGCCGAGCTTGCGGGCGGCATGTTGCAGCGCGTCGTTGGTGGCGTGATGCGAGCGGAATTCAGGGTTGAAATCGCCCAGAATCCCGATGCGTACGGCGTCGCTCACGCGTTGATTGTACTAGAGCGTAGGCCAAGGACTTGGGAGGCAAATGCTTACCCCGGGTTTAGCACCGTGGTGCTTTTGTGAGTAACCTGGAAAAGATGACCAAATCGATGGGGCGACGAGAACTAATGAAAGACTCTGGTCATGTTCAGAAGTACATAGAGGCTAAGCAGTGCTAGTGCCGGGCCTCCCCAGATCATGAGCGTGCATTTCCATCCCAAGGCCCGGGCGACTTCCTGCTGGCTACGCCACGAGATCAGGAAGGTTCTGTCGTTCTCGCCTTTCCTCAGCACGACCGGGGGATGCGGATCAAATCCGTTTGCGCCACCGCCGTCTGTCGACGAAGTAGAGGCTGGGTCGCGCACGACTTCTACGCCGAATGCTGATTCCGAAGGAACACCGGCCACGGACCAGGCTGCCGGGCTAGTGATACCAGCCTTGATAAGCGCAGTGGCAATTTTCTGTTGCTGCGTCATCTCGGAACTTTTCATTGGAGCGCTGCCGGATGGCAGGCGGACGACCTCGTGTGAGGCGCCAGCTCGAATGGCCATGGGTTCAGCGAGTACGGGGAGGTTGTCAGTTCCCCCGATTGAGTTGAATCCGGCGGGAGTAAGCGAAAGCGAGAACTTGCCGAGGCTCACCGAGCTGATCTCTTCGCTTTCACGAATGGGCTGAGGAGCGACTTTAAGGCCACTATTCTCGGCAACCGTTCCCAGGATAAACAGCGCGTTCTTGGGCTTGAGGCAGAATTCTTCCACCTTGATCTTGTTGTTGGTCATGACTCCGTGACGCGCCAGAAAAGTGCGGACGGTTTCGGGCGCAGGATCTTTGGTGGTGAAAAAGGAGCCACAGAATTCCTCCTGGAAATCGCGGTGCAGATCGAGATCGGCGCCACGCGGATCGATGAGAATCCGTCCGGTGTTGTCGTCCAGGAAAAAAGGAACGTGCATGCATTCACCCGCGATTTTGACCCACTCCTTGTTCTTGCCATGCTGCTTCCACTCCCACACCAGGGTTCGGAAGTAGTAGCAGGGTCGCCCGGTGATGGGTGCCAGCATGGTGTAGGGTCCGGTGGCGAGTCCGCTAATTTCAACCATGCCAATCGACGCACTGCGAATCTTCGAAAAGGGGGTATCGAGAATCAAGCGGCGGCGCTGAAGCAGGCGAAATCCATACAAGAATAGAGCGATGCCGGCGCAAAAGCCGACTAGAGACCAGACGAGCAGCCCGCTCGCGTCGGAAGATCGGTAAAGAATCAATGAGGCCAGCACAGAAGAGACTTCGTCCTGTGGTCAGGCTAGCGAAGCGAGGCGGGGATCGCAGCTTACGTTGGTAACGATTTCGCAGGGGTGGGTTGACTGAGTCTTCTGGCCAGTAACCGCCGCAAGAATCAATTAAGTATCAGACTCAGGGGACAGGGAATGGGGATTAGGGGCTCGGATGCTTACGCTTTCATTACTTTCTGGAATGCGGATTGGAATTTCGCCATTTCCTCCTGGGTTCCTACCGTGACGCGGACCCAGGTGGGCATGATGGGCCAGATGCGTCCTACCATGACGTTCTCCTTGGCCATGGCGTCGCGGATTTCCTGGCCAGGACGTTTCACATCGACCATGAAGCAGTTCGATTCGGAGGGGATGTAAGAGAAGCCGTTGCGGTCGAGCCATTGAAATGTCTGCTGGCGGACGGAGGCGTTGATGCGGCGGCGCTCGGCGACTAATGAGGAATCCCGCAGGCTGGCCGTTGCGGCAACCACTGCCGTAATGGGCATGAAGTTGAAGCCGCCACGCTGCAGCACCCTCTTACCCAGGTCGGGACGGGCAATGAGAAATCCGCAGCGTATGCCTGCCATGCCGTAGACCTTCGAGAACGTGCGCAGAACGATGACGTCTTTGCCCGCTTTGACGAGATCAAGCGCCGAGGGTGCGGCCTCGGTGAAGTGGATGTAGGCTTCGTCAACTACGACCACCGAGCCGTTCGGCTTATTCGCGAGGAGGTACTCAATATCCGCCCTTGGAGTGAGGGTACCGGTGGGGTTGTTGGGATTGCAGATGTAAAAGATCCCGCCATCAGGGGCGGCGGCGAGCATTGCTTTGATGTCATGGGCGTGCGTTTTAGTAAGCGGGACCTTGACGACGCGCGCGCCGTTGCTTTCGGCGGTCATCATGCCGAGTTCGAATCCGGGATCGCCCGTGACATAGCTTTTTTGCGCATTGCAGAAGGCCATCACGCTGAGCGCCAGTGGAGGCGTGGACCCCACGGTGGCGGTTACGAATTCGGGATTGAGACCTTCCATCTGCGCAAAGGTTTGGACCAGTTCGTCAGTGAGATTGTCGGAGTAACGCCCGCCTTGGGGAATGATGCTGGCCATTGCGTCGCGGGCGGATTGCGAAGGACCCAGCGGATTTTCATTCGAGTCGATCACGGTGGCGCCCGGATGCGGCTCATGCCGGCGTCTGGCGGCGGCAGCCAGTGCGGGCTCGGTCCAAGTGCGGAACGTGGCAGCAGCAGACGCTGCCGCGGAGAGGTGCAGGAAGGAACGGCGGGAGAAGCGTGGCATGCGGATCCTCCGTCTGGGGAGTTTGAAGCAGGAGCGCAGGAAAGTCAAAGGGGTAGTGGATCCGGGCTGACATGCGCCAGTATGGCAACAGAACTGAAAAGCCTTGCTGGCGTTTATCGTCGTTTACAGCCGCGAGGACGCCCGCGCTCAGTCCTGTTCCTTGCCGGCGTAGTATCCGGCGCGGGCTTGTATCTTGTAACTCTGCTTGCTCTTGATTTCGACCTTACGGTAGGTTCCGTCTTTCTTTTCGTTGATGGGCGTATAGCCGATGTTGTACTGGCTGCGGAGTTCGGCGGCGATCTGGTCAAAGGCCTCGCGCAGCTTGTCGAACTTGTTGCCGACGTTGATGACGCGCCCGCCTGTCTGCTCAGTAAGCTTGCGCATGTCGCCTTCACCGGAGTAGCCAAATCCGCCGTAAAATCCGCGATCAGCGCATAACAGGACATAGACGATGGCGTCGGCTTTTTGCGCGGCTTCGATGGCATCTTGAAGCTTAAGGCGACTGCCTTCATCCTGGCCATCGGTCAGGATGATCATGGCTTTGCGACCAACTTCTTTCGACAGCATGTCGTGGGACGAGAGATAGACCGCGTCGTACAGAAGTGTCCCGGGCGAGTTTCCGCGTTGCGGGACAGGGCCGCCGCCCATCCCCGGGATGCCGCCGCTGCTGTAATCGACATTGACCTTGGCTTTGTTGAGGGCGGCTTGGAGACGGTGAGTGTCGCGGGTGAAGTCCTGCAGCAGATCGACGGTGATGTCAAAGCTGATGACGTAGGCTTCGTCTTTCTCGGTGAGGATCTGGCGGAGGAAGGCGCCCCCGACTTCTTTCTCCATGTCGATGACGTTGCGCTGGCTGCCGCTGGCGTCAATCATCATGCCGAGAGTCAAGGGCAAGTTGGACTCGGCCGTGAAGTACTTGATGGTCTGCGGCTTGCCGTCTTCGTAAATCTCGAAGTCATTCTTGGTGAGGTTGGGGACGAGGCCACCGTGCTTCTCCTTTACATTGAAGAACAGCTGGACTACGTTGACGTTGACCTTGAGCGTGGTTGTGGGTTCCTGGGAATCCTGGGACTTCTGGCCAGTGGAGGCTGGCTGCTGGTTGTGGACGGAGGGCGGCGCAGCGTTTTCTTGAGCCGAGGAAAACGGCGCTGCCCCTGCCAGCGCACACGCAAGCAGAGACACTAATCGCAATGGGGACGGTAAAGGATTTCGCATCCGGGACTCTCAGGCCTTAATTTGTTAGTCTAACCCTGAAGGATTAGATGCACCAAATGAGGTCGGATTGGCATCCCACAGTCCAGTGGGAGCTTTTTTTACGGATGAGGGACGCTATGGGCGGGCGGAGCGGCAGCAAAACATCGGGCAAACGAGTAATTTGGCGGCTCGCAGCAATTGCAATTGCGATAGCTCTGCCGGTTCCCGCATTGCAGGCGCAGTCCAGCGCGGGACAGAATCCCGCATCCCAGCCTTCTAATACCCAGCCGGCGCCGGACATTCCCGATGCGCCTTCGACGGTTCAGCCGCCTCCGACCAAGATTGCCCCTCCGCCGGACCTTCCACAGAATGAGACAGGGCAATCCTCAAGCCAGACACCGGCTCAGGAGAAGCCCGCGCCTCCCCCCATGCCGCCGGTGGAAACGGTTGCGCCAGGAACGAGGGTGGAGAGTGGCCCGCAGCAGCCAAGTGGGCCGAGGAATCAGCTTAATCCGAATGAGGGTCTCTACACCATTCGAACTCCCGTCAACTTCGTACTGCTGCCGGTGATGGTCAAAGATAAAGATGGGCGGCGGGTGGACGGACTCCTCCCTAGTGACTTTGTGGTGCTGGAAAATGGGAAGCAGCAGAAGTTGAGTTATTTCACCAGCGATCCATTCCTGCTTTCGGTGGCGGTTGTGCTGGATGTGGGCATGGCCGACGTCGCCCTGCAGAAGGTGAACCAGACGTATTCGGCTCTTGTGGGGGCCTTCAGCCCGTATGACGAGTTTGCACTCTACACGTATAGCAGCACCGTGACCCGGGTGACGGACTTCACCGGGCGTCCGGAGAGGCTTACGGCGGCGCTGGATGCGATGAAACTTGTGCGGGGAGGCAGTTACGGGCCGCCGGTTCTGGGAGGTCCGCTCTCCAATCAGCCGCCGATGGTCAATGGCATCCCAGTCGGAACCCAAGGACCGCCTCCCGTGATGACGCCTCCCAAGGAAGCGCACGTGCTGAACGATGCAATTCTGAAGGCGGCGTTGGACCTGAGCAAGCGGGATCGCACCCGCCGCAAGATCATTTTCGTGATCAGTGATGGCCGCGAGCGCGGAAGCCAGGCCAGCTACAAGGACGTGCTGAAGCTGCTGCAGACGCATGGAATTCAGGTCAAGGCCGTGGTGCTGGATCAGGGTGCGCTGCCGGGTTACAAACAGGTGGAGAAATTGCATCACGTCTTCCGCCAGGGATACGCCGACATTCTGCCGAAGTACACGAATGCGACCGGGGGCGGAGACGTCTTCACCGAATTAACCCGCAATTCCATTGAAGGTGCTTATGCACAGATCACCTCGGAAGCCAGGAACCAGTACACCTTGGGATACAGTCCGAAGGCAGTGGCTGGCAGTTCGGCATACCGAGGCATCGAGGTGCTGGTGAATAAGCGAGGGCTCAACATCTATACCAAAGTCGGATATTATCCTGTTCCCACCGCGCGGTGAGATTCACGAATTCAAAAGCCTCTTCGCGTCATGAAGGGTGCACTAGCGGGGACACCGTCCTGTTTTCCTCTGCCGCATTGCCCTAGTGATGTCAATGGGCCCTGGGGGTCACCTGAGTAACCTGCGGCTGATACCCTGCGTATGATATAAAGACCGCGAGCCTGCAAAAGAGAGTGTTGCGCGCGGCGGACCCGGGAGGGTGTGCCCGCATTTCGAGGAAAGCCTTGAGTTTCATCAACTTCGCAGCCCGCGAGATCAACTGCAAAATCGTGTACTACGGCGCTGGATTGGGCGGTAAGACCACCAATCTGCAGGTGATTTATCAGAAGACCGCGGACCAGCAGAAGGGAAAGATGATCTCGCTGGCCACCGAGACCGAGCGAACCTTGTTCTTCGACTTTCTGCCGCTCGATCTGGGGTCGGTGCGCGGCTTCAAGACACGCATCCACCTCTACACGGTGCCGGGGCAGGTCTTCTACGACGCCAGCCGAAAGCTGATCTTGCGGGGCGTGGATGGGATTGTGTTCGTCGCGGATTCGCAGGAACAGCGCATGGATGCCAACGTCGAGGCGCTGGAAAATCTCATGTCGAACCTGAAGGAGCATGGGTACGATTTCAACAAGATTCCGTACGTATTGCAGTTGAACAAGCGCGACTTGCCGAACATCCTTCCGGTCGAT
>Ga0157372_10009138_pt1 | contig 10528 bp, 8 predicted proteins | sample C55metaG_FD_115307 | JGI IMG/M metagenome (GOLD analysis project Ga0157372, IMG submission 115307) | Corn rhizosphere microbial communities from Kellogg Biological Station, Michigan, USA - C5-5 metaG | ecosystem: Host-associated > Plants > Roots > Rhizosphere > Soil | place: USA: Michigan...
TGTTTCCAGGTGTGTAATGTTCATGTTCACCGGCGTAGGCAAACAAGTGACGTTTGTCGTAAAAACCAAAATTCCCGTCTGGCAACACCCACATCAACCGATTGTAAAAGTTTCCACCTTCTGAAATCATAACACTCCCCGTTAAAACAATCCTGCATTCCTTTGCTATTCGCTTCATCCAGGTAATTGTTTCTCCATCCATAGACTCGGCAAACTTTTCGGGTCGCATGCTAAAGCCGGTACTGAACATTTCTGGAAGTATAACTATTTCAGTTTTTTCTTTAATGCCTTCTATTTTTTGTTGAAGCATTTCAAGATTGGCTTTTTTATCTTCCCAAAAAAGATTGGTTTGAATAAGTGTAAGAGTAAGTGAAGACATTTTGGGTCTGTATGAATGGTAAAGATATTCTTTATTTATAGCCGGTTTATTGCTTCCCTGATCATCTCCATTTCAAATCCTTTTTGTAACAAAAAATCCTGCATTTTTCTTTTCTTAATGAAAATATTTCTTTCGCTTTTCAGAGTCTTTAATTTTTGCTCTGCCAGCTTCTGAAATGTTTTTTGATATTCTTTTGAATCAATTTCTTTCAGCGCTTTTCTGATGCAATAATCGCTCACCTGTTTGGCTTTTAAAGCCTGTTTTATTTTGATTTTTCCCCATTGTTTCATCCTGAATTTTCCACCTGCAAAATGAATGGCGAAGCGCTCTTCATTCAAATAATTTTCTGTAATTAATTCAGAAATAATTTCTTCCACTTCTGTTTTTCTTAACCCGAAAGAATACAATTTATCTCTCACTTCCGCATGGCACCGCTCCTGGTAAGCGCAGTATTGTTTAACTTTCGGAACAGCTTGTTCAGCAGTAAAAGTTGGAAAAGACATTTTCAAAAATATTTATTTTAGATTGATTGAAATCATTTCAAAACAAGTTCTGCTGGAAACCAACGCCTCGCAAATTAAAAATAAAAAAGAGGCTACTCTTACGCAGCCTCTTCTTAATGTGTTATTCGTCCATTCTTAACTCACCAATTTCAATTCATCAATAATATTTTTGGCTCCTCCCATTTTATCAATGCACCAAAGCACATAACGGATGTCCACGCAAATCGTGCGGTTCAGGTCTTTGTCAAACTGAATCTTGTGGCTTAGCGCTTCATAGTTTCCGTCAAAAGCAAGACCAATCAGGTTGCCGTTTCCATCCATAACCGGAGAGCCTGAATTGCCGCCGGTAATATCATTAGTGGTGATAAAATCAATGATCAGGTCATTTTGTTTCTTGTCGATGTATTGGCCAAAATCTCTTTTCTTCAGCAATTCAATCTCTTTCGCAGGAAGATCAAATTCATAATCGCCCGGAATATATTTTTCTAAAATTCCTTTACTGGTGGTAAAGTAATTATAATGAACCGCGTCTTTCGGATTATAGCTTTTTACGTTTCCATAACTCACTCTCATGCTAAAGTTGGCATCAGGATACATTTTTTTCGCTGCTACAGGATCCATTTCCATAATTCCCTTCAGATACAATCTTCCAAGATCATTGTCTTTGGCTGTAAAATCGCTGTAGAGTTGACTGTATTTGCCGGTATAGTTTTTTACAAAAGCTGATGCATAAGCAAAAGCCGGATCATTTTGCAATACGGTCACATCAGGATTTTTAACGAATGCGCTCCATTTTGCATCATCAAGAATCATCGTGTTATTGAACACGTCATTGGCCCATTTTTTATAAGTATCTTCGTCATCAAGCGGTCCGTATTTTGCTTTGAGGGCTTCATAAAACCCGGCAGGATGCTGGCTTTTATCAACGTCATTATAAAACATCATGGCTGTTTTTGCCATAATAATTTTATCACTCGGAAGGTCTTCCGATTCTAAAAATTTATTTCGCGAGTTGCTTGCCGCCTGCAATGCATGTTCCACATCGGCCTGCGATTTTCCAAATGCTCTTTCTACCTGCATCAATGTCGATGCCTGAGCCGCCAGCGGAGAGCCTAAAATTCCTTCCAGCAGGTAAACGCGTTCCTTTGCATAAGGAGTCCATGCGGCATAATTTTTTTCATAATCGCTGATGATGTTCTGGTATTCAGGTTTATTTTTTGCCCATGAGGCAAATTTACTTTCGGCCTGTTGCTTGTTTTCAAACACGTGATATTTTTCAAGCTGCTTGGTTTCACCATCATAAAATTTCCAATAATTGGCAATGCTTGAATAGCTGTCTGCCAGTTTCAGTTTTACTGCCGGATCTTTGATCATTTGCGCATACATTGCTTTCAATCGTACATCACGAAGATTGACCAAAGAGGGATTGTTGATTTCGTTTTTCAATTTAATTCCGTAGGAAGTTTCATACCGGTTGGTGCCTCCGGGATAACCGTAGATCATTGCATAATCGCCGTCATTATAGCCTTTTAAAGAAACCGGTAAAAACCATTTTGGTTTTAATGGAACATTGTCAGCGCTGTAAGGCGCAGGCTTTCCATCCTTTGCAGTGTAAACGCGGAAGATGGAATAATCGCCGGTATGACGTGGCCATTCCCAGTTGTCCGTATCGCCACCAAATTTTCCAATGGTTTCAGGCGGCGCGCCAACAAGACGAATGTCTTTGTAGATTTTATACACATACATGAGGAATTGGTTTCCTTTGAACATGCTGTAAACTTTTCCGGAAATACCATTCGTAGTGTCTAAAACTTTATTGGTTATCTGCTGATAAATTTCTGGAAGCTTTTTTGCGCGCTCTTCATAATTCAATCCTTTCAATTCTTTTTCAACCTGTGGCGTTACGTCTTCAATTCTTTCCAGGAAAGTTACTGTCAGATCACTTTTAATTTCCTGGTCTTTGCTATAGGCATAAAAGCCGTTTTTTAAATAATTGTGTTCCAATGTACTTGCATTGGCAATGGCACTGTAGCCGCAGTGGTGATTGGTAAAGATCAATCCCTGGTTGCTGACAATTTCGCCGGTGCAACCGCCGCCAAAAATGATAACTGCATCTTTGATGGAAGAATGATTGACGCTGTACAATTGTTCTTTGGACAATTTCAGCCCGTGCTTCACCATGTCGTTATAAACCTGCTGTCCGAGCAGCATGGGAAGCCACATTCCTTCATCTGCGCTTGCTTTAAATAAAGTAAAGCATAGAATAATTACTGTGAATAATTTTTTCATTGTTGATTTTTTATAAAAGAGTGGGTGATTAAATAAGCAGCGCCAAAAATAGGGGAAAATTGTTTTAAAAAGTGTTGAGGAATGCTAATAATAATCGATAAAGAGGCACTTTGAAAAGACAATTGAAAAATAAAAACGGTGATTAAAAGTTGTTTTACTTTCAAGCAATAATTTAATAATCAAATAATTGAATCATTACTTCACTTCCTGCATACTTACCAGCTTTCTATAAAAGCCTTCGAGGGCCAGCAAAGTCTCGTGGGTACCACGTTCTACGATTTTTCCTTTTTGTAAAACAATAATTTCATCTGCATGACGAATGGTGCTGAGCCGGTGAGCAATAACAATACTGGTTCGATTGTTCATTAAATTATTAATGGCATCCTGAACTAGTTTTTCGCTTTCTGTGTCCAATGAAGAAGTGGCTTCATCCAAAATAAGAATTGGTGGATTTTTTAGAACCGCTCTTGCGATGGTAATCCGTTGTTTTTCTCCACCGCTCAGTTTATTTCCCCGATCACCGATGGAAGTTTCATAACCATTTTCTTTCTGAAGAATAAACTGGTTGGCATTCGCAATTTTTGCAGCATTCATAATTTCTTCCTTCGTTGCGTGTTCCATTCCAAGAGAAATATTGCTGGCAATCGTATCGTTGAACAAGATCGGTTCCTGCGTTACAATTCCCATTTGATTTCGCAGCGATTCCAACGAATAATTTTTGATATTGATGCCATCAATCAGCACTTCTCCGTTTACCGCATCATGAAAACGCGGCACCAAATCAACCAAGGTACTTTTTCCGGCGCCTGAAGAACCAACCAATGCAACAGTTTTTCCTTTTTCAATTTTTAAATTGATGTCATCCAAAATAATTTTATCCTGGTAAGAAAAAGAAACATTTTTAAATTCAATACAATCAGTAAAAGACTCAAGAATTTTGGGTTGCGGAATTTCTTTTATCACCACGTCTTCATTCAACAGATGCTCGATGCGTTCCACACTGGCAGCGCCTTTCCGAATATTGTAAGAAGCGGCCGATAAATTTTTCAAAGGCTGGATTATTTGAGAGAAAATTAAAATGTAAGCTAAAAAATCGCCGGGATTCAAAAACGTATTGTTCAAAACCAGACGTCCTCCGTACCACAAAACACAAACGATGGCTGCAACTCCCAGCACTTCGCTCACGGGAGATGCGGAGTCTCTTTTACGGATCGCTTTATTTTTGATGTGAAGCAATTGATTGTTCTGAACCGTGAATTTATTGAACTGTTTTTTCTCTGCATTAAACGCCTTGATAACGCGGATTCCGCTTAGCGTTTCCTCAATGGTTGAAAGAATGGCACCAAGCTTCTCCTGCAGCATGGTACTTTGTTTTTTTAAAGAACGGCCGATGCGACCAATAATAAACCCGGCAACCGGCAATAATATGATTAGGAATAAAGTGAGCTGCGCGCTCAGTACGACCATGTAGGCCAGGAACAAGAGAATCGTAACCGGTTCCCTGAAAAGCGATTCCAATAAATTGACAGAGGAAGTTTCAACATCGCTCAGATCATTCGTGAGCCGGCTCATGATATCGCCTTTTTTCTGTTCATTAAAATATCCGATCGGCAATTGCAGAATTTTTTTGAACATGCTCGTGCGCATATCATTTACGATCAGGTTGCGGATCGGTGTCAAAAGATAAATGGAGAGGTATAAAAAAATATTTTTTAAAATGATCAAAGTCAGAATTAAAATGCAGATAATGCCCAACGCTTTTACGTCGCCATTTGGTTGTTGAACAACAGCGGAAATCCACACTTTGAATTGATTAACCGGGTTGATGCCGGAGAAAAAACTGTGGCTGTTAGAAACGCCACCGAGTATATTTTGTTTTTTGAAAATGAGTAATAAAAAAGGACTTAAAAGTCCCAAAGAAATAACAGAAAAAAGATTGGAAAGAATATTAAATCCGAAATAAGTAAAAATTAATTTCGGGTACTTGCGCACGTATCTGAAAATGGTCCGTAAACTCTTCATTAAAACAATTGAGAGGCTTATTAATTTGAAATAGCAGCAAAGTAACTAATTTTACAAAGAACCATAATGATATATCATGACAGAAGGCAAAAGACAAAAACAGGTAGCGACTGAAATTTCAAAAAAGTTGAATGAAATTTTTTTGAAGATGGGATTGAACATGATGGACGGAGGAATGGTTTCCATTTCATCAGTGAAAATTACGCCGGATCTTTATGAAGCGAGAATATATTTAAGTTTATTCCAGGTAAAAAATCCCGAAGACGTTTTGGAAAGATTTAAAGAATTGAGTAGTGAAATCAGGGGCGAATTGGGAAAGAGAATGAGACACCAGCTGCGAATCATTCCGCAACTTACTTTTTATCTCGATGATACTTTGGACTATGTTTTTAAAATCGAAAAATTGCTTGATGATATAAAGAAAGAACCAAAACCATCAGGAAAGGAAGATAAAGATGAATCGCCGGAATAATTTAATCATTCAATCATTTAATAATCAAATTCCTTGTATTTAAAATTTGCGTGGCGTTATTTTAAGGCAAAAAAAAGCACGAATGCGATCAACATTATTTCGTGGGTAACCGCCGGCGTTATTGCATTTTCAACTTTATGCCAGGTGCTGGTGCTCAGTGTTTTCAATGGTTTTGAAGATTTGGTAAAATCTCTTTATTCTAATTTTTATTCAGACATCAAAGTGATTCCTGAAAAAGGGAAAACGTTTACGCTTACTGACGCACAATTGAAACAAATCAACAGCATAGCCGGTGTCAAAGGAACCTCTCTTGATATAGAAGAAAAAGCTTTGTTGCAAAATGGTGATCAGCAAACAGTAGTTTTATTAAAGGGCGTTGATTCAAATTATTACAAGGTTTCTGGCGTTCCTCAAAAAATGTATCATGGCGTTTATGATGTGGGAACATTGGATAATCCTAAATTGGTTCTCGGTTCAGGCATAGAAAATGCTTTGAGCGTTCAGGCGGATAGAAATCTTTTTCCCATCACGGTTTTTCTTCCCAAGAAAACAGAAAGTGCCAATCCTTTATCCGCATTGAGTGAAGGTAACGCAACTACTTCAGGAAGTTTTGCAATTCAACAGGATTTTGACAACAAATATGTGATCACCAATCTTCCTTTTATGCGACAGCAAATGAATTACCAGCCGGATGAATACAGCGCATTGGAGATTTCTTTGATCAACCCGAATGATGCAAAAGAGTTTACAAAAACGATCCAAAAAATTCTCGGAGACAAATACAAAGTGCTTACAAAATATGAACAGAATACCAGTTTGTACAATTCAATGCGGTTGGAAAAATGGTTTATTTATGCGGTGCTTACTTTGATCCTGATTATCGCTGCGTTCAATATGGTAGGCGCTTTGACAATGCTTGTTTTGGAGAAAAGAAAAGACATTAGTGTTTTGCAATCGATGGGTGCAGACAAGTCATTGATTCAAAAAATATTTTTAAGTGAAGGAATTTTGCTGGCAGTAGTTGGCGCTGCAACAGGAATTTTTTTAGCGCTCATCATTGCGTTTTTACAAATAAAATTTCATTTGATCAAGCTGGTTGGAAACTCTTTTTTAATTGATTATTTTCCGGTGAAATTGGTGGTTACTGATTTTATTCTGGTTGCATTCACAGCGCTCATTATTGCCTTCGCAGCATCGTGGTTTCCTGCAAAAAAGGCTTCGCAGCAGATGTTTAATCTGAAAGCTTAGAAGAAATAATTGCACGAAAAATGTTTTGATTATTAAGTGTAATTTCTAATTTTGTTTCTGAGAAAAGATATTTTCATTCCTTTATTTCCTTTCGAAAATCAAAATGCTTATTGTATTTCCATTGTTTATTTCTTCAATTTTTCCGGAGTTTAATTGAATACAACACTTAAAATTTTAAAAAAGCAAATGGCATTTTTTTCAACAAAAATTTTTAAAAACAAAACCGGTAAAAAATATTTTGCCGTCGCAATATTTTTAGTGATAACCATTAATTGCTTTTCTCAAAACCGGAAATACACAAGTGTTTATTCCGCAAACATCAACGGCGGCTGCACCATTTTTGGAAATACTTTAATGAACATTGTTGATAGCACAGGCGCTCCGGATCTTGTGAAAATGAATGACAATGCAACGGATGGAAATAGTATTTATGGAAATGACAGCGAAAACATGCAATATGTTGATGTGGACGGAAACAGGGGCGCAGCCAGCTTTACACGTAATTCTTCTTCGGCGGAGCTCGTTCTTCCGGCTGGAACAAACACCATCAAACTTGCAAGAATCTACTGGGGCGGACGAGTGGCTGATTCTGAATTCAACCTTTCTACAACGGCCAACCGCACCATCAAAATCAGGAAAGGAATCAGCGATGCTTATACTAACGTTACAGCTTTGGGAATAGATACGGTAACGATTGTTCCCGGCTTTACAGAATTCCAGGGATATGCCGATATCACTGATTTTATTAAAACAAATGGAGCAGGAACTTATGAGGTTGCAAACGCTCCGTTGAGCACCGGCGCTATTGCTGATGGCGGAAATCATGGAGGATGGGGCATTGTGGTGGTTTATGAAAATCCTTCGCTTCCTTTCAACAGCATTCGTGTTTATGATGGCTTTGAAGTGGTTTATAATGGCGGCAATGATACGACCAGCACGATCACGCTAACCGGCCTTAACGTTCCTTCGGAGCCGCTTCAATCTCAGGATGCACGGATGGGAGTGGTAGTTTGGGAAGGAGATGCCAATCTTCCCGGAGATTTTCTTACAATCAATGGATATCTTTTTTATAATGCAACCAATCCTCCATTCAATCCATGGAATGGAACGATCACGGATAATGGAATTCATGCCACTTCAAAAAATCCGAATTATACCAATCAAATGGGAATCGACATTGATCAGTTTGATGTGGGAACGGGTTATGGAATTGCTCCCAATGCCACTTCTGTCACTCTTCAGTTTGGAACCACAGCCGATAAATATTTTCCCGGCGTTTTTACTTTCACTGTGAAGATGAAAGATACCGGGCCGCTGCCTGTTACCTTATCTTCATTTAAGGCAACTCTTTCAGCCGACAATAAAGTGAATCTTAACTGGAGCACTTCAATGGAAATTAATTGCAGCCGTTTTGTTGTTCAGAGAACTTATGATGCAATTCACTTTACAGATATTCAAACGGTTGCAGGAAATGGAACAACCAATCTTTTTCATTCTTATTCCGCAACGGATGATACTTATGCATTTGCAAATGAAATAGTTTATTATCGATTGAAACAAATTGATTTGGATGGCAAAGAAAATTTTTCAAAGACGGTTTCTGTAAAAATTAAAAATGCAAATCAACCGATCGTTATTTCTCCCAATCCTTTCACAGATTTTATCAACATCAATTTTCAATCAGACAAGCGAAAACCATTGTCAATAAAGCTTTTCAATATAAGTGGGAAAGAAATTTTGACAAAAGAAATGGATGTCGACAAAGGAAATAATTATTTTAAAATTGATCATCTTTCCAATCTTCCATCCGGAAATTATTTATTACAATTATTTTCTGAAGGACAAAAGATGATTCAAAAAATTATAAAGAATTAAAAATAGAAACGTCTTTATTCGTTCGTTTATTATTTCAATTAAGGGCTTGATTCTTGTGGAATATTTTTTCAAAAAATTTTTTATGAAAATAAAACCGTTAGGAAGCGAAGGTTTAGCTGCTTCGCAAATTGGACTCGGCTGCATGGGAATGAGCGATTTTTATGGTCCTTTAAATGATGAAGAATCTATAAAAACGATTCAAAAAGCTTACGATCTTGGTGTTACCTTTTTTGACACAGCCGATATGTATGGCCCTTACAAAAATGAAATCCTGGTTGGAAAAGCGATAAAACCTTTCCGCGATAAAATTACCTTGGCAACGAAATTTGGTATTCTAAGAGATCCGGCCAATCCGAAAGCAAGAGGCGTAAACGGCAAACCGGATTACGTGAAATCCGCTTGTGAAGCAAGTTTGAAGCGATTGAACGTGGAAGTAATTGATCTTTATTACCTGCACAGAAAAGATCCGCAAACTCCGATTGAAGAAACCATTGGAGCGATGGCAGATTTGGTGAAAGAAGGAAAAGTAAAAGGAATTGGCGTCAGCGAAGTAAATGCAGAAACACTTCAAAAAGCAAATGATATTTTTCCACTTTCTGCTTTGCAGTCCGAATATAGCTTATGGACTCGTGAGCCTGAAGATGAAATGCTGCCACTTTGTAAAAAATTAGGAATTGCGTTTGTGGCCTACAGCCCGCTGGGTCGTGGCTTTTTGACCGGGCAAATAAAAAGGTTTGAAGATTTGGATCAAGATGATTTCAGAAGAACTTCTCCACGGTTTACAGGCGAAAATTTTAATAAAAACCTCGCGCTTGTAAAAAAAATTGAAGCTATCGCAAAAGAAAAAAATTGCACCCCTTCGCAGCTGGCACTTGCCTGGGTAATGGCGCAGGGCGATTTTATTTTTCCCATTCCCGGAACAAAAAGAGTAAAATATTTGGAAGAAAATGTGAAGGCAACAGAGGTAAAATTATCTGAAAAAGATTTGCAGGAAATCGAAGAAGTATTTCCCAAAAATGCCGCATCAGGAATGCGATATACAGAAGCCGGAATGAAAACTGTTAACCTATAAATAAAAATCAGAGTTTGTAGTAAATGAAGGAATAATCACGATTTTTTTATTGCTCAAAACGCAGTTCCTGCACTAAATCTTTTTGGCCTTTTTGTTTTACAAAAATTGTAGTGCGAAACACTCCTTTGGTAGTCGTCAAATTGCCAATGCAATATTCTGAACCTTCATTTTCACTTTGGTGAATGATTTTAAAATCTTTTACCGGGTTGTTTTTAAAAAACTCCTGTAATACAAGCTGTGCCTGGCTTTTGCTATATGAATTACTTTTATCGGGCAAAGTAATTTCTACTGAATTGTCAAAATATTTGGAAACTTCAGCGGCATTTCCGGATTTGATCGCAGAAACGATTGGCGTAATGGAAATGACCGTAAATGATGAAGAAATAATGAGCACAAAAAGATAGAGTAAATATTTTTTCATGAGCATTTTTTTAATTTTTTCATAGAAAATGACTATCCTTCAAATTAGCGAAAAACCGTGCCAAATGATAAATTTATGATAGGATTTTGAATTTCTTTTAATTATATAAATGCTAATAATTAGCTTTGAAAAATGGAAGCAAAAAAAGTGATTTTAGTAATAATGGATGGCTGGGGATTGGGCCAGAAAAAAGAAAGTGATGCGATTCAAAATGCACAAACTCCTTTCGTAAGTTCTCTTTATGAAA
>Ga0157372_10009139_pt1 | contig 10528 bp, 8 predicted proteins | sample C55metaG_FD_115307 | JGI IMG/M metagenome (GOLD analysis project Ga0157372, IMG submission 115307) | Corn rhizosphere microbial communities from Kellogg Biological Station, Michigan, USA - C5-5 metaG | ecosystem: Host-associated > Plants > Roots > Rhizosphere > Soil | place: USA: Michigan...
AATACCAGACGAGGAATCGGAGTAAAAGTTGCGGCGTGGATAAGCCTGTTGCGCGGCTTAGGTGAGACCGTCGATGGCGGCGGCCAGGTCGAAATCGCGCTCGGTGAGACCGCCGGCGTCGTGGCTGACGAGGGCCAGACGGACCTTGTTATAGCGGATATCGATGTCGGGATGATGGCCGGCGCCTTCGGCCAGTTCTGCGACGCTGTTCACAAACTGCATCGCTTCAACGAAATTGGGGAAGTCGCAGCGGCGGACCAATTCTCCACTTTCGAGCTTCCACTTCGGCATCGACTCCAGTTTGGACGCGATGACGTGATCATCCAGCAGGGGCATAGCGGCCTCCAGGCGAATTCGAGGGTCCCTGACTCAGACCTTCAGATCTTCCATGGTACCGGCGAAAGACAGCGGAGAGAAACGCGGGTGGCGGGTCATCTCGGCCCGCAGGTCTTCCCACAGGGTATCGGGCAGGCCCAGGTAGACGTCGACGACATGGGGATCGAACTGGGTTCCGCCGCAGCGGGCAATCTCCTCGCGAGCGACGGCGTAGGTGCGCGCCTTCCGGTAAGGGCGGTCGGAGGTGATGGCGTCGAGTGTATCGGCCACGGCGAAGATACGCGCCCCGAGCGGGATTTCATCGGCGCGGAGGCCGCGAGGATAGCCGTTGCCGTCGTAGTACTCCTGATGGCTGTAGACGATCTCGGCTGCTTCTTCGAGGAAGGGGATCTTGCGGACAATCTGGTAGCCGCGGGCGCAGTGCTCGCGCATGATGGCCTGTTCCTCGGGATCGAGGCGACCGGGTTTGAGCAGGATCGCGTCGGGGATGGCCATTTTGCCGATGTCGTGGAGGAAGGCGCCGCGGGCGATGATGCGCGACTGCGCCAGATCGACGCCGCAGTGGCGGGCGAGCGCAATCGTGTAGGCCGTGACGCGGCGGGAATGCCCTTCCGTTTCGGCATCTTTCAGGTCGAGAGCATCGCCCAGGGCTTCGAGGGTGATGTCATACGAACGCTCCAGATCGGCCATGGCTTGGCGGAGCATCTCGGTGCGTGCGGAGACCAGTTGCTCGAGGTTGTGGCGGTAGATCAGGTTTTGCTGGACCAGGCGACGGTAGTCGAGAGCGCGCCGAACGGTGACCAGCAACTGCTCTTTTTCGAAGGGCTTCAGGAGGTAGTCGTAGGCGCCCTTGCGCATGGCGGATATGGCCACGCCGACGTCGTGAATGGCGGTGACCATCACGATGGGGGTATTGGGGTGGAGTTCGCGCGCGCGCTCGAGCAAGCCGATGCCGTCCACGCCGCTCATGACAATGTCGGAAAGAATCAGGTCATACGGGGGGTCCTGCTCGACGTGCTCAATGGCCTCGCCGCCGTTCGCCGCTAAGACGGTGGCATAATTGGACTTCTCCAGCATGGCCGCCATCAGCGTACGAACGTAGGGTTCGTCGTCGACGATCAGGATTCGTTCCGAGGCCACTAACCCTCCAGGCTGCCCGCCCAACAGCCCTCCGAGATTTATCGGAGGGTGAACACACCCGACTTATCGTAACCTGGGGGGTGATCCAGAGTGTGACATTTCGTGCACTTTGGTAGGGGTAGGGAGCGAGATGATGAACCCCGGCGTGGAGCAAAGTCCAGCGCCATCTTCGGCCTGGGCATCCCGTTCGCGCGGAGGCTGCATCTTCAAGCTTGGCCGTGATACCCTTCAACTGCCGGTCGCTTCTTCCGGCAACACGGCACCCCAGATGCTTTTTGAATTCGAAAAATATTCCGCCAAAACGGCGGCTAAGCAGATGTCTCAGCAGCGCCTGGAAGACCGGCAGCGGGACGTGTACGAGAGCCATCGGCACCGCGTTTTCTCCGTCTCGTACTACATGACGGGAAGCGAGATCGAGGCCGAGGGACTGTTACAGGATACGTTCATCAGCGCATTCGACCGCGCCCCGGAACCGGATCAGGCGACGGTGGATGCGTCCATGCTGGAGCAGATGCGGGACCAGGGCTTGCTGGACGAGACGGAGACGCTGCCGATTCCGGCAGTGGTTCATCTGCCCGGGAGCCGCAACATTCTGCGCGCGGATCTGGAAGAGGCGATTCGCTGCCTGCCGCCCAGAGAGCGCCTGGTTTTTCTGCTGATGGATGTGGAAGGCTACGCGCCCGACCGAATCGCAGCGCTGCTGGAGATGGAGCCGTCCGAAGTGGTGCGGACTGCGGTCCGCGCTCGCATGCGGCTTCGGGCGGAGATCGCGGCGGTTCGCGAAAACGGACAGTGCGCCGCCTGAGCGGCGAACCTGCCATCTTCTTACTGCCGCTGATGTGATCCTTCTATTGCGATGAGCCTGGCTTGCGTGCGGCAATCTGCGCGCGGCGGTTTTTCGCCCAGTGCGGCTTTGTGGTCTGGCGCGCCCGGCCCAGAGCCAAAGCGTCTCCGGGAACATCTTCGGTGATGCAGGAGCCCGCGGCGATATACGAGCCTTCGCCGATGACGATGGGCGCAACCAGCGTCGCGTCACTGCCGACGAAGACGCCGTCTTCGATGATGGTCGGATACTTGCCAGTGCCGTCGTAGTTGCAGGTGATGGTGCCGGCGCCGATGTTGACGCCGCTGCCGACCTGCGTGTCGCCCAGGTAGGTGAGGTGATTCGCCTTCGACCCTTTGCCCATCCGGAGCTTTTTGCCTTCGACGAAATTCCCGAGATGTGCCCCCTCGCCGATGTGGCAGCCCGGACGCAGATGGGTGAAGGGGCCGAGGAACGCTCCTTTGTCCACTGCGGAATCTTCGATGATGCACGACTGGCGGATGAGCACGCGGTCGGCAACGGTGGTGTTCTCGAGAACGGAGAAGGAGCGGATGCGGCAATCGGTGCCGATGCGCGTGTTGCCCAGCAACTGCACGAAGGGCTCGATAATGGTGTCGGGTCCGACTTCGACATCAGGATCGATGACAACGGTCTCCGGCTGGTAGATGGTGACGCCTTCGGCCATGAGCCGGCGGGCGGTGCGCATGCGCAGTTCGCGGTCGAGATCCATCATTTCGGCGATCGTATTCGCGCCCAGGACTTCGGTGGAATGTGCCGCTTCGAGAGCGACGACGCGCTCGCCGGCGTCGACCAGCAATCGGGCCATGTCGGTGAGGTAGAACTCGCCGTGCGCATTGTCGGCGCTCAACTGACCGATGTGCTGATAAAGCGAGGCGCGCCGAAAGGCGTAAATGCCGGAGTTGATCTCGCGCACGGTTTGCTGCTGCGGCGAGAGCGTTTTCTGTTCAATGATCGCGCTGACTTCGGGACGACCTGGGTCACGACGGATCACACGTCCGTATCCGAAGGGATTGGCCGGCGCGGCGGTGAGGATGGTCATGGCCGCCTTCTGCTGCAGATGGAAGTCACGGAGGGCGGCGATGGTTTCGGTGCGCAGCAGCGGAACGTCTCCGGAGAGAACGATGAGCTGGTCGTAATCGCGCGTATCGCGCTCAGCCACCTGGAGTGCGTGCCCGGTGCCGCGCTGCTCTTCCTGGACGGCGAAGCGGACGCCGGTGTCGCGCACCGCGGCGCGCACGGATTCCGCCTGATGGCCGATGATGACGAGGACGTCCGGCGGTGCGACAACCTGGGTGGCGGCGGCGATCACGTGGTGCAGCAGCGGACGGCAGCCGATTTCGTGGAGGACCTTGGCGCGCTTCGATTTGAGCCGCGTGCCTTTGCCCGCAGCCATGATGACGATTCCCAATCGCATGAGCAGATGGACTCCAGCGGGCGCAGCGAAACGCTCCCGCAATGACTGACGCTAATTTTGGGATGTCGCCGGTGTCAAACGGCGAAGAGGCTACAGGCGCGCATCGCTGCCGGCGCCCGGTGGAAGGATTTCAGGGTTGGTGACCAGGAGCCGGGCTGCTCCAAAGGCTCCGCGGACATGCGACAGGTTGAAGTAGATCGCCCACCACAGACCGATGGCTGCGATCACAAAATAAAAGATGGCGGCATACACCAGCATGGAAGAGATCGGCACGCTGGAAGCGCCAGCCGGAATCATGGGAGCGTAACGCCGTGCGAACAGCAAGCCGATGCCTGCAATGATGCTGAAGACAGTGACGAGCAAACCGATGACGGCGGCGGAGATCCGCGCCCACACGCGCATGCGGAAGAGGTCGATGACGGTCCATGCGCACCACAGGAAGAAACCAAGCCCGATCGCGTTGCTGAAGACCGCGTAAGGGCGAAATGCATTCGGAAGGATGGGGTTGTGTGTGAAGATCGCCAGCACCAGTCCGGTCCCTGTGCAGAGGATTCCGAACAGGGCGATGATGCCCAGAAGCACTGCTGCGACGACGACACCACCGGGCCTGTGCATGGACGTTCCTTTCCCAAAACAGCAGGATTGATCACCAGAATACCGTTTCGCTGCAAATCGCCGGGGAAAATGTGTGCGCTTCGGCGGCATCATTGGTTGTACTCTGCTTGCAGGATTTAGCACGAAACGATGCCTTCTCTTGAACTGAGAATTGCTGCGGAGAATCCCGTTCACCCGGCCACGCGTCTGCGGCGGCTGCTGGAGACGCCGGGTGCGGCGATCCTCCGCCGCAACTATGTGCCGGAGGTTCCGGGCTATGAGGATCCGCAGGTGCGGAGTGAGTTTCGGATTGCCGCGGTGCTTGCGGTCGATCTGAGCAATCCGCCGCAGGAACCGGAGCAGGAAGAGGCGACGGCGGGCCAAGCAGCGGACGCAGCAGAGCCGGGCAAAGAGGCTGCCGACCGCCTCAGCTTTGCCAAGGGGCTGGAGATCTGGATTGCGCACGCGGCTCGGTCCACATGCGTGTTCGTCGACGCCGACGAGATTGGCGGAGCGCTGGCGATGTTCGATGCATATCAGCGGCTGGCGCGCTATGCGCCGGCATTTCAGCGGCTGGAGCAGCGCGTCGTGGGCCTGCAATACGGATTTCGCGAGGGGCTGAATGTTTGTATTGCTGGCGCACCGGACGACGTCGAGCCACGTGCGGACTCGTTCTTCGAGAAAGTCGCACCGATTCCGCAGGTGAATGACTTCCGCGCGGCGAACTTCACGCTGCGGCTTCCGGGCGAATGCATCGGGTACTTCCAGGACTCGCTGCGCGCGGCCGCGGCCTGGCTGGAAGAGAACTCGTACGGGAATATCCTCGGGACAAAATGAACTCTGCGGCAACAGCGGCCCTGGTCGCCGGCCTGATTGCGGCCGGTTGGCAGAGCGTGCTGTCGTTGCCTTCGACCGGTGGCGAGCGGGTGGAGGCCGGAATATTTCGGTCGGCGGAGGGGCATGAGGAGAGCTACCGCATCCGCCTGCTGCCGGTGTCGTCCTTTCCGCAGATTCCGGCGGCGGTGACCGCGCAACTGGATCGGATGCGCTGCATGATTCCGCAGACGTTTGAGGCGAAGCAGCCGGAGAACGTCGTCGAGGGCGCCTTTGGCGCGTCAGGCAGCAGCGACTGGGCGGCGTTGTGTTCGGTGGACGGGAATACGACGCTCTACGTTTTCTTCGCAGGGCACTACGACGCTCCGGAGGCCGTGCGTGCGCAGGCGGACACGCTGTGGCTTGGAGCAGAGCCGGGCAGCAGGATTTATGGATCGGCGTGGGGAATCGCGGTGCAGCGTGCGGCGGACCTGCGGGCCTCGCGCTGGCTGCACGCAGCCGCGGAGTTCGATCACGATGCCATTCAGGATGAGCGGCTGGAGCGTTCGGCGACCGTGCGTTACTGGCGAGAGGGTTCGTGGCTGGTGCTCGGCGGGAGTGACTGACGGCACTGTAACGACCCTGTTTTACCAAGACAGTGGCGCAACTAATTTGGTCCGCAGCGGTCTAAAGCTAACGCAGCCAGCAGCGTCGCTTGCTCCCATGCGTATGAACGCGCGGGAGATCGATTTCAGTATCTTCCTCAGAGGAACGGACCCATGTTGATCCGCCCGAAAGCTCGAGTTGGGACAGAGCCGGGCAGGACTATGATGAGTCGCACATTATCGAGAGTCGCGTACCTCTCCCTCACCTTTGGTAAAGGACGGCCATGTTTCGCTCGTACGGAAATACCCTTCGCTCCTTCGGAATCGCGGCTTCTTTAGCGTTTTTCGCAGCTTCCCTGTTGGGCCAGGCCAGAACGCCGGTGGTTCCGAACCGGATCGTGCAGGCCATCGATGACAATTCACGCGTGACGCTGCATGGGTATGTGCATCCGCTGGCGAATGCGGGGAACGATCGCGGGCCGGCGTCCGATTCGACGCCGCTCGAGCGGATGCATCTGGTGCTGAAGCGCAGCGTGAGCCAGGAAGCAGCGCTGCAGCAGTTGGTTGCCGGAATGCACACGCCAGGCGATGCAAATTTTCACAAATGGCTCACGCCGGACGAGTTTGGGAAGCAGTTCGGGCCGTCGGACCAGGACATTGCGACGGTCGAGTCGTGGTTGGCGTCGCAGGGCTTTCAGGTGACCGGCGTGAAGCCTGGGCGGCAGGTGATTGAGTTCACCGGGAACGTGGCGCAGGTCCGGAATGCGTTTCATACGCAAATTCACCAGTACGTGGTGAACGGCAGCACGCATTTTGCGGCGGCTACGGATCCACAGATTCCTGCGGCGATTGCGCCGGTGGTCGGCGGGTTTGTTTCGCTGAATAACTTCCGGCCGAAGCAGCACGCCCACGTTCTGGGGCAGGCGATGTGGGATCCGAAGACGCATCTGGCGACACCGACGCCGACGTGGACGTACGGCAACACACAGAATCCGCTTTATGTGCTGACGCCGGGTGATTTCGGCGTGGAATACGATCTGCCGAACGCTGCGCTGAACCCGGGCTACAGCGGGACGACGTACGACGGCGCGGGGCAGAGCATCGCGATCATCAACGAATCGAATATCAACCTTGAACTGGTGAATCAGTTCCGGTCGATGTTCCTGCCGCCGACATATCCTGCCAACCCTCCAACGGTGATTGTCGACGGGAATGATCCTGGAATCGATGGGGTGAATAATTCCGACGGACCGAATTACGCTTCCGCCGAGACGTACATTGACGTGGAGTGGGCGGGCGCTGTCGCGCCGCGAGCGAACGTCGATCTAGTGATCGCGGCGGATACAGATCTGGAAGCTGGGCTCTACCTGGCCATGGAGCGGGCGATTTACGGAAACATTGCTCCGGTGATGAGCATCAGCTTTGGCGCGTGCGAGTCGGCGCTGGGCTCGACGAACCTGTACCTGAATCAGCTCTGGGAGCAGGCGGCGGCGCAGGGGATCACGGTAATGGTCTCTTCCGGTGACGGCGGCGCGGCGGGTTGCGACAACTTCAACTCAGCCGAGTACGCGGTGCATGGCGTCGCGGTGAGCGGCTACGCGAGCACGCCGTGGAACGTCGCGGTGGGCGGCACGGATTTCTATTACAGCGATTACGCGACGGGCGGCGCGAGCCGATCGACCTTCTGGAACAGCACGGTGACGCAGACGCCGCAGGCTTCGATCCAGAAGTACATCCAGGAGAAGCCGTGGAACGACAGCCAGTACGGGCTCAACGCGCGGGATTATCACGCGCTGACCGGGGCCACGACGATCGCGGGCGGCGGCGGCGGGGCGAGCAGCGCCGGGTTCTGCTCGGCGGGATACGGCACGAACGGCGCGTGCTCGGGGACAGCGACGGGTTATCCCAAACCAGGCTGGCAGAAAGGCACGGGCGTGCCCAGCGACGGCGTGCGCGATCTGCCGGATGTCTCGCTGTTCGCCGCGGATGGACTGAACTACAGCTTCTATCCGTTCTGCTATGCCGACGGGGACTGCCAGACGACGAGCGATCCGATGCAGATTTCGGGCGCGGGCGGCACTTCGTTTGCGGCGCCGGCGTTCGCGGGCATCATGGCGCTCATTAATCAGAAGTACGGGCCGCAGGGGCAGGCGAACTTCGTGCTGTATCCGCTGAAGGCGCAGTATCCGGCGGCGTTTCACGACGTAACGGTGGGAACGATCGCGGTGCCCTGCAATGCTTCGGCAATTTTTTCCGGGGGGAGCAGCGTTCCCCCGGTGAACTGCACGGCGGTTACGAATCCGCTGTCGTCTTCCACCGGGACGGTGGAAGGCGAGTTGTCCGTCAACAATGCGCCGGCCTACAACGCCGCTGCGGGCTACAACCTGGCCACCGGGCTGGGATCGGTGGATGCGACGGTGATGCTGGCGGACTGGGGCAATGTCCACTTTACGACCAGCAGCGTGACGCTGACGCCGTCGTCGACTTCGTTCACGCACGGCACGGCGGTGACGATCAACGGAACCGTGACAGGAGCGGGCACGGTCGGCGGCAACGTCGCGCTGATGACGGACAGCGCGGAGGCTGGGCAACAATCGGCGAATCTCGGACAGGTGCTTGCGGGACAGGCCAGCACGTTTGCGGTGGGCTCGAATGGCGGCTTCAGCGGCAGCGTGAGTGATCTGCCGGGCGGCACGTACGACATCTGGGGGCATTACGGAGGTGACGGCACGAACGCGCAGGGCGACTCCGCGAAGACGCAGATTACGGTGAATCCGGAAGACAGCAGCGTGGCGTTATCGCTGACCAGTGCGGCTGCGACGATGGGCGCCGGCTCGCCTATCCCCAGCGGGAGCACGTCGGTTTCGTACGGAACGCAGGCCAGCATGACGGCTCAGGTGGCGCCGACGACCTACTACAACACGTGCGTCAAGGTCACTTCGCCGCCGAGCAGTTGCAAGACGACGACCTATACTCCGCCGAGCGGCACCGTCACATTCACGGACAACGGAAACACGGTCAACACGGCGGCGATCAATGTGGGTGGCACGGCGGCGTTCAACGCGCCGTTCAGTGTCGGCACGCATTCGGTGACGGCCAGCTATTCGGGCGATAACAGCTATAACAAGGCTTCGTCTTCGAGCATCGGCTTCACCGTAATACAGAACACGCCGAATGTCTTTGTTTCTTACGCGAATCAGGACCAAAGTCAGAACGTCATCGGCGGCCAGGCGACGGTGTTCTACGTGCTGATTGAAAACAGCGCCAATTACAACAGCGAAAATCAATATGGTGTCGCGATGAGTTCGCCGGTTACGCCGCCGACGGGGACGATCACGGTCAGCGGACCGTCGTCGCTCATTTCGGGCGGCACCGTGACGGTGGCTCTGGTGCCTGCAGTCGATCCCTCTTTCCAGCAGGCCGCTGGCGTCGCGCAGGTCATGTTCCCTGCGAATGCGGCTGCCGGCACTTACAACCTGAGCGTCACCTATAGCGGGGATAAGAACTACACGGCGCTGACGGGCAGCAATGCGGTCAGCGGGTCGATCACCATCCGGAGCACGAATCTGCTGGCGACGACGATGACGGCGAACCTTTCCAGCACGACGATCACACCGGTGCAGAGCGCGACAGTCACGGGCACGGTGACCGGGCAGAGCGGGCATCCGGCTCCGACGGGATCCGTGTATGTGTTCTTCAACGGCAACTGGGTCACGTCGTATGCGCTGAGGGCCGGTACCGGGTCGAGTTCGACGTTCTCCGGAAACCTGACCAGCCAGGTGCTGGCGCAGGGGAGCAACATCGTCAATCTCTTCTACGCAGGAGACAGCATCTACAACAGCAATAGCTTCCTGCTGAACTCGGGGGATGCGATTGCCACGCCGGGGTCGGATTTCGCGCTGACGGCGTCGAGCGGCCTGGTTGCGGTTTCGACGACAGGAAAGAACAACCTGAGCACGACTTCGACGACGACGCTGTACATCACGCCGACGAATGGGTTCAGCGGAACGGTGAACCTGAGCGTTCCGGCGAACTGCGGGGTGGCGTCCGGGTTGACGTGCAGTCTGAGCCAAAGTTCAGTCGCGCTGACGTACAGCAACACGGCGACGGCCGCGCCGCATGGAGACCGGCTGCGGTTCCTGGTGGGCGGAGGGGGCGCGACACTGGCGTGCGTCCTGCTGCTGACCATTCCGGCACGGCGGCGCGCGTGGAGAAATATGCTCAGTCTCATCGTCTTCGTCTGCATCGCGGGATTCACTTTGGGTTGCGGAGGAGGAAACCCGGGAGTTGGGACCTGCAATCTGGGGCCTGTCTGCACGAGCGGCAGTGGCGGCAATGGCGGCAATGGCGGGACGGGCGGCAACACCGGACCTGGCGATGCAACGAACTCAGCGCAGAGCGTCACGCTGACGTTGACGGCCGCGAGCGGTGTTGCGGTGGGACACTATGGGGTGACGGTCACGGCCACGTCGTCGGCGACGCACCAGAGCCATACGCTGGGTGTGGTTGCGCAGGTGGAGTAAGGTCTGCGGGATATTGGGAGAGGGTGCCGGCAGGCTGGGGCACTACGATTTCGCTTGACACAGTCGCATGCAGGCCCCAACATATGGATGGCTTAACGGCTATCCTCCAGGATGTCGTAGAGGGCTGACGGTTAGCAGACCCCAGGGAGAAGGGGCGGAGGCAAGAACTAACAGCCTTCCAGCATCGTGGATGTTTGCAGAGGCTTCGTCCCCGCGAAGCCTCTCTTGTTTTGCGCGGCACTGTGGCCATCGAGTCCCG
>Ga0157372_10009143_pt1 | contig 10525 bp, 4 predicted proteins | sample C55metaG_FD_115307 | JGI IMG/M metagenome (GOLD analysis project Ga0157372, IMG submission 115307) | Corn rhizosphere microbial communities from Kellogg Biological Station, Michigan, USA - C5-5 metaG | ecosystem: Host-associated > Plants > Roots > Rhizosphere > Soil | place: USA: Michigan...
AGATTGGCTTCGAGGATGCGGAAGGGGTTCTGCGCGGCGATGGTGGGCGTGGGGATGGTGGCGTCGGGATAATTGGGCGGCGCGTAGGGGGCGATCTCTGTCTGCAGCGCGAGTTGTGCGCCGAGGGGGATCGAATATCCGGTGGAGGACGGCGCGTGTTGGTACTCCCCGCGGAGGTAGAGCGAGAAGCGGCCGCGCTCGGCGAGGCCGGAGAAGCCGGTGTAGTTGTTGAAGCCGGGCTCGTGCGGGCGGCCGTAGTCGTTGAAGTAGGTCTGGCCTAGGTGGAAGCTGTCCTCGAGGATGGAGCCGCTGACACCCATGACTCGGGTGTAAGCGGACTGCAGGCCGTAGACGGTGCCGCGATGTGCGTCGGTAAGGCCCTGCTTGGTGATGCCTTCGTCGGAGAGCTCGTTGAGGAGTGCCGCGAGGATGGTCTGCGCTTCTTCGTCGTCGCTGGAGAGGATGTCGTTCTCGGAGCGCTGCAGGATGTGGAGGGCGCTCTGGCGGGTGTAGGGACGCATGGCGAGATACATGGAGTCGAGATAGCCCATGCCGTAGAGGCGGACCATGGCGGGGTAGACCCAGCTATCGACCGGGATGTAGGCGCTGCCGAGCGCTTCGTTGTGGATACGGGGGTTCATGGGGCCGGTGCCGGCGTAGGGCGGCATTGCGGTGAACGGGCGGTCAGGTGTGGGGATCTCGGGAGTGACTTCGGGCGGACCGGTCTTCTGCGGGACCGGCATGTTCTGGGTGTCGGCGGGTTGCTGCTGGTAGGGGGTGGTGTTTTGCGGGTCGGGAGATGCGGGTGCGTTTTGCGCGAGTGCGGACGTAGTGAGGAGCGCGGCCAGCAGGCCGGCGAAAGACACGTACAGTGTGCGCCGTGCGCGTGGATTCCTTTTGTGCATCACCAGTTCCAGTGTAATGGGCGCCTGCGGAGAGGTTTGGGTTCAGGCAGTTGGATGCAGGAAATTGGATCAAACCAGACAAGGTGGGTCGCCGAGAATTGACCTCGGCGGCTAAAGCCGCGCTTCTACTACTGATGTATACGGCACGGCTGAAGCCGTGCCCTTAAGCACGAGGGATTCAGTGGCTCAGTTTCAGGCCGATGCGTTTGGCGAAGGATTTTGCTTCCGATTCCATCCAGCGCTTGTCGGCGACGTTGCGGTGCAGCATGTAGTCTGCGAGCGTCGTGATGGCGTCGGACTTGGTGAGTTTTGTGCCTTCGACGATGAAGCGGACGCACTCGATGAGGGCTCCGCCTCCGCCGATGCGGGCGTGGCCGATCGCTTCCTGCGCGACGCGGTAGAGAGCGACGGCGTCGTCCTGATCGACGGGCATGCCGGGGATACGGTTGCGGATGGCGAGGGTGGCCATCTGGCCGGTGCGGGAGCCTTGAGGCTTGCGTGCGGGAAGAACGACGATCAGCAGAGGGAGCTTGTGCGTGGAGACGTACGCGAGGGCGCGTGTCCAGACGGCGGGCTGGGCGTCCTCGGGACGCATGTAGCAGACGAGGACTGTGCCGTCTTTTTCAGCGGTGCGGGTGGCGGTAGCTTTCAGCGCGGCGGCTGCGCCGATGGCGGTCCAGAGGCGTTCGGGGCCAGTGGGGGGCGCGGAGATGCGGGTCGCGGTGCCGGCGTTGGCGAGCGTGCCGGTGGCGCGTGAGTGACGGGTTGGATTGAGGACCTGCTCGACGGAGCGGCCGCGGAGGAAGTCGAGTGCGCCGCCCTGGAAGGTGTCGAGGACGAGGTCTTCAGCGGTGAGGTCGATGGTGGGGGCGACGAGGCAGGCTTCGAGGCCAACCGTTGAGGCTGAACGCTTTGGCTGGGGCGCGGAGCCGCCGGCAGAGACGACGCGCGCGGCGAGCATGCGCGAGCGCAACATAGCGGCATACATCTGCCGCAGCTTGGCGTTCGGCATCAGTGGGTTTTCGTACGCAGGTTGTGGGGCAACGCTCTTTGCGATCACGCGCGAGCTGGGTCCTTTGCTTCGGGATTAAGACCCAGCTCTGCGATTGCATCCTGCGCTTTCTTTGGCTTGATCTTGCCGTCGCGAGCGAGCCGAGAGAGGGCTGCGGCGGCGATCGACTCGGCATCGATCTCAAAGTGGCGTCGGAGATGTTCGCGGTTGTCGCTGCGACCGAAGCCGTCGGTACCGAGGGTGACGAGGCGGCACTTGCCGTTCTCCTGCAGCCAGGGTGCGAGGACATCAGGCAGCGACTTCATGTAATCGCTGGCGGCGACGATGGGTCCCTTGGCGCTGCCGAGCGCTTCGAGGATGTACGGCTTCTTCTCGGTGTTGGCCGGGTGGAGGCGGTTCCAGCGGTCGATCGCGATGGCGTCGCGGCGAAGCTCGGTGTAGCTGGTGACGCTCCAGACATCGGCGGCGATGTTGAACTTCTCCGCGAGGAGTTGTTGCGCTCGGAGGACTTCGTTGAGAATGGTGCCGGAGCCGAAGAGCTGGACGGTGGCCTCGCCCTTTTCGGCGGCGCGGAACTTGTAAATGCCGCGGAGGATGCCTTCCTGCACGCCCTCAGGCATGGCAGGCATCGGGTAGTCCTCGTTGTACATGGTGATGTAGTAGAAGTGATCTTCGCCAAGCTCGTACATACGGCGGATGCCGTCCTGGACGATGACGGCCATCTCGTAGACGTAGGCGGGATCGTAGGTGATGGAGGTGGGGACGGTGCTGAAGAGAAGGTGGCTGTGGCCGTCCTGGTGCTGCAGGCCTTCGCCGAGCAGCGTGGTGCGGCCGGCGGTGCCGCCCATAAGGAAGCCCTTGCAGCGCGCGTCGGCTGCGGCCCAGATCATGTCGCCGACTCGTTGGAATCCGAACATGGAGTAGTACATGAAGAAGGGAATCGTGGGGACCTTGAGGGTGGAGAAGGCCTGGCCGGCGGCGGTGAAGGAGGCCATCGATCCGGCTTCGGTGATGCCTTCTTCGAGGATCTGGCCGTCCTGTTCCTCGCGGTAGTAGAGCAGCATGTCTTTATCGTGCGGGGTGTAGCGTTGGCCTTCCGGGGCGTAGATGCCGACCTGGCGGATGGCAGATTCGAGGCCGAAGGTGCGGCCCTCGTCCGGGACGATGGGAACGACGAGCTTGCCGATCTCCGGATGCTTCAATAGACCGCGGAGCATGGAGACGAAACCCATGGTGGTGGAGACTTCGCGGCCAGCCGAGCCGGAGGTCCACTCCTTGTAGAAGTCGAGTGCGGGAGCCTTGAAGGTGGCCTCGGGTGTCGAGCGCTTCGGCAGATATCCGCCGAGCGCGGCACGGCGCTCCTGCATGTACTTGATCTCGGGTGAGTCCTGAGGTGGGCGATAGAACGCCGCGGCCTTGGCCTGCTCGACGGGGATGGGCATGTCGAATGAGGTGACGAAGGCGGCGAGCGCCTCGTCGGTGAGCTTCTTCTCCGAGTGAGTCGCGTTGCGGGCCTGCGCGGAGCCGAGGCCGAAGCCCTTGACCGTCATGGCGAGGACAACGGACGGACCGCCCTTGTGTTCGACCGCCCGCTTGTAGGCGTTATAGACCTTGACGGGGTCGTGACCGCCGCGGCGCATGTGGATCAACTGATCGTCGGTGTAGTCCTTGACGAGCTCGAGCAGTTCGGGGTATTTGCCGAAGAAGTTCTTGCGGAGGAAGGCACCGTCCTTCGCTTTGTAGGTCTGGAAGTCGCCGTCGACGCACTCTTCCATGCGGCGAAGCAGGAGGCCGGAGTGATCGCGGGCGAAGAGCTCGTCCCAGTCGGAGCCCCAGATGACCTTGATGACGTTCCAGCCCGCTCCGCGGAAGACGCCTTCGAGCTCGTCGATGATGCGCTTGTTGCCGCGGACAGGGCCGTCGAGACGCTGCAGGTTGCAGTTGACGACGAAGATGAGATTGTCGAGCTTCTCGCGCGCGCCGAGGGAGACGGCGCCGAGGGTTTCCACCTCATCGGTTTCTCCGTCGCCGAGGAAGGCCCAGACTTTGCGATCGGTCTTCTTGATGAGGTTGCGGTTCTCAAGGTAGCGCATGAAGCGCGCCTGATAGATCGCGTTCAGCGGGCCGATGCCCATCGAAACCGTGGGGAAGTTCCAGAAGTCCGACATGAGCCACGGGTGCGGGTAGCTGGAGAGGCCGGGTGTGTCGCGGAGCTCGTGGCGGAAGTTGGCGAGGCGATCCTCGTCGAAGCGGCCTAGCAGGTAGGAGCGAGCGTAGATGCCGGGTGAGGCGTGTCCCTGGTGATAGAGGAGGTCGCCGGGCTGCTCGCTGCCGTCTTCGGCGATGCACTTGGCGCGGAAGAAGTGGTTGTAGCCGACCTCCTGTAGCGTGGCCAATGACGAGTAAGTGGAGATGTGGCCGCCGATGCCTGGGTCCTTCTTATTCTGGCGATGCACCATCGCCATGGCGTTCCAGCGGATGAGGGCCTCAACGCGGCGCTCGAGGTTGCGGTCGCCGGGATAGGGCGCTTCCTCATACTTGGGGATGGTGTTCTGGAAGGGCGTGATGAGGTCTGACGCGACCGGGACACCGGCCTCGCGCCCGCGCTGGCGGAGGACTTTCAGCAGCTCGGCCGCATTCTCCCATTCTTCTGCCACAACTTCGTCAAATGCTTCAATCCACTCGGCCATTTCGGCCGAGAAGTCTGCCTTGGGTGCTACTTCAGTCTTTGTCGTCATAAAGCGTTACCGGGTCTCTTTCCCGTTGAGTAATCTGCGGAAGAACTTGCGGAGCGCGTGAAGACTCCTTCCCTAAGGGTAATTGTCCGGCGGATAAACGTCACGCCCCGTGGGCAGTCGGATTCTGCGGGATGGAACAGTGCTCGGCGATTGTGCGGACCACAAAAACCCTGGCGCTGGTGACGCCGAGGCATTTGAGGTGGCAGCGGGAACTATTGAACGCTGAGGTTGATGGTTTCGGAGTGGGTGACGGATCCGCTGGTTGCCGTGACGGTGTAGGTATACGTGCCGACAGGCGTTCCGTTGGGGTTGGAGGTTATGCCGTGTCCGCCGGAGCAACCACCGGACGAGACCACTGTGATGGCCGCGAGCATGAGGAAGAGCACTCCGGAGAGTGTGACAGCAACGTTTCTTCGCCGTGCAATCAACAGGAGAATTCCGCTGCCGAGGACGAAGAACGAGATCACTACGGCGGGGGTGGACGTGCCGGCGACGCCCGCGCTGGCCGTGCGGGCCGTAGTGGAGAAGGTGACGATCTGAATGGTGGATGTAGAGCCGAGCGTGAATGCCGCGGGTGGAGTGCAGGTGACGCCAGTGGGAGCGGGGCTTGGCGGCGTGCACGTGATGGTGACGGTTCCCGTAAATCCACCGACGGCGGTGAATGTCAGTGGGATATCGGCTTTGCTGCCAGCCGGCACGTTGACTGACGTGGTCGCACTGCCGGCAGAGTCCAGCATGGTGAAGTCCTGCGCGGTGCCGGTGAGAGAGCGGGTGAAGGTCTGACCGCTGATGTTGGTGTTGAAGGTGATGCTGCCGTTGCGTGTGCCTCCGGCGGTGGGCTTGAAGACTACGTTGACGGTGCAGGTGGCGTTGAAGGCGACGGCCGAGTTGTTGCAGGTGGTGCTGGCGCTGAAGTCGCCTGTGGTGGCGACGGAGGTTATGGTGACGGGGCCCTCGCCCGTATTGGTGAAGACGAAGTTCTGACCGGCCGATGTGGCGCCCACGGCCGTGGCTGCGAAAGCGTTCGTGGTGGCGGGAGTGACGGTGCCGGAGAGGACCGGCGCGGGAATAGTGAAGTAGCCGACGGGCACGTCGTGGTCCGAAGTGCGCGCGGGGGTGGTCGCGTCGTTATAGGCCGTGACCGGGAAGTCAGCGTTGAAGTGTGCATAGACGAGTTGTGCGCCGGCGGTGACAAGCTCCGGCGTGACAACCATGTGGTCGAGGATCTGGGCGCTGCCATCTTCCACGTACGACCAGCGTTGGGTCGCGGGAAACTGGAGCGCGAGGTCGACCAGAGGAGGCGTGACAAGCCCGGCCACGCCCGGCTGGACGACCTGAGTGGCGGGCAGGATATTTGTGTTGGTGTAGGTGGCGAGCGTATCCGTGTAGCCGTCGGAGAATTCGAAGGCGTTGAAGTCGCCGCCGGAGATGACGTGTTGACCGGAGGCTTGGAGGGTCTGGATGTATTTGGCGATGTCCTCGGCCTGGAGTTCTTTCTTCTGGCGCGTGGAGGTGGAAGTGGTGCTGTCGACACCGCTGAGCGCCTTCATGTGGTTGGCGATGATGCTGACAGGGTAATCCTTGGCGTTGGTGCGCTTGATGCCGGCCTTGAGGACGAGCCACGGGCGGTCGTTGAGCGTGATGGGGTTGGTGGAGGTAGACGGTGTGAAGATCTCGTTCTGTCCGAACTGCGTAATACCGAGATTGTCCACGGCGCTGCTCTTGATGAGGAAGCCGACGGAGATGCCGGTGCCATCCTGGGTGTAGTAAGTGGAGTTGTCAGTGCCGTAGGCGGTGTAGAGGTTGGGTACACCCGCGTCGGTGTTGACCTGGTTGGCGATATCGGTGGCGACGGTCTGGTTCTCGACCTCCTCCAGCGTGACGATATCGGGCAGCTTCAGCACGTTGCGGATAGCAAGGGAGACCTTCTGGAGGCGGCGAGTGTAGGCGGACGTGGTGAGCGTTGCCGCCTGCGAGGTAGCGGTTCTCCCTGAGGTGGAGTTGTTGACTCCGGCGGGAACGTAGTAGAGGTTATCGGTGTTGCTGGTGTTGTAGAAACGCTCGATATTGAAGGATGCCACGGTGAACTGGGTGGCGGACGCCGATAGGACTGGTTGAGGGGTCATGCCGGCGGTGACCTGGGTGCGATCGTAGCTCTTATCCAAGATGAGACGGCTGGGATCGAAGAAGCTATCGCTCGAGAAGGTGAAGTCCAGAACGCCGGTGGGGTTGGGCAGGACGGCTCCGGTGGAGATTTCGAGGGAAGTTCCGCCAGCGATCGTGGTGTCGACAAGGATGCGCTCAGGATTGTCGTCGAAGTGGGCGACTGCGGAGGGCAGCGGAGTGAATGGATCGCGGATGTCGATGCCGGGCTCGCGGAAGGGACGGGCAGTATTGGCGATCACTCCGTAGAAGTAGCCGGTGGAGGTGGCGAGCTCTGCGGGCTCGTTTGCATCCGTGATGGAGCCGTTGGTGCCGGAGACCGCTGTGATGGAGGTGAAGGTGACGCGCATGCCTTCGTACGGCGTGAGTTGGTACAGGCCCCCGCCGGCGGTGAGCATGGACGGCGTGATCGTGATCGGTGCAGGCAGAGTCGCACCGGTGCTGACGAGGGTGACGGTGGGGGTACCGGTGATTTCTGTAGCAGGCGTGTGGCTGGCGGTGACGGCAGGGAAGGTGGAGACGGTCCCGGTGACTGTGACGACGTTTCCAATGGCGGCTGCGGCGGGTGGGGCAGAGCTGGTAAAGACATCAATGCCCTCGGGCGTAAGCGGGTTGGCATCCGGGTTCTGGGACTGGATGAAGAAGCCGTTGGAGAGGACCGCGGTAACGACGCCAGTGGTGACGACGCGCTGGCCGACGTAGGGCGAGACAGTCATGGCGGTGGTGGATTTGACTCCCTGAATGTCGTGGATCTCGAGGCTGATTGCAGGGACGTTGATGGTCAGGGATATAGAGGCGGTTGCGGTGTTCGACTGTGCGTCGATGACAGTGGCCGGGAAACTGACGGCGCCGCTGGTGCTGACGGTTGCGGTGGTGCTGAAGGAGAAAATGTTGTCACCGGCAGTGCCGTCGCCGTGGGTACCGTCGTCGTAGAACTGCTGGGAGGCGGCTCCGCCGATGCCTGTCAGGTTCGCAGTGACGGCGATACCGGTGCTGGCGGGGGATGAGGCGGGGGTGACGGTGACGGTGAGCAGGGTGGTATCGCCGGAGGTGAGAGACGATGGGGTGGCTGTGCCGACGCCCGAGAGAGAGGTTCCGCTGGAGCCGTAGCTGGAGTTGCGCGGAGTGGGCGGGCTGGCGATAGTGAAATCGGCTGCGTTGTTGTTGGTATTTGTGCCCGAGACGGTGCGGATGATGGATTGCGTGTTGGTGCTGGTGGTGCTTGGTCCAGCGGCGTAACTGGTGCCCTTGTAGCAGCTCGGCACGTTGGTTGAGGAGCCGTATCCGACCATATCGATGATGGCGGCGTCGGAGAGGATGGCGGTGCACGTAGTGTCTCCGCTAAGTGCGGTCGTGCCGTTGACCAGGGCGACCTTGCCTGCGGTCGCAGACATGTTCGGGGCGGTGCCGGAGGTATCGGGAGTGGGCAGGGCCACGCCTGAGGTTGTAGAGGATGTGGTCGTCTGAAGGAGGAAATAATGGCCGGGCTGAACAGTGGCTGTAGTCAGCGGCAGGGCTTGCGTGAAGTTGCCGGCGGCAGAGGCGTACTGAACGGAGAGACCGGCAGTAGAAATCGGCGAGGAAGTGGGGTTGTAGATCTCCACGAAATCAGCGTCGTAGGTGCCCCCGCTGTTCCCCCCGCCTCCATAAATCTGCGTGATAAGAAGGCCGGTCTGGCTATGCGCGATGACCGCAGTGCACAGGAGAAGAAGCGGAAGGACGAAGCGGAAGACAGGCCGAGTGCGATTCACTGGATCTCCTGAAAAAGCCCGGGCCTCCCCTGCGATTCGCCGGGTGCCACGGTGGGTATTGTGTGGTAACGAATGCTAAGTTCTACCACGAGATTGTTAGAACTTTCTAAATTTCGCGAAAGGCCGAGTTTGCGCCGGGTCGCGCTGCTCTGAAGGGGGACGGGAAATGGGGTATGAAGCGGGGGATGCAGGAAGGCTTGACAGAAACGATGTATATTTATACGCTGAATATGTATTTTTATACATGGGCTCCCTCCCCGGAATCCGGTTGGGTGGAGCGGTTGTTTTTGTGGCGTCTTTTAGTTTAGACCTCTGCCGACCCCGTAGGAAGGGTGAAGGCAAGTCGGGAGCGTATGAAGCAGCAACGACAAACCGCGATTCGAGAGCTGCTGCACCAGGGCACGGTGCCGAGCCAGGATGAGCTGCGCCGCAGGCTGGCGCGCCGCGGCTTCCATGTGACGCAGGCGACTCTTTCACGCGATATACACGAGCTGCGGTTGTCTAAGGGGCCAGCCGGGTATGCGCTGCCGGGCATAGCGGTGGAGGACGAAGAGGACAGCTTGCCGGAGATTCGCGATGTGTTGCGAAGCTTTGGGATGGAAGTGCGGCAGGCGATGAACCAGCTGGTGTTGATTACGAGCACCAGCGCGGCACAGCCTGTGGCGGCGGCGATCGACTACGAAGACTGGCCGGAGGTTGTGGGGACCATCGCGGGGGATGACACAGTGTTGATTATTTGCCCGGATGAGCGCCAGGCGAGAATCGTGAAGGCACGCATCGAGAACTACATCGGCTGAGTGGAAGCGCCGAGTTTGGGTTGTAGAAACCAGAAGGGATTAGCGGCACATGCAGGCTGTGGGTACAGAGCAGGAACACGCAAAGGTGGAGAGCGCGAATCAGGCACGCACGACCGTGCGGACGGCGGTTGCCGGCGTGGGCGGCTACGCCGGCGGAGAAATGGCGCGACTGCTGCTGGCTCATCCGCGACTGAGCGAAACGAAGCCGCTGTTTCTGGGTCGCGTGGCCGATGAAGCCGCCGGCGGCCGTGTGCCGCTAGAGCAGATTCAGCCGCAGCTTGCGTGGGGCGCAGGAGAAAAGCTGCCGGAGGTGCGCTCGTTCAGTTGGGAGCTGGTGCGCGATCTCGGCATCGAGGTGGTGTTCCTCGCGCTGCCGCATGAGACCTCGCGCGAGTGGGCACCGGAGTGGCTAGAGCGCGGTGTGCGAGTGATCGACCTGAGCGGCGCTTGGCGGCTGCAGGAGGACAGTAACCGCAAAGTTTACAAATTGCAGGATGCCGATGCGGCGCTCGCGGCGAAGCTGCAGGCGGAGGCAGTCTATGGCTGTCCGGAGTTGCATCGCGAGGAGATTTCTACCGCGCGGCTAGTTGCGAATCCGGGGTGCTACTCGACCTCAATCATTTTGGCGCTGGCGCCACTGGTTCGCGCGGGATTAGTGGATGTGGAACACGGGATTGTGTGCGACGCGAAGTCCGGCGTGAGTGGAGCGGGCAAGGCCCCGACGGCAAAGACGCACTTTATGAATGCGGCTGATAATCTGTCGGCCTATGCGGTGTTTGGGCATCGGCATACGGGCGAGATGCTGGAGCAGCTTGGGCTGACGGCGGAGCAGATCCAGTTCACTCCGCATCTGCTGCCGATTCCGCGCGGAATTTTATCGACCATTTACCTGCGATTGGCGCAGAAGACGGAGCCTGAGCAGGTTGAGCAGTGTCTGCGCGACTTTTATGCGACGAGTCCTCTGGTGCGCGTGCACGCAGTGGGCAGTCTGCCACAGATTCAGCACATCGTGCGGACGAACTACTGCGATGTCGGATTTGAGCTGGCGAAGGATGGCAAGCGGCTGGTGCTGGTCTCATGCCTGGATAACCTGCTGAAAGGCGCCTCCGGTCAGGCGGTGCAGAACATGAACGTGATGTGCGGCTGGAACGAAGCGGAG
>Ga0157372_10009144_pt1 | contig 10525 bp, 10 predicted proteins | sample C55metaG_FD_115307 | JGI IMG/M metagenome (GOLD analysis project Ga0157372, IMG submission 115307) | Corn rhizosphere microbial communities from Kellogg Biological Station, Michigan, USA - C5-5 metaG | ecosystem: Host-associated > Plants > Roots > Rhizosphere > Soil | place: USA: Michigan...
ATCGCGCGCTTGCGCTCGGAGTATCACCTGAGAGCCGCGCTTCTCTTCGCCATGCTCGTCACGCCGCCAATTCTTTATTGGCGCATGCCGTGGCCGCGGCCGCTCCCCGCTAGTCCAACAGCGCATGCCATCGCCGATGTTGCGACCGTTCGTACGGTGAACCACATCGGCGGTGGGCCGCGTACGAAGGGCCAAGGTCTTCGAGTTCCGTTTCAGGTTGCCACGCTGAGCTTCACCGCATATGGAAACCGCGCGCCGCTAACCCTGACGGACACCGTTGATTCGGGCAGTGTCGTGACGCTTCAGAAGCGGGGCGAAGTAGACGTCCTCTACTCGCCATTCAATCCGGCTGGCGCGCGGGTGGCGGGCGGCACGCGGCGGTACGCCGAGGACCTTTGGTGGCACGTCATGGAACTGGTGTACGGCGTCACGCTCGCCGTGGCCATTGTCGTCGAAATCCTGGTGGCGATGCGAGCGACCTTCGGCGGTGGCGCGTTGTCGCGGCGAGCGCTCCGCGCCCGTGAGGGGATTTCTCGGCCATTCGGGCGTTGAAGATCGGGAACAATCCGATCCTCAAACCAGAGGGGCCATGATGTACCGCGTTTTAGGAATTGCTCTCCTGCTCGGTGCGTCGAGCTTGGCAGCCGCGCAGGACGCGGTAGCCGCCACCGCCCGCATTTGCATCGCGCCGGCGACGGTCGAATCCGCGCCGAGCGCGGCGGACGCGATGACAACGATTCGTGACGCATTCACGAACCTTCTGATCGGCCCCGGGATCACGCCGGTACCCCTCCAAGCGAAGCTCCGGGCTCTGGTGCACGACGAAGCGAAGCAATCGAACTGCTCGTTCCTGCTCCTGCCGACGTTCAAACACGTCCATAAGACGAGCGGCAGCGGCATACTCGGCAAAGCCGCGATCGGCGCAGTGCAAGCCGGTTCGTATGAAGTGGGCGCCAGCTCTGCGGCGACACGAGTGGCAGCGGGCGCTGCTCGCAATGCAGCCAATCAAGCCGCGTTGCACTACGCCTACAACGTGAAGACGAAAGACGAGATGACGCTGAGCTACCGGTTCGAATCGGCGACGGGCCAGCTGTTGTCCGAGGACAAGTCTTCACGAAACGCAGAGTCGGATGGTGACGACTTGCTGACACCGCTCGTGCAAAAGGCCGCGGAGAAAATCGTGTCGGTCGTCAAACCTTCCCGTTGAGACAAGGAGCGATCATGAGAGCCTATGTGAGCGCCGTTGCGATACTCGGCCTGTCGCTCGCGCCGCACTCATCCCGGGGGCAGAAGCCATTCGAAGGCATTATCACCTACGACGTCTATACGGGTCGCGAGCCGCATTCGGCGACGGTCACGGCGAAGGGCAAACGGTTGCGCGCCGAGGGTTGGGATGAACAGGGGAGGCAGGGCACGACAGGGACGATTCTCATCAACGCCAAGGGCGAATTCATCATGGCGACGCCAGAACGGAAGGTGTTCATGCGTCCGGGCGGCGGGGAACTACGGCTCGACAGCCCGACGCACGCGTGGACGTTTACGAAGACCGGACGCAACGACGCGGTCCTCGGCAGTTCGTGCGACTACTACACGATGCACAACACGAGATCGTCGAAGGAGCAAGACACAGACCTATGCATCAGCACCACACTGGGGACGATCGGCGTGATTCCCAGCAGAACCTTTCCGGGGGTCGAAGGCCTGGCGCAATTCCCTCAGGGTTTTGTCGTTCTCAAAACGGTCGACAAGAACGGGAAGGTTCTCGCGGTCGCGACGAAGATCGATCGCCATCCTGTCGACGAAAAGCTGTTCGAGGTCGAGTCCGACTGGCGAGAGATCAGCCTCGGCGCGCCCGGTCGCCCATAGGTACGAGCCGGTCGTTTCGACCGACGCGACGACCGAGCATTGAGGAAACTCTCATGAATGGCGCTATTGGACGGCACAGCCCCCGGATCGTGCTCGTGGTGATCGGAATCGCCATCCCGTTCGCCGCGTGCAGCCGACAGGACGCAGTGGCGAAGGATGCGCCGAATGCGGAGGCCGCCGGCTCAGCGCGGAAAGTCGTCCAGAAGAGAGCGGCGGTGACGAGCGAGATCAACGCCCAGGCGGCCAACCCTGACCCATGCGCCTTCGTACCGATCGAAGACGCGAGGCGATTGCTCGGGGCGTTGTCCGGGCCGCCCTACCGCGGCGTTTCTGCCGACGACACCTCACCGAGCAACGAAGGTCACGCCTGCATCTACCCACTGGTTGCGCGCGACAAAGTTGCAGAGGGTAGTGTAATCGCCCTCGAGCTCAAGACCTCCGGCGCGTTGGGTTTTGAAAACGGCGCTGCCGTAGTGACCGGCAACTCCAAGGCGCTCCTCAACAACCTCGGTGCAGCGAGCGCGGATGGTGCCAGACATTACGACAAAAACGCGCTTGGCCAGTTCGAAACCGTAGACGGTTGGGACTACGTGGGTGGCTTCACCGACGTAATGACGGCGCGTGTGGGGCACCTCGCCATTTACGCCAAGTGGACTCGGGCGCGTGGCGCGGCCGACTCACTTCTTCGCCTCATGGACATCATGCGGGATCACATTCCCGACCGACCGTTTCTGTCCAATGAGACCGGATTCGTTTCTTCGCGGATTGGTGGCGATGCGTGCTCGTTGCTCACCAGAGCAGAAGCCCAAAACTTTCTCGGCACACTGGTCGTTCCGCCTTATCACTCGCGTGGTCTAACCGGCCTCGCCGATTCGCATGGTGACGCGTGCAGCTATTACACGGCAAACCACCACGTGTTGTCCATCCTGCCATCCTGGTCGCAGGGAAAACGGCTATTCGGGTTGTTGGGTCACCTCAGCGCGATGGTCGACTCCACGGTCGGTAGCGCCGTGGAGGATTCGCTTCTTCGGCTTTCGGGAGACAATTGGGATCAATCCGCCCTTAACGTCGCGGGCGATCGCATATTCTTGAAAGGCGATCGTCTATTACAAGTCTCGGATCGGATGGCGGCGGCGGGATATGAGTTGCATCAGTGGCAAGCCGCGGTTGCTGCATTTTACGCGCTCCCCCGTTTCTCCGCGGTGCCATAGCGCGTGTGTTACTCCACAACACTGGAGCCAACCACGCGCAAATACCGGCCGTTCTTGCGCATAGCGTTGTAAAGAGCGGGACTGCCGCGCGCCGGCGTCCTTAGCGTCGCGAGATTGTCGCTTGATGAGTGCGCCCCTTTGGGTTACTCAAAGGGGCGATGCATCCCGTTCTGTTTCACCTTGCCGGCTGGGCTGTCCCGAGCCACGAGACGTTCATCTTCCTCGGCGTCGTCGCGGCGACGCTTGTCTTCTGGGTCCAGGCGGATCGGCAGGGGCCGTTCGACGAACGGTTGCTGTGGATCGTCGCCGGAACACTGTTCTGCGGCGCCGTCGGTGCAAAGCTCGGTACCGGCTGGCGATACGTCGCGCAAACCCACGACCATTCGCTGCTCGGAATCCTCGAGCGCGGCGGACGAAGCATCGTCGGCGGGCTCGCCGGCGCGTACGTCGGCGCCGTCGTGACCAAGCGCCTCGTTGGCTATCGTCGCCGCACCGGTGATCTCTTCGCACCGGCCGTCGCGATCGGTATGGCGATCGGACGCATCGGCTGCTTTCTCTCCGAGCAAGTTGGAACGCCGACGACGCTGCCCTGGGGACTGCGCCTGAGCGACGAAACATTGCGACGCATTCCGAACTGCCCCTACTGCGTACCGGGCGTCGTGCTCCATCCGTCGTTCCTCTACGAGATCGCCTTTCACGCGGCCATGTTCGTTTGGCTGCTCGTCTACTGGCGTCCGCGCGTCAGGGTGGAGGGCGATCTGCTCAAGATCTATCTCCTCGCCTACGCGATCTTCCGATTCTTTGTAGAGTTCGTGCGCGGGAATCCCGTGCTCTGGAACGGACTCACGGGATCGCAGCTTTTTCTCATTCCGTCGACGCTGCTTTTGGCGGCGTATTTCGCCAAGCGTCTGTGGGTCGACGGAAGTCCACATTCACGTGTCGTGGCCGAGGAGGTTGCCGGATGAGCGAAGGAGACCTTCCCGAACCGCCGCTCTCGCCGCCGCCTCCGGCGCCTCCGCAACCTCCGGAGGCAAAACCTGAGCAGCCATCGACTGGCCGCTCTCTGCTCTATGGCTGTCTGAGCGTTGTGTTTGCCGTTCCGTTCGCCATTCTCAACATCCTGTTCTTCGTACCGTTCGGGCCGATCGGGGGAACGATTTGCGCGATACTCCTCGTCGTCGGCATGTTCCTGGTGCGGCGTGAAAACAAGAAGCCGATCATCGGCGCGCTGGCTGTGGGCGCCGCGATCGCATTCGTGCTTCAAGGCACCTGTCTCCTGATCATCGCCAAGTCGGCGTGAGGATATGACGACGCCAGGCATGCCGCTTCGCGGCGACCGCATTCACCGGTACGTGACCGCGTTTTGTCCGCACTGCCACGACGAGGAGCCGCATCGGCCGCTCCACGACGTGCCGCGACTCGCCGGCTACCTCGCCGAGCGCGATGGTCGAATCTGGCTGGAGCGCGGATGCGCGGTGCACGGTCGTGTCTCGACGCTCTACGATGAGCATCCCGAAATCCTCACGTATCTCGAGGAGTGGACCGCACCGACGAAGCGGCACACGCCCGACGCTGTCGGCAATTGGGACGCCACGCCCGGCGCGTATCTCCGCGGGCTCGGCGAGATGCAAACGCAACACACCTGCATCCTGCTCGAGGACATCACGGCGGCGTGCAATCTCACCTGTCCGACGTGCTTTGCCGATTCGTCGCCGAGCCGCGCCGGAACCGTGCCCGTCGACCGCGTTCTGGCGAACATCGATCAGCGGCTCGCGCGCGAGAACGGCCGCATCGACGTCTTGATGTTGAGCGGCGGTGAGCCGACTCTGCACCCTGATTTCACGGCTATCGTCGAGCGCGTCCTGGAGCGCGACGTCGTCCGCGTCCTCGTCAACAGCAACGGCATTCGGATCGCAAAGGACGACGCCTTCCTTCGTTTTCTCGAACGGCACAATCGTCGGATGGAGATCTATCTCCAGTTCGACGGCTTCCGGCTCGAGACGCATCGCGCGCATCGTGGCGCCGATCTGCGCCGCATCAAGGCCGATGCCGTCCGTCGATTGAGCGACGCCGGCGTGTTCACCACCCTGACAATGACCGCGTCGCTCGGCGTGAACGACGACGAGATCGGCGACGTCATCAGGCTCGCCCTGGAGACGCCATTCGTGGGCGGCGTGTCGATCCAACCGCAGTTCGGCTCCGGACGTTCGGCGACGATCGATCCGCTGAACCGGTTGACGCACACCGGCGTGCTGGCGCGGCTCGGGCCACAGACGAACGGGTTGGTGACCTGGCGCGACCTCACCGCGCTGCCCTGTTCTCATCCGCACTGTTGCAGCGTCGGCTACATGCTGCGGACCGACAAGGGTGAGTGGAAGTCCCTCGTCGGGATCATCGGGCACGAGCAGCTCAAGGCACGCCTCGATCTCGTGGCGAATCGGATCAATGATCCCGAGCTCAGCGCGCAGCTGCGCGGGCTCGTCAAGGAAGCGCTGCTTGGACTGTTGAGCGAGCAAAGCTCGTTGACCCATCCGTCGATCGCGCAACTCTTCCGCGACGTATGCGAAAGTTGCGACCTGGGGCTGTCGACGCTGATCCGTCTTGCCGGTGATGCCCTGCTCGGCGACACGAAGCGGTTTCGCCAGCTCGTCGCGACGCGCATCAAGCGGATCACGATCAAGCCGTTCATGGACATGCACACGATGCTCGAGGAGCGACTCCTGCAGTGCTGCGTCCACGTCGGCACGCAGCGTGGAGCACCGGACGCCGAACATCAATGTGCGCCATTCTGCGCCGTGCAGGCGTGGGCGCCCTTGGCCGAGACGAAGCTTGCCGAGCTGGCGCGCCGAGAGCCGGCCGAGCCGCTGCTGTCGATGCCGGTGGAGGTCTGACGATGGCCACATCGCAGGGGACTGTTCCTTTCGACCCGCTTCGCTTGTGCGTCTACACGACGATCGCGTTGCTTGCCTGGATCGTGAGCGCGCCGGTGATGATGATGGCGATGAGCGCGCTGGGGCTGGTTGCATACTGGCGCGCGATGCGCGACGGGCTTACGCGCAGCAAATGCGTGCTGAGGAAACCGCGATTGGTGCTGTTCTACCTCGGCGCCGTTTTTGTCGCGGGCGGGGCAGCGATCGTCCTTCGATTCGTGCGCTGAATCGTCAGCGAAGCGTCAAGCTCCAGTGCGAGCCGTCCGCCATGCGCAGATCGATCGTTCCGGCCGTCAGAACGGTGCCGTGAGCGACGCCGGCGACGGTCACTGGCAGGTCGAACGTCGCGCTGCTCGTCGTCGTGTACGTCTGAGTGCCTAGTGCAATCGGCGTCGGCGCTTGCTCCGTCCCGCCGGCCGGCGTGATAGCGACCGAGCCGCGCTCGACGTATTGCTGCGCCGCCGTGTTGAATTGAATCGTGTCGGCGAGGACACGAATGCGATGTCCGTCCGCGGTCGTGACCACGACTTGCGGCGGAACGAGCGCACCCGACGACGTCAGGACGTATGGACCGTTCTGCAACATCGGAGGCGGCGGAGCGGAGCTCGTAGACGGAAGACAAGCCCCGCCGAGTGTGGCCAAGGCGGCGGAAGTGACGCACGCAGTGACAGCGAGCCAAATGCCCCGGCGCATAGTCTGAGGTCAGCTCACTCGACTCGAATCTCTCGCCATCGTCCCTGCCTGAACCGCAAGACGCTCAAACCGCACCTCGTCGCGTGTCCGACGAAAATCGCCACCCAGATGTCGATCGGATGGAGCGTACTCGTGTGCTTGATCACGAAGCAGATCCCGAGCGGTACGATGATCTGCGAGACGATCGAGATGAAGAGCGGGCTCTTCGTGTCACCCGTGCCTTGCAGGCCACCGGTGTACGTCAGCGCCACAGTAATCAACAAACCCGACACGCTCAAGACGCGCAGCAGGTGAACTCCGATCTCGACGACGTCCGAATCCGTCATCCCAAAGACGGCGAGCAGCTGGCGCGGGAAAAAGAAGAAGAACAATCCGATGAACGCCGCACCGGCCAGGCCGTAGCGCGCGGCGATGTGAACGGCCTTATCGGCGCGATCCGGTTTTTTCGCGCCGAGGTTCTGTCCCGCCACCGCGGCGGCCGCGCCCATCAGGCCGACCGACGTCCAGGTGATGAGTGAGAAGAGCTGGGTATACGAGATCGCATAAGCAGCCTGCGCCGCCGCACCCTGGGCGACGGAGCCGATGAACGAAAGGAGCAGAACGCCTCCGATGTTCATCGCGATGCCCTGTACGCCGGTGGGCAGCCCAAACCGAAAGAGCTGTTTGATGACGTGCCAGTCCGGTTTGAGTCCGGAGCCGCGCGGGAATTCGACGACCCATCCACCGTGCCAGAGCTTCCACACGGAGTAGGCCGCGATAATCCCCGAGGCCGTCGCCGTCCCGATCGCGGCTCCGGCCGTGTGAAACGCCGGAATCGGTCCGAGACCGCGAATCAGGATCACGTTGAGCACGATGTTGAGCAGCGTGATCGAAACGCCGAGCACCATCGGCGTGCGGGCATCGCCCGCCGAGCGCAGCGCCCCGCCGAGCATGAAGAACACCATCTGCCCCATGCTCGTCGCGAAGATGATGCGAAGGAAGGGAAGCGCTTCGGCCTGTACCGCCGGCGCCGCGTTGACGAAATCGAGCAGCCAGGGTGAGATGAAGTACCCGACCGGCGCGATGATCGCCGACAGCGCGATCGCGGTGATGAATGCATTGTAGACGGCGGTGTTGACCCGCTCCTCGTCTCCCGCGCCGGCGAAGCGGGCGACGAGCACGCTCATGCCGGAGAACAGCGACGAGATGAACATCACGACGACGAGAAACATCTGCCAACTGACGCCGATCGCCGCGTTGCCCGTGTAGCCGACAAAGTTGCCGACCATGATGTGGTCGACGATCCCCTGCAAGCCGCCGACGATGTTCGCGAGCATCGTCGGCCAGGCCAACTTCCACACCGCCGACGCCAACGGCCCGTCGACGATGCTCCGGTCGTACCGCCGCGCCGGCCGAATGCCGGTCGGCGTCCCGGTCGCCACCGACGACGTCGGTGGTGGCGGCTCGATCGCAATGCGTTCCGCCGGAAGAGATTCGGCGGCGGAGCCGGCCACTTCAGTCATTGGGCGACGGGGGAGGGGCGACGGGCGACGGAAATGCGAGACACCGTGTTCGAGTTACAGTCGTGGGCGTGTCTTCCTCGGGGCTTTACCACAATTGGCCGGCCAGTTCGCCGGCCAATCGCCCGGCGACCTGTCGCGTTTGATGAACGTGGGGTCCTCTGACGCGAGGTACGCGAGCATCGCGGCAAGCGTTGCGTTGTGCTTCAGGTCGTCGAACACCACCTTGTCGTAGGTGTCGCGATTGGTGTGCCAGGTGTCCGTATTGTAGTTCCAACTCACCGCGCCGAGTCCAAAGGACGGCGTGGCGTGGCAGGAGAAAACCGCTCCGTCCGTCCCACCTGGATTACCCGTCGGTCCGTCGTTGAAGTTCCACGAGACGACGTTCTGGCTCATGCTGTCCGTGTAAAAGGCCGGCAGCTTCTCGTACCACGACTTGAGATGTCCACCGATGTCGCTCAGTCCGGACGCCGAAACCGACTGCACGCGACCCGTTCCGTTGTCCTGGTTGAACAGCGCCTGCAGCCCTTTCAACACCTCGGGATGGTCTTCGGTGAACGCGGTGGACCCGTTGAGCCCTTGCTCCTCGCTCGCCCAATGGCCGACCATGATCGTCCGCTTCGGGTTGGGATAGGCCAATTTGAGAATTCTCATGGCCTCCATCGCCATCAGCGTCCCGGTGCCGTTGTCGGTCGCGCCGGAGGAACCGTCCCATGAGTCGAAGTGCGCCGAGAGCATCACATATTCGTCGGGTTTCTCCGTGCCCTTGATGACGCCGATCGTGTTGAACGCCGGCACCTCGCCGAGGAGCTGCGCGTCGAGGTCGAGACGGACGCGCGGATGCTGCTTGTTTTCGGCGAGGCGATACACCAGCCCATAGTCTTCGCAGGTCAGCGTGACGGCCGGCGCCTTGGTGTTGTACGTCTCGAACACTTCGATCACGCCCCAGCCGCCGGTACCCTGCGGTGCGTTCGCCCCGCCTCGCCCGCCGCGACCACCCGCCCCAGCGCCGGGCGTGCCCTCGGGATTGCCCGCGGTGATCGTCGAGCCGTAACCACCGCCACCGCGCGCGCTTGCCGGTCCTCCCGCGCCACCACCTCGTCCTCCACGACCACCGCCGGCACCGCGACCGCCGCCATCCTGCGCCGCGAACGGGTTGGGGAATCCAGACAGCTTGGGCCGCGACGAGATCGTTCCGACAACACCCGCCTTCTCGAGACGCATGCCGAGCGTCCCCGTGCCGAGCGCGAGTGAATAGCCGGTTCCACGATAAAGCTTCGTGCTGTCGGGTCGGCCGTTCTGATCCGTCATTACCGACCAATCGCGCTGCATCTCGGCGACCAGGCTGTCCATGTGCGCCATCGATGCCGGCGTCGCCCAACGATACCAATCCTCGCTCGGACGACAGGTTGGCCAGGCGGGCGACAGCATCACGATCTTGCCGCGCGCCTGAGGCAGCCATTTCACGAATTCGGTGCTGTCCTTGAACTTGGGAAGGACGATTGCTTCCGCGGTGACCGGCGTGCCTTTCGTGCCGGGACTCCAGGCGAGCATCGTCCCCTCGAGCGAACGCGTACGCGGGCCGACGAGGTCGATGTGCGACGCGCCGCGACGCCAACCGCGCCAAGTCCCGTACGGCTCGCGGCGAGCTTCGATGCCCCACGACTTGTACATCTTGATGACCCAGTCGCTCGCCGCGGTCAGGCTCGGGCTTCCGGTGAGGCGGGGACCGATCGAGTCGAAGAGCGCTTGCGCGAGCTGCTCGGTGCGCGAGCTGTCCATGCCGAGACGCCAGATTCGTTGGATCGTGGCGTCGTTCGTTGGAAATTGTGTCGGCTTTTGGGCCGTGGAACGCGCCGGGACGGCGACGATCGTCGTCAGCGCGGCAATCGAAAGAATTCGAGTCGATGACATTGGCGGTGAGTTCGAAGGGCGGAAGGACCCAGCAGAAGCTACCGTTGCGACGCGGGCGCTCGCCAGCACCGAGCCAGCTGCTGACGACTCCTGAACATGCTCCGCGGGATGTGGAGGAGCTCCCAGAATTGAGAAGGGCCCGCCTGAAAGGCGAGCCCTCTCGATCCGGCACGAAGTCGCGGCTTCAGCAGTTCGCGCGACGGCGTCGACGGATGAACACCAACATGCCCAGCGCGACCAGTCCGCTCGCCATCAGCGTCTCGGTCGTGGGCTCTGGCGTCGTTACCAAGTCGGTCGTCGCGACCAGAGTTGCCGTCGGGGCGAATTCGACGTGCGCGGTCACCGGTGTGGTCATCGGCGCAGTCGCCGCCTGGGTTTGCAGCGAGCTCGCAACGACAGGCGTCTCGGAAAC
>Ga0157372_10009148_pt1 | contig 10522 bp, 8 predicted proteins | sample C55metaG_FD_115307 | JGI IMG/M metagenome (GOLD analysis project Ga0157372, IMG submission 115307) | Corn rhizosphere microbial communities from Kellogg Biological Station, Michigan, USA - C5-5 metaG | ecosystem: Host-associated > Plants > Roots > Rhizosphere > Soil | place: USA: Michigan...
ACATCTATTTATCTGCACATCCTCACGCTATCGCTTTGCTGCGCTCTATCACCTCGCGGTAGTAATCTTCGTAAATAGGCCGTATCAAGCTCAGGTCGAATGTCTTAGCACGTGCAAGCGCGGCCTCTTTAAAGGTTTGCAAACGGGCATCGTCCTGTAAAATATAGATCGCTTTTTCGGCCATGCCTTTTACATCACCCGGATCGCATAAAAAGCCGGTAACGCCTTCTACGTTCAGTTCGGGCAAACCACCCGCGTTCGAACTGATCACCGGAACCTTGCAGGCCATGGCTTCCAGAGCAGCCAAACCAAAGCTTTCTGTTTGCGATGGCATCATAAACAGGTCGGATACCGAAAGTATCTCTTCAATCGCCTCCTGCTTACCCAAAAAGCGCACATTATCGCATACGCCAAGGTCGCGGCACAGTTGTTCGCATTCCGATCGCTCGGGCCCATCACCTACCATCAGTAGTTTCGACGGGATTACCTTGTTCACTTTGGCAAATATCCGGATCACATCATTGGTACGTTTAACCTTACGGAAGTTGGAAGTATGGATCAGTATCTTCTCGCCTGCGGGCGCGATGGCTTTCTTAAAATGATCTTTGGCTTTCAGGCTAAAGCGGCTCAGGTCGATAAAATTGGGGATCACGCGGATCTCATTCTCGATCTCGAAAAAATTCAGGGTATCGTCTTTCAAATTTTGCGAAACCGCCGTTACACCGTCAGACTGATTAATAGAGAAAGTCACCACCGGTTTATACGTGCGATCTTTACCTACCAGGGTAATATCGGTACCATGCAACGTGGTAACAACGGGTATATGTATGCCGTAGGTGGCCAGTATCTGCTTAGCCATAAACGCGGCCGAAGCGTGTGGGATGGCATAATGCACATGCAATATGTCCAGGTTTTCGAAGCGCACTACGTCAACCAGCTTGCTGGCTAAGGCGAGTTCGTAAGGCGGATAATCAAACAGCGGATATTTAGATACCGAAACTTCGTGATAAAACAGGTTTTCGGAAAAGAAATCGAGCCTGGCCGGTTGATTATAGGTTACAAAATGCACCTGATGACCGATATCGGCTAAAGCCTTGCCCAATTCGGTAGCAACTACGCCACTCCCCCCAAAGGTTGGATAACATACAATACCAATTTTCATATTGGAAACGTGTTAATTAAAAACGACGCAAGTTAAATCCAATATTTACATTAATTGTGAACGGCATGTAAAATAATGCCTGTCACCATTAATTTACATACCGGCGCTAATGGCCTTATAAACAACATCTTGTATTCGTCCGCGAATCTTCAGTTGCGATAGCTTATCGCTCACTTTGGGGTTAACCCGGTTTGATAAAAATATGTATACCAGTTGGTTTGATGGGTCGACCCAGATACAGGTACCGGTATAACCCGTATGCCCGTAGGTGTCAGGCGGCGCTAACTCCGAAGGATAATGCAGACTGGTATTGGGATCCCACATATCAAAACCTAAACCGCGGCGACTGATATCTGATTGCTTTTTAGTGAAATCGGCAACTACTTCCGGTTTCAAATATTGCGCACCGCCGTAAGTACCGCCGTTCAACACCATCTGGTATAAAATGGCCACATCATTAGCGCTGGCAAACAAACCCGCATGCCCGGCAACGCCGCCCATTAGCGATGAAGTCGGGTCGTGCACATAACCGATCAGCAACGCATGGCGGTATTCCTCATCGTTTTCAGTCGGGATGATCTGATCCTTTTTAAAACGGTACAGCGGCAAAAAGCCCGCGGTTTGCATACCCAACGGCTTATAAAACTCTTTTTGCACGTACACATTCAATGGCGTTGCGGTGATGCTTTCTTCAACCTCGGCCATTAAGATCATGCTCAAATCGCTGTACACATATTTACCCCGCGTTCTAACCGGCGAGTTCATCATGTCGGGGATCATTACGTCCTTATAATAATCCTTGCGCAAAAACAGGTTATCGGTCAACCGTGTGGGGAAGGCGGCCGACGAATCGGAACTATAATCTGTAGCTGGTTTTACTTTATCGTAAGTCGGGATATCGGGTATCAATCCGGCTTGATGCGTCAATATCTCGCGCACTTTAATATCGGCCTTATTGGTATTACGGGCTTTAGGGATATAATAACCAAGGGTCGAGTCGAGGTTAAGCTTACCCTGACCGGTTAAGCGCATGGCTTCCATGGTAGTAGCCGAAACCTTGGTCATCGATGCCAGGTCGAAAATATCGGTCAGTTTATCGGGCATCGTTTTATCATAGGTATGATAGCCATAAGCCTTATTAAATATTACTTTACCGTTTTTGGCTACCAACACTACGCAGCCCGGTGCAGCATGCTGATTGATAGTCTGTGCGGCGATGTCGTCTATCTCCATCAGGTTGCCTGCATTAATGCCCGCGCTTTCGGGAACGGTATATTGCAGACGAGTTTTCACAGTAAGAAAACCTGAACCTGCACCATAGTGAGCTGAAAGGCTTTTAGTTAGTTTTTGCGTTACCGCGATACCACCAAATACCACCTGCGCGGTATACGAGGCCGAAATGGGCGTTTGTGTTAGCGTATAAACGATAGGCGCGGTAATAGCATCCGCACCTGCAAAAGGCTTTCCGGTGCCAAACAGCACTACCACTACATTTTTCAGGGTTTTATTGCTGTTGATAAAATCAACCAGTACTTTATTGGTTAACTCAGCTTCGGTTACCTCGATGATGAGGGTATTGTATAACTTCAGGTCCTGCGCCAGATCGTTCAGGTTTTTAGATCCCATGTATTCGTTACCTTTAAATGAGTCTACCTTGGCGTATTTATTGGCAATGCTATCAAAAGCTGCGGCCTGCGGATAGGCAAAGTGTATACTGGCTATCTGTATCTCGTTTAAGTTTTGCAGCGGCACCAGTTGCTGCTGGTTATTGAGCAGTACCGTATTCCTCTCTATCTGCTTTTCTTCGTTCAGGATAGCCAGATTTAGCATGTGCGGGTTTTGCGCGCATGCGATATTCATCATAGATAGCACCAGCATTAATGCGCATAAAACGCCATTAATCTTATTTTTGTTCATATACCTTTTCTCCATTTACATAGGTCTTCAGCACCTTAACTTTTGGAAGCTCGGCACTGTTAATTTTCATAATATCTTTATCCAGTATCACAAAATCGGCATACTTGCCTGGCTCGATGCTGCCTTTTTCTTTCTCTTCAAAATTAGCTTTTGCCGCCCAAATGGTCATCCCCATTAAGGCTTCTTTACGGCTTAAAGAGTTCTCCATCTGAAAGCCGCCTGCCGGTTTGCCTTGCAGATCTTTACGTTCGACCGCCGCGTAAAAAGTATACATAGGGTTGATGTTTTCGACCGGAAAATCAGTACCCAGTGGTATCCATCTATTCTGATCAAGCAATTGTTTATAGGCATAAGCCCCTTTCAACCGTCCGGCGCCTAAACGCTTAATGGCCCAGTTCATATCGGATGTGGCATGTGTAGGCTGTACTGATGGCACGATATTGTTATCGCCGAATAGTTTAAAATCGGATGGGGCGATTACCTGCGCATGTTCGATCCTCCAGCGGCGGTCATTTTTACCCTTCAGCACCTGAGCATAAATATGCAGCATCACCCGGTTTGCCGAGTCGCCAATAGCATGGGTGCACATCTGGAAACCGTGAGCGTATATCTTTTGCGCAACATCGGCAAAATGCGCCTGGCTGCTCAGCAAAAAACCTTTCCATTTTTTTTGGTCACTGTAATCCTGCAATAAACAAGCCCCGCGCGAACCTAAGGCACCATCGGCATAAACCTTAAACGCGCGGATGTTTAAACGGGGTGTTTTGATGATACCATGCTTAAACAGGTAGTTGTAATTTTCTTCTTTGTCCGATAGCATCAGGTAAATGCGCATTTTAAGCGACCCTTTGTTTTGCAACTCCCTCAGCGGATTAATCACAGTATAATTTTCGCCGCAATCATCAATCGTGGTTAAGCCCACGGCAAAGCAATTGGCTTGCGCGCTCATTAACGCGCTGGTACCCTGCTCTTCTGCTGGTGGGGGTATATGGTGCGTTACCAAACCCACAGCGTTATCAACCAAAATACCGGTAAGTTTACCGTTAATAGTCTCGATCTCACCACCGGCTATAGTTTGCCCCGGTTTAATGGCGGCGATGTTTAAAGCAGCCTGGTTGGCGATGGCGGCATGGCCATCAACGCGGGCTAAAATTACGGGCCTGGTTGGAAAGATCGAATCGAGTTTAGCTTTATTGGGGAATTGCTTTACGGCCCATTTGTTCTGATCCCAGCCACGACCTATCAGCCAGCCATCGGGGTTTAGTTTGGAGAAGGAAAATACGGTGTCTATAATTTCCTTCCAGCTCTTGGTGCCCACCAGGTTTACCTGTTGCAGGCTCAACCCATATTCTAAAAAATGCGCGTGCGCGTCAATAAAACCAGGATAAACGGCATGGTTGCCGGCATCTACAACTTCGTGTGCCTTAAACTGCTTTTCCAGGTCTTCTGATAAACCTACGGCCAGTATCTTACCGCCTTTTACGGCAAAAGCGGTACCGGTGGTAAATTGATTATCGACAGTGTAAACCTGGGCGTTTTTGATCAGCAGATCGGCATTGTAGTCCTTTTGCTTACAAGCTGCCAGTAACAGGAGAAGCAGCAAAGCAGGCAGTAATTTCTTCATAGGTTATTTAACGCAAAAAGTACTCGGTGGTTTTGCAAACTTGATAATCCGACGACATATCGGGGTGTAAAGTTATGCCATCATTTTTCTAATTTAGCAACGAATTTGAAATTGAAGGGAATTATTTTAAATGTTTGATATTATACAGCTTTTACCTGATGCGGTTGCCAACCAGATTGCCGCCGGCGAGGTGGTACAGCGGCCGGCTTCGGCTGTAAAAGAGCTGGTGGAAAACGCCATTGACGCGGGCGCGGATAAGATACAGTTGATATTGAAAGACGCGGGCAAGGCTTTGATACAGGTTATCGATAATGGCTGTGGTATGAGCATGACCGACGCGCGGATGTGCTTCGAACGCCATGCTACCTCGAAGATACGCAAGGCCGAAGATCTGTTTGCCATACGCACCATGGGTTTCCGCGGCGAGGCCATGGCATCCATAGCGGCTATTGCGCAGGTGGAGCTTAAAACCCGCCGGATGGAAGATGAGCTAGGCACGCAGATCGATATCGAGGGTTCGGAAGTGATCAGACAGGAACCCTGCCAATGTAACGCGGGCACGTCTATCTGTGTTAAAAATCTGTTTTATAATACCCCTGCAAGGCGCAATTTTTTAAAGGGCAACGCAGTGGAGATGCGTCATATTATCGACGAGTTTCAGCGTGTAGCCCTAGCCAATCCGCTGATATTTTTTACTCTGCACCATGACGGGCAGGAAATTTACCATTTGCCCGCTACTAGTTTTAAGCAACGCATTATCCATCTGCTGGGCAATCAATATAACCAGCGTTTGGTACCGGTTGAAGAGGATACCACCATCATTAAACTGCGCGGTTTTGTAGGTAAGCCTGAATTTGCCCGCCGTACACGTGGCGAGCAGTTCTTTTTTGTAAACAACCGTTTTATTAAAGATGGCTACCTGAACCACGCGGTAATGACCGCTTTTGAGGAACTATTGCCCGATGACAGTTACCCGCTGTATGTGCTTTTTATCGATATCGACCCATCTAAAATTGATATCAATGTGCATCCAACCAAAACCGAGATCAAGTACCAGGACGAGAAGGCTATCTATGCCATCATCCGCTCGGCGGTAAAACGCTCGCTGGGTAAATACAACATCACCCCTACTATTGATTTTGACCAGGAGAACAGCATCGAGCATCTCATCACGCCAAAACCGTTTGACGAGATCGTAGCGCCAAGCATTAAATTCAACCCGGATTTCAACCCGTTTAAAAACGAACCTGCCCCGCCACGCGAAGGCACGCCACGTTACAGCGGTGACTATCAGAAAACACCTATCCCTCAAAACTGGGATACTTTATACGAGATAAGCCGCCGCGAGGAGACTAAGCAGCAGGAAATTGAAATAGAGAACAACGCTATCGAGGTTGAGGAACAGCAGATCAGCAAATCGAGCGAGCGCCAACTGATGCAGATACATAACCGGTTCATTTTATCGCAGATAAAATCGGGCTTTTTACTGGTGAGTCAGCAGGCCGCACACGAACGTGTATTGTACGAACGCTTTTTGCAGCAACTGGAAACCCACTCGGGCGTGAGCCAGCAAAGTCTTTTTCCTCAGAGTGTTACGTTAAACGGCGCCGATTACGAACTGCTGCGCGAGCTTTTGCCCGACGTGCGTGCATTGGGATTCGATATCCGCGAGTTTGGCAAGAACACCGTCGTGGTTGAAGGCATCCCGGCCGAACTGAATAATGCCAATGAGCACGCTTTGCTGGAGCATTTGTTAGAGGGCTTTAAAAACAATCAGGCTATTTTAAAGTTGGATAAAAGGGATAATTTAGCACGATCGCTGGCGCGCAACGCGGCCATTAAAACCGGCATCAAACTATCGCTCGAAGAGATGAATTTACTGATCGATCAGTTATTTGCCTGCAAAATGCCTAATGTATCATTAAGCGGCAAACCGGTTATTATTACCTTTACGCTTAACGAGCTTTTAGAAAAATTTAACAAGTAAAAATTACGTATATCACCTTATCATGAGTCAATACAGGCAATCGCCCTTTGCTAATATACCGCCGGTTGTAAAAAACCTGCTGATTATTAATATCTTGTGCTATTTGGCTGAGCTGATTTTCAAGTCGCATTTTAATCTCGATATGTTTGCGGCTTATTATTTTGACTCGCCGCTATTTAAACCCTGGCAGATTATAACCTATATGTTTATGCACAGTATCGAAGATCCGATGCATATTATAGGTAACATGTTCGCCTTATTTATATTTGGCCCCACACTTGAGTACACCTTAGGGTCAAAACGTTTTTTCAACTATTATTTTATCTGTGGTATAGGCGCTGTACTTATGCAAAATATTGTACAAGGACTCGAGGTGTATAATATAGCAGGTACCTTTACAGCTTATCATTCCAATATTTCAGCTTCGCCGGATGTGATTCAAAAAATTGAAGCAATTTATGGGAACGGCGTTGTGGGCGCTTCGGGAGCAATATTTGGCATCTTATTGGCATTTGGCATGCTGTTTCCAAACGTGGAGTTATTTGTTATCCCCATCCCATTCCCAATCAAAGCTAAATATTTAGTTAGTTGCTATATTTTGCTGGAACTTTGGTTGGGTTATAAACAGTATTCGGGCGATAACGTGGCGCATTTCGCGCACATCGGGGGGGCGTTGGTTGGTTTTATTATTATTAAAATATGGGGTCTGCGTGGCCCGCAACAATTTTATTAGCTAATTGTAGTTTAGGATAATAAATGCTATTTTATGAGCACTATGTGGCAGGAAATACGGTTTAAGGTTTTACACTCGGGTAGCAGGTTAAACCTCTTTATCGGGATAAATGTAGCCGTATCTCTGGTACTGGCTGTTTTTTATATTGTGGAGAGCCTGGCCACCAATAATACCCAGCTACAACAAACTGTTTTTTTGGGTTTGCAATTGCCCAGTTACCTGCCTGTTCTGGCGAAACATTTCTGGGCGCCTTTTACTTATCTGTTTCTGCACGACGGTATATTAACGCTAATATTCAATATGTTATGGTTGTATTGGATGGGGCAGATCATTGAAGATTACCTGGGCGGAAAAAGGCTGACAGTGATTTACATTATGGGCGGCTTAGCAGGCGCGCTTACCTATATATTGGCATTTAATTTTATCCCGGCTTTTACCAATGCCCATTATAATTCATTCATTATAGGTGCGCCGGCTTGTGTGTCAGCAGTGATCATAGCGGCCGCCACGCTTCTGCCTGATTTTGCCATATTCATTATTTTCTTTGAGATCAGGCTAAAATGGCTGGCTGCGGTGTATGTTTTCATTAATATTTTAAACTTGAATGGCCCGCATGCAGCCACCGGTTTCGCGCAACTAGGCGCTTCTATTTTAGGTTTTGTTTTTATTAAGCAATTGCAGCGCGGTAACGATTGGGGCAAACCCTTCGAAAAATTGTTTCAGCCCAGGTCAAAACTTAAGGTAGTCGTTAAAAATTCGGGCAAAACAGCGGGCAACAGGCCGCGGCAGGAAGAAATTGATCGTATCTTAGATAAGATTTCACAAACGGGTTACGATAACCTGAGCAAGCAGGAAAAAGAGACCCTATTCAGAGCCAGCAGTGATGATAAAAGCTAAAATAAAGCTTTCATTTTTTGATAAACTGGTTTTAGTGACCAATTATTGCTTCGCTTTTTCGTTACTCGTTAGTTATCTCGCGCCTTTTGTAAGCCCACAAACATTTTGGCCGGTGGCTTTTTTCGGGCTGGCTTATCCGTTTCTTTTGGTATTCAGTATTTTTTTTATTGTGTACTGGTTTTTCCGGTCCAAAAGGCACATGCTTATTTCTATCGTAGCTATTGCGATAGGGTTCAAGGCAATCGTCAGCAATTTTGGTTTTCATAAACCTACCGAGGATATACCCAAAACATCCGCAGATCAGATCAGGGTGATGGCCTACAACATCCATAGTTTTGAAAGCTTTACATTTGGCGCTCAGAAATCGACCTTTAATGACATTTTAAATCTGATTGACAAGGAGCAGCCTGATATTATGTGCTTTGAGGAGTTTTACAACAATAAGTTTGCAAGCCCTGCTAAACACCATTTCAGCGATTCATTATGTACTGTACTGCATACCGATCAATACATGTTTTATGCTTTTAGCCGCAGCAACAGCGGCCTTTTCGGCTTATCCATCTTTTCAAAATATCCTATACTTAACCAGGGCGTAATCCGCCTGTCGCGCAACGGAAGCGATAATCAGTGTATGTTTATCGATGTAAAAGCAAACAACAAAACATTCAGAACTTATTGCGTGCACTTGCAATCTATCAGTTTTGAAAAAGAGGATTACAAGTACCTGGATAGCGTGACCGAGAAAGGTAAAACCGATTTGCACTCGTCAAAACGCATAGGCGGCAAACTTAAACTGGCCTTTATAAAACGTGCCCAACAGGTATACTTGGTAAAACAACATGCATCGCAGTGTCTGTACCCTTATATTATCGCCGGCGATTTTAACGATACGCCCTCATCATTCGCAGTTAACCAGATGGCTAAGGGTATTAAGAACGCGTTCACCGAAAAAGGCTTTGGCCTGGGCAAAACTTATAACGGCGATTTCCCGAATTTCCAGATCGACTATATTATGGCTAGCCCGCAGTTTGATGTCGTCAACTATAAGATCATCGAGAAAAAACTATCCGACCATTTCGCGGTGCGTGCAGACCTGTCGCTCCGATAGAGAGTCGTTGAGTTACTATGTTATTAAGTTATTGTATATTGGGAGATCAGTAGGGCTATAACTTAATAACTCAGCCACACTCAATAACCAAATAACTTAAATTGCTTAAGTTTGCCGCATGAAACAAAAGCTATTTGTTTACAATACCCTTAGTCGCAAAAAAGAAGAATTTAAGCCGCTGAATCCTCCGCATGTGGGGATGTACGTTTGCGGCCCTACCGTGTACAGTGATGCTCATTTGGGCAATTGTCGTACTTATATATCGTTCGATTTAATATTCCGTTATCTTACCCTGCTGGGTTACAAGGTGCGCTATGTGCGCAATATTACCGATGCCGGCCACCTGGAAGGCGACGCTGATGAGGGCGAAGATAAAATTGCAAAAAAGGCAAAGCTGGCGCAGGTTGAACCGATGGAGATCGTTCAGAAATATACGGTTGGTTTTCGTGATGTGATGCGGATATTGAATACTCTGCCACCAAGCATCGAGCCTACCGCCACCGGCCACATCATCGAACAAATTGAACTAACCAAAGAGATTTTAGCACATGGCTATGCATACGAAGTTAACGGATCGGTTTATTTTGATGTAGAAAAATACAATCAAACACAGGATTATGGCACGCTTAACGGCCGCCACCTCGAAGACCTGCTAAATAATACCCGCAGTTTGGGCGGACAGGACGAAAAACGCGGCAAGCTCGACTTTGCGCTTTGGATAAAAGCCAAACCCGAACACTTAATGAAATGGCCCTCACCCTGGGGTGTGGGCTTTCCGGGCTGGCATTTGGAATGCTCGGCTATGAGCAATAAGTACCTTGGGCAGCAGTTTGATATCCACGGTGGCGGTATCGATCTGGTGCCTACGCATCATACTAACGAGATAGCACAAAACGTGGCAGCTTGTGGTAAAAATCCGGCTACCTATTGGATGCATACCAATATGCTGACGGTTAACGGCACCAAAATGTCAAAATCGTTAGGTAACAGCTTTTTGCCGGAGGAACTGTTTAGCGGGGTTAATTCGATACGAACCAGCCCTACAAGCCGATGACCGGGCGGCTTTTTTTTCTGCCAACCCCTTAACGCAAGTC
>Ga0157372_10009152_pt1 | contig 10520 bp, 8 predicted proteins | sample C55metaG_FD_115307 | JGI IMG/M metagenome (GOLD analysis project Ga0157372, IMG submission 115307) | Corn rhizosphere microbial communities from Kellogg Biological Station, Michigan, USA - C5-5 metaG | ecosystem: Host-associated > Plants > Roots > Rhizosphere > Soil | place: USA: Michigan...
ATGGTGAATACGCTCGGCACTGTTGACAGCGACGTCCGTGGCTAGATCATGGTGGCTATTATCAACCTGTCGAACGAGCCACAGACCATTACAGATGGCGAACGCATAGCCCAGATGGTCATTGCAAAATATGAGCAGGTAAGCTGGCAACCTACGGAAAATCTGGACGAAACACTGCGGGGAGCAGGCGGCTTTGGGCACTCAGGCAGTCATTAACATTAAACAAACTGCCAAGTGTTTATGGTTTGGGGCAGTAAGTTTATATTGCATAAATTTTTTAATTAACATTAAACTTTTTTCTACTTAATAGATATGAATATCATTATCCCGATGGCAGGTATGGGCAAGCGTATGCGCCCGCACACACTCACTACCGCGAAACCCCTGTTGCCGATAGCCGGCAAGCCTATCGTTCAGCGGTTGGTGGAAGACATCATGTCTACCGCTAACGAAAAAGTAGAAGAGATCGCTTTCATTATCGGGCCTACTTTTGGTAAAGATGTAGAGGACCACCTTTGCAAAGTAGCGGAAGACCTGGGTGCTAAGGGAAAAATATGTTATCAGCACGATCCGAAAGGAACCGCACACGCTATCCTTTGCGCATCAGATAGCCTGAAGGGAAATGTATTCATTGCTTTTGCAGATACTTTATTCAAGGCAAATTTCAGCATCGATACCAATAAAGATGCCATCGTATGGACACAGAAGGTAGACGATCCCAGCGCTTTTGGTGTAGTAAAGCTGAATGCAAATAATGAGATCGAGGCTTTTGTGGAGAAGCCGAAAGAGTTCGTTTCAGACCTGGCCATTATTGGCGTTTACTATTTTAAAGATGGTGAAAACCTGAAAAAGGAACTGCAATACCTGATCGATAACGGCATCATGCTGAAAGGTGAATACCAGATCACTGATGCCATGGACAATATGCTGAAGAAAGGCGTTAAGTTCTACACCGACCAGGTAGAAGAATGGCTGGATTGCGGTAATAAAGACAATACTGTTTTTACCAATGGCCGCATCCTTGACATTAAGAAAGATAACGAACAGCTTGTATCAGAAACTGCTGTGATCACCGATTCGGTAATTGTAGAACCTTGCTTTATCGGGGAGAATGTAGTGATCAAAAACTCTGTTATTGGCCCGTTTGTTTCATTGGAAGCAGGTGTGCAGATCGAAAGCAGTGTAATAACAAACAGCATCGTTCAGAACGATACGATTGTTAAAAATTCCCGCATCGATAATTCCATGCTGGGTAAAAGCGTAAATTACAGTGAGCAGCCGCGCGAGCTAAGCATCGGCGATTTCTCTACCCAGGCATAAGACAAAAACAAAGGAGTAAAAGTGAGCGACAAAAAGCAAACAAAACATATGAGCGGCCTCCGTGCCTTTTGCCTGGCCCTTACCATTTGCTCCTTTGCCATTGTACCCGCAGGCGCTTACTCGCAAGGCAGGGAGAACCTCCCTACAGTTTCTATGTCTGCGTCTGCACAGTCTGTACAGGCCGATGAAATGTACTATGATGCGGTACGGGCTCGCCTCAGGCGTGATGACACAGAGGCAATAAAGCTGCTGGAACAGGTCATTAAACTAAAGCCGGATGAAGGGGGCGCTTATTACGACCTTGCCCGCCTTAACATGCTGCACAATAATATTGAAAAAGCCACCGGTTATATACAGAAGGCAATTTCACTGAACGAGGATAACCCTTGGTACAAAAGCCAGTATGCTGAGATACTGGTATCACAAAACAAATTTGCCGAAGCAGGTGATGTGTATAGCAAACTTGCCCAAAAGGAACGCCATAACGATGATTACCTGCTGAAGGCCGCTATGCTGTATGAACATGCAGGGAAGAACAAAGAAGCCCTTGCAGAAATAGATAAGCTGATAGCACAGCAGGGAAGCGATAATGAAGAGCTGCTTTTGCAGAAGGAGCAGATGTACCTGAAGATGAATAATGTGGAGGGCGCTGCAGCAGTAATGGAAACGCTGATAAAGCAAAACCCGCATACGGGGCGCTATTATGCCCTGCTTGCAGAATTGTATGCTACGAACAATGAGAACGAAAAAGCTGCCAATGCATTTAAAAAAGCGGAGCAGATGTTTCCTGACGATCCCGAAGTGCAGCTAAGCCTGGCCAATTATTACAAGAAACAAAAGCAGTTAGATAAATACCACGAATATGCCCAAAAGGCCATCGCGAACAAGAGCCTGGATGCTGAGCAGCAAATAGCCTTTCTAATAGACTACATGCGCGACCTGGGCGCTGATACGGTCCATCTAAAACAGGCAGTGGATGTAGCGGGACAGATAGCGCAGCAGCATGAGAACAACTCACTGGTGCTGGGTATGTACGGCGATATTCTTTCCCTTAATGGTAAGAATACAGAAGCAGTTGCAGCCTATAAGCGCTCATTGGATATCGACCCTTCACATTATGCGGTGTGGCAAAGCCTGCTGTATAATTATACAGACCGTAACAGCGCCGATTCACTTTTATATTATACAGATAAAGCGCTAAGGCTATTCCCTAACCAGGCAACGCTGCATTATTTTAAAGGCATCGCATACTTCAATAAGAAAGATTACAACCCTGCTGTTAAATCAATAGACAGGGCCATTGATATGTCGCCCGATGATAACGCGGCGGTTACCGCGCAGATGTACAGCACCCTGGGAGATATTTACAACCTACAGAAGAACTTTACCGCTGCCGATAGCAGCTATGACAAAGCCCTGCAACTGGCGCCTGATAATGCCAGCTACCTGAACAACTATGCGTACTATCTGTCTGAAAGAAATACAAGACTAAGTGATGCAGAGAAAATGTCAAAGCGGTCATTAGAACTGCGCAAAGATGAGCCTACATTTTTAGACACTTATGGCTGGATACTCTACCGCGAAGGTAAATACGATAAGGCCCGCGAATATGTACAGAAGGCGATAGATGCCAACCCTGCTAATGCCGATGGCACATTGTTTGAGCACATGGGTGATATCTATTATAAATTGAACGACTTTGACAAAGCGGTTGAATATTGGAAAAAGGCTAAAGAGAAAGGGATTGACAGTGAAACAATTGACAAAAAAATACGCGACAGAAAATTATATGAGTAGAGGTGGTTTGCGTTTGGGGATCCTTGCTATAATGACTGCCACCATGCTGGCAGCTTGCGCTACAGGCAAAAAGCCTGTGCGTAAAAATGTGCGTATCGATAAGAACGCGATCACAAAACGGTATGGCGCTAACAGTGTAGACACAGGCGCTGCAATGGGCAACCAAGTGACAGGTACCCAGCCGGCACCTTCATCCATTGGCCTGAACGATAAGAAAAAAGAGCTTATCAAAGTTTTGCTGCCATTATGGAACAGGCAGTTGAATTTCAGGACCTTCTCAGGCAAAGCTAAAATGCATTATGATGCCCGTGGCCAGAAGCAGGATTTCACTGCACATATACGCATCGCCAAAGACAAGGTTATCTGGGTATCAATAACCGCATTGGGCGGTGTGGTAAATGTAGCGCGCGCCTACATAACACCGGATAGCATTATGATGGTAAACTACCTGAACAAGGAAGCATATCGTATGCCGATAACCAGCGCCAGCAAATTATTACCTGCCCCTGTAGATTTCAGCACGTTACAAAACCTGATAGTAGGCAATGTATTAAGACAAGTAGGCAAACCTACGGATGCCACTGATTTTGGCGGCACCATGAGCCTGCAAATGGAAGACCAGGGCATCATACAGCAAGCTGCATACAACAAGACTGACAGCAGCCTGCGTAGTATGCAGATATTAAGTCATGATGACAAGGGGCCTACAGGCATGATACAATATGGCAATTACGAAAACGTTGGCCAGTATCGCTTTGCCGGCAGCCGCGTTATCAATGTCAGCAATAATGGCGAACCTTATTATATGGATATGAACTTCAATGGTGTAGAATTTGATAACAATCTGGATTATCCTTTTTCTATCCCGAAGAGTTATACCATTAAGAGTTTATAGTTTAAAAACAGTACTCAACCTTAAACCTCGCAGCTATGCGGGGTTTTGTTTTTAGTGTGCCCGCTAATTATTGCAATAAAAAAGCCCGGGGTAAAAACCCCGGGCATTATACTTTAAACCATAAACAATTATCGTAGTGTGAAACGTTGGCCTGACACGCGAACATTCGTAGTTATCTGTAGCATATAGGATCCTGCGCTCAATCCGCTCAGGCTTATTTGCTTATTGAGGTTACCATTAGCTATCGGCACAGCTTCTGTATATACAGTTTGACCGATGGCATTCAATATTGCTATGGTAGCATTACCCTGCCCTTTGATCTTTCCTTTCACCACGAAGTTGCCTTCGTTAGGATTAGGGAACAACTGGATATCTCCTGCAGCGCTCAGCTTACCAACAGCTAAATCAAGAACCAGGCCTACGCAAGACCTGACAACTGAAGGGCGGGCGCACTGTGCATTACTTGTCATTTCCACGCAAACAGTATCCTTATCATGCAGATCAATAGCCATTGCACCACTGAATGTAGTAGTTGTGTTGTTAGGTATATAAATACTATTCTTCAGCCAGTGATAAGTAGGATTGTTACCAGTGTTCACAGGGTTGGTACCTGTGAAAGTGATATTTACACCAGGTCCCACTGCTGCACCCGGGCTAACGTTTAACGTTATGTTCGGAATAACAGCCGGAGTGATCGTAACTTTTATGCTGTCAAGGTTAGAAGGGCAACCATCTAACATGCCCATAGCCTTATATACTCCTGAATCAGCAAGCGCTGCAACCGGTATAGTAGTATCCGCCGCCACATCCTGTACAAAGCCAACATTAGGCTTGAACCAGCTCCATTTTACATTTGTCGTATCTACCGATGTTACCCAAACTTTCAACGTGTCACCTTCGCACACCGGGCTGTTGCTATGCACCACCACATTGGTTGGGTTTGGCTGTGGTTTTACATGTACACTATCCTGGCGTACGCAGCCCCAGTTATCAGCGGTCAGCACATAGTAACCGCTATCTGTGAAGGAAACATTTGATATGTCATAGTTTGCAAATGGCACTGTAGACCCGTTAGGGAATTTCCATGTCAGTTGCGTAGCGGCAAGGCCCAGCATATCTGCACCCTGTAAATGCAAGGTAGTACCTGCACAAACAGGTGAATCTGCTGAAGCTGCAGGTAAAGGATAAGCTGCTACGCGGATATCTTTACCATCGGATATGGATGTATCAGCCGGTGATGATGCTATCACTCGTATGCGGTAGCCTGTTCCGTCAGGTGTAGTCGATGGTATTCCATATTTCATAGCGCCACCTGCCTGCGATGTTTTACTACCCAATGTTATTGGCGTAGCAAAGCTGCCGGAACCATCAGAAAGCTGAATGGTGAATACGTTGCCTGCATTAAACGTATCGGTTACACCATATTGCATAGAGAGCGAATCGCCACGGCATATCAATGTATCCGTATAATGCGTAGGTATATTCACATTCATGTAAACGCCAGTATCTGTTTGTAACTGTGCCAGGAACGCGCCCCTTGATCCAAGGAATGTATCGAGGTATGCATTGTAGTTTATCTTAGGGCTTGTTGTGCCACCTGTTATATACATGCGGTTGCCATTAACGGCAGCATCGCGTATTTCTTCATCGCCTGCACCACCATAATATGCGCCATACATCAGCCTGGTGCCGTTCACGTTGAACTTTGCAATAAACACATCACCAAATGGTGGCGGACTGCTGCCTGCAGCATAACCACCCGCATAGTTAGAATGGATCGGTAATCCCGAAGGCAAGCCGGGCGTAGATATACCTGAAGTGCTTTCTGTATTACCAAAAGCGAAGACTTTACCATCCGGCGCTGCATATACCCTTGTTACATAATCTACATCTGTGCCACCATAATAAGTGCTCCATATCTTGGTACCAGAAGTATTGAACTTAGCAATGTAACCATCTGAACCACCAGCGTTGGACGTACGGTAAGCGCCGGTAGATGCCATGCCAGAGCTTTGTGTTTCACCACCAACGTATACGTTGCCCCAAATATCGCAGGCTACGCTGCGCATATTTTCGTAACTGCTGCCGCCTAAGTAAAATGCCCACAGCGTGCTGCCACTTGATGCAGAGCCATTTATTTTGCGCAGGAAGCCATCTGATGCGCCGCCGCCAAAACTTGTTTGCCCAATAGTACCTACTACCACGTTGGTATAAGACGTGCCTACATTACCTGTTATGTACACACCGCCCGAAGTATCGCAAGCAATAGAAGCGATGTCAGCGCTGTAGAAATTGCCCCAAACCATAGCACCCGTGCTGCTCAGCTTTTGTACATAGCCTGCAGCCATTGGGGTACTTGGCCTTGTACCTGATATACCTGGCAGTAACCCTACGTTAGGAGTGGTAGTTCCGCTTTGTGTCTGGCCTGCTACGTAAACATTGTCGTTTTTATCCGTAGCCAGTGTGTTCAATATGTCTACATTATCGCCACCCCATGCGCGCTCCCATACCATGGTGCCGCTTGTATTGAATTTTGCAACGTATATGTCAGCATTGTTACCGCGCACAAAAGAAGAAGATGAGCCTGGTCCGTATGTACCATAGCCTGGCAACGAACTGCTGATGGTGATACCTCCTAAATAAAGATAACCGCCTGCGCTGTACGACAATGCAAAGCCCTCTTCATAATCGCTGCCGCCATAATACGTAGCCCATGAGCGTGCGCCGGTACCGCCTGTCCTCAGCATCTTAACGAGGAATGCATCGCTGCTGCCGCCTGCGTAAGAGTATTGGAAGGAACCAAACGTAGCAATATTGCTTTGGTCAGTTGTTGTACCAGCCATATAAGCATTACCGTTCTCATCCGCAGCTACCGCATAGGCAGTGGTAGAGGTTGTTGATTGAAAGCCATAATAAGTGCTCCAGTTAAGCGCCGGATCTATTACTATAGTATTAGCTGATGGCGCAACGTTAAACCCTATTACATTATCCTGCTTTGTAAAGGAAGATGCAATAGCGGCTTTTGTTTCCGCATCATAAGTATATGGTTTTTGTTCACTGATCTTACCCATTGGTGTAATTGCACTGATGCTGCCATCCAGCAATTGCAATGAGGTAGCGCCTTCGTATTTCAACTTTATCATTGAAGGGTCTGCACCGGGGTGAACAATGAAATCATATTTAAGCCCGCCGTTTTGTGTATACAGCACCCAGTCTATACCCGGGTAAACGTCTTTATAAGTTACCTTACCGAAGGTGTGCGCAATAGCGCCATTGCAGCCCGGCAGGTAATAGTGTTCTTCGTACTGCTGCTGATCTTCCTTCACTGGCTGCGCGTTTTTATTAGCGCCCACCAGTGTCACATCCATGCGGTACATATCATAGGTATGATATTGCAGTTTGTGCCCTGCATTTTGAGGAACAGGAATTTCCTTCGTGCCACTTTCTTTCGACCATTGATAGTGTATCTGGCCATCGCCAAAGAAGATGTTCAATCCCTGTGCATCCAGCTTGTAGTCGATATCTGTGCGCAGGTTGTGGTTTTGGTCCGTGATCTGTCCTTTGTTTTCAATAAACGACAGCGGAACATTTGGAATGGAGCCTGCCTGTTCAGATGCAGTACGTGCAAACAGACTCAGCGGAAATAATACCGGCACAAGGGCTGGTATCCATTTTTTAGAATTCATAAGACGAGCGTGTAAAAATGTTGTCAATAGCTAATGAAATTACATAAAACGAGGCAATAATCACCTATTCATTTACACCAACAGGCCTATATTGCCGATAGTTAAAGAATTTCCCATTATAAGACGCAGGATAATGCAATATTGTTAGCATGTAATATGCTGAACAACAATTATAGAATGTAGTAGGATAATTGCAGTTTGACCTTTTGCCGAAACTTTGCCTAATAAAAATAGCCAGGCATAACCTGGCTATAATGCTTGAAATATGAAGGGCATATTTATTCGCTTACGTCAGCCGTATCATTCTCTTTTTCCTTATTATCTATAAGGCGCTGCTTTTCTTCGTCCTTATCCCGGAGCTTAGTACCTTGATTGTCAGTATTGCTGCCTTGTCCGCTGCCTGCAGACGGCCCTTCGCTTTGATCGCTTAACCGCTTGTTATCTGTTTGCTTGTCCATAGTCTTTTTGCTCAAACGCTAAAAAACTATACCGATTATTTATAACACCATTTGTGCATACAGCCGCTCCAGCATTTCAACGGGGTCTGTACAAAAGCCGGGATGCACTTTTGAGGTTTGCACTACAGTGCTGCGTGTAGCCGTAAGCCAGCGAAAGCGCTCAGGAATAGAAAGCTTTGCGATGGGCCCACCATCTTTAGCACCGGCGCATATACGTTCAAAGGCAGTAAGATATCCGCATATCTCATCAATATCTATTTCACTTGAAAAAGATGTAACCCTGTTTTTTTCCAAAATGAACTTTGCCTGTAAAAATTTTCTGGGCGGACAATAAAGCACCACGCCCACATTCATGAACTCCTCCCGCTCCACACGCGGCATTATGCGTATCACCGCATACTCAAACAATTGCTGTCCTTGCATCTTGTGCGGCTTTTACAAAGGTTTCAGAATGTGCGATACGAGTAGTAAGGAACTGTATATAAGCTTCTCTATGATCTTCCGGCGAATCAAAAGGCGCTTCCGGATCCAGCCAGTCTTGCGGTACCAGCGCTACAATATTCTTTATCAATTCGTCTGTAAGTACAGCTTTAAATTCTTTATCGACTTCTTCCAGCATTGTGGCCCAGGGCAGCAGCACGTGATCTTTTATCATGGAGAATGGCTGGGTAGCTTTTTCTTTCCAGTTGCTCCAGGAATGGTGGAAATATAAAGATGCGCCATGATCTATCAGCCATAGTTCCTTATACCACAGCAGCATATTGGTATTGCGGCAGGTACGGTCCACATTCAGCAACAGGCAATCCAGCCATACGATCTGCGAAGCCAGCCTGGCATCTATTGTAGTAACTGCGGGATCAAATGTGATAGCCCCCGACAAATAATGTAAGGCCAGGTTCAGGCCTACACTTGCTTTCAGCAGGTCCTGAATTTCTTCATCAGGTTCTGTGCGGCCAAAAGCGCTATCGAGGTTGGCAAATACAATCTCCGGTATCTTCAGCCCCAATGCACGGGCTATCTCGCCGCCTATCAGTTCTGCGATCAATGCCTTGGTTCCCTGCCCCGCTCCACGGAATTTTATCACATATAAAAAACCATCGTCTGCTTCGGTAATAGCTGGCATAGAGCCGCCCTCCCGCAGTGGCGTAACATAGCGGGTCACATTTACCGTTCTCAGTTCAGGCTTCTTCAGCGGCATGTAGATAATTTGCCTGTGCAAAATAATGGAAATTCAGCAATGCAGTTCCTTTCAATGATCTTAACAAGTTTTGTCATTAACGTTTAGTCAATGCCAATTGTCAATATATAGATTAATAAAAAACTGCCATGTAAACATCTAGTAAAGATGCTACAAGGCAGCTTAATTTCATTTACAAATATTTTATGCCATCTCAACCACTTTTGTCGGCTCCAGATTGGCATTGCGTATAGATACGTTTCGTGCTACATTTTGCGCCAAGTCCATAAACAGCTTCTGTGCCGGATGACCCTCTTCCATTATAGCCGGAACCCCTGCATCACCGCCTTCACGAATACCTTGAACTAAAGGAATCTCGCCAAGGAATGGTAATTCAAATTGCTCAGCCATTTGTTTGGCGCCGCCTTTACCGAAGATGTAATATTTATTGTTGGGTAATTCTTCAGGAGTGAAATATGCCATGTTCTCCACTATACCAAGAATAGGAACATTGATCTGCGGCTGCTTGAACATCATGATCGCTTTACGTGCATCAGCAGCTGCTACCGCTTGCGGAGTGGATACAATAACAGCCCCTGTTACAGGTACTGCCTGTACCAATGTAAGGTGTACATCACCTGTGCCCGGTGGCAGATCGATAACCAGGTAATCAAGGTCTTGCCAATATACATCAGTGATAAACTGGCGTAATGCAGAACTCGCCATTGGCCCGCGCCAGATGACCGCCTGTTTTTCATCAACCAATAATCCGATAGACATTGCCTTAATACCATAGCGCTCCATAGGCACTATCATACCCTTACCATTTACATCCGTCATCTTAGGACGCTCATCGCGCAGCCCAAGCATGATAGGAACAGAAGGCCCATAGATATCGGCATCCAGTAAGCCAACACTGGCACCTTCTTTTGCAAGACCTAATGCAAGGTTTACTGCTACGGTAGATTTACCAACGCCACCTTTACCGGAAGCTACCATGATAATATTCTTTACGCCCGGCAGTACTGCTTTATTGTCTTTACGGTTGCTATCAACCTTAGCAGTAAGATTTACTTTTACCACAGCTTCCTTATCCACCAGTATATGAATGGCATTGATGCACGCCTTTTCAATCATTTCCTTCAGCGGACATGCAGGCGTTGTAAGTACCACAGTAAACGACACAT